>Ga0302180_10003542_pt1 | contig 11725 bp, 3 predicted proteins | sample I_Palsa_E3_2_FD_200575 | JGI IMG/M metagenome (GOLD analysis project Ga0302180, IMG submission 200575) | Peat permafrost microbial communities from Stordalen Mire near Abisko, Sweden - I_Palsa_E3_2 | ecosystem: Environmental > Terrestrial > Soil > Palsa > Peat permafrost | place: Sweden: Abisko... | reverse complement strand
GGCCCAGCAGCGCGGGTAAATATCCTGGCTGCACGCGGAGTGCATCGGTAAGCGCCCGCTGTGCCTGCGCACCTTGCTCCTCCGCCAAATCGACTTGCGCCAGATAGAAATACACAGCCGGCAAATCTGGAGAATCTTTGATCAGGCCTTGCAGTTCAGCATCGGCCTCGCGCAGCCGAAACTCGCCTAAGTAACTTCGTGCCCGCAGCAAGCGGAAGCCTGCGTCCTTGCGGTCTTTGTCGCGCTGATCGATCCACTGGTCGGCATCCTGCCAGCGGCCTAACTGCAGGTAGCACTCGGCAACTTTCCTGGCGGCTGCCTGATCGTTTTCGTTTTTGTCAAAGATAGCGCGAAAGCGGCCGAGCGCGGTTGCGGCATCGCCGTTGTCCAAATAGAAATTGGCGACGGCACGGCGACCGTCAAGATAGTTGTTCTCATCCGCTTCCACTTGATCGAGCAGACGCTTCGAGTCAGGCACACGGTTGCGCTCGACATAGAACCCCGCCAGCGCCACGGGCAAATCAACGACCTTCGGATCTCTTGCGATTCCCTGCCGCAAAACCTGCTCGGCGCGATCCGGCGCGTTTTGTCCTTTGTAAAAGCTTGCCAGGTTGATGTAGGTCTGCGGGTCGTCCGGCTTGATGTCGATTGCGGTCTGGAAGCTTTTTTCTGCCGCTCCGTACTCCGCATCCAGCAGCTGCGCCAGACCCAGCACTTCATAGGTCCGCTGGTCGTGCGGATCGAGCTCAATGGCTTGCTTCAACTCCTTTTCCGCCGGGATGTATTGCATCTGATGAAGGGCGACTTGCCCCAACAGCCGATGCGCGCCGGAATTTTTTCCGTCCTGCTGAAGCACGGCCTCGGCCTGCTGGCGGGCGCCGGCGTACTGAGTAGACGAAATGAGCAGATCTCCGAGTTGTAAACGAGCATCCAGATTCTTAGGATCGAGATCTACCGCTTGCGCGAGAGACTCTCTGGCTGCTGTGGGGTACTCCTGCTGAATCTGCAGAACACCCAAACGGTAATAGGCCTCGGCGAAATCAGGATTAATCCGAATCGCCTGCCGGTACTCGTTCTCCGCTGAAGGGAGATTTTTTTGCGCGAGGTACTGGTTCCCTCTTTCGACGTGCTCCCTTGCCCGCGCCGTGCTCCGGCACGCCGGCAGAAACCCGAGCATTGCTGCCAGCGACAGTAGGACAATAAACTTGCCCAGAGAAGAAACTCGCCCGTGAAATGAAATCATTGTTGTCTCAGGATCAGATCGGGGAATCGACCTTCAGCGCCTCGATTTTAACTCAGAATCCGGTCAGGAACGCGGCGCTCGACGCGGCACACGGCTCGGCCTTCGCCTATCAGGTCTTTAATCTGGCCCAGGGGGATCCTCAAAATAAAAACAGGCACCGGCCAAGGAGCCCCATCCTTGAATCCGGTGCCTCATGAAGCCTTGTGAATGAATTAGTGTTTGCCTTGCTTATCCGCTTCGATCAGTTGTGCAACTTTAGAAGTCGTTCCCACCGGCTCGATCAAGACGACGTGACGCTGGTTCAGGAACATGCGATCCGGACCATGCACGTCATTCCTGCGCGGCGTCAGCACGCTGGTAACCGCCTTGGTCTCTTGGTTGACCTGGCTTTGAATGTAGTACACGTCGGTCAGCTCCGGAAAACTTGAGCCGGCATTCACCAGCTTGCCATAGAAAAGCTGACCGTTGTCGAGCATGACTGCCGCATAAGGCGTCGTAATCTCCGGTCCTTTTTGCCTTTCCCCTCGATCACAGGCGGTCAGCCCTGCCAACAAAATCACTGCAACAACCCACACGATCTGCTTCTTCAAAATGATCCCCTCACGCTCAATGTATTCACTTCTTGTCCCGACCCGATTACCGCGTCATCTTGGGGAGAGATGGCAGCAGTATTTTGACCGGTACCCGCTGATTGACGGAATTGTTCGTCCAACCAGCGAGGGTGGAGGAGGCGCCGATGGGGTGGACATCTCCCACCCATCCCTTCGGTGCCGCCAGGTTGTTGTGCGGCGAGGTCGCATTCACCGCGCCCGGAATGTGTGCCACGGCGATCGGCCTTGCGATTGTCACCGGAGCCGCAGGCACATTTTCCCAGCTGCGCAGGTTGTTGAGTTCCGGAGTCCGACCCAGGATCAGGCCAGAGTTCGCGTTCGACTGCTCGATTCCCGCCAGCCGTATGGGGTCGGCGATCCTGTTCGCTCCCAGTCTGGCAGTTCCAACCAGGCCCACTCCAACCACCCGCTGCCGCGGTCCGCTCGTGGGAATCTTCCCTGTCGCCGTCTGCTTCGCACCGGCGACTGCGCTCTGTGCTGCCGGTGCCTGGCTCTTCTTCGCCGGAGCCCCGGTAACCGACGACAAGGTGAGTACTACAGTCTTCGTGCCGGCCGGGTAGGAAACCGTAAATACGTCGCTGCCCACCGTGACCGTGCCGTTGGTGAACGATCCGGAAAGCGTTCCCGTGGAGGCCAGAATCGTAAACGTATCGCCGATGTCAGCCGAGGTCAGCACCAGGCCGTTCACGATCGCAACCGTCAACGTTCCGCCCAGGCTGGTCGCGCCACTCACCGTGAGTTCGCTGTAGGTGCCGGTGGTGAGGCCGCCGATCGAAACGTTCATGGTGGCGGTGGCCAACTGCGTGTACGTGCCCGTGATGGCCAGCAGCCCAGCCGCTCCGCTATCCCCTACGTTGATGGTAACGGCGGCGCCGCTGGTGTTGCCCACGGTCGTGTTGGCCTTGATCGAGCCGGCGCCATAGAGCGAACCGCCAGTGAACTTGGCCGAACCGGTGGTGCCGCCAGAAAGCGTTCCATCGACCGTGGTCAAGCCGGCTGTCTGGTTGTAGCTGTGACCCGTCCCGCCCACGGTCAGCGTGCTGCCTTTCTCCACATCCACCGTACCGGAGTTGCTGAAGTTACCCGGCGCGGTCGTCAAGATAGCAGCGCTCGCCAAAGTGAATGTGCCGGTGTTGTTGGCGAAGGTGGACAGGGCATTGGCCGTGCCGTCCAAAATCTTGGCTGTAGTTCCGGTCAAGGTCAGGTTAGCGGCGTTGGTGGTGATGCTGCCGTTGGTGGTGGTGAGCTGCAGCGTGCCGCCGATGGTATAGGTGCCGCTGCCCAGCGTCCCGGCGCTGAGGTTGGTCAGCGTGTGGGTTCCCGTGAGGCTGAAGGTGCTGCCGCTGTCGATGGTGAGCGCTCCCGAGTTGGTGAAGTTACCCGTCGCGGCGAAACTGGCCTTGCTGGCCAGAGTCAAGCTGTCGGTGTTGCTGTTGAGATTCGCCAGATCGTTGGTGGTGCCGGTCTCGATGCTGCCGCCTTCCAGCGTCAACACGGCGGAGTTCACGGTAATGTTTTCGATCGTGTTCAGATCCAGATTGCCGCCGAGAACATACGTGCCCCCGGTCAGGGTCGTAATCCCGCCCGTGGTGCTGATCTGGGTCAGAGCCGGCGCGGTGAAGCTGTCGCCAGTGCCGATGGTCAGCGTGCCCGTGTTGCTGAAGCTGGCCGCCGTGGTCGAAACTGCGGTGCTCGTGCCCGCAATCGTCAAATTAGCGGTGTTGGCCGCCAGCGCGCTCAGAGCGTTGACCCCGTCCGAATTGATCGTGCCGCCCTCCAGCGTCAGATTGGCCGAGTTCGTAGTGACGCTGATACCGCTGGTGGTCAAGTCCAGATTGCCGCCCAGTACGTAAGTCCCGCCCGAGAGCGTACCGCTGCTGATCTGCGTCAGATTCCCGGCCGTGAAGCTGTCGCTGGCATCGATGGTCAGCGTGCCCGTGTTGCTGAAGCTCGCCGCCGTGGTCGAGATCGCATGGTTCGCGCCCGCGATGGTCAGGCTCCCCGTGTTGTTAGCCAGAGCGGCCAACGCGTTCGCGCTGCCGGACTTGATGGTGCCACCCTGCAGCGTCAGGTTCGCCGCGTTCGTGGTCACGCTGATCCCGGTGGTCGACAGGTCCAGATTGCCGCCCAGTACATACGTCCCGGCCGTCAAAGTGCCGCTGCTGATCTGCGTCAGTCTATGAGCCGTGAAGCTGTCGCCGGCATCGATGGTCAGTGTGCCCGCATTGCTGAAGCTCGTTGCCGTGGTCGAGACCGCGTTGCTCGTGCCTCCGATGGTCAGCTTGCCGGTATTGCTGGCCAGCCCGGCCAGCGCATTGGTGGAGTTCGACGTGTTCTCGATCGTCCCGCCCGCCAGCGTCAGGTTGGCCGCGTTAACCGTGATCGTCTGCGCTGTGCCCGACAGATTCAGATTGGCGTCCAGCACATAAGTTCCCGCCGTCAGCCTTCCGCTGCTGATCTGGTTGAGCGAACCAATCGTGAAGCTCTCACCCGAGAGAAGAGTGAGCGAGCCGGCGTTGCTGAAGCTGCCCGCATCGGTGAAGGCCACGCCGCCGATGGTCAACCCGCCCGCCGAGGTGATGCTGGTCAGGTTGGCAAGAGCGTTGGAGCTGTTCGTCGTATTGATCAGCTGCCCGCCGTTCTCCTCGGTCACATTCGCCGAGAGGGTCTTGATGCCGTCGGTGCCGGCAGCCCACTGAATGTTGTTTCCGTTCGCGATATAGGTGCCGCCGGTCAGCGTGTTGGTGGTCTGATTGTCATTGGTGAAGAAGGTGGTTCCCGATCCCTCGATCGTCAAGGTGCCGCCTGCCGCTTCGAGGGTGCCCGTATTGTTGACGGTCGCGGTGCCGACGTTGATGATGAGGTTATCGCTCGCGTTCGCGTTGATGGTGCCCGAGTTCACCAGGCCCATCTGGCCGTCGCCAATCTGTCCCGCCCCCGAGATCGTCTCCTGGTTGGTCAGCGTGTCCGTCGAGGCCGCTCCAAGAATGTAATTCGAGAAGTTGTTGGACAGCGTCACCGTGCCTCCGCTCAGAGTCACGTTCCCCAGCACCTCCAACTCCGTGGCCGCGCCCGCCGAGTTCAACTGCACCGTCCCCAACTGCGCGTACGTCCCGGTCTGCAGTTGCAGCACCGCTCCGTTCTCAATGTTCACCAACCCGCCCGCCGAGTTGTTGATCGTTCCCCCCAGGGTGTTGACGCTGGCCACGGCCTCGATCGTGCCCGTGGCGCTGTTGGTCAGCGTGCCCCCTTGGATGGTGCCGTCGTCCAACTGCAACGTCGACGCCCCGGTCAGCGTCACCGTACCCCCGGTGATCGTCGTAGCGGTCACCTGCAACTCGCTGGCATTGGCCGAAATCGTCCCCCCGGTGTTGGTGATCCCCGTCGTTCCTGCTTGCGGCCCCATGTCTTCCAACAGCAACGTGGCCCCCGCCGTGGCCTCGATCGTCCCCGTGTTAGTGACGCCCCCGTTGGCAAAAATCGTCATCCCCGCCGCCGTCTGGTTGGAGTTGATCGTCCCCGAGTTCACCAGCGTCATCTGGCCGTTCCCGATGTGTCCCGCCCCCGAGATCGTCTCCTGGTTGGTCAGCGTGTCCGTCGAGGCCGCTCCAAGAATGTAATTCGAGAAGTTGTTGGACAGCGTCACCGTGCCGCTGCCACTCAGGATTACGTTGCTTTGCAACACCAACTCCGTGGTCCCGCCCGCCGAGTTCAGCATGACGGTGCCGTTGTTGGTGATGTTCCCGTCGGCGTTAAGGGCGAAGCCATTCGGGACTGTCAGCTCATCGCCGGAGTTGCTTAAGGCGAGAGTGCCAAAAACCCCCCCGTTGACATTCATGTTCACATCGACCGAGGCGGCGCCGATGGTGACGGCGTCGGCGCCGGTAGGCACTCCACCGGTCCAGTTCCCCGCAGTTCCCCAGTTGTTGTCCCCCGAGAGCCCCGTCCATGAGTCGGCGGTGAGAGGGGGTGGAGCGTTAGGCTTTGTCTTCTGCGCCGATGCCCCACTCACCAGCGGACGCTGGCTCAGCAGCGCATGCTGCGAGAGTTTGCGCTTTGATTCCGCAGCGGTCTGCGCCGAGACCAAGCCGTCAAGGCTGAAAAGAACCGCAAGGAGGCACAGGGCCGCAATCCACAGAATGACTACACGAGAGGACGATGGGCGCATGGGACGCTCCGAGAGAAAGATTTTGCGTGCCCGGCGAACGGGTTCGTGGCACAATGTTCACGGCCAAAAGGCCTCTCAATGGCCGCCGGACGAGGAGCCTATACCATCCCCCCTCTAATGTCCTGACGAAATTCTCAAGAATTCTAAAGGGTGGCGAACCCGATGAATTACAAAGAGACTGTGCAAAAAGTTGCAGACACCTCGGGCCGCCTGTGGCGTTTTGCCGACTACGAATTCGACGAACTGGGACGGGAGCTTCGAGTCAAGGGCAAGTCGATAGAGCTGGAAGCGAAGCCTCTGGACATCCTGCTGCAGCTTCTTCTGCATGCCGGCGAAGTGGTGACCAAGGAAGAATTGCTGGAGTCGGTCTGGCCAGATGTGATGGTGGTGGATGGATCGTTGGCAACAGCAGTCTCGAAGCTGCGCAAGGCCATGGGGGACGAAGACCATCCCGCAATTCTTACGGTTCCTCGCGTCGGCTACCGGCTGGGTGTGCCAGTCTATTGCAAGACGGTTGCGGCGCCAGCCGGGCCCGAGCTTGGATTCAAAGCGGGTGACACGGTTCCGGGACGGGAGCAATGGCGGCTGGCCCGTCCCATGGAAATCTCAGGATCGAGCGAAGTGTGGCTGGCCGAAAACCCGAAGACTCACGAGCAGCGGGTCTTCAAGTTTGCAGCGGACGGAGCACGCTTGAAGGGGCTGAAGCGCGAGATTACGATCTCACGTTTTCTTCGCGAGTCGCTGGGAGACCGCCCGGAGTTCGTCCGCCTCCTGGAATGGAATTTTGAGACCTCTCCTTTCTTTCTGGAGAGCGAATATGCCGGGCCGAACCTGGCGGAGTGGGCCGAGACTCAGGGAGGCCTCTCCAAAGTTTCGTACGATACGCGCCTTAGATTGTTAGTCGACGTTGCCAAGGCGGTTGCCGCCGCGCACGACATTGGCGTGCTCCACAAAGACTTGAAGCCCGCCAATATTCTGGTGGTGCCCGGAAGCAATGGAGGATTGCAGATCAGGCTCGCGGACTTCGGCAGCGCTTCGCTGTTCGATCCGTCGCGGCTGCAGGCCTTGGGAATCACGAACCTGGGATTTACCCAGACTGCATCACTGGAAGCCCAGGCGTTGACTGGAACCCTCATGTATTTGGCGCCCGAAGTCCTGGCGGGCCAGTCTCCCAGCGCCGGCGCCGATGTATATGCTCTCGGCGTCATGCTATATCAGTTGACGATTGGCGATTTCCGCAAGCCGCTTGCGCCGGGCTGGGAAGCAGAGATTCAAGACTCCTTGCTGCGCGAGGATATTGCCGATGCGGCCTGTGGCGACCCGGCCAGGCGGCTGAACAGCGCCGCCGACCTGGTCGAGCGCTTGTTGACGCTGGAGCAACGCCGAATCAAGCGCGACGAACTGGAAGCTGCCAAGCGTCGAGCCCAGATTGCCGAGGGCAAATTAGCGGAGACCCGCGCCCGGCGGCCCTGGGTGGTCTTGGCGGTTGTTGCCTTGGCGGCCGGATCGGCAGTCAGCTTTGCTCTCTACCGGCGGGCCGCTCGCGAACGTGACAATGCCAGCCGCCAAACTGCTATTGCCAGCTCCATCAACCGGTTTCTCTCCGAAGATCTGCTGGGACGCGGCAATCCATTTGCCAGCGGCAAGGCCGGCGAGTCGCTGATGGACGCGATCAAGTCGGCATCGCCCAGCATCGACCGAAAATTCAAGGATGAACCGTTGGTCGCCGCGCGTCTCCACCAGACAATCGCCAGAGCTCTCGATAACCGGACAGACTATCCCGATGCGCGACAGGAATATGACCACGCTGCAACTCTTTTCAAGCAGGTGGATGGCGATCTGTCCCAAGATGCAATCATCGTTCAACTGCAACGAACCACCTTGGAAGCGCGAAGCTATGAGAAGGACTCGCTCCCGTTGGCTAAGTCGATTCTCGAACAACAAAAAGCGCTGATCGCGAAGCTGCCGCATCCGCGACCGGAGTTGCCGGTCTGGCGGTCTTCCGCCCAGGGAATGATTGCTCTCATCGACAACAACGCGAAGTCCGCGGCAGAAAACTTTCAGGCGGCCGTGGATGGCGCAGCAGTTCTTCCTGAGTTCGACGAAGCGGCGCGCTTAACATTCAAACAAAGGCTGGGATTCTCGTACATCCGCCTGGGGGAGGGTGCCAAGGCGGAGCAGACATTTCGCGACCTTATTATTGCCTTTACGCGGGTTGCCGGTCCGGATAGCCCTCACGTGTTGCGGGTTCGCCTGAATCTGGCGCAGGCTTTCATGATCGAGAAAAAGCATGCGGAGGCGGTGAAAGAGGCGACCGCCATCTATCCGGAATTTGTTTCGCGGCTGGGCCCCGACCACGAACTCACCATGCAGTTGCTGGCGACGCGGGCCCAGTCGGAAGGCAGCCTCGAGCTTTGGGATGACGCTGTCCGCGACGACTTGGCCATCTACGACCTCGCGGTTCGCAAGCAGGGACCTCTTTCGTTCTTTGCGGTAGCGACGCTTACCGACGCCGCTCTCGCTCAGTGTCACGCGGGCCATGATCGCGAGGGTGAATCTAACGCTCGCAAAGCCTATGAGGCGTCGGCAAAGGCATTTGGTCCGCTCGCCGGCTTGACGGGAGCCACCGCATACACCCTGGCCAGTTGCCTGATCGACTTGAAGAAATTGGACGAAGCAACCACGCTCCTGCAGCAAATCGATGTGCCGCCGGTCACCCAACTCACCGGCGATCCCGATTGGGGCGCGGGAGTGACCCTGGCGCGAGCCGAAATCGCGTATCGCCGTGGCAACTACGACGCGGCCCGCGGCTTTGTGAAAACCGTGAGCGCGGTGTTTACCCGCAACGACGCCGAGCCCTATCAGAAGCGTGCCTTCGAATCTCTGAAAGCTGCGCTAATGCCGCCTCCGCACCCCCCAGTACAGGCAAGGTAACGGCAAACGCAGCAGAGTCTTGTCGGGCTGTGCGTCCCTTTTGTCGGTTGGGTACACGTAGGAGAGCGCTCCTTCGGAGCCGATTAGCACTGCTTTCCGGGATGACGGACTAGGCGGAAGTTATGCCCGGGAAGGATTCTCAACGACGCTCGCCAGAAGTCAGCATATGGGAAGTAATCGCGATTGCGTACGTGGGACAACTCGGAACAGATCCCACCGACGGGAATCTGCTTTCCCCGCCAAGTGGCGGAAGTCGTGCGGAAAAGCACGGGCAGGAATCTTGAGAATCTCCGTTCATTCGCACTTGCCGAGCGCGCTTTGCGGAGATACTTTTCTGTTTGGACTGTGCGCCCAAGCAAGTAGTCATTGCGCACCCAATGTCGGTCCCCTGCCAAGGCACGAAGGTGACCACTTTCAGCCACACTATCGTATGCCGTTCGCCTTAATGAGCGGACGAAAAGATGGACTGTTCTTTATCGACCTAGCGTCCAGTCACTGCCTGTTGACTCTCCGGTTAAGTGCTGCACCGCCTGCAAGTTACGCAAACGTCGGGGGTTGCGGAATTCAAAACGGTAATGCGAGTTCGAATCACACTTCCTCCGCCACGCAGTCCTGACTGCAGAGAATTCCTACCTCTATTTCCCGCAAAATGCGCGAAACATGCCCGTATTTCGCGATTCTTCCTCGACAAACTGGACTGGAGAGAACGGACTACTCTGCAGTGAAGAGCGTTACTGTCCCGGCTTTTCTCTGGATGGCACAGACGTAGTCCGGTTTTGAGGAGAGCGTGAGGCGAATGCGATGCGATCAAAAGCAGCGGATTCGGGCATAGCGAGTTGACTTCTGTCGGCATCTTGGCGCCGATTTCAGCGCTTCCCACATGCCCGTTCTTGGATACCTGCCGGTTTGCCGACAACTCATCAACTGCCCGGTTAAAGGAGTAAAGATATAATTTCCTCGACAGTCTCATGGCCCTTGCTGCCGGAACGATTCTCGGGCAGTGCGAAATCCGCTCACCCCTGGGTGCGGGCGGAATGGGCGAAGTCTACCGCGCGCACGACACCCGGCTGAATCGTGAGGTCGCGATTAAAGTGTTGCCCGAGTCCGTCAGCTCTGATCCCGAACGGTTACGCCGCTTCGAGCAGGAAGCGCGAGCGGCTGCGGCGCTGAATCATCCCAACATTCTTGCGGTTTACCAGATGGCGACGCACGAGGGTGTGTCGTATATGGTTACCGAGCTGCTTGAGGGCGAGACGCTGCGCGAGCGGCTCAGGCGCGGAGCGATCCCGTTGCGCAACGCGATAGATTATGGAGTGCAGATCGCGCGCGGTCTGGCGGCGGCGCATGAGAAAGGCATCGTCCATCGCGACCTGAAACCGGAGAATCTGTTCCTGACCAGAGATGGACGGGTCAAGATTCTCGACTTTGGTCTGGCCAAACTTGCACTGCCGCAAACCGCATCCACCGAGGAAGAGACGGTTACGCTGCAGGGAACCGAACCGGGCGTGGTGATGGGGACAGTGGGCTACATGTCTCCCGAGCAGGTGCGGGGACAAGCGGCCGATCATCGCTCTGACATTTTTTCCTTCGGCACGATTTTTTACGAGATGCTGGCGGGCAAGCAGACGTTTCGCAAGCCGACGGCGGCGGAAACCATGACCGCAATATTGAACGAGGATCCGCCATCCATCGCGCAGCTTGCGGCGAATACGTCTCCTAATCTTCAGAGGGTGGTGCAGCGCTGTCTGGAGAAGAATCCGGAGCAGCGCTTCCATTCAGCGCATGATTTGGCGTTCGCGCTGGAAGCGATGTCGGACTCGGCAATCTCCTCCCATGCCGCCAATCTGCCGGAGCGGAAGAAATCGGCTCGCCAGCGAACTGCAATCGCGGCGGCCTTGGTGGCAGCGGCCCTGGGTGTTGCAGTGCTCGCGTATTTTGGGATGCGCGGTGAAGCCGTGCCTAAGATTTCCGAATACATCCAGCTTACCCATGACGGCCAGCGGAAACGGGTGATCGCAACTGACGGTTCGAGGCTTTACCTCACGCTAGGCACAGACCTATCACACGCTGTCGGTGCGATGTCGGTGTCTGGCGGTGAGCCGGCACGCATTCCGACGCCTTCGGCCATGATGGCCGCTACGGGCTTGTCGGCGGATGGCTCGGAGCTTCTGTTGGTGGATGAGAAGGGTGATCCGCCGTCAGGGCCACTCTGGAGTATGCCCGTTCTGGGCGGCTCACCCCGCAGATTAGGAGAGACAGAAGGAAACTCGGCCTCATGGTCGCCCGATGGCAAAAGGCTGGTCTATGGCAATGTGGGCGACTTGTTCCTGGCGAACGCCGACGGGAGCGAACCCCACAAGCTGATCACCATGAAGGCGCCCTCGACTGTCGCGAATCCCGACTGGTCGCCGGACGGCTCCCACTTGCGATTCGAAACTTGGGACACTGCTCGCGTTGCGAGCGAGCTTTGGGAAATCTCGGTGGATGGAACGGGCTTGCATCTCTTGCTTCCCGGCTGGAAACCAACCGAGCGGCAGTGCTGTGGGAAGTGGACGGCAGATGGAAAGTACTATGTCTTCGTGTCACACGGCCAAGTCTGGGCATTGCCGCGAAAGGGAAGTCTCTTCGGCTCTGAACCAAAACCGATCCAATTGACTTTCAGTCCGATGTCGCTGGAAACTCCGTTGCCCAGCAAGGATGGAAAGAAGTTGTTCGTGGTGGGTCGAACATTTCGTGGCGAGTTGGTGCGATATGATGCGAAGTCCGGCC
>Ga0302180_10003523_pt1 | contig 11756 bp, 6 predicted proteins | sample I_Palsa_E3_2_FD_200575 | JGI IMG/M metagenome (GOLD analysis project Ga0302180, IMG submission 200575) | Peat permafrost microbial communities from Stordalen Mire near Abisko, Sweden - I_Palsa_E3_2 | ecosystem: Environmental > Terrestrial > Soil > Palsa > Peat permafrost | place: Sweden: Abisko... | reverse complement strand
TGCCGGCGCCTGCAGGAGCGGGTGGTTCAAGAACAACAGGAACGTGCCGCCGGGCCGCAGGACGCGGCCAACCTCGCCGAGTGCCTCGGCGGTTCCCTCGATGTGCTCGAACACCAAACAGGCGAACGCCGCGTCGAAGCTTGCGTCGGGGAAAGGAAGAGCGTTCGCGGCGCCACGGGAGTACTGGACCTCCGTACCCGCCCCGCCAGACTGGCGTTGCAGGGCCATCTCCAATTGCGCCAGGGTCGGGTCGATGCCGACGACGCGGCGCACGCAGGGAAGGCTTGCCGCAACCCGGGAAAGCTGGCCCTCCCCACAGCCGATGTCGAGCACCGCCCCTGGGGCAGCTCCCTCCAGAAGCTCACGAAGCAACGGGATTATCTGCTCGGTGTACTCGGGGTCGGCGCCTTCGGTAAAGCATTCCTGCCACCAGGTCGAGTTGACCTCCCATAGCTGCTCGGCCTCGGCGGGCAGCGGGGAGCCCGGCTCGTGGAACGAGCCCGCTTGGTACAAACCGTCTTGGACAGTGCCTTCTTGGAACATGCCCTCTTGGGACGAGCCCCCGCTCAAGACGTGGCCTTTGCGACCAGCCCGACGCCGTTGGCACCGTGGATCTTCTCCCACAGCGCCTCAGCAACGGGCTTGGGCAGCCAGGGGAGCGCCTCGAGGGACTCCTTGGAGGCCTGGCGGACTGCTTTTATACTCCCCATCTCGGCCACCAGGCGCTTGCGCCTAGCCGGCCCAAGGCCGGGTACGCCGTCCAGAGCGGAGACCGTCATCCGCTTGCCTCGGAGCTGGCGATGGTAGGAAACGGCAAAGCGGTGAGCCTCGTCACGCACTCGCTGCAGCAGGTAGAGCGCCTCTGAGCCACGGGGCACGCGGACCGGGTCGGCCTGCCCGGGGAGGTAGACCTCCTCGAACTGTTTGGCCAGCGCAGCGACCGGGATCTCGTCCTCGAGGCCCAGCTCCTCCAGCACCCGGACGGCCACGTTGAGCTGCCCTTTGCCACCGTCGACCAGTAGCAACTGGGGCGGGTAGGAAAAATGGCGTTTCCGGTCGGCCACCGGTAGCTCCTTTTCTCCCAGGTAAGCCTGGAGACGCCTGGTGAGGACCTCTTCCATGGCGGCGTAGTCGTCGTTGCCCGGCACGTTGCGGACCTTGAACCTCTTGTATTCGGACGGGCGGGGAAGGCCGTCCTCCATTACCACCATCGAGCCAACGTAGTCGGTGCCCTGGAGGTGGCTCATGTCGTAGCACTCGATCCGTAGCGGGGCCTCGGGCAGGTCCAGGGCGTCCTGCAAGGCGTTCAGGGCGCGAGCCCTCGCATTATGGTCCGACGAACGCTTGAGCCGGTGGCGCACCAGCTCCTCCGCCGCGTTCTTGGCGACCATCTCCACCAGGGCCCTCTTCTCGCCGCGCTGGGGAAAGTGGAGGTGTACCCGGCTGGCGCCCGTCGACCTCGGGTTGACGCTGCGCTCCGGCCGTCGCTTTTCGCTCGCAGCCCACCATTCGAGCAGCTCCGGACCTTCTTCATTGAGCTGCGGCGCGGCGCCGGAGCGGCGGGTCTCGCCGTCCTCGGCGCTCCGGAGGCCCGAGAGCCACTCCTCTAGGACATCGGTCTCGTCAACCTCGCCCGGGACAAGGATGACAGGAGGGATCCCGTTGACTGGGTCGGCGTAATGCTGCTCGAGGATGTCGGCCAGCAGTTGCGGTGGCTCCAGGTCCTCGACCTTGTCGACTATGAAGCCCTTGCGCCCGACAACTCGCCCGCGCCTCACGTAAAACACCTGGACCGCCGCCTCCAGCTCGTCCTCAGCGAGGGCGAAACAGTCCAGGTCCTCGGCCCGCTCGGTGACCATCTGCTGTCGTTCGATGGCCTTGCGAACAGATGCGATCCGGTCGCGCACCCTTGCTGCCAGCTCGAACTCGAGATTTGTCGCAGCCTCGCGCATCTGAGCACCCAACTTGTCGACCACGGGTGAGGTGTCACCGGCGAGAAAGCTCCCGAGGTCCTCTACCAGGCGCGCGTACTGCTCGTGGTCGATGAGGCCGGCGCACGGACCGGCACAGCGCTCGATGTGGTACATCAGGCACGGGCGGCCCAGGCGTTCGTGGCGGACGAACTTGCCATCGCTGCAACTGCGCACCGGGAACGTGCGCAGCAGCAGGTCGAGGGTCTCCCTGATGGCGTAAGCGTGAGCGTAGGGCCCGAAGTAGCGGCTCTGGGAACGCCCGCTCGGGCGGCCCCGCCGGACCGTCGCCCGTGGCCACTCGTCCCCCATCGTCAGGACGAGGAACGGGTAGCTCTTGTCGTCGCGCAGGCGCACATTGAAGCGCGGCTTGTGCTGCTTGATGAGGCTGTACTCGAGCATGAGCGCCTCGACGTCGTTGCGGACCTGGATCCACTCGACGCTTTCGGCTGAGGCGACCATCTGAGCGGTACGAGGCAGCAAGTTGCCGGGGCTCTGGAAGTAGTTGGACAACCTCTGGCGCAGCGACCTCGCCTTGCCTACATAGATGACTCTCCCGTCGGCGTCGCGGAACTGGTACGAGCCAGGGGCATCGGGGATGAGCCCTGCGGCGGGTCGTTCGAGCATCGTTCCCAGTCTGGCGCAATTGTCCTCCAAAAACTCGCCTGCCCGACGGTAGCCATCACAGGACCATCACAGCTGGCTCAAGAGGGGGTCATAAGCCGTGGGGAAGATGAGTACAAGAAGCGATTACCAGACCAAGGAGCGCAGATGTCCAATCACATTCAAAGCCGGCGACGCTGGCAAACTGCAACAGGCGGCGCAATAGCGCTCGCAGTTGCGGCTGCGTCCCTGGCTGCCGTCGCAACGCCCGCATTTTCAGACCCCACCTCAACCACAACGACGACGGCAACTACACCGCCGCCCGTTTTCCCCTCCGTAACAGTGCCCCCCGCCAATTTCAAGCACTTGAACAGGGCGAAGGCGTATGCCGCGGCGCTCATATTGGAGCGCCTGAACTCGCTGCAGTTTGCAATAAAAAAGGTGCAGGGAGATAATTTCCTGGGCTCGGACGGGGCAACGCTCGTGTCCGACATGCAGGCTGACATAACCGGGCTTCAGACCTTGGGGACGACCATCGCCGGTGAGACCACAGTGGGCGAGGTCGACGCCAGCATTGCGCTCATTTTCAACGAGTTCCGTGTTTACCACCTCATGCTTCCTGTCGCCGGTGACGTGGTCATCGTCGACAACGCCGTAAATGTCAAGTTGCCCGCGCTCGCCTCGTCGATCTCGTTGCTCCAGGGCGCGGAGAACTCCTCCAACGAAGGTGTCCTCGCACCGCTTATCGCCAACATGCAGTCGCAGTCGGGGATAATCACGGGCGCAACTGGAGGTCTGTCCGCAGAGCTCCTCTCCTACACCCCCGCCGAGTGGAACGCGAACCACAACCTCCTCGGCGGCGCAAGCGCAGAGATCCGGGTTATGGCCAGGGCCTTTGGGACCGCAGACAAGGACTGGCAGGAAGCTTCCAGGTACCTTCGCCACCATGGCGGCGGCGGCTCCACGACAACGACGTCGACCACCCCGCCCAGCACCACGAGCACGACAGCCTCGGGCAACTTGAGCGCAGCTCAGGCGTACGGGGAGAAACAGGTCACGGACCGGGTCAATTCTCTCAACAAGGCCATAACGGGAGTCCAGGGCGACTCGTACCTCGGCTCTGATGGCACCACCCTCGTCGCTGACATGCAGGCCGACATCACGGCGATACAGGGGCTCGGGACGACGATCTCGACCGACACCACGGTCGGCCAAGTGAACGCCAATGTCGGGGAGATTTTCGGCTACCGCGTGTATGACTTCTTGCTCCCTGCCGTGCAGGACGTCGTCGAAGTGGACAGCATCACCAACGTCAAGTTGCCCGCCCTCGCCACAGCGATCACCGACCTCACGGGCAAGGAAAACTCTTCCAACCAGGGAGTGCTGGCGCCTTTGGTGGCAAACATGCAGTCCCAGAGCTCAACCGCCACGACCGCAACCTCAGGGCTCTCCGCCCAGTTGCTCGGCTACACGGCGGCGGACTGGGACGCCAACCACGGCCTCCTTAACGGCGCCCGCATCGACATCTTCATCGCCAACAGGGCACTTGGGACGGCATGGAAGGACGACCAAAGGGCCAACGATTACCTTCGCCACCACCACAACGCCGGTACGACGACCACGGCGTCGACGACTACGACCACCGCCTAATTAGTTCACGCTAGCTCCTCAGACAGCCCCCGGGCCCTGGCACCGTACGTGCCTCGAGGCCCGGGGGCTTTGGCGTGCCCGCCCCGGGCCCGCCATCACAGGACCATCACAACTCGACCATCGCTGCCTCATATACACCGGGAACGGTATCCCTGGCGGGACCAATAAGACGTTCATACGACCGAGGAGAACCTATTGACCTATCAACGGCGAGGCCGCCATGGCTGGTTCGCAGCTGGCGGCACGTTAGTCGCCACTGTCGCGGTTACCGCTGGCTCCCTGGCTGCTAGCGGGGCACCAGCATTTGCTCGCGGGAGGCCAAGGCCGCCAGCGCCGACCACCTCAACTACCGATCCCTCGCCCACCTCGACCACCTCGACCACCTCGACCACGTCGACCACGTCGACCACGGTGGCTCCGACCACCTCCACCACGTCCGCTCCCTCAGGCGAAATGTCCAAGGCGCAGAGCTGGGGGCAGTGGCAGATCAAGACCCGCGTGGACGCTTTGACCCGGGAAATAAAGCAGGTACAGGGCGACAATTACCTCGGCTCTGACGGGACCACCCTCGTAAGCGACATACAGGCCGACATAACTGGGCTCCAAGGCCTCGGCACTACTATCGCTGCTGCAACAAGCCTGGACGAGGTGAACGCCGACAACAGGGCGATTTTCGCCACTTACCAGGTGTACAACTTCTTGCTGCCTATGGTCCACGATGTGGTCCAGGCTGACTGGGTCAGCAATGTGGGGCTGCCCGACGTCGGCAAGGCACTGACGAACCTGCAAGGCAAGGAGAACGCCGGCAACCAGTCTGTGCTCGGACCGTTGCTCTCCAACATCCAACAACAGCAACAAACGGGCACAGGTGCGATCTCGGGCCTATCGAGCGAGTTGCTGGGCTACACGGTTGCGGATTGGGGCACCAACCATGGTCTATTAAACAACCCTGGCAGCAAGATCTTCATCGCCGACAAGGCTGTCCGCACCGCTGAGAAAGATTGCAGCCGCGCCTACGATTACCTGCGCTGGCTACAGGACCACGGCAACGGCACCACGACCTCGACCACCGTCGCCCCGACGACGACCACGACGGTTGCGCCGACCACGACAACGACCGCTGCTGTCAAGGGCGGGCATGGCCGTGGCTTCCCGGGGCGTGGCTTCCGAGGCCGCGGCGGCCCGGGCTGCCCGCGCCACTTCTCCCGCTGCATTGTCCGCCAGCACCACCGCGGGCACCCGGGTAGGCCGCCATCGACCACCACGACGTCCACAACTGCGCCGACAACGACGACCACCGTGGCCACAACCACAACCACGACCGTCGCGACCACAACCACGACGGCTGCGCCCACCAACTGCGCTGCTGGCGTAATAGGTACTGTCCTTAGCCGCACCGGGTGGGTGGCGAGCAGCAACGCTCCGTCCAGCAGCTCGGACGCACCAGCGAACGCTCTCGACGGCAACCTGAAGACCCGCTTCAGTTCCGACGAGGACCAGAAACCTGGCCTGTATTTCCAGGTGGACCTCGGTACTGCGGCTACATTCGACGAACTCCTTATGGACGTGCCGAACTCCGCGCACGACTATGCCAGGGGTTACGAGATCGAAGTCTCCGACAACGGCGCCTCATGGACGACGATCGCGACCTGTGCTGGCAGCGCGACGACCGAGATAGTCAGTTTCCCGAGCCAGAAAGCGCAGTACGTGAAGGTTGTCCTAACCGCGTCGAACACCAGCTGGTGGTGGTCGATCGACGAGTTCTACCTGAACGGGTAACGGTCCCCTCACATTCGTTCAGGTAAACCCCCCGGGCGTGCGCCGGCCCCACGTCGGTGCCATGCCCGGGGGCTCTCGCGTGTCCCGGGGGCTCCCGCATATCTGAGAGTCCTCGCGGTGCCCGGGCACTTTCGCCCGCCCGGGCAGGATCAGCGGCTCTTCAACAGCGGCTCGAGGAACTGGCCTGTGTAACTCGTTGAGCACTTAGCCACCTCCTCAGGCGTGCCCGCGACTACTACCTTCCCGCCGCCGTCGCCGCCCTCAGGCCCGAGGTCGATCAACCAGTCGGCAGTCTTTATCACATCGAGGTTGTGCTCGATGACGATCACCGTGTTGCCTTGCTCGACCAGGCGGTCGAGCACCCCGAGCAACTTGCGGACATCTTCGAAATGCAGTCCCGTGGTGGGTTCGTCGAGAATGTACAGCGTCCTACCAGTCGAGCGTTTCGACAGCTCCGACGCCAGTTTTATCCGTTGAGCCTCGCCCCCAGAAAGGGTGGGGGCCGGCTGGCCAAGTCTGACGTAGCCGAGGCCGACGTCTACCAGGGTTTGCATGTGGCGCGCTATGACCGGCTGGTTGGAGAAGTACTCAGCGGCCTCCTCGCAGGACAAGTCGAGGACATCGGCAATGTTCTTACCCTTGAAGGTGACATCGAGAGTGTCACGGTTGTAGCGAGCTCCCTTGCACACTTCGCATGGGACGTAGATGTCCGGCATGAAGTGCATCTCGATCTTGATGGTGCCGTCGCCTGAACAGCCGTCGCAGCGCCCTCCCGCCACGTTGAACGAAAAACGGCCCGGTTGGTAGCCGCGCACCTTGGCTTCGGTCGTAGCTGCGAACAGCTTCCGCACGTGGTCGAAAACACCCGTGTAGGTAGCTGGGTTGCTCCGCGGCGTGCGCCCTATCGGCGACTGGTCGACGTCTACCACCTTGTCGAAGGCTTCCATGCCCTCTACCTTGCGGTGGCGCCCCGGTACGTCCTTGGACTTGTACACCCGCTGCATCATGGCGCGCAGCAATATGTCGTTCACAAGGGTCGATTTGCCTGACCCCGATACGCCGCTCACGACGGTCAGGCACCCCACGGGGAACTGGACGTCGACATTGTCCAGATTGTGCTCCTTGGCCCCCCGCACTGTGAGCCACCCTTTCGCCTCCCTGCGCTGCTCCGGCACGGGGATGTAGCGCTTGCCCGAAAGGTACTGGCCAGTGATAGAGGCCTTGGTGCGCAACAGTTCCTTCACGGTGCCGGAGACGACGACCTGGCCTCCGTGCTCGCCCGCGCCAGGCCCAATGTCGACCACATGGTCGGCGATGCGTATGGTCTCCTCATCGTGCTCCACCACGATCACGGTGTTCCCCAGGTCCCTCAGCCTTACGAGAGTGTCAATCAGCTTGCGGTTGTCCCTCTGGTGGAGGCCGACGGACGGCTCGTCGAGCACGTACAGGACACCTACGAGGCCGCTTCCTATCTGTGATGCCAGCCTTATTCGTTGGGCCTCCCCTCCCGCAAGGGTCCCGGCGTTGCGGTTGAGGGAAAGGTAGTCGAGGCCCACGTCTACCAAGAACTGCAGCCTTGCCTTCACTTCCTTGAGGACTCGATCGGCGATCAGGTGGTCCCTCTCGGAAAGCTGCAAGTCAGCAATGAACTTTGTCGAATCGCGGATCGCGAGGTTACACACCTCGAACAAGTTCCTGCCGCCGACTGTGACCGAAAGGCTCTCGGGCTTGAGACGGGCCCCGTCGCACTCGCTGCAGGGGACTTCCCGCATGTAGCCCTCTATCTGCTCCCGCATGCTGTCGGATTCCGCCTCGGCGTGGCGGCGCTGCAGGTACGGGACGACACCCTCGTACGCTGTGTAGTAAGAACGCGTCCTGCCATAACGGTTCTTGTAGTGCAAATGGACCTGTGTGCTGCCCGAGCCGTACAGCACAATCTTTTGGTCCTGCTTTTTGATCTTCCGCCACGGCAGCGAGGTCGCGATGCCGAAGGTCTCCGCCACGCCCTGAAGGAGGCGCCCGAAATACTCGCTCCGCGCTCCCCCCCAGGGGGCCACGGCACCGTCGTCGAGCGACAAGTCAGGGTCGGGCACCACCAGTTCGGGGTCGACCTCGTAACGCGTCCCGAGGCCGTCGCAGCGGGGGCACGCGCCGTACGGAGAGTTGAAAGAGAAATTGCGCGGCGCCAGCTCGTCGTACGAGGTGCCGCACACGGGGCATGCAAGGTGCTGGGAAAAAGTGAGCGTTTCGACTTGGGCTTCTCCGCCCTCCTCGGGCGAAGAACCACGGGGGACGATCTGCACCTCGGCTACGCCGTCAGCCAGCTTCAAGGCGGTCTCCAACGAGTCCGTCAGGCGGCGCTCGATGCCGGGGCGCAGGACGAGACGGTCGACCACGACCTCGATGGTGTGCGCCTCGTAGCGCGCCAGCTTGGGAACTTCGGAGAGCTCGTAAGCCGTGCCGTCGACGCGGGCGCGCGCATAGCCCTGGCCCGCCAGTTCTTCGAAGAGGCTCTCGTACTCGCCTTTGCGGCCTCTCACCATGGGGGCAAGAACCTGGAAGCGGGTGCCCTCCGGGAGGGTCAGCACGCGGTCCACGATCTGCTGCGGCGTCTGGCGGGACACGACGCTGCCGTCCTTGGGACAGTGCGGGATGCCGACGCGGGCGTAAAGCAAGCGCAAATAGTCGTATATCTCGGTGATCGTGCCTACGGTGCTGCGCGGGTTACGGGAGGCCGACTTCTGGTCTATCGATATCGCCGGCGAAAGCCCTTCGATGAAGTCGACATCCGGCTTGTCCATCTGCCCGAGGAACTGCCGGGCGTAGGCGGACAGCGACTCGACATACCGCCGCTGGCCCTCGGCGTAGATGGTGTCGAAGGCGAGGCTGCTCTTGCCCGACCCCGACAGCCCGGTAAACACGATCAGGCGGTCCCGCGGCAGGTCGAGCGAGACGTCCTGCAAGTTGTGCTCGCGCGCCCCGCGAACGATCAGCCGGTCCGACATAGGTGTACAGAGTACCAATCGAACACATGTGCGTCTCCTCATCTTTGTGTGGGTTCGCGTTAGGCCTGGTGAAGGTGGTTCAGCTGGACTGAGCTAGGCAATCACGTTGCCGTCGGGCGGCTAGAAGACGCGCACGCGCTGGTCCGCTGCTCCTAGGTTCGGGTTCGCCAGAACAAACGAACTTGGGGAGGGCCTGCGCGTGCGCGTCAGTACGGCATTCAATCGCATCCTCAGCCTCGATGGGGCGTGGGTGGAGTCAGTCAGCTTTACAAACGATGGGGTGGTCGTCGCCATCCGGGCCAAGTCACGGCGTCATCGCTGCCCCTGTGGGCGGGCCTGCTCGGCTCGCTATGACTGGTCCCGGCGCCGGTGGCGCCATTTGGACATGGGTGCCGCCAAGGTATGGCTGGAAGCAGATATTGCCCGTGTCAGCTGCAGGGCCTGCCGGCGGGTGAGGACCGAAGCGGTGCCCTGGGCCCGCCCCGGTGCCCGTCACAGCAGCGACTTCGAAGACGTAGTGGCCTGGTTGGCCCAGCGCATGGACAAGTCGGCGGTGTCCAAGCTCATGCGCTGCAGTTGGGCGGCCGTGCACCACATCGTCGGACTGGTCGTGGCCGAGCACCTAGAGCTCACCCGCCTGGACGGCCTCGTCCACATCGGGGTGGACGAGATCTCCTACAAAAAGGGCCACCACTACTTGACAGTTGTCGCCGACCACGACCAAGGCCGGGTCGTTTGGGCCGAACCCGGCAAGCACACCCAGGCGTTATCGGGTTTCTTTGAAGCCCTAGGTCCAGAGCGCCGGGCGGCCGTGCAGGCGGTGTCGATGGACCTCGGCACTTCCTATTACTCCGTCACCTCAGCGGCGGTGCCCCATGCCGCTATCTGCTTTGACCCTTTCCACGTCATCCAAATAGCCAATCGCGCCCTGGACAACGTCTACAGCTCGACAGCCCGAGAGGGCGCACCCGTGCCATCCAAACAGTGGCGCACCGCCCGCTACGCCTTACGGGCCGGGGCTGAACGTTTGAGCGAGGCCAAGGCCGACCTGCTGGGCCAGCTGCAGCGCTCCAGCCGGCGCCTGTGGCGGGCCTGGTTCCTAAAAGAGCGCCTGCGGGACTTCTACCGCATAGTGGAGCCCGCCGAGGCCCGCCAATACTTACGCCGCTGGTTGCGCTCGGCCTCGGCCTGCCGCATCCGAGAGTTCGTAGCTCTCGCCCGGACTCTGCGGAGCCGCTTCGAGCAGATCGTGGCCGCCGTTGAGCTGGGCATCTCAAACAGCCGCCTGGAAGGCATCAACGCCAAGATAAGGGTCATCCAACGGCGCGGCTACGGGCACCGCTCAGCAAAATCCCTGGCTGAGATGATCTACCTCTGCCTAGGCGGCATAACCATCCAACTACCCACACAAAGATGAGGAGACGCACACATGTTTGCGGAGGCTTTCCTCGGGCCCTTTTGCCAGCCCTCGGCATCCTCGCAACGGCACTAGACGTCCACCCCGTCCACGGCCGAACCAGCCGAGCCGCCGTTGTCGGAAATGACCTGTGAGGCTGTGAAAGCGGGCCATTCACCGACGGTTACGCCACCGATGGGGTTGCCCCCCGACACCGGCGCGAGGGTCATACCGTCTGGGCGGGCAATGGTAGCGCCAAGCCCTGTTGTGGTCGTTACCTGGGCGGTGGTCGTCGTAACGCCCGTGGCCGTCGTCGTTGTGGCCGGGTTGGCCGTCGTCGTTGTGGCCGGGTTGGCCGTCGTCGTCGTTGTGCCCCCTGCAGAGGTCGTGGTCGTGGTGCCGCCGGCGGAGGTCGTGGTTGTGGTCCCGGCGCCCCCAGCGGTCGTGGTCGTGGTCCCGCCGGAAGTCGTCGCGGTCGTGGCACCCCCGGCAGAAGTGGTTGTTGTCGTCCCACCCGACCCGTCGATCGTGAGCCCATTGGGCAACGAGGCCGACTGGGTCTGGCCCGCGTTGTACACGCTCACGGTGTAGTTGCCGGGCGTGATGGCAGCCACCATGATGTCGATTTCGGTGGAGGTGGCGCTGCTCACGCTCTCGTGGACAGCACCCACCGTCACCACCGGGTTGGCCGGGAAGTTGTCGCCGAAAATGCTCAAGTCCCCGCCGGTCTGGGGCAGGCCGTTGGGGTCCACCGAGTCGATGGTGAACGAAGCCGTCGTCGTGGTCGTGGCAGCGGTCGTCGTCGTACCTGAAGCCGTGGTGGTCGTCGTGCTCTGCCCGACGGAAGGCTGAGTTTCGTTCACGATCGTCGTTGGCGGCAGCGTTGTCGTCGGCGTCCCGGCGGTTGTCGTGGTCGTTGGCCCGGGTGCGGTCGTAGTGGTCCCGGCTACCGCGGTCGTAGTAGTCGTGCCCGCCACGGCGGTGGTCGTGGTTGTGGTCCCACCGGCGGCCGTAGTCGTGGTCCCCTCGATGGCGGTGGTAGTCGTGGTGCCGCCGGTCGTTGTGTTCGTGGTCCCACCGGCAGCCGTGGTCGTAGTCCCTCCGATGGCGGTCGTAGTCGTAGTACCACCGGCCGTTGTGGTCGTGGTCCCGCCGGCAGCCGTGGTCGTAGTCCCTCCGATGGCGGTCGTAGTCGTAGTGCCGCCGGCCGTTGTCGTCGTGGTGCTCGGGACCGGGGTCGGCGACGGCTGGCCCACGTTGAAAAACACCGCCTGGCGGTTACCGATCGGCACCGTCGGCGCCACAGTCGTCGCTGCGTAGGCGACGAGAGCGTAAGTCCCGGACGGGAGCCCC
>Ga0302180_10003521_pt1 | contig 11760 bp, 8 predicted proteins | sample I_Palsa_E3_2_FD_200575 | JGI IMG/M metagenome (GOLD analysis project Ga0302180, IMG submission 200575) | Peat permafrost microbial communities from Stordalen Mire near Abisko, Sweden - I_Palsa_E3_2 | ecosystem: Environmental > Terrestrial > Soil > Palsa > Peat permafrost | place: Sweden: Abisko... | reverse complement strand
ACGCCGCGCGGCGCTTTTTCCTTTTTTGTGGGGCGTGGTAGCCAAAGAGGGGCAGATTTTTGGCAACCAAAATAAGGGTAGCGTGGCGCGCGTGACCAACGGCCTGGCGTTTTCTTATCCGGGCTACAACGAGATGCTCACAGGATCCCCGGACCCGAAGATTAACAGCAATCAGTTTGGACCCAACCCGAACATGACCGTGTTTGAATGGCTGAACAAAGACCCGGAATTCCACGGTCAAGCGGCGGTTTATGCCAGCTGGGAGACTTTCAAGGATATTTTCAATGAATCGCGCAGCCAACTGGTGATGCAGGCCGGCTGGGACTTGCCTTATCGCGGAAAGACCGACGCGCGGCAGGAGCTTTTGAACGAGCTGTATCGCACGACGACCAAGCTGGATGACGAAGATGTCTGGGACTCTTTTTTGCAGGTGCCGCTGCTCGATTACGTGAAAAGCGCGCATCCACGCGTGCTCTTCGTGGGTTATGGCGAGACGGACAATTGGGCGCACGCCGGGCGCTACGATCTGGTGCTGCACAGCGCGCAGGAGTTCGATCAGTATGTGGCGGAACTGTGGCGGGAGATGCAGGCCATGCCGGAGTATCGCGGCTCCACAACCTTTATCATTACCACCGACCATGGGCGCGGAAGCGGACCGGTGCAATGGAAGGACCACGGCGTCGAAGAAAAAGGTTCCGAGAACATCTGGCTGGCGGTACTGGGCCCGGACACTGCGCCGCTCGGAGAGCGCAGTCACATCGCGGTGGTGACGCAGGCGCAGATTGCCGCTACCGTCGCGGCGCTGCTCGGGAAGGATTTTAACCATGACGTGCCGGCGGCGGCGCCGGCGATTGCCGATGTGCTGGCGGTGAAATAATGTTCTCAGGCTGCGGGAGGCACCGTGAATAAGAAGGACCGGGAGGCGGGACTGGGGCGGGGAATCACGCGGAGGGATTTTCTGAACGGGGTCGCCGTGGGTGTGGGCGGAACACTGGCTCGGGGAGCATTTGGAGCGGAAACCTTGCGGGCGGCGGGAATTGTCGATGAGGTTGCGCCAGATAATACTGCGGCGGAAAAGGCTGCGGATGATTATCCGCCCGCGAAGATGGGGATGCGCGGGAATCACGACGGCACGTTTACGTATGCGCACATGCTGCGCGATGGCGTGGACTGGAAAGATTTGGGCAAGGACGCGGATACCGGAGAAAGTTACGATTTGGTGGTGGTGGGCGGCGGGATCAGCGGGCTGGCGGCCGCTTATTTTTTTAAGAAACAAGCCGGGCCTCATGCGCGCATTTTGATTCTGGACAATCACGACGACTTCGGCGGGCATGCCAAGAGGAATGAGTTTACGGCGGGCGGGCGGATGGTGCTGAGCTATGGCGGGACGCAATCGATTGAGAGCCCGGGGAGTTATAGCGCGGTGGCGGCGGGATTGCTTAAGGATATCGGCATCGAGGTGCAGCGGTTTTACAAGGATTACGACCGCACTTTGTACGACGGATTGGGCACCGGATGTTTTTTCGACAAGGAAACGTTTGGCCGCGACCAGATGCTCACGGGCATGAATGCGACGCCGTGGGCGGAGTTTCTGTCGCGCGCGCCGCTTTCCGATCTGGCCAAGAAGGATATCGCACGCGTTTATACGGATACAGTGGACTACCTGCCGGGGCTCTCGCGGGAGGCGAAGGTTGCCGAGCTTTCCAAGATCAGCTATGCGGAGTACCTCACCAAGAATTGCAAGATGACGCCGGAGGCCCTGCCGTTTTTCCAGGCCATGCCGCACGACCTCTTCGGCGTGGGGATCGATGCGGTTTCGGCGATGGCTTGTTATCAGAATCCGGACGACTACGAGTCGTTCACGTACGCGGGGCTCGACGGTCTGGGGCTCGAAGAGCTGCCCAAGGAAGAACCGTACATTTTCCATTTTCCGGACGGCAACGCTTCCGTGGCGCGGTTATTGGTGCGTGCCTTGATCCCCGGAGCCGTGCCGGGAAGCACGATGGAGGATGTGGTGACCTCGCGGGCGCAGTACAGCAGGCTGGACCCGCAAGAGGGGCCGTTGCGCATCCGCTTGAATAGCACCGTGGTGCACGTGGCGCAGACCAAGACGGGCGATGGCGGCTCCACTGCGTCCGTCGACATCGCTTACGAACGCGGCGGAAAATTGCAAAAGGTGCGCGGGTCCAAATGTGTGCTGGCTTGTTACAACGTAATGATTCCGTATGTGTGCCCGGAGCTGCCGGCGAAACAGAAAGAAGCGCTGGGATATCTGGTGAAGACCCCGCTGGTGTATACGCACGTGGCGCTGCGGAATTGGGAGCCGTTTTCCAGGCTGGGCATTCGGCAAGTGGTGGCGCCCGGCGGTTATCATACGCATACGGCGCTGGATTTCCCGGTAAGCATCGGAGGTTACAAATTTCCCAGCACGCCCAAGGAGCCGGCGGTGCTGTTCATGCTGCGCACGCCGTGCAAGCCGGGTTTGCCGATGCGCGAGCAGTATCGCGCCGGGCGGCGGGAACTGATGGAGACGCCGTTTGCCACGTTCGAGCGAAACATTCGCGATCAACTGGGGAAGATGCTCGGGGGCGGCGGTTTTGATCCGGCGCGAGATATCGAGGGCATCACCGTCAATCGCTGGGCACATGGGTACGCCTACTCGCCAAACTCTTTGTTCGATCCGCACTGGAGCGAAGAGGAGAAACCCTGGGTCATTGGGCGGAAGCGCTTTGGAAATATCGCCATCGCGAATTCCGATGCGGGGGCCAACGCGTATACGAACGAAGCGATCGATCAGGCGTTCCGCGCAGTGCAAGAGTTAAATGCGGCTTAAGCGGCGATCCTAAGGCGCGAGAAATAGCCGATCCCGCGCCACGCCCCAGGGAAAACGGTTTACTGCAGGGAGCATTTGTAGACGGTGGAGCGCTCATGCGTTTCGAGATTCGATCCGGAAAATTACCGGTCATTCGCTCGTTCGCGGCGTTCGGGGCTTTCCTCGCGTGCCTGCTGTGCGGGTGGGCAGGGTGCTCGCGGGCGCAAAATCTTCCGCCGGTGCTCACCAGCGAGCATGGCGCGAACAGCGCGGAGACGCTGAAAAAGCATTATGTGATCCTGGTTTCGCTGGACGGTTTTCGCTACGACTACGCGCAAAAATATCACGCGGCAAATCTGCTGGCCCTGGCGCGAGCGGGAGCCAGCGCGCCCGAAGGCATGATTCCCGCGTATCCTTCGCTTACATTTCCCAATCACTACACGCTGGCCACCGGGCTTTATCCCGAACACCACGGGATCGTGGCCAACAGTTTTTACGATCCGGAAAGAAGACAAACCTACAGCCTGGGTAATCCAGCGACGGTCACGGACGGAAGCTGGTATGGCGGCACGCCGATTTGGGTTTTGGCCGAGCAGCAAGGCATGCGCTCCGCCTGCTTTTTCTGGCCCGGGTCGGAGGCGGAGATTCAGGGCGCGTGGCCTTCGTATTATTTGAAGTATGACGAAAAGGTCCCGAACGACGAGCGCGTGCAGCAGGTGCTCGCGTGGCTGCGCCTGCCGGCGGAGCGCCGGCCGCATTTGATTACTTTGTATTTTTCCGAAGTGGACCATCAAGGTCATGAGCATGGGCCGGACAGCCCGGAGGTCGCCGCCGCGGTGCAGGTGGTGGATCAAGAAATCGGCGCGCTGGAGGCCGGGTTGCAGAGATTAGCGTTGCCGGTAGATGTGATCGTGGTTGCCGATCACGGCATGGCTACCGTGCAAGGCGATTGGATTACGCTGGATCAATATTTTCCCGATGCCCAGGCGTTTGAAAAAATTGTTGCCGGGAATTTATATGCGAAGTCGGAAGCGGATGCGCAGCGCGCGTACGAGGCGCTGCGGGGAAAGAGCGATAAGTTTACGGTCTACCGGCGCGCGCAGATGCCTCCAGCCCTGCACGACGATAGCAATCCGCGCTCGGGCGATCCCATCGTGGTGACGAATGGCCCGTATCTCGTACGCTTTTCTGCGCCGCCTCCCGAAGCGGCGATTGCGGAGCATAAGCAGGTCGGCGCGCATGGGTTTGATCCGGCGCGGGTCGCGGACATGAAAGCCAGTTTTTTCGCGGCCGGACCTGACATTCGGCCTGGGGCAACGGTTACGCCGTTCGATAATGTGGACATTTATCCGCTGGTGGCCAAGCTGCTGGGGCTCGATATAGCGCGTTTGCAGACCGGCCCGATCGACGGAGATGTGCGTCCGTTACAAGGGATCCTGCAAAACGGTGCGTCAGAACCTGGCAAGTAACGTATCGCGTTGAATGAATCCCGCTTGGAACCGGAGGGAAGCGCCCGCGAAAGTGAGCCCTGAGATCCGCAAGACGACGCGTTCGCTTGAACGCTATACAGGCGAACCACAATAATGAGAGACTGTCGGCCCAATGAATCGCGATAGGCTGCCCCTCAGTTTATTTCTCTTGCTTCTTGTGGCGGTGGTCATTGCCCCGCCAGCACTCCGTTCGCAGTCTTCTCCACACGTCAATGGAAACCGCATGATCGAGCGTTTGAACGCCATGGGCGCGATTGGGAAAGATCCAGCGGGAGGTTACAGCCGTGTGGCCTACACGGATGCCGACCGCCAGGGCAGAGAATATGTGATGGGATTGATGCGGGCCGCGGGACTTATCGTGAATATCGATGCGGCCGGCAATATATCGGGGCGGCGGGTGGGCAGCGATCCGGGATTGCCGGTGCTGGTTATCGGATCGCATGTCGATTCGGTGCCGCAAGGCGGCAACTACGACGGCATCGTTGGCTCCTTGGGTGCGATCGAGGTGGCACAGGCTTTGGCCGAGGGCCACGTCGCATTGCGCCATACCCTGGAGGTCCTGATTTTCCAGAATGAGGAAGGTGGTTTGCAGGGGAGTCGGGCGATCTCCGGTGAGTTGCGCGAAGAAACCCTGAATGAGACGACCCGCAGCGGCAAGACGCTCCGTGACGGGATTGCGTTCATTGGGGGTGATCCCAGTAGCCTGGCCAGCGTACGCCGCAAACCCGGCGACATTTCTGCCTACCTTGAGTTGCATATTGAGCAAGGGGGCACGCTCGCAGCCGAGAAGATCGACATCGGCGTGGTGGAAGGAATCGTCGGCAATGCCCGTTGGGATGTGACCATTGACGGCTTTGCGAATCATGCCGGCACCACGCCCATGAATCAGCGGCACGATGCGCTGCTGGCGGGGGCGAAGTTCATTGAGGCAGTGAACCGGATCGTGACCAGCATTCCCGGTCGCCAAGTGGGCACGGTGGGCAAGATTCAGGCGATCCCCGGGGCTTACAACGTGGTGCCTGGAAGGGTGTTGCTGGGTCTGGATGTCCGCGATCTGGACCAAGAGAAGATTGATACGCTCTTCAACAAAATGCGCGACGAAGCAGAGCAGATCGGGCAAGCTAGTGGAACAAAGTTCAGCTTTCACCAGGTGATCGCGGACAAGCCGGCGCTGACCGACCCGCGTTTGCGCCAGATCATCGCAGATGAGGCGAAGCAATTGAACCTGAGCGCCAAACTGCTTCCCAGCGGAGCTACGCATGACGCGCAAAGCATGGCACGGCTGGCTCCCGCCGGGATGATCTTTGTCCCGAGCATTGGCGGTATCAGTCATGCCCCGGAAGAGTTTTCGCTGCCGCAGGATATTGTCAACGGGGTGAACGTCCTTCTGGGAGCTGTGCAGCGGCTTGATGCGCAGAACCCGTGAGATGACGCCGGGCAGATCTTGGGCGCAATCGCCGGCCAACCTTACCTTGGGATTACTTCCTGCTTGCCCGTCATCCGTCCAGAGTCGATGCTAAACGGGGAGATCCTTCCTACCAGCTGGCTTACCCGGCGTTAGCGGTGTTTCCGACGCATCGGTGGTACAAAATAACTTCAAACGGTCGCGTCAGGACCTGGCAAGTAATGTGCCGCGTCGAGCGAATACGGCTTGGAACCGGAGGGAAGCGCCGGCGAAAGTGAGCCCTGGGTGGACTGCGGTCGACTGAAAGGAACCCCGGGGGTTCGCAAAAGGTTGTGATTCTAAAGGAACTTAAAGTCCCTTTGTTTTCACAACCTTTCGCAAGTGTTCATTCTGAATGGTTTATGGAATAAAATTAGTAACTATAGAGTAATCAGTACCGGGACTCGCTCTCCCGGAGAGGAACCTGTGCGAAAAGAGCGTTTTTGTGGGGAATTTGACGCGGTTCTGAACGGGAGTAGAGTATCAAATCGCTACGTTCTTGTCAAGCTAAATCTTCATGGACGGTTCAGGGCGTTGATATTCGGCTTGAGCCTTGGATAAGCGCTGCGGGTGCAACGGGCCGGTGCAACACCATCCAATCGGTTGATCCGACAGCACTTCTCCCGGCGAGCTGATCTGTCCGGCTACAGGCGATCAACCGTTGCCGAGGAAGCCCAGACTTCGCAGCGACCGTCGCACTCCCGTGAGATATTCAGGCGTTTACTCGGGGTTTGGATTTGTCTTCGGCGGAGGAAGCTCGTTCTTCAAGGTTTCTATCTCAGACTGCAGAGACGCGATCTGCTGCTGCTCGGCATCGAGGCTGGTTTTGCCTGAGGCGTCTTCGGAGTAATTGGGCTTGGAATAGTAAGTCGCCTGATCCAGTTCGAACTGACTTTGCAATAACTTCAACTGTTGTTCCGCGGAATCGACCTTTTTCTGAATTCCCGCGTCTGCCGGAGAATCGCAAGCAATGCGTGTGGCTTCTTGCAGAGATTTAATCCGCTCCTCGAGCGTGACTTCCTGCACACGCCCAGGGGCCTGCGGTTCCGTTTGCAGCAGCGGCGGAGATCCCACGGCAAGGCCCGAAGCGCCGGGTTTGAAATTGTTCATATTGACATCCCCATCGGAGATCACTTGGGGATCCGCGTCAAGTACGGAGTGCAGCTGGTCCAGCTCCTGCTGAGCGGCCTGCATCTCGGCTTTGACGCGGTCCGCGTCAGGATTATCGCAGTCCGCGCTTTGTGGTGTGGGTGCTGCCACGGCCTGCTGGGGTGCAGGGTCTGGAGAGACGATGGCATCGCCCGGCGCAGATGACTGTGGGCTGAGGTCGTCGTTGGTATAGATTTTCGCGGGCTTCGAGGAATCCGATTGGAGTTCCCGAGCGTGACGCGCGGCTTGCACCAGCGAAGACGGTGGTTCCTGGGATCGCACGGGCAAGCCAAACGCAAGCAGCAGAAACCCGAACACGAACGGTAAGGCCCACGAGGCGTCCGGCAATGGCCTGCCCACGGGTTCCGAGGAGAGGATGGGAGTTTTCATGAGAGGCTCCTTCTCAGGAGCGGATACTACACCCGTCAAACGTACGGGGACAATGCCTGCTTAGTGGGCCTGCATAGTGGGCCTGCATAGTGGGCCTGCATAGTGGCCGTACAAATCCAATCGTACCCCACCCACCGCGAAGCGAAGGGTGGAATTCGTTCAACAAATTTCAACGCAACTATTTCGGCATGACCTCGTGGGCCAAATGACTCGCGACAACGTCGCGGAGCTCGCTTCGCTTGCGAGCCGCTTCGAACGCCGCTTCACGCGATCCATAGTGCTTCACTACGACGGGCGTTGCTTTGGCGTCGAGTTGGTCCATTGCCGCCCAATTCGGGTAGAGAGTGGCAATCGCGACATCCCAGTCGTTGGCATTATCTGTGACCGGATTCGTGAACGCCTTGTAATCTGAAATCAACCCTAGTTTTTTCTCTTCATCCAGGACCGGCTTCCCGTGCGCGCGAAAATCGCTCCAGAAAGCGTCGCCTTGGCCAGGTTTAATGTGGAAATAGGTGACGCGCCAGATGGGGCCGCTATCATAGTTGGGGTTCTGTGCAGACAAGGGGACCGCAATCATCAAAGCAACAAGCAAGACGAGTGAAGCCAGACGTGTCCTCATGGTTCCTCCTGAGATATTTGAAATTCATCCTGGGTAGGTGCGGGCACAACGGGATCCGGGCGGAGCGTATCACTTGCCATGCAAAATTGCACGTCAGCGCAGGCCGAAGCGAGCTTCAAGTCACTCCACGCCGCTCATGGCCCAGATGTCGCCTCCCTGTGGCCTGAAGCGATCAAACAAGACCCACTTTCCATCCGGCGACCAGAAGGGGTAGTCGATTCTCACGTCAGGGTCAGGAAATTCGTACACAATTTCCGGCTTTCCGCCGCTCAGCGGAGAAACCCACAGCACCCGGTGGCCCACGACGTCCATAATGCGAGTATGGTCCGGCGAGAACGAGATGTGCGAACCGCCCTTCATGTCTGCGAAAGGCTGCGGTTCGCCTCCCCCGACAGAAACCTTCATCGTGGCAGGTTTTCCACTGCAGGTGCAGCGGAAAACGACCTCTCGACCGTCGCCAGTCCAGCGCATGAAGTGCCCAGTCACACCGACGTTCGTTAAACGGCGTGGATTGCTGGCGTCGGCGGTCATCACCCAGACCTCCAGCCGACCGCCCTCGTCAGACTGGTAGGCCAGTAGTGAGCCATCTGGGGAATAGAAGGGATTGACGTTCACGCCGGAATTCGATGTGAGCCGCCTCAGGGCGCCACTGGCCACTTCGGCCTCCCAGATGTTGGGACTCCCGGAACGAGAAGAGAAGAAGGCAATTCGTTTCGCATCGGGTGACCAATTCGGCTGGTAATCGCCGCCGTGCCCGCTGGTTAGCTGTCGTGAGCTTGAGTCTGCAATTGAGTACACCCAGATATTCATGTCGCCGCCTCGGTCGGAATTGAACGCGATCATCTTGTCGTCAGGAGACCACGCGCCCCGGCTGTCTTCGCGAGTCGTGCTGATCACCACCTCCGGCGAGCCGTTTGGCAGTCCCGTTTGCGGTGAAACAGGAAGCCGCCAGATGTCGGCATTCTGGTGCAGCGTGGCGTACGCGAGTCGTTTGCCATTGGGTGAGACCGCCACCTCGACATCTTGTCCGGCTCCGGTTGTCACCTGTTGCAAAGGCCCGCTGGCCGTTCCGTCCCGGTTGACGGGCACTCGCCAGATATTTATGCCGCCACTTCGATCCGATGAGAAGTAGACAAACCTGCCGGAGCCGGACCATGACGGACGCAGGTTGATGCGGAAGTCGTTCGTAATCCAGTTCATCTGCTTCGAGTCGAGGTTTACGACGCGAATGTTGAACTTTGTTCGCTCCAGATTCTGGAAAGCGATCTTTTTGCCGTCGGGAGACCATGATGGCGCAATGTGCGATAGCTCCTCGCTCGTATCGGTCGTAATTTGCTGCGGGTTGTGACCTTCACGGTCGAGGACCCAAATTCGCCGCGGGCCGGCCCATGAGGCATCCACAGCAATGCGCCTTCCATCGGGCGAATACGCCGGGTCGAACGCGTTCTCGACAACTTTGCTTTCTTTCCCGGTCGAGAGGTCCATCACCCACAAGTCCGCCTCCTGGAACTGCCCGAAAACATCGCCGGGTTGGAGTTTCGCGCCGGGCTGCCGTGAGCGCACAAAGGCAATTTCTTTCCCGTCCGGCGACCAAGCCGGCTGGAGTTCATCAAAGTCGCCGTGCGTCAGTTGTGTGTCCTGACCCGAGGTCAAGTCCCGTCGACAAATCTTTCGGGTTTTGCCCACTTCCGCGGTATAGAGCAGAGCCTTGCCGTCGGGAGACCACGCCGGATATTCATCAATTCCCCCGGCGAACGTCACTTGCGAGAGCGTAGTGTGCAAGGCTGCCCCCGGCCCTTTCCATCGCCCCGCAATTACCCACGATAGAACGATCACCACAACCCCGCACGCGACGACAAGGATTTCCCAAATTGGCCACTTTCTTCGCTCCATTTCCGGCTGCGCAACTCCCAGGCGTGCCGAGTCACTATCTCGCTTGAGCCGTTGCAGGTCGGAGCGAATTTCTGAGGCGTGCTGATATCGTAGGCTGCGATCTTTTTCGAGCGCCTTGTTGATGATTTCTTCAAGCCTCGGTGGCAGGCCAGGATTCAGGCGCAGGGGAGCGACCGGCGCGCGGTTCAATATGGCCTCGAACACCAGGCCAGCGGTAGCGGCCCGGAAGGGCAGTGCGCCGGTCGCCATTTCGTAGAGCACCGCTCCGAATGAGAACAGATCAGTTCGAGGGTCGAGTTCTTGCCCCCGTATCTGTTCAGGAGACATATACGGGACAGTCCCGAGTGTTGCGCCTGGGGTGGTGAGATGCTCCTCCAAGACTTCGACCGTCGCTTCGGCACCCGGACCCGATTGTGTCTTGAGTGAAGGCTTTGCCAGGCCGAAATCCAGAACCTTGGCGACGCCTCGTTTTGTTACGAAAATGTTCGCGGGTTTGATGTCGCGGTGAACAATTCCGGCCGCGTGGGCCGCATCGAGAGCGTCGGCGATTTCGATCCCCAGCGACAGCATGCTTTCCGTATCTAGCGCTCGGCCCCCGATTTTGTGTTTCAGCGTCATCCCGTCCAGATACTCCATGGCAATGAACGAACGATTCCCTTCCTTTCCGATTTCGTAGATGGTGCAGATATTGGGATGGTTGAGGGCAGACGCCGCTCGGGCTTCCCGGCGGAATCGTTCCAACGCTTGCTCATCTTGAGCCAGTTCTTCGGGGAGGAATTTCAGCGCCACAAATCTGCCCAATTCGATGTCCTCGGCCTTATACACCACGCCCATCCCGCCGCCGCCTAATTTCTCGATGATGCGGTAATGCGAGATGGTTTGGCCAATCATGGGCAAGCAGTGGCGCAATCTTAGGTTGGGCCGTCCAGCAAGTCAACGAAGAGAGACTATCTGCTCGCTAAGTCTTGATTAATGCGGTTACCGGAAAAAGCGATAGCAACCCAAAACCAGATGTGCGGTAAGGCGATTTATCACGGCCTTCATGAATTCAATTCAGTATTCGCCACATCGAAGCGCCCATCTGTGTTCCTCGTAATTCCAAGAGGCCCGTACTACTTTTCCAATGAGACTAATGCGGATCGGGGCGGGTCGCGGCTCGGACCGTGGCTAGACTCCGGCCAGTTGCTCGAGCGCTTTTTTATTTAGGATGGTCAGAGTTGTGCCGTGAACATCGACGAATTGTTTGTCTTTTAAACCGGTGAAGAGGCGGCTTACGGTTTCCCGAGAGGTGCCGATCATGTTGGCAACTTCTTCGTGGGTCAAAGTGAGGACAACACGAGCCTTGCCAGGTTGCGAGTGTTTCGCTGGTTTCAAATCCAATATAAAGCGAGCGAGCTTTTCAGCGGCGGAACTGGACAGACCGAGGTAACGCACCTCGCGGCAAGTTGCATAATAAATTTCACCTAACATTTGCGCGACTCGTAAAGCTGCGTCGCCATACTTAGATAGAAACGACAGAAAATCGTCACGACGAATGAAATTCGCTTGGATCGGCTCCAGCGCTTCCGCCGTCAGCTCGTAAGGTTTGCCGGAAAGAGTGCTTGGCAGGCCGATGATTTCGCCGGGTTCGGCAATGCGAAAAATCAAAGCCTTGCCGCTCGACGAGGTTCCGAAGAGCTTGACCTGTCCGTGGCACAGAATGAACACGCCTCGCGGGGATTGAGCTTCCACGAACAGGACTGAACCTCGCGGGTAGGTGGCCGCCGAAGAGATAGCGTCCAGCCCGGCCAACGCCGTCTCCGGCAAGTTGCAGAACAGCCGATCCTTATGCATCGGGCAGGCAAGACAGTCTTCGATGACGTTTAGACCATAAGGAGTCTTCATATCGCTGCGATTATACGACGGTCTGAGGCCGCGTGACGTGCGTCACCGTGAGGGATGACCGACGTCACAGAATGTGAGT
>Ga0302180_10003518_pt1 | contig 11767 bp, 9 predicted proteins | sample I_Palsa_E3_2_FD_200575 | JGI IMG/M metagenome (GOLD analysis project Ga0302180, IMG submission 200575) | Peat permafrost microbial communities from Stordalen Mire near Abisko, Sweden - I_Palsa_E3_2 | ecosystem: Environmental > Terrestrial > Soil > Palsa > Peat permafrost | place: Sweden: Abisko... | reverse complement strand
CGCCGGCGCTCGAATCTTCCTTAAGGCGCCACCGCAAGGCTGCTCGCCGGCAAGCGACCATGCGCCGCCGTTGCAAGAGCTACCGGAAACTCCCATAAATAATCGGAGTCGGTCGGCCTCGTTGGATCGATGGTTTGACCCGGAGGCTTTTTATGGCTGAACGCTCGTTTGCGCGCGAAGTGCAGGATCTCAAGCTCGGCGACGGCGACGAATTCCGCGGCGAAGGAATTCTTGCGATTACCAAGGCGCTGCTGCAATCGGGCGTGGCTTACGTCGGCGGTTACCAGGGCGCCCCGATTTCGCATCTGATGGACGTGCTTGCCGACGCCAAGGATGTGCTCGACGAGCTCGGCGTTCACTTCGAAAACTCGGCCTCGGAAGCCGCCGCCGCCGCCATGCTCGCGGCGTCGGTAAATTACCCGATCCGCGGCGCCGTCACTTTCAAGTCGCCGGTCGGCATCAACGTTGCGTCCGACGCCATCGCCAATCTCGCCTCCGGCGGCGTTACCGGCGGCGCTCTCATTATAATAGGCGAGGATTACGGCGAAGGCTCCTCGATCATGCAGGAGCGCTCGCATCCCTTCGCCATGAAGTCGCAGGTGTGGCTACTTGATCCGCGCCCCAACCTGCCGTCGATCGTCAAGGCGGTCGAAGACGGCTTTGAATTGTCCGAGGTTTCGCATACCCCGGTGATGCTGGAAGTGCGGATTCGCGCCTGCCACGTCCACGGCCGGTTCGCCACCAAGACCAACAAAAAGCCGAGCTTTTCGCTGCGTGAAGCGCTGGAAAATCCGCGCCGCGACATCGAGCGCGTGGTGCTACCGCCAGCGTCATATCTTCACGAGCGCGAGAAAGTCGAGCAGCGCTGGCCGGCGGCTGTGAAATTCATCAAGGAGCGCAAGCTCAACGAATTCTTCGGCCCGCAAAACGCCGACGTCGGCATCGTCACCCAGGGCGGCATGTACAATTCGGTGATGCGCTCGCTGCAGCAATTAGGCCTCGCCGACGTTTACGGCGAAACCTCGGTGCCGATTTACGTGCTCAACGTCACCTATCCGCTGATTGACGACGAGGTCGCCGCGTTCGCCCTCAACAAAAATGCGATTTTGGTGGTCGAAGAAGGCCAGCCGGAATTCATCGAGCAGGCGATTAACACCGTTCTGCGCCGCCGCGACATCCAGACCAAACTCTCCGGCAAGGATGTGCTGCCGATGGCGGGCGAATACACGCCGATGGTAGTCACCAAGGGCGTTCAGGCGTTTCTTGAACTCCATGCCAAGTCGCTTCTCGGCAATGCACCGCCGCCGCCGAATGCGACGACGGTGCTGGCCGATCCAGTGGTCAAACAGCTCGCCAAGACGGTGCCGCCGCGGCCGCCCGGCTTTTGCATCGGCTGTCCGGAACGGCCGATTTTCGCGGCGATGAAACTCGTGCAGCAGGAGCTCGGGCCGCATCAGATTGCGGGCGACATCGGCTGCCACCTGTTCGCGTCGCTGCCGCCTTTCAACATCGGCGCCACCACCATGGGCTACGGCTTGGGCCCGGCGTCGTCGTCGGCTTTCAACGTCGACGCCGGTAAACGGCCGATCTCGATGATCGGCGACGGCGGGTTCTGGCACAACGGGCTCTCCACCAGCATCGGCAACGCCGTCTACAACAAACAGAACGGCGTCATCATGGTGGTCGACAACTTCTATTCGGCGGCGACCGGCGGCCAGGACATCATGTCGTCGCGCGCCGAGAACGCTGAGCGCTCCACCAACAACAGCATTGTCAACGCGGTGAAGGGAATCGGCGTCAAATGGGTGCGCCATCTTGACCGCACCTACGACGTGGCGCGGATGCGCGATTTCCTGCGCGACGCGCTGACATCGAAAGAAATCGGCCCGAAGGTGATTGTCGCCTCATCGGAGTGCATGCTCAACAAACAGCGCCGGGTGCGGCCGCTGTTCCAGAAGGCGGTGCGCGACGGCCAACGCATGGTGCGGGAGCGCTTCGGCGTCGACGAGGACGTTTGCACCGGCGATCACGCCTGCATCCGGCTGTCCGGCTGCCCCTCGCTCTCGGTCAAGCCGACCGACAATCCGCTGAAAGACGATCCGGTCGCCTCGATCGACCAAAGTTGCGTCGGCTGCGGCAATTGCGGCGAAGTCGCCGAGGCCGCCGTGCTGTGTCCGTCGTTCTACCGCGCCGACATCATTCATAATCCGACGGGGTTTGATCGCTTCATGGCGGGACTGCGCCGCGCGGTCATCGGCTTCCTGCAGCGCCACCGCGAAGCGCACCGTGTAGCGTTCGCCGATTGAGGGTAGTCGATCTTTTGATCGTCATTGCGAGGAGCGAAGCGACGAAGCAATCCAGATCTAGCACTGCCGCTGGATTGCTTCGCTTCGTTCGCAATGACGAGTTAGGCGCGCAATGAACGATCTGTCTGCCACGCCCACGACTCCGACCCGGTTCACCACCGAGCGGCCGATTTGCGTTGCGGTCATGGCGATGGGCGGCCAAGGCGGCGGCGTGCTTGCCGACTGGATTGTCGAGCTCGCCGAGGCCCAAGGCTGGCACGCGCAGTCGACCTCGGTCCCCGGCGTGGCGCAACGGACCGGCGCCACGCTTTATTATGTCGAGATGCTGCCGCCGAAGGACGGCCGCGCGCCGATCCTTTCGCTGATGCCGGCGCCTGGCGAAGTCGACGTGGTGCTGGCGTCCGAATGGATGGAAGCCGGGCGCTCCATTCTGCGCGGCCTGGTGACACCCGACCGGACCACGCTGATCGCCTCGACCCACCGGCTCTACGCTACCTCGGAGAAGGAAAAGCCGGGCGACGCCATTGCCGACCCAGCCGTCGTCGTCGAGGCGGCGGGCGTGGCCGCGAAGCGCACCATCGCCTTCGATATGGAAAAGCTCGCGAACGACAACAACAGTCACATCTCGGCTTGTCTGTTCGGCACGCTGGCCGCGTCCGGTGTCTTGCCGTTCGGCCGCGAGACCTTCGAGGCCATTATCAAAGCCGGCGGCCGCGGCATCGAACCGAGTCTGAAAGCCTTCGGCGCCGCCTACGACCAAACCGCCGCGCCGCCTCCTGCCGCGGCGCCGCGCCCGGTCGTGCGCAAGCCGGGAAAGCGTTTTGCGCCGCTGCCGGAGTCCGTGGGCCGTTCCGATCTCGACAAACTCGTCGCGCGCATCCGCGAATGTCCAGCGCCGCTGCACAATATGCTGTTCGCCGGCGTCAAACATCTCACCGACTTTCAGGACCCTCGCTATGCCGGCGAGTATCTCGATCGCGTGGCGAAAATTCATGAGCTTGACCGCGCCCATGGCGGCGCCGGCAAGAACTTCGCGCTGACCGCAGCGGCGGCAAAATACGTCGCCGTCGCGATGGCCTATGACGATGTCATCCGCGTCGCCGATCTAAAGACCCGCGCCACGCGCTACGACCGGGTGCTGCGCGAAAACGCCGTCGGCTCCGAGCAAATCGTCTACACCACCGAATACATGCACCCGCGGCTGGAAGAAGCCGCCGGCACGCTGCCGGCTCCGCTCGGCCGCTTTCTGGAAGCGCATCCGAGATTGTTCGGCTTTATGTTCCGCAGCGGCCGGCGCGTGCGCTCGGGCACGATCCATTGGTTTTTGATGCTCTACGTGCTCGGGGCATTAAAGCCGATCCGGCGGACGACGCTGCGTTACCAGCGCGAAATGGCCCATCTGGAGAAGTGGCTGTCGGTTGCGACCGCCAACGTGGCGCAGAACTACGACGTCGCGGTCGAAATTCTCAACGCGCGCCGCCTGGTCAAGGGCTATTCCGACACCCACACCCGCGGTGAGTCAAAATTCGAGCGCGTGCTGAGCGCGGTGCCGGTGCTCGCCGCGCGCGACGACGGCGCCGATTGGATGCGGCGGCTGCGCGACGCCGCCCTGATGGACGAAAGCGGCATTGTGCTCGACGGCGCGCTCAAAACCATCGCCACACTCTGAGTTCTGCGCCTACGGGCAGCGACTGCCGCATCGACTTCCGCCGCCGTCATAAGTCAAATCCCTGCATCGGCAGACCGAAATAGGCCTGCGCAATCCGGCTGGCGACGAAGTCGGGCTGGTGCACCGGGTTATTGCGGAAGGTGGCAAGGTCGCGGAAGAAGCGTTGCATCGGCTCGCCGTCCCTGATGCTCGCCGTGCTTGACGCGCGGAACAGGTCATAGCCAGCTTCCCAGGCAAGCCGCGACGCCTGATGTTGCATGCCCATGACCAGCAGGGTTTCGCGCGGACCGAATTGGCCGGTGCCTTCCATGCGCGCCTTGGCATATTCGACATAGAGTTCGGCGGTGCGCAACAGCACCGCTTCGGCCGCGTTCGTCGTCGCCAGCGACAGACCGAAAATGCGCTGCCAGTCGTAATGTTGGTATTTCATGATCGGTTCGTTAGACAGGAGCGGCTTGGTGGTGCGGATGTGCTTTTCAAATTCCTCGAGCGCGGCCCAAGCGGCGCCGACCTGCGTACACGCAAGCTCGCCCGCCCCGAACGCCATGAAGATGCCGTTGTAGAGCGGATTGCCGTGCAATTGCGCACCGGGCGTGAGGCCGGTGCCATCGTCGCCGATGATGGTCTGATCGACGAAGTCCTCCGGAATGAACGCATCGCGGATGACGACACTGTTGGAGCCAGAGCCTTTTAATCCGAACATGCCATGCCAGTCGTCGAGCATTTCGAATTGCTCGCGCGGCACCACGACGGTGACCATGGGGCGCGTCGGTCCTCCGGGATGCGAGCCTTTGAGCGGCGCCATCCCCATGAAATGCGTCGCATAGGGCACGCCCGAAGCGTAGCGCCATTTGCCTTTGACCCGGTAACCACCGGGCACGGCGACGCATTCGGCGTCCGGCGACGGCCCGCTCGGCGAATACGGCGCGATGAAATGGCCGTCGGCGCCGTAGATTTTCGCTTGCGTCGCTTCGCCGAAATTGGTGGCGATTTGCAGCGCGTGGCCGCAGGAAAGCGTTAGGCACCAGCCGATGCCGGGATCGCCGCTGGCGATTTGCACCATCGCCTTAAAGAACGTGCGCATGTCGAATTCATAACCGCCGAAGCGCCTGGGCTGAAGGCAGCGGTAAAAACCCGCTTTGGTGAACTCGCGATGCAGCGCTTCCGAATAATAGCCGCGCTGCTCGGCGGCCTCGGCCTCCTCGCGCACCTTTGGCCGCAGCGCCCGCGCGCGCGCAATCAAGTCTTCCGGCTTCAGATCAGGCTCCGGCACCGGCACGCGCGTCTTCGCCGCTGCGTCCATGATAATTTCCCTTCCCTAATCCGGGATTTGCCCGGTGTATCGAACTTGGGGGCAAAGATGTGCGATTTTACCCTGTCCGGGAAGGGCCGCTTTTGGCGCGCACTTGTCGCCTCCGGCAATGCGGCGTTGTAAGAAGGCGCGCGAGGCGAGACTTATGATGGCGTTGCTTTGCCGCTTACTCGAAAGAGAAAGGATGTAACGTGATGGGGAGCCGAACCGAGCCGCCAGTTTCGCCGACGCTTGTCCACCCGCTTGAAGGAAACGGCCGCTTCGACATCGCGGCAATCGCGGCGTCTTTGCCGGCGGCGGCAGAGACGTTGCTGGCCGATCACTATCTGACCGATCGGCCCGAGGCGAGCGCCCGCGTGTTCCGGGTTTATCGGCCGATACCGCCGCACTATCACGCGACCTGCGACGAGTTCCTTTATGCGTTTTCCGGCCGCGGCACCTTTTGGCTGGGCGATGAAGCGACGGAAGCGAAGTTCGCGCCCGGTCAGTTGCTGTTCTTCTCCCGGAACACGGTCCACGCCGTGCCGAAATTATTCGAACATCCGGTGGTCTTTCTCTCGGTCGATACGCCGCGCCGCGACCCGCTGGATGTCATCTTCGTCAATCCGGCAGACGGCACGCCGCAGACTTTCATGGCGCGCAACGCCGCGAAGAAATCGGGGAGCTAAGGAACGAGCTCTCCGCAATTCCGCGCTTTTAAGAGACGAATTAAACCGCGGCCTCGGTTCCGATATAAGCGGCGATGACCTCAGGGTTGTTCAGGACCTCGGCGGCGGAGCCGACGCCGAGCGTGCGGCCGTAATCGAGCACATGGATGCTGTCGGCAAGATCGGCGACCATTTGCAAATCGTGCTCGATCCAGATCATCGCCAAATTAAGTTCGTCCTTGATACGCAGAATGAGCCGGGCGAGGTCTTCGCGTTCGGCGCGGTTCAGCCCGGCCGACGGCTCGTCGAGCAATAGCAGCGCCGGTTCGAGCGCAAGCGCGCGCGCGAAGCCGACGAGTTTTTGAATGCCGAACGGCAGCGCCGCGACCGGCGCATGACGATAGCGAACCAAACCGAAGAAGGTCAGCACCTTCTCGACTGCTTCGCGATGGCGCAATTCCTCGTCGCGGACCGAAGGCAAAAAAAACATCTCGCTCAGCACATTGGTCGAGATGCGCGAATGCCGGCCGGTCAACAAGTTTTCGACCACCGTCATGTGCGGAAACACCTCGCCATGCTGGAAAGTGCGGGCGACGCCAAGGCGGGCGATGTCGTGCGGCGCGCGGCCGTTGATATCTTGGCCGCGCAAGCGGATGACGCCCTCGCCGCGATAGATGCCACTGATGCAGTTGAGAACGCTGGTCTTGCCGGCGCCGTTCGGGCCGATCAGCGCGAGCAACTCACCGGCTTCCACCGCAAGCGAAACGTCGGTGAGTACGGCGAGGCCGCCGAAGCGTAGCGATAAATGCTCGACGGTAAGCTCACTCACGCGGCCGCTCCGCAACCGCGGGATCTTGAAGCAAGGCGCGATAGGACCGCCGCTCCGCGCCGCTGGTCTGACCGAGATAGGCTTCCTGGACTTCGCGCCGGCCGCGCAGCTCCGCGGCCGCGCCTTCGAGCACGACCCGACCGCTCTCCAGGATGTAGCCGTAATCGGCGACCGCGAGCGCCACGTTGGCGTTCTGCTCCACCAAAAGGACGGTGATGCCGAGTTCTTGGCGCAGCGCGGAGAGGCGCCGGATCAGGTCTTCGACCACGACCGGCGCCAGGCCGAGCGAAAGCTCGTCCACCAGCAGCAATTGCGGATTGCAGAGGACGGCGCTGCCGATCGCCAGCATCTGCCGCTCGCCGCCGGAGAGTAAGCCAGCGAGCCGCGAGCGTAAGTTCGGCAGCGCGGGAAAGAACGCAAAGACGGTTTCTTCCAGGCGATGGCGCTCGGCGGCATTTGCGCGAGCCGACAGCGACGCGGTCAAATTCTCGGCCACGGTCAGATTGGGAAACACCTTGTCCCGTTCAGGGACAAGCACAATGCCGCGCGCGGCGTTGGCGTGCGGCGGCCGGTTCTCAATCCGCGCGCCGGCAAAGCGGATGGAGCCGCCGACTACAGAGGCATTATCGAGACCGATGAAACCGGAAATGGCCCGCAGCGTCGTCGTTTTGCCGGCGCCGTTGTTGCCGAGAATAGCGACAATGGCCTGCGGCGCGACGGTGAGCGACACGCCATGCAGCGCCAGCGCGTTACGGTGATACGCGACCTTAAGCCCCTCGACTAACAGAAGCGGCGCGGTCATCGCGGCGCCGTCGTGGATTTGGCGCCAGCCTGGCGCACGGGAAATGAATTCTTGAGCCGGTGCCACAGGCCGATCAAACCTTCCGGCTCGAGCAGCAAAAACAAAATCATCACCACGCCGAAGGCGGCGTAATCGAGCGCGAACACCATGTTGCCGAAGCGCGCCGGCAGGTAACCGGCGGCGGCTTCAATGGCGTAGGGGAAAAGAACGACAAAGGCTGCACCGAGAATGGCGCCCGCGAGCGAGCCCATGCCGCCGATAATGATCATGGCAACATATTGCACGGTCAGATAAAGCGAGAACGCATCGATGGAGACGAAATTGCGGAAATAGGCGAACAGCGCGCCGGCGGTCGCCGTCATTGCGGCGCTGATGACGAAGGCCAAGAGCTTAAAGCGCGTCACGTTGATGCCGAGCGCCGAGGCAACTACGTCGCGCTCGCGCAACGCCCGCCAGGCGCGGCCGGTGCGCGTTCGCCGCAAGTTGACGCTGATCAGCAGCGCCAGCGCGGCGAAAGCGAGCAAGACGAAATACCAGGCTCGGCCCGAGCTCACCGCAAAGCCGCCGATTGACGGCGAGTCGACCATGATTCCGGTCGACAGCGTCTGCCGCGCCTCGTATTCGCCGCCGAGATAGACGACGACGAAATGCAGTCCGAGCGTGCTGATGGCGAGATAAAGCCCGCGCAGGCGAAGCGACGGCAGGCCGAAGATTAAGCCCAGAACGGCGCCGACCACAGCCGCGGCCGGCAGAGTAACCCAAAAGGGCGCGGCGATCTCGCGGAACAGCACGCCGACAGTAAAGGCGCCGGCGGCAAGCAGTCCGGCGGTGCCGAGCGAGATCAGGCCCGCGAAGCCGGTGAGCAACATCACCGCCAGTGCGCTGATCGAAGCGAGCAGCACCTGATTCAACAAATCGAGCTGGAACGGCGTCGCCAGGAACGGCAGCGCCAGCAATACCGCGAGTGCCAGCGCAAGGCGCACGCGCCGCGCCGGCGTTCCGAACAAAGAAAGTTCTTTCGCGAGCGCGCTTCGATCGCTCATTTCACACCCGATCGAGCTGTTCGCGGCTGCCAAACAGGCCCCAGGGCCGGATGGCAAGGATGAGGAGCAGGACAATAAACGGCACCACATCGGACAACAGCGGATCGACATATTGAATGGCGGCAATCTCCGCCGCCGCCACGATCAGTGCGCCAAGCGCCGCACCGGGCAAGCTGTCGAGCCCGCCAACCAGCGCCGCCGGAAAAGCCTTCAGGCCGATGGTCGCCATGTTCGAGTCGACACCGGCGTCGAGTGAAAGCAGCATGCCGGCGAGCGCAGCGGTGAAGGTCGAAAGACCCCAGGCCAAGGCGTAGACGCCGTGAAGGCGGATGCCGCGCTGTTCGGCAAGCAGCGGATTTTGCCCGGCGGCCCGCATGCGCACACCCCAGCGCGTGAAGCGCAGGAAGACCAGCAGCCCGAGATAAACAACAACAGTCAGGCATACCAGCGCGGCGCTCGCCGAGGAAATCTGCACGCCGCGCGCCAAATGCACCGGTGGATTGCGCCAGCCGAATGACGCGCCGGGATAGAATTGTTGCGACGTCCAGATCAGGATGGTGAGCCCGCGCAACAGAATGCCGAGCGCGATGGTGATCAACACGGCGGCTAGCACTGCCTCCCCTGTCATCCAGCGCATCAGCACCGCATAAACGGCGATGCCCATGAGGAGACCGCAAATCGCGGCGAGCGCAAGCGCGAGCGGCGGATTTAACGGAAACACTCCGGCGAGAGCGACCAGGAGATAGGCGCCGACCATCATCAATTCGCCGTGGGCGAGATTAAGCACCCGGCTGACGCGATAGATCAGCACATAGCCGGAGCTGACCAGCGCATAAATCGCCGCCAGCACGATGACGTTGGCGAGAAGTTGCAGCGACATGCGGCTAGTGGCCCGATTCTAACATCCGCATTCCTTCTCGGCTCGCTATCATGCGAATGTTAGAATCAAAGGACCACTAGCAAATATAAGTTCTGGTGGAGCTTTGGATTTGACATTCGCTTCGCAAGGTTGCCGCTGGGTGGGGAGCGAATGTCAAATCCGCTCCACCGGCCGCGAGCCCTAATTACCGCGGCCGCGCGAGCTTTAGAGGTTGCTTGCGGGCCGCCACACGTCAGTTGACGACATCGACCGCGAGCCAATCGCGCACGCGCACGATGCTCTTCCGCTCCGGGCCGTAGCGATAGAAACGGTAATATTGCTTGGTGCGGAAATGATTGTCCGCCGTCCAGATCAGCGGTCCGCCACGCAGACCCTGGGTGTCGAGGTCAAGGTGGCTCATCGCCTCGGCGATCTTATCCGCGTCCGCCGGCCAGCCGGCCTTGGTCAGGATCTGCTCAAGCGCGCGGCCGGTGATCCAGCCTTCGTCGGCGTAACTTACCGGGTACGAATATTTGCCCTCCGCCGCGGCCTGGCGCATCTCCTGCTGGACCGGCAGATTGTCCTGAAACAGCGCGTTGGCGGAAAAGACATTGAAGCCGCCGTCGGCGATGCGCTTGAGCTCTTCCTCGGCCTGAATGTGCCCGTAGCAAAGATACGTTCCCGTCCATCCAAGCCGGCGCAGCGCCTCGAAGGTGCGCACCTCGGTCGACCACGGCGCATACGCAAATCCCCAATTCGGCTCGCCTTCCTTGATCTTGGTAGCGAACGGAGTGTAATCGGCCGTGGTCGGCGCAATGAATTCGGTGTCCACAATGGTCATGCCGAGCTTCTCGGCCTGCTTCTGCGCCAGCTCGATGCCGATCCGGGAGATGGGTATCGGCATGCCGATCATGGCAATCTTCACTGGCTCCTTCGCCGCATCCTTGATGGCGTCGATCGCCACCGGAATGTCGTAACCGAAATCAAATCCTGTGGAGCAGAACAGCACCGGATCGGGTTTCGGGGGGTGAGTCTCCTTCGGACAAATGGCGCCGGCGAACCACAGCGGCACTTTGGCGCGGCGCGCTTCGGCGATCACCGGCCCGTAGGTCGACGACAGGCTCGAATCGATCACCAGCATGACGTTGTCCTGGCGAAGGAGCTTGGTGGCGTTTGCCGCCGCCTTCGACGGTTCGGCCTGGTCGTCCTCGACCAAGAGATTGATGCGGTGGCCGTTGATGCCGCCTTTGGCGTTGAGCCGATCGACATAAATACGCAGCATCTCGATCACCGGCGCCTGCGTCCCTGCGGCAGGTCCGGTCATGGCGGCGGTGACGCCAATAACGTAGGCGTCCTGCGCGTAAGCCCCGGCCGAACACCCGAGGCTTGCTACACTCAGCGCAGCGGCGAAAGTCAGCGCGGCTATCGATCGCATATTGTCCTCCCCCGCACGCTGGGCCGGGCTTTTCGCGGCTCTGGCAAACGGCAACAAAAGCCTACACTGAATGGCGCAGAAAGCCCAACGGCTCGCGCCATGCGATGGGCAGCTTCAGCCGAGCGCCTTCGCCAGCAAATAACCCGAGCCGGCGCCGAGCCCAGGGCCGGGGTGCGTCGACGCACCGATATGATAAAGCCGCGGAACGAGCGTGCGGTGATTGATCGAGGTATGGAACGGCCGCCAGAGAAAAAACTGATCGATGCCGCAGAATCCACCGTAAGGATCGCCACCGACAAGATTGATGTTCAGCGCTTCGAGATCACCTGGGGAATAGGCTTTGCGCGCAATGACGGTGCCGCGAAAATCTTCGATCTGCGCGGCGAGAATGGCTTCGATCCGATCGGCGAATTTTTCCCGGATCTCATCCGTCCACCGCCCGTCACTCGGCGTTGCGATTTCGCCGGCGGCATCGCCTTTGATGAAGCGCGGCGCCTCGGGCAATTGCAGCCAGAGGATAGACGCGCCCGGCGGGCAGCGGCTGCCATCAAGCGCCGCCGGCTGGCCGACGCAGATTGTCGGCACCGCGGGCAGCATGCCGCGCTCAGCTTCATTCGCCGCCTTCGACACGCCGTCGAGTCCAGGCGTCATATGGGTGAGCGCAACGCCGCTCAAGCCCGGCGCCCTCCAGCGCGGTGGCGCTTTGAGCGCGTAGTGGATTTGCATGTTGCCCTTGCCGTAGCGATAGCCGGCGACGGCTTCGCCGAGTTCCGCCGGCAACTTCGCATCAGCGAGCAAGCGGCCGTAGAGCTGCGTCGGCGTGACCGAGCAAATAACGCCCGCGCTCGCCTCGATTGTCCGGCCA
>Ga0302180_10003516_pt1 | contig 11771 bp, 12 predicted proteins | sample I_Palsa_E3_2_FD_200575 | JGI IMG/M metagenome (GOLD analysis project Ga0302180, IMG submission 200575) | Peat permafrost microbial communities from Stordalen Mire near Abisko, Sweden - I_Palsa_E3_2 | ecosystem: Environmental > Terrestrial > Soil > Palsa > Peat permafrost | place: Sweden... | reverse complement strand
TTGTCCTGGCACAGTTGCAGGATTCCGCCCACCGAGTCGTCGCTGGTAATGATCATGGCTTTGATGATCGGCTCTTCGATTTTTTCGATGTCGCTGGGATTCGGGAATTTTGCCGGGCTATCCACTTCGATCGCATTGCCGCCTACCCGTGTAATCCGATATCGCACGCTGGGCGCCGTGGTGATCAAGTTCAATCCAAATTCGCGTTCTAGACGCTCCTGCACGATTTCCATATGCAGCAAACCTAAAAATCCGCAGCGGAAACCAAAGCCCAGCGCGACGGAATTCTCCGGCTCATAAAAAAATGCCGCATCATTCAACTTCAATTTTCCGAGGGCATCGCGCAGCGGCTCGTAATCGTCAGCCAGCACCGGAAACAGTCCGGCGAAAACCATCGGCTTGATGGCCTCAAATCCGGGAAGCGCCGGAGCCGGCCGATCGACTTCCGTCATGGTGTCGCCCATACGTGCGTCCGCGACTTGCTTGATATTCGCGACCACGAAGCCGACGTCGCCGGCTTCGAGTTCTTCCAGCACGATAGGTTTTGGAGTTAGCGCGCCGAGTGTTTCCACTTCGTGGACTTCGTTGCTGGCCACCATGCGAATCTTGGTACGATTCTTCACCCGGCCTTCCATCACTCGCACCAAAACCACCGCGCCGCGATAGATGTCGAACCACGAATCAAAGATCAACGCTTGCAACGGATTCTCCGCGCTCCCTTTCGGATGCGGAACGCGCTGCACAATCGCCTCCAGCACGTCTTCCACTCCGATCCCACTCTTGGCGCTGATCAGCAGGGCGTCGTGCGCAGGAATGGCCAGCACATTCTCGATTTGCTCTCTGACGAAATCCGGTTGTGCGGCGGGCAAATCGATCTTATTGATCACCGGAAGAATGGTGAGGTTGTGACTGGCGGCAAGAAACGTGTTGGCAACGGTTTGCGCTTCCACACCCTGGCTGGCGTCCACCACCAGCAAAGCGCCTTCGCAAGCGGATAGCGCGCGGGAGACTTCGTAGGAAAAGTCCACGTGTCCCGGAGTGTCGATCAAGTTCAATCGATAGGTATTTCCGTCTTTGGCCTGGTAGTGCAGCCGGATACTTTTGGCCTTGATGGTGATGCCGCGCTCGCGCTCCAGATCCATGGAGTCGAGAAACTGCTCGTGCATTTCCCGTTGGGTCAACGCCCCGGTCATCTCCAGTAGGCGGTCCGCCAGCGTGGATTTACCGTGGTCGATGTGTGCAATGATACAGAAATTGCGTACGAACTTTGGATCCATGGGGGTCTGCAATCGGCAGGAGCTTTGTTGTACTCGCGAGTCAGGCGCACACGTCGCGCGAAACCGTGCCGTCGAAACAAGCAGTTTGCCACAAATCGCCACGCTTCGTAAGCGGTGCCGCTTACCGCATCGCCGAATGGCGCGCATTTTGCCGGTGTTCGTCGCGCGGTATATAGTCAAATAGCGGGAGTCGCGCCACCAGCCGCGCATCACTCGGATTTCCCCGCGCAGCTTTTCGCGGGTTGTTCGCTGCAAAAGTCCCCAAAGGCAAGCCTGACGCATGGCCGCAGACATCGGCAAACATCTAGATCGCGCCAAACGGTTCCTTGAAAAGAACCGTGTCGAGGACGCTATCGAAGCGTACCTTGCGGTATTGGAAGAAGCTCCGCAGCATCAGGAAGCCACCCAGGCTCTTGGTGATCTGTACGCTCGCCAGGACCAACCGGAGCGAGCGGCGGTTTACTACGGTATGTTGTTCGATCTGCTGATCGAGCCACGCGAAGAAATCAAAGCGCTGGCGATCTTCAATCGGTTTCTGCGTGCCAGCACGGTGCAGCAACCTCCTGAACGCATTGCGCGTTACGCCTTTTTGCAGCAGCGGCAAAACCACGCCGAAGAAGCGATCGCGCAATACAGCAAAGCCGCGGAAATGTTCAGCGAAGCAGGACGCGCGGAAGACGCGTTGTTCTGTTGGGAGCGCACCGCGCAGCTAGCACCGGAGAATTTATCGCATCAGACGCGGTTGGGAGAAGCGGCCCAGCAACTGGGGAAGAACGCCGTGGCTGCGCGAGCCTTCCTGCGCGCTGGGCAGCTGGCGTCGGCAGGGGGCGGTCTTCCGGACGCGCTGGTTTATTTTGGGCGTGCCCACCAACTGGCACCGCAGGAGCGCAGCGTGGCGCTGCTGTACGCGGATGCTACCTTGCGAGCTGGCGACCCGGTACGTGCTGCAGTGTTGCTGCAACCGTTCGCGGCGATTGAAAAAGACAGCAGCTTTTTGGATACGTATGCCGAGGCGCTGATGCGTTCGGGTCAGCTCGAATCTGCGCGAGGAGTCCTGGAGCCGCTGTTACGGGAGAAGAACGAAGGCGCAGCGCGATTGTTTGAGCTGGCGGATTTATATGCCGACTCCGCTCAGGATGCTAAGTGCGTCGACATTCTGACCACTCTTAAGCGGCGAATGTTCGCGGACAAAAGACAGAATGATTTCGCCTCCCAGGTCGACGGCATCGGCGCCAAACATCCCAACTCGCTTCCCATCGTCGAGTTCTGGGCGGCGCTGTACAATGAGCTGAATCGCGAATCGCAATATTTCGAAATTTTGGTGAGACTTTTCGACGCGCAATTAAACGCCGGCAACGCTGCCAGGGCCAGTGACGCGCTCGAGAGGCTGCTGGATATCGATCCGTACGATCATCGCAATCAAGATCGTTTGACGCGATTGAAAGGCCGTGTCGACGAAGCCTATTACAAACGGGCCAGCGCGAGACTGGCGCGCTCTGGAACCGCGACTTCCTCAACGCAACAGCAAGCGCGGCACACAGAACCTGGCGCGTCGGGGCCGCAAGCGGAAGGCGGACGGAAATTGCAGGCACTGGAAGACTTGATCGTCCAGACCGAGATTTTCTTGCAATATTCGCTGCAATCCAAAGCCCTGGAAAGACTACAAAAAATTGCTTCGATGTTTCCGGGCGAAGAGGAAAACCATCCACGGCTGCGAAACCTATACCAGACGGCAAACTGGTGGCCGGAAAGCCTCGGCAAGGAAAAGAATCCGGATGCGCCGGCGGCGCCTCGCGCCGATGTGGCCGCGGCAGCGGAACCTTCCACCTCTGGCGGCACTGGAAGGACCGGTGTTTATACCGCGGAGACCCTCCGCGATCTGGCCAAAATTTCCGAGATCAACCAGAAAATTTTCCGGCAGCAAACACCGCGGGCCATGCTCAATACCGCGGTCAACGAGGTGGGAGCGTATCTGCGAGTAGCGCGCGCCCTTGCGGTGGTCGGAGCGCCGGGGCGTCCCCCTGAAATTGCCGCGGAATTTTGCGCTCCGGGGATGCGACCCGCTCCGGGCGCTCAAATGGTACTGCTAATCTCGCACGTCGAAAGATCACTGCCAGACCAACTCGGTGCCCTGGTCGCGGATGCCCCCGCGGGGTCGATCCTCTCCGAATTAGATGTAGAAACGGCTCTTGGCGTGGTGATCACCGACAAAGAAACGCAGACGCCGGCTGGAATGCTGATTGTGGCGCACGCGCAAGCTCACAAATGGAAACCCAACGAAACCTACTTTCTGCAAGCCATTGGCGATCAGATGCTGATGAGCGTCAGCCATACTCGCTTGCGCTCTCTGGTTCGCCGCATGGGTGTTTCGGATGAGCGCACCGGGCTTCTGAGCCGGAGTTCGTATCAAAGCTGTCTGCTGACCGAGGCGGACCGCTCGCGCACCCAAGGCACGCCGTTGTCGTTAGCCATTTTGCAAATCGATCGCGGCGCGGAAATCCTCCGGCAGCACGGGGAATCGCCGGTGGAGCGGTTTCTGGAACAGCTGGCACGATCCTTGCAGTCGGTTGTGCGCCAGAATGACGTTGCGGTAAAATATACTTCCTGGTCTCTCGCGTTCATTCTGCCAGACACAACCTTGGCAGGTGCTCAGAACCTCACCGATAAACTCCGCCGGGCCGCATCTGGAGTACGCCCGCCCTGGGATTCCACGCAGATCACGCTGAGCGCGGGAATCGTGGAGGCGGTGGCGAAGCCGGACTACGACAGCGAAGACGTGGTGACGGATTTGATCAATCGCGCGGAAAATTCCGTGGAAGAAGCGCGCAAGCGTGGCGGCGACGTGATCGTCGCGTTGGACAGTCCTAGATTATAGAAGTTGGCAAGAGGAGAAATTATGTTTCCCACTGACGTTGTGATTGTTGCCGGGGCGCGTACGCCAATGGCTCGCTATACCGGCTCATTTTCCGATGTTTCAGCGATTGAGCTTGCGACGCTAGCCTCCAAAGAGGCGATCCGGCGTGCCGGAGTCGACCCAGCGGAATTCGATCACGCGATTTTCGGAAACGTAATGCAAACCAGCGCCGATGCTTTGTACGGGGCGCGTCACGTGGGGTTGAAGGCAGGATTGAAAGTGGAGACGCCGGCGGTTACCGTAAACCGTCTTTGTGGCTCCGGAATCGAAGCGGTTTCGCAGGCTGCGCAGCGACTACTGCTCGGCGAAGCGAATATGGTGCTAGCGGGCGGCATGGAAAACATGACCCAGGCCCCGTTCGTGGTACGTGGTGCCCGCACCGGTTTGAGGCTGGGAGGCGGCGCGCTGGAGGATTCGCTGATGGCCGGACTCACAGACTCCTTTTGTGGCCTGCCGATGGCGATGACTGCCGAGAAACTAGCGGGGCAACAGGGGATCACCCGCGCGGATGCCGATGGGTACGCGCTGCGCAGTCAACAAGCCGCGGATGCGGCTTACAAAGCTTGCCGAATGAAAGAAGAATTGTTTCCGGTGGAAGTAAAGCAGGGAAAGAAAGTTGTGGTGGTGGCGACGGACGATCATCGCCGTCCGGAAACCACCACGGAGACACTGGAAAAGCTGCCGCCATCGTTTAAGAAAGACGGTATCGTTACGGCGGGAAATGCCAGCGGCATTGTGGACGGTGCCGCTGCAGTAGTGGTGACTCGGGAAAACATTGCCAAGGAAAGAAGCTTGAAACCGATTGGCCGGATCGTGTCCTGGGCGGTTGCGGGCGTCGATCCGAGCATCATGGGAATCGGTCCGGTGCCCGCATCGCAGAAAGCGCTGCAGCTTGCGGGCCTGACTTTGCAGCAGATGGACCGCGTGGAGGTGAATGAAGCTTTCGCCGCGCAATATCTTGCAGTAGAGAAAGTTCTCGGGCTCAACCGCGACAAGACCAACGTGAATGGTGGCGCAATCGCGCTGGGCCATCCCCTTGGAGCAACCGGTACACGTTTGTTGATCACTCTGCTGAACGAGCTGCGCCGCAACAATTTGCGTTACGGTCTGGCGACCGCTTGCGTTGGTGGCGGGCAGGGAATTGCCATGATTGTCGAAGCGCTGGGCTGAGTTCCGTCATTCTTCGATTCGATCCCCCCAGCTAGCCGCACAAGAACATATCGAACTACTCTTCGGGATTCCTTCGAAGGGCAAGCGGGGAAAAAGCCGCAGTTACCAAGACAATAATTTTTCCTAATGTGCTCGTTTATCGCGCTACAGGCTCGTTCTCCCGTTGAGAAATAAAATTAGTGTTGCTTGCGATTCACTCTTTGCCTCGTAAATGGCGGGTTTTCGCGTAACGCCAAAACCTCGTGCACGTCTAACTGTGCAACGACGAAAACTAAAATTATTCCGCGGGCAACGTCAGCAGGGGTGGCCACGGAAAAACTAAAAGGAGATTCCTAATGAAGATCGCAAAGGTATCAGTAGCACTTTTCGGTGCAGCGCTGTTGTTTTCGGCAGCCGCGGTGGCGGGAGAAAGCAACAAGGGGACACTTCTTCTCAACGACAAGGTGATTGTGGAAGGGAAAACGCTGGACTCCGGGCACTATACGGTGGAATGGACCGGCAGCGGTCCGACCGTTCAGGTTACCGTTCTCCGTGGGAAGCAGACGGTGACCACCTTCTCAGCGCATGTGACCGAGCAACTCATGGCCAACGAAAAGAATTCGTACAGCACTTTGGCCGAGCCCAACGGCTCCAAAGCGCTCACGGCAATTTACCCTAGTGGGAAACGATTCACGCTGCAGCTGGAACAGAATGAAGCCAGACAGCAAGCGGGCACGCCTACGTCGAAGTAACTGGATACCAAGCACAACAAAACAGTGCCCATTTCTTTCCGGGAAAGTCCGGGCAGAAATGGGCATTTTGTTTGATCGATGCCATAACCCGACGGCCCGAGTAAACTGTTCGGTGTTCGCCCTAACCGTGCTCGGAACGAAGGAGGCCGAGATGAGAATGATAGGACTTGATTTACACGCTCGGCAGCAAACGGTGGCGATGCTGGACACCGGAGAAGTACTGAAAACGACTCTGACGCACCAAGGCAACAAGGTGCGAAAGTTTTATTCCAAGCTTCCACGTCCGGTGGGTGTGGGGATCGAAGCAACCGGGGATGCAGTGGTTTGTGAACCTTCTGGAGGAGCTGGGAATCGAATGTCTGGTCGGTCATTCGGAAGAGATTCGGGCAGCTGAGCCACGGAAGCGGAAACACGATCGGCGAGATGCGGACTTGATTCTGAAGCTGCTGATGGAAAATTGTTTTCCGGCGATCTGGCTGCCTTCTAGTGAGCTGCAGGATCTACGGTCTTTGCGTTGGAACCGTGGAGATCGCACGGCTGAACGGGTACGTATCGGCAGTCGTCGCCCTTGGCAATCTAAGTCTCGATGCGCCACGCGATGCTTCGCGAATATCCGTTTCCATTCTGTTAAACTCTCCAAGCCAGCAGTTACATCTCGCCGGACGCACCGGCATTCATTGATGAGCAAGAATATGGCGATTCAGAAGGTGGGGGTCGTAGGGTGTGGCCTGATGGGTTCAGGCATCGCCCAGGTCTGCGCGCAAGCGGGCATCGATACGGTGGTTCGGGAAGTTGGACCAGAAGTTGTCGAGAAGGGCCTCACCGGCATCGACAAAAATCTGGCGCGCTTGCTGGAGAAGGGAACCATCAGTGAAACGCAGAGAAATGAAATTCGCGGGCGGTTGAAGGGTACCACCTCGCTGGACGATCTGAAAAACTGCGATTTGATTATTGAAGCGATCATCGAGCAGCTTCCCGCGAAACGCGAATTGTTTTCAGCGTTGGACGCGCTGTGCCCGGCCTCCACCATTTTCGCAAGCAATACTTCCTCGCTGACGATTACCGAGCTGGCTGCCGCCACAAAGCGACCACAACGGTTTGTCGGCTTACATTTTTTCAATCCGGTACCGGTGATGAAATTGGTGGAAGTGGTGAGAACCATTGCCACCGACGCCGAGGTGTACGAGCACATGGTGGATTTCAGCGCCAAGCTGGGAAAAACTCCGGTTCGCGCCCACGATAGCACCGGATTTATCGTCAATCGTCTGTTGGTGCCGTACCTGCTTGACGCGGTGCGAGCGCTGGAAGAAGGCGTTGGCTCGATTGAAGACATCGACAATTCCATGAAACTTGGCTGCGGGCACCCCATGGGGCCGCTGACATTGCTGGATTTTGTCGGGCTAGATACCACCTACTACATTTCAAATATTATGTTCGAAGAATTTCACGAGAAGCGCTTTGCGAGCCCCGCGCTTTTGCGCAGAATGGTGCTGGCGGGATGGAACGGCCGCAAGGCGGGCCGTGGGTTTTACGATTATTCCGATCCCAAGAATCCCAAGGTGATGAAGTTCTAGAGCTGGAGCCGACAGGTGAGTGCGAGCGCGATGGCTTACGAGAATTTATTGTACGAAAAGAAAGATGGAATTGGCGGGATCACATTTAACCGGCCGAAGGTTCTCAATGCGCTGAATCGGAAGACCATCGAAGAGCTTCGCGACGCTTTGCTGGACGCGCGCGAGGATGATGCGGTGCGGGTGCTGATCCTTACCGGGTCGGGTGAAAAATCTTTCGTCGCCGGCGCGGACATTGCGGAACTGGCGCAGCGCACGCCGGTTGACGGCAAGGATTTTTCGTTGTTCGGGCAGGGCGTGCTGCATTTGCTGGAGACTTTAGGGAAACCCTCGATCTGCGCGATTAATGGCTTCGCTCTGGGCGGAGGCTGCGAACTTGCGCTGGCGTGCTCGATTCGTATCGCCAGTAAAACTGCACGGCTGGGTCAGCCGGAAGTGAAACTAGGAATTCTGCCAGGGTATGGCGGGTCGCAACGGCTGGCTCGCCTGTGCGGCAAAGGAGTTGCGCACGAACTGTGCTTGACTGGCGAGATGATTTCCGCGGAGGAAGCGCAGCGCATCGGCCTGGTGAATCGTACTTACGAACCGGCGGAGCTGTTGCCGGCTGCGGAGGCGATGGCCAAGAAAATTATCGACAACGCGCCACTGGCGGTGAAGTACACCATGGAAGCGATTGAACGGGGCTACGAGATGCCGCAGGAAGAAGGCTTGTTCCTGGAAGCTACCTTGTTCGGTCTGGCCTGCGCTACCGAAGATATGCGCGAAGGGACCAAGGCGTTTCTGGAAAAGCGGCCGACGCAATTCAAAGGGAAGTAGCAGATGCGCAGAACTTATGTCCGATAAACTCGAGCCCAGCTCGATTTCAGGCGCACTTGGCGCGTCGAAGTTGCGGTTCGCGCTGGTAGTGAGCCGGTTCAACTCGTTCATTACCGACCGGCTACAATCTGCCGCGATGGATGCGCTGGAGCGGGCCGGCGCAAGCAGCGAGCATGTGGATGTCGTGCGGGTGCCCGGAGCGTTCGAGTTACCGCTGATTGCGAAAAAGCTGGCGATGAGCGGGCATTATGACGCGCTGATCGCGATTGGCTGCGTGCTGCGCGGGGAAACTTCGCACTACGATTATGTTTGTTCGGAAACGGCGCGCGGGCTGCAATTGGCGCAGATGGACTCGGGTGTCCCGGTGATCTTTTGCGTGTTGACGTGCGACACGCTGGAGCAGGCTATCGATCGAGCGGGATTGAAGGGCGGCAACAAGGGTTTCGACGCGGGACTTGCGGCGATTGAAATGGCAAACCTCTCACGGAAGGTGTCGCCGCGAAAAATGCGCGCGGCGGGAACGTTGACCCCGCCCCCCGGAAAGCCGCGGTCCAAATAACGTGGCGCTGCGTACCAAGGGCCGCGAGTTCGCGATGCAGATGCTGTTTCAGTGGGACATGTCCAAGCAGGATGTGGGCAAGCTGGAAAAGAAATTCTGGAGCAATGCCAAAGCCGCGGATGCGACGCGGGAATTCGCCAATCGATTGTTCGAAGGGACGGCGAAGGATATCCCGGTGCTCGATGAAATGATCGTGAAACATGCGGATAACTGGCGCTTTGAAAGACTGGCGGCAATCGACCGGGCGATTCTGCGGCTGGCGATTTACGAGCTGCGCCATACGGCGACGCCAGCAAAGGTGGTGCTGAACGAAGCGATTGAGCTGGCCAAGAAATTTTCTTCAGAAGATTCGGGGTCGTTCGTGAACGGGATCCTGGACGCGTTTCGTAAGACGCTGACCACGACGTAAGTCCAAGCAAAAAGGGAGTTTGCAGGGAATTCGGATGCCGGATACTTTTTGCTTGTTATATTCCTATATGGGAATGTATTGTGGGGGCGTGGCAAGAGCCGCTACCACTTCTGACGCGTACAATGCCGTGGCCGAGCCGCGGCGCCGGGACATCTTGAGCTTTCTGGCGATGGAGGAGCGTCCGGTTGGGGACATCGTGCTGAACTTTCGGATGCAACAGCCTTCGGTGTCCAAACACCTTCGCGTGCTGCTGGATGTTGGCTTGGTGAATGTCCGGCGCGATGGGCGGCGCATGTTGTATCGGACGAATGCGGAGGCGCTGCGGCCGTTGCACGAATGGACCGGTACGTTCCAGCAATACTGGCAAGCTCAGTTGCTGCGCATCAAGGAACGCGCGGAAGAGAAAGCGCAGCGTAGAAATCTTAGAGGACGTTTTTATTTCGGAGGAAGACCACCGTGGTAATCAATCGAATTGAGGATTTGACGATCGACGTTACCGAGGAAATACATGTTGGCGCGGGACTGGAGGATACGTTCGGGGCGTTGCTGGAGCAGCTGGGACCTAGCAACGAAACCCATGATCGCAAACCGCTGCCGATGAAGCTGGAGGCGTGGCCGGGCGGTCGATGGTATCGCGATTTTGGCGGAAACAACGGGCACTTCTGGGGAGTGGTGCAAGCGATCAAACGGCCTACGCTGCTGGAAATTTACGGACCGCTGGCGATGTCCGCGGGAGTGAGTTCGAACTTGCAGTATCGTTTGAAGGAAGCGCACGGTGGAACGCTGATTACGCTGCGGCATAACGCGTTTGGAATCGTTCCCGCGGATTTCCGCGGGGGATTTCGACAGGGGTGGGAATACCTCATGGAGCGGGTATGTAAGCAGGCAGAAGCGGGTAAAGCGAAGAGGTAGCTGGGGCCGGTGGCGAGGAGGCGTTTATGTGTCCGATGTGCCTGGCATCAGCGGCGTGGATCATGGCGGCGGTTGGCTCCGCCGGTGGGGTGACGGCGCTGATTGGAAATAAAATTGGGCATAAAATCGGTCGGAGTGCGGAAAGTTCGCCGAATCGGAAGAATGCAGGGTAACGATGGGAGGCGACCTCGCGAGAGCACGGAGGATTGGAGAATCAGTGAAGTAGGCGCGAGCGAGTCTAGAAAAGCCGCGGTACGAAAGTCAAAAGAGAAAATCGAGAAGAGAAATTGGAATCAATGCCGGTAGCAGAATCTGAAAATGAGAGAGGGAGGAAGTGTTATGGCAACGCAAGCGATGGAGCAACCGAAAATTGTTACCCGGGAGGAGTGGCTGGCGGCGCGCAAAGCACTGTTGGCGCGAGAGAAGGAAGTTACGCGGGCGTCGGACCAGTTAAGCCGGCAACGGCGGCAACTGCCCAGGGTGAAAGTGGAGAAGGCCTACGTTTTCGAGGGACCGGACGGCAAGAAATCGCTGGCAGATTTATTTGGAGAGCGGAGCCAGCTGATTATCAAACATTTCATGTTTGGACCGGGGTGGAACGAGGGTTGCGTGGGCTGCTCGTTCGGTTCAGACCACGTCGATGGCGCGCTGGTGCATCTGGAAAATCATGATGTGTCCTACGTGGCGGTATCGCGAGCGCCGCTCGCGGAGATTGAACCATTCAAGAAGCGCATGGGCTGGAAGTTCCCGTGGGTGTCTTCGTTCGGCAGCGACTTCAACTTCGACTATCAGGCGTCCTTCCGGAAAGAAGATGCGGTCAATGGGAAGGTGTACAGCAACTATGCGGAGACCGAATTCTCGGGAGAGGAATCATCCGGCTTCAGCGTATTTTACAAGGATGCAGCGGGAGACGTTTTCCATACCTATTCCTGTTACGGTCGGGGGGACGAAAAATCAGTGGGCACGTACATGTTCCTGGACCTGACGCCGAAGGGCCGCAACGAAACCGGACCACGGCACAACCTGACGGATTGGGTTCGGCACCATGACCGGTATGGCGCCGGGGGACACGTGGACCACCACGGCAGATATCAAGCGCCGCAAGCGTCGAAGCCGTGCTGCCATGAGGCGGGGGAGTAGGTTTCGCTCTTGAGCGAAGGCGCGCAAAGCTCTCGGAGATCGATCCTTCGAGCTAGTTGGCCGGTGTAGACGCTGGGGCAGGCAAGCCCTGCCCCTAGAAGAGCCAGGAGCTGTCGGCTAGACTTCGATGGTGCCCTGGAAGACTTTGACGGCGGCGCCACTGACGCGCGGCACGAGTTTCTTGCCGGTTTGCGTGACTTCCACTTCTATGTGGCTGGGGCGGCGCATTTCTTCGCCCTGGAGGATCTTCAGGGTGTGGCCGGCGGAAAGTT
>Ga0302180_10003507_pt1 | contig 11796 bp, 10 predicted proteins | sample I_Palsa_E3_2_FD_200575 | JGI IMG/M metagenome (GOLD analysis project Ga0302180, IMG submission 200575) | Peat permafrost microbial communities from Stordalen Mire near Abisko, Sweden - I_Palsa_E3_2 | ecosystem: Environmental > Terrestrial > Soil > Palsa > Peat permafrost | place: Sweden... | reverse complement strand
TGGCGAGCACCTCGTCCGGCTCGAGGTACAGGCTGTGCAGCCGGTGCGGAACGGTCGCGAACGTGCAGTAGCCGCAGCGGTCCCGGCACAGCCGGGTGAGCGGGATGAAGACCTTGCGCGAGTAGGTGATGACGTTCGGCCGGTTCGCGGCGGCCAGGCCGGCGTCGCGGGTGCGGCTGGCGTAGCTCAGCAGCGTGGTGAGATCCTCGCCGCGAGCCTGCAGAAGGATCGTGGCCTCGTCCCGGTCGAGCGACTTGCCGTCCCTGGCCCGGGCCAGCGTCCGCCGCATGGCCGAAGCGGTGGGACTGCTGGCGGTGGGACTGCTGGCGGTGGGACTGCTGGCGGTGGGACTGGCTTCTCTGGTTTCGGTGGCTTCTCTGGTTTCGCTGTCCTCCTGCGTTGCTTTGAGCTCGCCGTTATCAGAGTTGCCGCGGAAAACACTCATGCTCGAACCTTACGCGGCATAACTGCGCTGCCCGCGCAGCACCCGGCGCCCGCCACTGGCGTATGCGCTGGGGTCCGGCCAGGATCGTGTGTACTTACCCCCCATCAGGCAGGGGGTAAGTACACACGATCGTCAACGCCAATTGGGTGCGACGCACCCGCTGACGGGGCTAGAAGGCGCGATAGTCGCGGACGGACATGCGCGGGCCGTGGCGCGGGGGACGGGCGCCGCCGAGCTCGATGAGCCTGGTCACCCGGTAGCGATGGCCGACGTAGGGCGCGAGCAGTTCGAGCATGCCTGCGTCGTCGGTGATCCGCCCGGCCAGCGTCCAGCCGACCGCCTTGGGCAGGTTGTAGTCGCCCACCGAGACCGCGTCCGGGTCGCCGACCGCCCGCTGCCTGATCTCGGCGGAGGTCCACGGGCCGATGCCGGGGACGGACCGCAGGCGGCGGTCCGCGTCGGCCGCGCTCATGTCCAGGATCTCCTCGAGCCGGCCCGCGACCTCGGCGGCGGTGATGATGGTCCGGGACCGGACACCCTCGACGCCGGCCCGGTGCCAGTCCCACGACGGGATACGCGCCCACACCCGGGGGGACGGGCACACCCGCATCCCGGCCGGAGCCGGGCCCGGCGCCGGCTCCCCGAACTTGACCAGCAGGAACCGCCAGGCGCGATGGGCCTCGCGGCTGACCACCTTCTGCTCGAGCACCGCGGGCGCCAGCGCCTCGAAGACCCGCTCGCTCCGCCCGACCCGCAGGTCCTCGTGACGGCGCATCAGCTCGCGGACGACCGGATCGCAGGCGGTGAAGCCGGACCTGTCGTCCTGGCAGCCGAGCTGAGCGGGCAGGTGGTCAAGCAGCCAGGCCGCGCCAGGACCCCAGGCCTGCGCGGTCACCAGGGTGGCACCGGAGGCGCCGCCAAGGGTGCCCGCGGGGGCGCGGGTGGGGCGTGACCGGACGCGCAGCGTGGCGGGGCCGTCGGGGGTCAGTGAGGTGCGCCACACCGCGCCGGCCGCGTCCACCGCGTACGCGGGATCACCGCCGCCGCGACGGTGCACCGACAGCGACAGGCGGGCGTCGAGCGGGAACGGCAGCTGCCACTCGCGGGTCAGCGCGGGCCGGGTCAGCGCGGGCCGGGGCAGCGCGGGCGGGACCACCGCGGGGATCTCCGGGGCCGCCACCATGCGCCTGAGCGGTTACACGTCTGAGGAGAAGCGGACCGAGGTCGGCCCGAGCCGGACGTTCGGCCAGACCCGGATGCCGCGGGCCAGTTCGTTGCCGGCCCCGATATACGCGCCGTCCCCGACCATCGCCTGGTCGAGCACCGCACCGGGGGCCACGATGGCGCCGCGGCCGAGGATCGAATCGCGCACCACGGCGCCCTCGCCGACGGCCGCGCCGTCGAAGAGCACGCTGCCTTCCACGGTCGCGCCCGCGCCTACGGACGCACCCGCGCCCACCACGGTCCCGCCGGACACCGACGCGTCCGCGGCCACAGAAGCGCCCGCGAGCAGGAGCGAAGGACCAGGCGGGCCCGGCACCGCCGGGGCGGGCAGCCGCCCGAGCACGAGGTCGCACGAGCCGCGCACGAACGTCTGCGGGGTCCCGACGTCGAGCCAGTACGCCGACTCGTGATAACCCATGACGAGTTCCCCGGCTTCGATCAGCCCCGGGAACGTCTCCCGCTCGACCGACACCCGGCGGCCGGCCGGAATCCGGTCGATGACCTCGCGCCGGAACACGTAGCAGCCGGCGTTGATCCGGTTGGTCACCGGGTCCGGTGTCTTCTCCAGGAACGCGGTCACCCGCCCGGACCGATCGGTCGGCACGACGCCGAACCGGGACGGGTCGGCCACCTCGACCAGGTGCAGCGTCACCGCGGCGTCGGTCTTGACGTGCAGATCGACCTGCGCGTCCAGATCGTGCCCGGACAGGACGTCGGAGTTGAGCACCACAACCGGATCGGCGGCCCCGTGGCCGCGCAGCGAACTCGCCGCGTTGCGGATGCCACCGCCGGTATCGAGCGGCACGTCCTCCTGGACGTAGTCGATGGACAATCCGAACGCCGCTCCGTCACCGAAGTGCGAGACGAACATGTCCGCCTTATAGCAGGTCGCGAGCACCACGTGGGTGACGCCGCCCGCCGCCGCCCCGGCCAGCAGGTGCGCCAGGAACGGGACGCCCGCCGTCGGCAGCAAAGGTTTCGGCTCGGACAGCGTCAGTGGCCGCAGCCGTGTTCCCTGGCCCCCGACAAGAACAATCGCCTCTAGTGGTTCGCGCGGCATGAGATGAGAGGTTACACGGCGCTGACGTCGGCGGCGGTCTGTTCGGCCGCGCGCCGGTAAGAAGCCAGGTGCGCCTCGGCCGACGCGGCCCAGGTGAACTCCTGCGACCGGTCGTACCCGGCGTTGGCGAGCCGTTCCCGCCTGGAGGTGTCCTCGAGCAGCGAGCGCAGCGCGTCGCGGATGGACTCGGCGTCAGGCTCGGTGTAAGCCACCGCCTCGCCGCCAACCTCCGGCAGCGAGGTGCAATGAGTCGTCAGCACCGGCGCTCCGCACGCCATCGCCTCAAGCACCGGCAGCCCGAAGCCCTCGCCGCGGCTCGGGAACGCCACCACGAGCGCTCCGCCCAGGAACCCGGGCAGGTCGGAGAAACGCAGGTAGCCGGGGCGGATCAGGCGCAGGTGCGGCGGCACCGAGGCCACCGCCGCGTCGACCTGCTCGCTCCAGCCTCCGCCGCCGCCCAGGACCAGCGCCGGCGGGTCCTCGATGTCCGCGACGGCCGCGGCCCAGCCGGTGATCAGCGAGGCGATGTTCTTGCGCGGCTCGAGCATGCCCAGGAACGCCACGTACGGCTTGCCGTGCAGGCCCAGCCGGTTCGACACCTGAGTGACCTGCTGGGGGTCGGGCCGGTGGAACAGCCGGTGATCCACGCCGTGGTAGGCGACGTCGATCTTGGTCGGATCGGCGCCAAGCACGCGCTCGAGCTCATCTCGGGTCGCCTTGGACGGGACGATGAGCCGGGCCGCACGGCGCGCGGCCGTCCGGATCGCCGACTTGAAGAACATGGCCGCGACCGAACTGTACAGCTCGGGCTCGGTGAAGAAGGTGACGTCGTGCACGGTCACCACGGTCGGTCGGCCCGGACGCAGCGGCATCGAGTAATACGGCACGTGGATGACGTCGGCGTTCACCTGCTGGGCCACTACCGGCAGCCCGCTCTGCTCCCAGGCCAGCCGGGCGGACCGGTGCGAGAGCGCCGTCGGGCCGGTGACCACGCGCGCCCCGGGGGCGAGCCGCCCGTAGCGCTCCTCGTCGGCGCGCTGGCAGACCACGGCCATATCCGCGCCCGCCACATCGAGCGCGCCGATCAGCCCGTCAACGTACCGGCCGAGCGCGCCCCGGTCGGCTGGCACGTCGGTCGCATCAACTAGTACGCGAGGTGCCACGACCGCACTTGCTCCTCTCCTGGGTCACCCGGGCAGGCTGACAACGCAGAGCACGCGTCGACCGCACGGCCCCGGCACGCCTTCGTGGATGTCCCGTCAACTATCAAGCCTACGCCCTGCGCCGAGCGGCCGACGAGCACTTCAGCCCGGCCCATCCGCAGGCCGGGGCGGCCCCCGGAGTGACGGCGGGCGCGGATCAGCACGATGGCGCCCCCGTCGCCGCGCGCCCCGCGGTCCGACGCGGCGACCAGCGGCATTACCGGCGCGGCCGCGTTGAATCCGACCTTACCGCCGTAGGCGGACAGGCCCAAGTACAGCTGCTGCGCCCACCGGGTCCTGAACTGGTACTGATGCGCGATCACGTCGAAGCCGCGCGCGGCGAGCAGCCCGGTCAGGTCGTCGTGGGAGTAGGTGTGCTTGACGTGGTACCGCTCGCAGTGCGCCCGGTACAGCCGCGGCCACCGCTGCGCCAGCGTCAGTGCGTCCGCCGACATAACCAGCTCACCGCCCGGGGCGAGCACCCGGGCCATCTCGTCCAGTGACCGGGCGCCGTCGTCGAAGTGCTCGATCGCGCAGATGGACATCACCCGGTCGAAGCTCGCGTCGGCGAACGGCAGCTCCAGCGCATCCCCGCGGACCAGCGCGGCCGGCGCGGCGAGCTGATGGCCCCACCGCAGCTTGTCCTCGGCGATGTCGAGCGCGACCGCCCAGGCTCCCCGCCGGCGCGCCTGGGCCGCCCAGTACCCGTCACCACCCGCCACGTCGAGCACCCGCAGGCCGCGCAGGTCCGCCCCGAGCCAGCGCAGCAGCGTGCGGGCCTCACGGTAGCGGCATACGTGCACTTCGTGCCCGGCAAAGGCAACCGCGTCAGCAACCTTCATAGGACAAAATCTATTGCCAAACGGACGGTGGTGTGCGTTCTGCGTCTTTCTGCTCGCCTCCGGTGGGGGCAGGCCGGGGTGAGGCGGGTCAGCATGAGGGAACGGACTTGCCCGCTTTGATGTCCTCCAGGTAATCGACGGCCTGGGTCAGGGTGCTCACCTCGACCAGGCGCAGGCCCGCGGGCACGGCGCCGGTGGTATTCGAGCAGTTCGACGCCGGGGTCAGGAAGATGGTCGCGCCCGCGTCGCGTGCGCCCACCATCTTCTGCTGGATGCCGCCGATCGCCTGCACCTGCCCGCTGGCGGTGATCTCCCCGGTGCCTGCGATGAACTTGCCGCCGGTCAGGTCGAGCTTGGTCAGCTTGTCGAGGATGCCGAGCGCGAACATCATGCCCGCGCTGGGACCGCCGATGCCGCCCACGCTGATCGTCACGGTGAACGGGAACTTGTACTGCTGCTGGATCACCACGCCCATCACGGGATGACCCCCGGATTCCTTGGTGCCGACCCGGACCTGCCGGGTCGTGCCGTTCCTGTCGATGGTCAGGGTCAGGGTGCTGCCCGCCTGATGGGCGTAGATCAGGCCGGTCAGGCTCGACGGCCCGGTCACCGTCTTGCCGTCCACCGCGGTGATCACGTCGCCGACCTCGAGCACGCCGTCGGCGGGATAGCCGGACACCGTCTGCACGACGACCACTTCGGTGGCATAGGGGATGTGCAGCTCGGTCAGCGCCGCGGCGGTCGCGAGCTGCTGCGAGCTGGTCATCTCCTGGGTGTCCTGCTGCTGGCTCTGCTTAGCGGACTGGCCGGGAGGGAAGACCTCCGATTCGGGCACCACCGCCTCGTCCGGGTTCAGCCAGGCCGCCAGGGCTCTGAAGATGTTCAACTTGCGGCCGGGACCGCCTGTGACGCCCACCGTCACCATGTTCAGGTGCCCGCTGGTGGGATAGGTGGGGTGCCCGGAAATAGTGATCAGCGGCTTGCCTGAGGTGCTGCCCAGCGTGTTCAGCGTCGGGCCCGGTCCGAAGATGACGTAAGGCACGGGGATGAGCACGCTGACCGCGATCGCCGCGGCCGTGCCGACTGAGGCAATGAGCAGCGTCAGAGAGCGTCGGGACATGGTGGGAAGACTACGCGGGGAACCTGAGCGTCAGGCACTGCCCACCCATTCGCTTTCGCCGTCGGCGAACCGCTGGTGCTTCCAGATCGGCACCGTGGCCTTCAGCTCGTCGATCAGGGCGCGGCACGCGTCGAACGCCTCCGCCCGGTGCGAGCACGCCACGGCCACGACGACGGCCAGATCACCGATGGCCAGGTCACCGACGCGGTGCACCGCGGCGACGGCGTGCAGGCGGAACTTCTCTGCGATCTCGGTGGCGACGCGCCGCAGCTCATCTTCGGCGGACGGGTGCGCGGAGTAGGACAGGCCGGTGACCTCGCGGTCGCGATCTTCGTTCCTGACCGCCCCCGCGAAGAACGCGATGCCACCCGCGGCGGGATCTGCGACGGCGGCCCTGACCTCGTCCACCGACAGCTCGGACTCACGCAACGCCACCAAGCGCACAACGCTCATCGGATAACGATACCTTGGCGGCCGGCCCGAGCCCCAAAGAAATGCTGGCCTAGGAAAATAAGCTTTCCCTTACATATGAGTCCGGTAAAGGTGGGTCCGGCGCCTCCGGTCAGCCGCGGTGGCGGCGGCGGGCGCGGCGGACGATGGCGGCGGTGCCGATGACGGCGACCGTGGCGCCCGCGGCGCCCGCGGCGGTGATCGTCGCCTCCTTGCGCGCGATACGGCGGCCGGCCACGGCATGCCTGCCTTTGCGCTGGTCGAGCAGGATGCGCAGCGCGTCGGCGTTGCCGAACGCCGGGCGCCAGCCGGCCGCGCGCAGCGCGGCGCAGTCCATCACCCACGGGTAAAGCACGTAGCGCAAGTCCATGGCCGGCGCCGGGGTCAGGCCGACCTGGTGCAGTCGCTGTACGGTCCCGAGCGTCAGCCGGGCGGGCAGCTCGATGCTCTTCAGCCCGCTGATCCGCTCGACGTCCTCCTGCTCGAGCCAGCCGTCACCGCCGACCGCGAAGCCGCCGTCGATCCCGCCGCCCACCGCGAACTCGAGCGCGGAGCTGAGATCATCGACATGGCAGAACTGCCATCTGGGCGCGCAGCCCTTAACGGTCAGCAGCCGGGGCGCCTCGAAGTGCCTGGTCACCAGCGTGTCCACGGGGTCTGGGCCGGCGCCGACCAGGGCGGCGGGCCGCACCACCGTCACCGCCATGCCCGGGTTGGCCCGCGGCGAGCGGCGGGCCAGATGCTCGACCTCGAGCAGGTCCCCGGCCACGCTGTTATCCGCGTCCGCGGCCAGCGGGGCCTGCTCGGACAGCGGGACCTGGTTGTCCGGGCGGGCCCCGTAGACCATGGCGCTGGTCACCAGCACCACGCGCCCGATCCGGGCCGCCGCGGCGGCGGTGAGCACGGTCTGCGCGCCCCGGACGTTGAAGACCCGGCGCTGCCGGGCATCGGAGTCGGGGGTCAGATCGAAATCGGCGTGCACGACGACATCCACGCCGTTCAGACGGCCAGCCAGCGCCGGGTCGCGGACGTCGGCGACCCGCCACGTGACGCCCGCGATGTCGCCCCTGCGGCTGTCGATCGCGATCACCTTCTTGACCCGCGGCGAGGAAGCGAGCCGGACGGTCAGGGCGTGCCCGATGCCGCCAGCCGCTCCCGTGACCGCCACCACGGGCATAGGCTGGTGACGCGCGTCGCTGCGCTCCTGGCGAACCGGCCGCCGGGCGTTTGTCACAGTGTGCTTCCTCCGAGATAACGTGACGGTCATGACCCTTCCATCCTGCCCCAGAGCCAATGATGGCTGACCGGCCGTTCGGCTTCGGTCTGCCCGACAAGCCAGAAGACCAGGGCGGCCAGGGGTCCTCCGGACCCGGCGGCCCCGGACAGCCAGGTGCGGGCGGTCCCGCGGACGGACCGCCGGGGCCCTTCGGGGCGATGGGCGATCCCCAGCAGTTCGCCGACGCGCTCCGGCAGTTCGCCGACATGCTGTCCTGGCGCGGCGGCCCGGTCAACTGGGATCTGGCCAAGAACGTGGCCCGGCACGCGATCGTGGCGGCCGGAGACCCGAGCGTCCTGGATGCGCAGCGCCGGGAGATCACCGAGGCGGTCAGGCTGGCCGATCTGTGGCTGGACGAAGCCGCCGCGTTCCCGTCCGGCGTCCGCAAGATCGAGGCCTGGAGCCGGTCCGAGTGGCTTGAGGCCACCTTCCCGGTGTGGGCGAAGTTCTGCGACCCGATCGCGGCCAAGGGCGTCGAGGCCATGAGCGGCATGTTCAACGCGGACTCCGCGCAGCTCGGCGAGGACGTCCCGGAGGAACTGCGGCAGGCGCTCGGGGCCCTCGGCGGCGGTGCGGGCGGGCTCGGCGGGCTCGGCGGGCTGGCCGCCATGATGCGCCAGATCGGCGGAGCCATGATCGGCAGCCAGACGGGGACGGCGGTGGGCGAACTCGCCCGCGAGGTGGTCGGCTCCTCCGACATCGGACTGCCGCTCGGCGCGGAGGGCACCGCCGCGCTGCTGCCCGCGGGGGTGGCGGAGTTCGGCCAGGGGCTTTCGGTCGACGCCGGCGAGGTCCGTCTCTTCCTCGCCCTGCGGGAAGCCGCTCACCAGCGGCTGTTCGCGCACGTCCCGTGGCTGCGCGCTTACCTGCTTGGCGCGGTCGAGCAGTACGCCAGCGGCATCACCGTGGACGTGGCGCGACTGCAGGAGGCGATGCCGGAGGTCGACATCACCAACCCCGAGGCACTGCGCGACGCGCTGTCCGGCGAAGGGCTGTTCCGGCCGGAGGACACGCCTGGGCAGAAGGCCGCGCTGTCCCGGCTCGAGACCGCGCTGGCGCTGGTCGAAGGCTGGGTGGCGACGGTGGTCGCGGCGGCGGCGCGGGAACGCCTCACGCACGCCGACGCTCTGGCCGAGGCGATCAGGCGTCGCCGGGCCACCGGAGGTCCCGCGGAGCGCACGTTCGCCACGCTCGTCGGGCTCGAGTTGCGCCCGCGCCGGCTGCGGGAAGCCACCACGATCTGGCAGGGCCTGACCGAAGCCAGGGGCATCGAGGGACGGGACGCGCTGTGGGCGCACCCGGACCTGCTGCCCGCGGCCGACGACCTGGAGAATCCCGACGCCTTCGTGCAAGGCCAGCCCGAACTGGATATTTCGGACCTAGAGGACGACGGCGACACCACCTGACCGGCGAACATCACTCCATGATCGGGTCGGGCTGGCTCTATGATCGGGTCGGGCTGGCTCTATGATCGGGTCGGGCTCGCCTTGATATAAATGAGGCCGCTGAAAAGGCGCTAAAGACGCGCGATCATAGAATAGCCCCGCCGGGATTGCCGTGCCCCCCGACCTGCAGGCAATCATTAGCCGCCAATCGGGCGAATTCCCGCGAAAAGGTGTTCCTGGCCGGGCCGGGGCTGCATGATGGGAAGCCGCACAGGGCAGGAGCACGGCATGGACCAACCAGAGTCTACAGATGTGGTCGTGATCGGCATGGGGCCAGGCGGCGAGTACGCGGCCGGCGCCCTGGCCGAAGCAGGACTGCACGTCACCGCCGTCGAATCCCGTCTTGTCGGCGGCGAATGCCCCTATTACGGATGCATACCTTCCAAGATGATGATTCGGGCCGCGAATCTGATCGCGGAAACCAGGCGGGTTCCCGGCCTGGCCGGGACGTCGACCGTGACCCCGGACTGGTCACCGGTCGCGCTGCGGATCAGGGAAGAGGCCACCGACTACTGGAATGACAAGACGGCGGCGGACCGGTTCATCGGCAAAGGCGGGCACCTGGTCCGCGGGTTTGGCGCGATCACCGAGGCGGGCCAGGTGACGGTTCGCACCGGCGAGGGCGGCAACGGCGAGAGCAGGCGGGTTTTCCAGGCTCGCAGGGGCATCGTCGTCGCGACCGGGACCGAGCCCGCCATCCCGCCCATCGAGGGCCTGGCCGGCACCCCTTACTGGACCAACCGGGACATCGTGCAAGCCGAGCAGGTGCCGGAGTCGCTGATTATCCTGGGCGGAGGGGCCATCGGCGCCGAATTCGCCCAGGTGTTCGCCCGCTTCGGCGCGGCGGTCACGGTGGTCGAGGCGCTGCCCAGGCTGTTGTCGTTCGAGGAACCCGAGGCCAGCGAGCTGATCGAGCGGATCTTCACCGCTGAGGGCATCACGGTGCACACGAGCGCCCCGGCCGAGCGGGTTAGCCACGACGGGACCCGCTTCACCGTGCACCTGGCTGACACCACCGTGACCGGCGAACGGCTGCTGGTCGCCACCGGCCGCCGGGTCGGGCTGGCCGCGCTCGGCGTCGCCGCGGTCGGGCTTGACGCCTCCGCGCGGGCGATCCCCACCGACGGGTGGATGCGCGCCGCAGACGGCGTGTGGGCGCTCGGCGACGTGACCGGCAAGGGCGCGTTCACGCACATGTCCATGTACCAGGCCGACATTGTAGTGCGCGACATCCTGCGCCAGGGCGGCGAACAGGCCGACTACCGTGCGGTGCCCAGGGTCACGTTCACCGACCCGGAGATCGGCAGCGTGGGCCAGACCGAGGACCAGGCCCGGGCCGCCGGACTGCGGGTGCGCACCGGGCTTAGCCAGGTCCCGGCCTCGTCCCGGGGCTGGATACACAAGGCGGGCAACGACGGCTTCATCAAGGTCGTCGAGGACGCCGAACGGTCGGTGCTGGTCGGTGCGAGCTCCGCCGGACCCTACGGCGGTGAGGTGCTATCCGCCCTGCAGGTCGCGGTCCGGGCCGAGGTGCCCGTGGCCACGCTGCGGAACATGCCGTACGCCTATCCGACGTTCTACCGGGCCATCGAGGACGCGCTGGCGAATCTCGGGTCGTCATGACGGACGAATCTCTGGTCGTCACGACGTACCGCCCGGCCGTGGTCGCCTTCGACATGATCGAGACGCTGATGTCGCTCGAGCCGTTGCGCGAGCGGCTCACCGAGGCGGGCCAGCCGCCGCACCTGCTCGAGGCCTGGTACACCCGCACGCTGCGGGACGGCATGGCGCTGTCCGCGACCGGGGACTACGCGACGTTCACCGACGTGGCCGAGTCGTCGCTGCGCGGGCTCACCAGCTATTCGATCAGCGATGAGCAGGTGGCCCAGATCATGGCCGGGTTCAGCGAGCTGCCGGCCTTCCCCGACGCGGTGTCCGCGGTCACCAGCCTTACCGAGGCAGGCGTGAGGGTGGCCTGCCTGACGAACGGATCCTCGTTCCTTGCCTCATCATTCGTCAACCGCTCCGGGCTCGGGGGGCTCGTGGACCGGGTGATCTCGGTCGGCGAGGTGTACCGGTGGAAGCCGGCCACCGTGGTGTACCTGTACGCCGCGGAAGTCATGGGCGTGCCGCCCGAGCGCATGGCGCTGGTCGCCGCGCACGACTGGGACTGCCACGGCGCCAAGCGGGCCGGCCTGACCACCGGGTGGGTGAGCCGCAAGTCCGGTGGCTTCGGCGCGCCCTTCGCACCGCCCGACGTCGTCGGCGAAAACCTGACCGAGGTGGTCGCCAAGCTGCTCGCGCTGGAGCCCAGGAGCCCCGGGTAAACCCCGCCCCCGCCCCCGCCCCCACCCCCGCGTCGTGTCCTCGGCAGCCCGGGTCCCGGGTGGCTCACGGGTCCCGTTGCCCCCATCCTCTTCCTCACGCGCACCAGTGATGCGAATGCGAGACTCTGCGGGGAGGATTTTGGCCTGCGGGAGGATTTTGGGTACGGGAGGCTGTCGCGCAGCCGTGCGCTTAGCGGTCAGCGCACCGGCCACCCGCCCGCCATATGCGGGCATAAGCGACAAAACTGCCGAGTGTCTCCGGTTACCGCGGTGGATCCGGGTCCTGCGGTGGATCCGGGGCATCCCGTCGACACTCCGAAATAAACTGAGTTTCCGGCGTGTCGCGTGCCAGGATTGCGGTATGAGCGTGAACGCGGAGCTGGTGAAGCTGATGGGACCGCAGCT
>Ga0302180_10003505_pt1 | contig 11800 bp, 8 predicted proteins | sample I_Palsa_E3_2_FD_200575 | JGI IMG/M metagenome (GOLD analysis project Ga0302180, IMG submission 200575) | Peat permafrost microbial communities from Stordalen Mire near Abisko, Sweden - I_Palsa_E3_2 | ecosystem: Environmental > Terrestrial > Soil > Palsa > Peat permafrost | place: Sweden: Abisko... | reverse complement strand
CGGTGCTCGATTTCCGCACGCACGGGATAGTCCTCCCAACCCGGCAGGTTCGCCGACTTCCGCAGCATTCCGGTTTGCATGTCGATGATGCCGGGGACGCCGATACCAGCGCCAAGAAGCTTTCCGGTCTCCTTGTACTTGCCGGATAGACGCTGAATTGCATCGCACATTTCGTTGATCACATGGTCACGGCCGAGAGCGACTTTGGTCCCGAGAGTAACTTTCTCGAGAAGCTTGCCCTGGCTGCTCACGGCGGCAATGCGGAGGTTGGTACCGCCGAGATCGACTCCGATGGAGAAATCAGGCATGGAGGAGAAGATTATCAGAACTGCGGTGGAGCGTGCTCATTGTTGATTGATGATTGTTGATTGAAAAGCCTGTGGGAAGAAGGTATTCAATCAACAATCAGAAATCAACAATCAGCAATTGTTCTCGTTACTTCTGGCACATAGGGCAGTAGTGACTGCTGCGTCCGGCGATCGCGATGCGTTTGATGGGCGTCTTGCAAACCAGGCAGGGCTCGCCCTCGCGGCCGTAGACGCGGTGCTGCAGTTGGAAGAACCCTTCTTCACCGTCGGCGTCAACGTAGTCTGAGATAGACGAGCCGCCGAGCGCAATCGCCTCCCGAAGAACCCCTTTGACCGACGCCAGTAGCTTAGCTAGTTGGTCGCGGGTAATGGTGGAGGCGCGGCGGCGTGGGCGAATTCCGGCGCGGAACAGAGACTCATCGGCATAAATGTTCCCCACGCCGCGCAGCAGCTTCTGATTGAGCAATGCGCTCTTGATGGGAGTCTTGCGGCCTCGAAACAAAGTGAGGAAGCGGTCGAGATCGGCTTCCAGCGGCTCAATACCGCCAGCTTCGAAACCTCCGGCGCGGGCGACGCTGAGCCGTCCGAAGCGGCGAGGATCGACAAAGCGCAGTTCTTTGCCCGACGCCAGCTTCAAAATCGCATGCGTGTGCTTGAGAATGTCTTCCTGCGCTTCGCAGACTTGCAAGCGTCCGGTCATGCCCAGGTGGACGATCCATTGCGCCTGTACGGGGCCGGGTTGTGTGGGGCGGACGCCCTCGTCCGCCTCTGCGTGCGCGGTCAGTGAAGGCCGTGATGGCTTCGCTCTAGATCCTGCACGCGGCGGTTTAGGGGACTGGCTTTTCGCGGGCGAGAGCCTGCCCTGAACTTGCCGAAGGGGCGCCCGCGCCACATCGTTCTGTTCCAAGTCAAATACGATGTGCTTCCCCATGCGCCGCACCGTGGCGATGCGGCTATGCTCCAGCGTGGCGGCGATTTCCCGTGCCGAAGACTTCAGCGGCTCCGGCTTCCGGCCCAGCCAGATCGATTCGATGACATCGCCGGAGACGCGTCTGGCTAATCCGCGAGCAATGGTTTCAACTTCGGGGAGTTCCGGCATGCCTCATCAGTGTACAAGGGTGTTGGTTGAAGCGTGTGGTTGGCTGCGGCAATTCTAGCTGACTGTTGAGTAGCGCGGCGGGCTAATCCTTGAGCGGCACGACTGTCTGCCCGTCGCGGCAGAAGGTGGCGACCTTCTGCAGATCCCCGTTGGCCTGGGGCAAGGTCATTACCGGTCCATAGCAGTAAACCGCGTGGCCGCTGGCGGCGAAGTACCAGCGTCCGCCTTTGGAGTGCTGCTCCACGTGACCGGATGGCTGGCGCACTGGCTGCGCTGGCTTAGCAGCCGTCAGACTAAACAACAAGGCTAGGGTCAGAACCTTCATTGTTGCCAAAGTTTCGAACACGTCCGTGGGACGCCTACTGCTTACCTGGGCTCTAAATCGTATTCAAAGCCCGACGCCGATCTACCAAATCTGAAGCAGGCACGGGAGGAACCTGGGGCGCGGGCTTCACAGTCTTGCCTGCCTGGCTCTGAGAACGGCGTTGCGGTACTGCCTGGGTTGACGGGGAGTCGGTTAACGGGGTCCGAGTTGACGGAATCCGGGACGACGGGGTCTGAGCTGGAACTTGCTCCTGGGTAGACGGAGCTTGCGCGCGGCGCTGGGCTTGTGCCTGGGCCGCTTGCTGATCGCCTATGGCTTTGCCTTTTGCAGCCCACAGCTCTGTGCTGTCACGCACTAAAACCTTAATCAGATTGCGCTGTGATTGGATGACCGAGCCTTGTTCAATGATGAGCACGGTCATCAGTCCGTAGGAGAACAGGAACAGAACCGTGAGCAACGGGAGAAGGCTCCGCTTCTTCCTGGGAACCGCGATCGGCATCACTGATGTGGAACCGAACCAAGTAGTCAAGTGGCACCCCGGCCTGACCTAGCAAGCGCAGGCAGACAGGGAGATTGCAGCTTGTCAGCCAATAGCGCACGTGGCTGGAAGATATTGAATTTATTTGGGTTAGTGTGATTTGCCCAAGGCGACTTCCAGGCTCCGAGTGCAATTCAGTGCACATATTGAGCAACGGGAACTGCGCATGGAGAGCAGGCTGCGGCCCTGGAACGTCCGCCAGGCAAGGCTTTCCGGGCGAGGAGGACTCCCGTGAACCCAAACCCCAGGTCAAGAGAGACTATTTGAAGGGAATAGCCGTTTGCTGCGAGGTCCATCCGACGCTCGGTACCGAGCCCCAAAACATCCTTACCGTGGGGATGTACTTGGTCATGTTCCCGGTCGGCGCGGTGTGGCCGAATACCTGGAAGCGCCAATTCAGCACGTCCGCGACATAGATCGTTTTATCTGGTCCCATCGCCATGAAGTGAGCCCAGGCCATTTGGCCAGGCTTATGCCCAGGTTCACCAAAGGCGCCGAGGATCTTGCCGTTCTGATCCAGTTCGACAATCCGGTCGTATCCGCCGTCGACCATCCAAACGTGCTGGTCTGGCGTAATCACCAAACCATAGGGGTAACCGACCTCAGTCCATTGCTGGATGAATTTACCCTCTGAATCAAAGATCTGGATGCGCTGATTCTCGCGGTCGCCAACATACACGCGGCCCTGGTTATCGACGGCAACAGTGTGCGGCAAGTTGAATTCACCCATGCCTGTTCCGTATTTTCCCCAAGCCTTGATGTAGTTACCGTCACGATCGAACTTCACGACGCGAGAATTGCCATAGCCATCTGCCACGTAAAAATCGCCGTTCTTTGCGAAAGCCACATCGGCTGGCTTGTTGAACAGCCAATTTGCCTCTGCGCCGGTGTTGATTCTCCCCAGGACCAACAGGACATTCCCGGAGGGGTCCAGTTTGAGCACAAGATGGCTTCCGTCGTCAGTCGTCCAAAGATTGTCGTCAGCGTCAATGCGCAAACCATGCGGGTGTGAGAAGAGTCCGTCGCCAATACTTTGAATAAAGTTACCTTTCGCGTCATATTCGGCGAGCATTGGCTTGGTTCGTTGGAAAAGAAAGATGTGGTCTTTTGAATTAACCGCAACCGCGGAAGCTTCACCCGGGGTCATCCCTTTGGGAAACTTGAAAAAGTTCGGCACGGCACGATAAGGCAGCTCGGGAACGGCCTGGAATTGGGAGGGCTTTACTGCTGCTGTTGTTTGCTGCGCCCAGGCTTGAAATGGCAACAGAGTGATGCACGCGAGCGCGGCTTGCAGTGAAGTTTTCATATTTCTATTCTCATTCCTATTTTCCGATCCTATTTCCCAGCCAAAAGGAGTTTGGCGATGGTCGCCAACTGCATGTTAGACGTGCCCTCATAGATCTTGCCGATCTTGGCGTCGCGCCAGTATTTCTCCACGGGATAGTCTTTGGTGAAGCCGTAACCGCCGTAGATCTCGATAGCGAGGGAAGTCACGCGCTCGGCCACCTGCGACGCGAACAGCTTGGTCATCGCCGCTTCTTTCACGAAGTTCACGCCCGCGTCTTTCATGCGGGCGGCGTTGTAAACCATGAGGCGCGCAGCTTCAATCTCGGTCGCCATCTGCGCAATCTGGAACTGGATTCCCTGAAACTCCGCAATGGCCTTGCCGAATTGCTTGCGCTCGACGGCATACTTCGCGGCAAATTCCCAGGCCCCGCGCGCCAGACCGATCATCTGTGCGCCAATGCCGATACGGCCTTCATTCAACGTTTCAATCGCAATCTTGTAGCCTTTGCCGGGCTCTCCCAGCACACTCTCTTTGGGCACGCGGCAGTCTTCAAGAATCAGTTCGCAGGTTGAAGAAGCGCGAATGCCCAGCTTGTCTTCCTTCTTCCCCACGCTGAATCCCGGAAAGTCTTTCTCCACCAGAAACGCGGTGATGCCTTTGTATCCCGCGGCGGCGTCGATAGTTGCGAACAGCACGAATAGTCCGGCTTCCTTGCCGTTGGTGATCCACAGCTTGCGGCCGTTGAGCACGTAGTCAGTGCCCTTGACCTCGGCGCGCGTCTGCAGCGCAAAGGCGTCAGACCCTGAACCAGCCTCGCTCAACGCATAGGCGCCGACGGTCTCCGTCGCCATCTTGGGCAGATAGCGCTTCTTCTGCTCAGCGTTGCCCCATCGCAATAGCGCATTGTTGACCAGGGTGTTTTGCACGTCCACGATGACGCCCGCGGATGCGTCGACGCGCGACAATTCCTCCACAGCCAGAATCGCTTCGAAGAACTTGGCGCCGCCGCCACCGTATTGCTCCGGGATCTCGATCCCCATCAGCCCGAGCTGGAAGAATTCGTGGATGAGATCTTTGTTGAAGATGCCTTTCTCGTCCATCTCCTTCACCAGCGGACGAATCTTATCGTCGGCAAACTGGCGAATGTTGTCGCGGAAGAGAATTTCGTCTTGGGTGAGCGCGGTCAGCGGCGTGGGAGGGGCAGATTGCAGCGTAGTCTCGGGCATGGGTACCTTCAAACGGAGGAATGGCAAACCCTGAATTTTAGCACTCTCGGGAACGGTCGGGAGCGGCAGCGCGCACTAGCGGCGCGAGTGCACCAGCTTCAGCGCGTCCGCTTGCAGAATGCGCTGGATCTGATTGCGGGCATGCACAGACCATGGCCCCGTGGTATCGAGCTTGATATAGGCCTGCCAGTGTTTCAGCGCCTTGCGCGGCTCGCGGGTTTTTTCGAAGGCGAGCGCGAGGTTGTAGTGCGCGTCGGCATAGGTGGGGGCGAGCTGGATCGCCATCTTGTAGGTCTGAATAGCCTCTTGCACGCGCCCCGTCTCGTCCAGAACGTTGCCCAGGTCGAAATGCGCCAGCGCATAGCGAGGATCGGCCTGCAAAGCGGCGCGGTAGTGCCTTTCCGCCAGGGCGAAATCCTGCCGGTTGTAGTAAAGCGTACCCAGATTGATGTGCGCGGCCGCGTGCTCGAACTGAAACTCGAGTACCTTCTGGTAGGCAGCCAGCGCTTCGGTCTGCGTGGCCGGATCCTCCTCCAGCGCGATTCCACGGGCAAACCAGGCGGCAGCATCGTCCTCCCGCGGATTGGACTCGGGATCAGGAATCGGCGTGCTGGTTACAACTTTTTCTCTCGTCGAGAAGTCCATCACGAACTGTCCCGCGATAGGCTCCAGCAGCCTGCCCTCGTGACGGAACGCGACGCGATGATTGTTGGTGGATGAGGCTCCAGCATCGAGTAAAGGGTTTCCCATGCCCGATGCCTGCTTCTGCATGGCTTCAAGCGATTGCCGGATTACAGCGGGCCGCACCCTCATCGCGCAGAGGTCGCGAACTTTCTTGACCTTCAAAAGGTCGGAAAAAGAATAGGCCGGAGAGGCAACAATCAGCCCGGCACGCTCCCAGTTGGCCAACTGGCGCGTCGTGAGGTGGAGAATCCTAAGTAAATCAGCTCGACTGTACACGAGTGTGCGCAACTCTCGCGCCGGTTCCACGGTGCAAGACCGTTACCGCCATTATCCGCAACTTGCGGTCATAAACGCAACTGCAAAGGCTTGTGGAAATCTGTGGAGAACCTGGTTGATTTACATGCACCAGAAAGGGTGCAAATCGAGCAGTTAGCAATTGGCCGTTGGCGGGCTGGTGCAGCTTGCTCTGATCGCTAATTGCCAACTGCTAATTGCCAACTGCTAATTGCCAACTGCCCTTAGACGGTCACGGCCGCCTGATACTCCTCGTACGTGCCCTTGAAGTCCGTAAGCTTGTGGTCGCTTTCGAAGTGCCAGATGCGGGTTGCGACCTCGTCGATCAGGTCGTGATCGTGGGTTACCAGGAACACCGTCCCGTGATAACGCTGCAGCGAGATGTTCAACGCGTTGATGGCTTCCAGGTCAAGGTGGTTCGTGGGTTCGTCGAGCACCAGCACGTTCGGCTTCTGCAGCATCAGCTTGCAGAAGAGCAGCCGCGCCGCTTCGCCGCCGGAAAGAACGCTGGTGGATTTCGTCGCTTCCTCGCGGGCGAACAGCATCTGCCCCAGCAAGCCCCGAATTTCTTCGCTCACCGCCGCCGGATTCCACTGATGCAGCCACTCCAGCACACTCATGCCACCTTCTATCAAGCTGCGATGGTCCTGAGCGAAATATCCGATCGCCGCCTCATGCCCCCAAATCACTTTCCCAGAATCGATGAACGGTCCATCGTATCCGCTGGTTTTGTGCAACTCCGCTTCCGGCGTGGTCGGCGAACTCGCCAACAGCGCATTCACCAGCGTGGTCTTTCCCGCTCCGTTGCGCCCCATCAGCGCGATTCTTTCCCCGCGCGTGACGCTGGCGGTGAAGTCACGAATCACATGCTTGTCGCCGTAAGCCTTACAGAGATGCTCAACCTCAAGAATGTGCTTGCCCGAGGGACGCTTCTGCTCGAACTTGATGTAAGGCCGCTGGATGTTCGACTTGGCCAGTTCCGTCACCTGCAACCGCTCCACTTCCTTGCGCCGCGACTGCACCTGGCTTGACCGCGTCCCGGCGGCGAATCGCGCGATGAATTCATTCAATTGCGCAATCTTCTTTTCGCGCTGCGCGTTCTGCGATTCAATCTGCGAGCGCACCTGCGTCTTCGCCACCACCATGTCGTCATACGACCCGGTGTAAGTGATAATGGTTTCGTAATCGATGTCGGCGATGTGCGTGCAAATGCTGTTCAGGAAATGCCGGTCGTGCGAGATCGCGATTACCACGCCGTCGTAGACATTCAGAAATCCCTGCAGCCAGTGGATCGAATCCAAATCCAGATTGTTCGTCGGCTCATCCAGCAGCAACGCCTGCGGATGGCCGAACAGCGCCTGCGCCAGCAGAACGCGCACTTTCTGCCCGCCCTGCAATTCGCTCATCTTGCGCGAATGCACTTCGTCTGGAATGTCCAGACCTTGTAATAAGATGGCCGCGTCGCTCTCCGCCGTGTATCCGTCTTCTTCGCCGACAATGCCTTCCAGTTCGCCCAGCTGCATGCCATCTTCGTCGGTCAGGTTGTGCTTGGCATAAATCGCGTCGCGCTCCTGCATCGCCGCCCACAGGCGTTTGTTGCCCATGATGACCGTGTCGATCGCGGTAAATGCGTCGAAGGCGAACTGGTCCTGGCTCAAAACCCCAAGCTTTCGCGGACGCACCACCGTCCCCTTCTGCGGCTCCAATTCGCCGCTGAGCAGGTTCATAAACGTGGATTTACCCGCGCCGTTGGGCCCGGTCAGGCCATACCGCTTCCCCGGCGTAAACGCCACCGAGACTTCATCGAACAGTATTTTTGCGCCGTAGCGCATGGAAACATTACTGACTGAAAGCATGGTTTCTGGTTTCTCTTCTTCCGGGCTTCTACCGGGAAGCTTCTTCAGGAAGCGTTCTTCTGAAACTGCGGGGGAATTTCCGCCAAAACGGTACGCAGCTGGAGTTAATAGAATATCACGGCCGATTAAACCTCCGCCTCGTGTGGCCAAGGTTACCCTACTTTGAGGAGTTGCCCATTCCGGATGGAGCTGAGCACCTTGAGAATCTCTGGCGCGTGAGGCAGTAAGTCATCGAACCGGCTTGATTGGGAATTGATCACGACCACTGCGATGCGACGGTGCTGCAGATTTTGCTCGTACTCGATGCCCCGGTTCGACGGTGAGGAACACCTGAAAGCCAGCCTGCTCCGCACGGGACAACAATTCCCCGTTCTTCTTGCCCGCCAAACCCGCCTCAGGCACGGTTTGGCACTCAACGCCGGGCAGATGATTCTTCAATTTTCGGGGAACACATTCGTCAAGCAGCAGCTTCATCACAATTCGCTAAGAACGAGCGACTTGGCATGTTCGAGGGCATGAATTGCGGCCTCGCGGGTTACCGTGGGGAAATCGTCGAGGAACTCGTCCAGTGTCTGCCCGCCTTCGAGGTAGTCCAGAAGCGCCTGAAAAGGAACACGCGTCCCGCGAAAAACAGGCGTGCCCCCGAGCACCTCAGGATCTCTGGTGATCACGCTATTCAGTGAGGCCATTGGATGTCATCCCTGCTGCTCAAGTTTACTCCGAAGGTTGGACGAAAGCATCTGTCTTAGTGTCCCCCGCTCGGCTCCCGGGGCGCCCTACCTCAGCCGGAAGCAACCTCACGGCTGCCGCGCCGCATTCCCGCTGGCTTCGATCAACTGCTGGATTGGGGCAACCACCATCAGCAGGAGGTCGGCTGTCGGCGTCTTGGCCTGCTCGACCAGCATGAGCTGTTGCTTCCGCCACGACTCCGGGGACGGCTCAGACTTATCCAGATAATCGAGAGCCTGCAGTCCGGCAGCGCCGAGGGCCGATAGGTTCTCGGATAGATGCATGACTTCATGCAGAAGAAAGGATTGCTCCAGCAGCGGATGCAATGCAGAGTCGTTGTCCTGCCAAGTCTTCAGCCAGCTTCGAATCAGCCCTGCAGCGACCTGGTCCTTATAGCCGCTACGCACATAGTTTTGCACCAAATCGCGAAAGCTCCGTGCCGTATCGCTTTCGGGATAGACGGCATCGACCATGCGGATAAGCGGTGCATGGAAGTCGATTGGGCCCTTCGAGCTATCCCAGCGCTTGTAGTCCTTGACGGGTTCGGCTATCTCCGCCAGAGCTCGCAGGTAGAGAGAATCCGTTCCCCCCATGCGACGCAGCATGTACATGCGCGCGGATCGGTGAGTCAGGCCCAACCATTCCAGCCGCAGGCTGAGCGCATTGAGCCGGGCATACATCGAGTCCACATCCGTGACCTCTTGCGGAGACCACAGCCGCTCGGCCACGGCCGCATTTCGCGGCCAGATGTGCGAGTCGATGTTTTCCGGAGTCACCCATTCCGCCCACATGCACGCCTCGCCGCCAAGAATGCGGGTCTTTTCTTCGGGAGTCAGAGTTGCAGCATCGCCGCTCATCGGGTCGACGGCATAGTGCCGGGCCGCCGGCCACATCAAATCGAGGTAATAACCGAAGGAAAGCAGGCCGCTGTAGCCTTGCTTTGACGCGGCTGCCAACGACTGCTGTCCGCGCCAGGATTGCACTACGACCGTCTTCGGCAAATCGGGATGCAGAATTTCATCCCACCCAATCGTGATCTTGTGGTGCTTCGTCAGGATCTTCTGTAAACGTTCATTAAAGTAAGCTTGCAGATCCTGATTGTTTTTCATGCCATGGGCGTGAATGAAGGCCTGGATCTGCGGATTGGCGTCCCACTGCTTGCCATCGACTTCGTCTCCGCCGATGTGAAAGTAGGCGTCCGGAAACAGCTTGGCCATTTCCGCGATGAACTTGTCCAGGAACTTGTAAGTAGACTCCTGAGTGGGATCCATGATCGGGTCGATGCCGCCGCCCCCCAGCGCGTACGGGCCCGGCCCACTGGCAAGTTCCGGATATCCAACAAACCATGAGCGACTGTGGCCGGGAATGTCGAACTCAGGGAGCACGCGGATGCCGCGATCATGCGCGTATGCCAGAAATTCGCGGATTTCGTCCTGCGTGTAGAAGAGTCCCTCGGAGCCCATTTCGTGCAGCTTCGGAAACTGCTTGCTCTCGACGCGGAAGCCTTGATCGTCGGACAAGTGCCAGTGCATGACGTTCATCTTCACCGCCGCCATTCCATCCAGGTTGCGCTTGAGCACGTCCAGCGGAATGAAGTGACGGCTGACGTCGATGAGCAAGCCGCGCCAGGCGAACCGCGGCTCATCCTTGATCGTGACCGCCGGTACGGCAAATCCCTTCCCGGTGGTTTCCAATAGTTGCAGGAATGTCTGAAGGCCGTGCAAAATGCCCAGCGGATTTGGCGCCGTCAGCTTCGCGCCTGACTGCTCCACTCTCAGTTCGTAAGACTCATCCTCTCCGACCTTCTGTACTTCCTCACGCCTATGCTCGGCATGAATGAGTAGCGTGGGCTCGGCAACTTTGACCGCATCGTGGTTGAACGACATTCCCGTTTGCCGGGAAAGCTCGGAAACAAACCTGTCTACCCCGCGTTCCAATGACGCGTCGTGAAAGCCCGTGACTGAAACCGAAAACGTTCGATCAATCAGGAGTTGGCCCGTCCCAGGTTGCACCGCGGACGGCATAGGCATGAGATTGAGCTGGGGCTGCATTTGTGCCGCAGCAAACGCCGCAAACAGGAGGATCCCAATCACGATGAGCAGGGTTCGCATATTCTCATCAACGTTACCACTGCCGTTCGTGCCGTAGCGGGACTTTCAGTGTCCGCCGCTCAACTCCCGTACAATCGCTCCCACAAACTGCTTGGCGTCGCCGAAGAGCATCAGGGTGTTATCGAGGTAGTACAACGGATTGTCGATGCCGGCAAAGCCCGGGCTCATGCTGCGCTTGATCACCATAACGGTGTGGGCTTTATCGACATCGAGAATGGGCATGCCATAGATGGGGCTGGAGTGGTCAGTGCGCGCGGCCGGGTTGGTAACGTCGTTGGCGCCGATCACCAGGGCCACGTCGGTTTGCGGAAAGTCGCCGTTGATCTCATCCATCTCGATGAGCCGGTCGTACGGGATGTCGGCTTCGGCCAGCAGCACGTTCATGTGGCCCGGCATTCGTCCCGCGACGGGATGGATGGCGAAGCGAACCTCTACTCCCTTCTTGGTAAGGATGTCATAGAGTTCGCGCACCTTGTGCTGCGCCTGCGCCACCGCCATGCCATAACCAGGGACGATCACCACTTTATTGGCGGCAGACAAAATCGCAGCGGCTTCCTCGGCCGTAGCACTGTGCACGGGCTTGGCTTCCGCGCCCCCGGCGGCCGCAGCCTGCACCTGGCCGAAAGCTCCAAACAGAACGTTGGTGAAAGACCGGTTCATCGCCTTCGACATGATGACCGAAAGAATCAGTCCCGAAGAACCGTCGAGTGCTCCGGCAATGATCAACAACTTGTTCTGGAGCGCGAATCCCATCGCCGCTGCGGACAAACCGGCATAGCCGTTTAACAGCGAGATGACGGTCGGCATGTCGGCCCCGCCGATCGGGATTATGAGCATCACTCCGAAGGCCAGCGAAACCCCCACGATCAGTGGGAAGAACTGCTTCGCCTCCGGATGGAGCACCAGGTAAACCGCGCTGCCTACGGCGACGGCGAACAGTAGGAAGTTGACGAGATTCTGCCCTTTATATGTGATCGGCCGCTGCGGCAGGATTTCCTGCAACTTTCCCGCCGCCATCAGGCTGCCGGTAAAGGTCAGCCCACCGAGAATCACTTCCATCGAAAGCACTGACATCATGAACTTCGGCACGTTCGGCGTGCGCAGATAAAACTCCGCCGTGCCCACCAAAGTGACGCACAGTGCGCCAAAGGCGTGGCTGAGCGCGGTCCGCTGTGGAACGGCCGTCATATGCACCATGCCAAGCGGAATGCCGATGCCGCTGCCCAGCACCAGCCCGATGGCGATCCACTTATAGTCGACGATGCCGTGGTGTAGCAGAGTGCCGGCAATGGCCAGCACCATGCCGATCTCACCCGCCCAGATTCCGTGGCGGGCGGTGGTG
>Ga0302180_10003499_pt1 | contig 11812 bp, 7 predicted proteins | sample I_Palsa_E3_2_FD_200575 | JGI IMG/M metagenome (GOLD analysis project Ga0302180, IMG submission 200575) | Peat permafrost microbial communities from Stordalen Mire near Abisko, Sweden - I_Palsa_E3_2 | ecosystem: Environmental > Terrestrial > Soil > Palsa > Peat permafrost | place: Sweden: Abisko... | reverse complement strand
CATATGAGCCTGGAGGGATTTTGATTCAGTCGGGCGCTATTTATGGGGCCGCTAGCGCCGGCGGGGATGCTTGCAGCTCTTGCGGAGCTGTCTTCAAATTGACTCCGCCTGCCACCCCAGGAGACCCCTGGACAAAAGAGACTCTGTATTCCTTTAGTGGCGCGGACGGCTCGGGTCCATCGATGCTGGTTCCAGCCGCCAATGGCGGTTTCTACGGTATAACGCTGTATGGCGGCGACGGGCCATGTGTCAGCCGCAAAACGCCAGGTTGCGGCACGGTTTTCCAATTGAGCCCACCGGCGGCCGCAGGCGCTCCCTGGACCGAGACTGTGCTTTACGCGTTTCAGGGCGGCGCGGATAGCGCCAATCCCACCGCACTCATAACGGGCAAAAACGGCGACCTGATTGGCACCACTTTTCCGGTATCAGAGAGCAACGGCGGCACGGTTTTCGAGCTGAAACCCCCTGCCCCGGGCGGAGCCTGGACCAAGTCTGTGCTCTACAGATTTAGCGGCGCAAATGACGGCATTTGGCCGATCGGCAATCTGATTCAGGCAAAGGACGGCGCTATATATGGCGCGTGCGCCCGGGGTGGCGAGACCGGCTTCGGCACTTTGTATCAACTGACCCCGGCACGCGAGGGCCCTTGGACCGAACAGATCCTGCATACCTTCCAGGGCAACAGCGATGGAAGTACTCCCTACTCGGGTCTCATGGCGGGCCCCGGAGGCGCATTCTTCGGCACCACCTCCGGCCTCTATTCCGCAACAGGAGTGCTTTCCGACGGTACGGTATTTAGCTTAGATCCACCGGCAACCACTGGGGGCGCTTGGACGGAGACCGTGTTGTATGACTTCGTTTCCACTTCCCCTGCCAATGGAATTCTGCCCTACGCAATCGTAGTGGGCGCGAATCAGTTGCTTTACGGCATCACGAATGGAGGCGGAACGAACCTGTCAGGGACGCTCTTTGAGCTCAGCTACTAGCCGGGCTTACCAACTGCGTCACCCATAAGCATGCTCGAAAGCGCCCCCGGCAGGCCTGACCGTAGGGAGCGGTGCTGGCATGGCGTCCGGATTAGTGAGGATTGATCCAACCAGCTAGCCAACAACTTGTAAATCGATTTCGCTTCATGATACAGGTTACATATGGCTGATAAAATAATAGTGAAAGACCTACTGGAAGACGAAATCAAAGATCTCTACTCCGCTGAAAAACAACTGACAAAAGCCATTCCTAAAATGGCTAAAGGGTCTAACGACCCCGCGCTTCAGACGGCGTTCAGGGATCATCTTAAAGAAACCGAGGGCCAAGTGGCGCGACTGGAAGAAGTAGCCAGGCTGCTCGAAATCAAACCGAGCGGAAAGAAATGCATGGGCATGGAAGGGGTCATTCAGGAAGGCGCGGAAGCCCTCGAAGAAGAAGGAGACGAAACCATTCTCGATCTCGGCATCATAGGAGCGGGCAGCCGGGTGGAGCATTATGAAATGGCCGGGTATCTCACTGCGATTAGTCTGGCGGGACGCATGAACGCCGGCGAAGTAGTGACGCTTCTGAAGAAGTCCCTGGCTGAAGAGCAAGGCGCGGAAAAGAAACTGCGCGCGATCGGCGCGGGCCTGATAAAGCGCGCCGCCACCACGGCTTGAATAAAAGCTTAAACCATCGTCCTGCCGTCGATCTCAAACCGATCTGAGCACTGACATGGACCGAGCGCGGAGGGTGGTGTCGGGAAACTAGCCCCGCCTTTCCGCGTGCGATGCCTTTTCTACGAGAAGGCACAATAGTAACCGAGAGTTAACCTAGCTGATGGAACGCCCTAACGCCGTTTCCGCCTCATCCCGTCCATTCCCTTTGCTTGCCTTTGTCGTCTCAATCGCGGCCCTCTACTTTGCAAAAGAGATATTTGTTCCGCTGGCTCTGGCGGTGCTGTTTGCCTTCCTGCTTACTCCATTGGTGACTGGTTTGGAACGCCTGAGGTTAGGTCGCATACCCTCGGTGACGCTGGTGTTGATCGTTTCGTTTTCCTTGATTGGCGCAGTCGGCTGGATTGTCGCCAACCAATTGATCGAGGTCATTAACGAGTTACCGAATTATACGAGCAACATCCGCGAGAAAATGGAATCCCTTCATGGACCCCACGGCGGAAGTCTCGCAAAAGCGACCGACAGTGTACAGCAGCTGACTAAAGAGCTATCTACGTCTCCGGCAAACCAACCGCCGCCACCTGTTCCGATGCGGTCCGCCAGAACGCAGACACGGAAGGCCGCGCCTTCCCTTCCCTCTAGTGAGCGTCCGCTTCCGGTGGAGATCGTAGAGCCTCCACCGGGCGCCCTTCAGGCTCTGCGGAACGTGCTCGGCCCGCTGCTTGCCCCGCTCAGCACCGCCGGGATCGTCATGGTTTTTTCCATCGTGATGCTAGTCAAGCGTGAAGACCTGCGGAATCGACTGCTCCGGCTTCTGGGCCAGAGACAGCTCAATGTTGCTACACAGGCCTTCGATGACGCTACTCAGCGCGTAAGCCGATACCTGCGTATGCAATTCGTGGTGAACGCGGCGTATGGTTCGCTGCTGACCGTAGGGCTTTATTTTATTGGCGTCCCGACCGCCCTGCTCTGGGGAGTTCTGGCGGGTCTCTTGCGCTTTGTTCCTTATATTGGTCCTATCATTGGAGGCAGTTTACCGGTCTTTTTGGCTCTGGCCGTCTTCTCGAGCTGGGTTCAGCCGCTCTTGTGTCTTGGCCTTTTCGTCGTCATAGAAGTGACCGTCGCGTACATCATTGAGCCGTGGCTCTACGGCGCCCACACCGGGATTTCGTCTTTGGCTATTCTCGTCGCCGCCGCATTCTGGACAGCGCTTTGGGGGCCGGTTGGACTGGTGCTATCCACGCCGCTCACCGTGTGTCTGGTCGTTTTAGGCAGATACGTTCCACAGCTCGAATTTCTTTACGTCATACTCGGCGACGAACCCGTCTTATCGCCGGAAGTTCAGTTGTATCAGCGCCTCTTGGCCATGGATCAACGAGAGGCGCATACGGTAATTGAGTTATTTCTTAAGGATCGATCGCTGGTTGAGCTTTATGACACAGTCGTGATCCCAGCCTTAAGCATGGCGGAGGAAGAGCGGCACCGGGGAGTACTCGATGAAGCGCGAGAGAACTTCCTGATCCAGAGTATCAACGAATTTATTGCGGAGCTCGCGGACCAATCCAAGGATCCGGTGGCGCCAAGCCAGGACATTCGAGTCGTGTGCATCCCGGCCAGTGACAGGGCGGACGAGACTACCGCTGGGATGTTGGCGCAACTTCTCGAACTGGCTGGGTACGCGACCGTGTCGTTCCCCGTCATGGCCTCCCACACGGATGTATTAGCGGAGCTTTCCATACAACAGAGCGATATCGTTTGCATCTCGGCATTGCCGCCCTTTGCCCTCATGAACGCTCGATCGTTAAGCAAACGCTTGCGCGTGAGCTTCCCGAAGCTGCGGATCGTGGTGGGTCTGTGGAACTTCTCCGGGGGCGGAGTCACTGCCGAGCAACGGCTGGAAGCGGCGTTCGCCGTTGAGGTGGTGACCACTCTCGCGCAGGCCATTGAACGGGTTCAGATGCCTGTCGAATCTATGCCTCTGCCTGGGACCTCGCCGCGAATCTAAGACTCGCCGGCTTGCCATTCATTACGCACTTGAAGACTACCATTAGAGAAGAGCTTATGGAAAGAAAAAACGGACTGCCGCCCGTCCATCCGGGTGAGATTATCAAGAAAGACATCCTGCCGTCTGTCGGCCTGTCGGTGACGGCCGCGGCGAAAGCCCTGGATGTATCCCGCCAACGAGTCGCACGGATCGTGCCTGTAAAGCCGGTCCAAGAAATCCGGGCCTGAACGAGATTCAATATCCAACAAGATTCCATTTGATCCATAATTACTCTGCCGCGCGACCCGCACCGCCGCTTGCATGAAGCCGCCGCATGGAAGCCACACACAGGCGCCGGCTACACAGTTCTACTGGGTTGACGGAGGCTTCGGTTAGGGGGCGCTCTGCCAGGGATTGAGCAGCAAGGCGCCGGTGGGTTCGAAATCCGCCGTGTTTCTGGTCATGACATAAAGGCCATGCCGCCTGGCCGTGGCGGCAATCAGGCCATCCAAGGCAGATATGAAGAATTGCTCAAACAGCGTTCGCCCAGATGAGCGACGGGGGCTTTGACCTTCATCCGCTAGCAGCAAGGGACATCACTGAGATTTGGGAATTCATCGCGGAGGACAATCCCCATCGGCAGACTTTGCCGCTCTTGAGGTCGTCATAGCGGTCATCGAGCATCCTGCGTACTTGTGCCAGTTCGTCAAAGTAGCCGGCCATGGTATCCTCGCGCGTGTCAAATTTCAGGGCGCCGCGGCGAGCCCACTTCGACTTCTTGCCGATCCGTCGGAGCCTCCTTCGCCGCTGCCGCATTCACATGCTGGTTGACAAATTCCGCCAGCTCCGCTATCGAGAGATCGCGCCGCTTCTCGCCGATATCCGCCAGCAGCTCGGCGAAGGGCATCTGGATGCGATAGTGTTCCTGAATGGCCGTGCCCAGCACTACGGCGTCGAGCGATTCGAGACCTAGCCCCGTGAACAACAGTGAATCCGGCCCCACCGGATCCGCATAGTCCCAGTCCTGGCAAAGCCCTTGCACCATTTGAAGAACGTAATCGAGAGCTTCCTGGCGTGTTTGCTTCATATCTGGCTCCTGAACGCATGCACCTGGACGTGCGGCGTACCGGCGGGCAGCGCGACTTCCCCCCACGGACCCTCGCCCAGCGCCGCTACCGCTTCCTCTCGCGGCCCAGCCTCAATCTCGCGCAGCGCGGCCTGGGCGCCGCCCTCGAGCGGAATCATCTGTATGCCGCGCGAAAGGAATTGCTGCCGGACCTCTTCGGAAACCATGCCGCTCTGCGCCCAGGGACCCCAGTTCATGGCCACCACGCGCGCTGGCCACTGCGCCGAAAGATTGATCGCCAGGCCGTTCATGGCGCCGTTGGCGGCGGCATAATCCGCCTGGCCGCGGTTGCCGAAGGCCGCCGTGACCGAGGACATGAACAGCAGGCATTGCAAGCTTTCCGGGCGCAGCTTGCGGCTCAGCAGAAACGCCGAATCCGCCTTGGTATGCACCACCCGGTCGAACGATTCCGGCGTTTTGTCGCGTATGAGCTTGTCTTCGATAATGCCGGCGCCGTGAATAACTACGTCCAGCCGGCCGTGCTCGCGATAGATGCGGTCGATGAGCTCGCCGAAGATATCTTCGCGGCGCACGTCCAGAGAATGGTATTCTACGCGGGCGCCGGCGCGGCGGAGGGTTTCGATGCTCTGGCCGATTTCGCGGTCCTTCAGCAGGCGTTGCAAAGCGGCCTCCACGGCGGCGGGCTTCACCGTGGTGGAAATGCTGGAAGAGGCGCGCAGGCGGGCCAGCAGCACAGCCTTGAGGCGCGCCGTTTCGGTAATGCCGGCGGTATCGGCGGGTTCCGGTCCGGAAGGCAGCGGCGAGGCTGCGGCCAGGATCAGCGTGGGCTGATAGCGCTCGGCCAGTTGGCGGGCGATCTCGGCGGTGACGCCGCGCGCCCCGCCGGTCAGCAGGAACACCCAGTCTTTCTGGATCGGCCGTACGATGGGGCCATCCACCGGCGCGACTTGCGGCATCACGGTCAAACGGCGGTCGCCGGGCAGGCCCACCTGCAGCGTGTCATCCGGCGAGGTCAGCTCTTCCAGCAGTTTCTTCTGCAGAATGACGATGGGGTCGGTGGCATCCAGGTCCACCACTTTGCAGAGCACACCGGAAAATTCGAGCGCGAGCGTCTTAGTGAAATCGGCCACGGAGAAATGCGTTGGGGGAATCGAGGCGTTGGGACGCAGCCCGAAATCTCCGCCGCGCGCGGTGACGGCGGCGAACAGCGCGCCCCCCGCCCGGCCGGTCTGCTTGAGATCGCTTTCGGCGGCGCGGGCCAGCGCGTACAGGCTGCGTACATCCAGGCGCATCAGGTCACGCCATTCGGCGAAGGTACACTGCGCGGCGGGCTGGCTCGAGCGCAACGGCAGCAGATGAATGATGGCGCCTATGGGCCGCCCTTGCTGCTGGCGGATGGCGGCGACTAACGACTCAATCTCCGCGGGATCGGTCAGGTCTGCGCCGAACACTTCGCCATCGTCGATAGTCGCGTCCGGGCTGTGGCGCAACAGCAGCGCGTGCTCGCCGGCGCGGTTCAGCTCATCGGCGACAGCCGCGGCGATACCGGTTTCGTCGTCGGTAATCAGGCAGACGCGCCCCGGAAAGTATTGCGGCTTGGACTGACGCCGCGGCTGTGGCGTAGCGGTAAGGATGTAGCGCGGCACGCGCGGCGCCGGGCCGGAAGGCTCGGCCTTGTGCGGCGTAATGGCGGTGCCCAGCACGGCGGCGATGCGGTCCGCTATCTCACGCAGGGTGCGGGCGCTGGTGAGCTTTTCCATCACGCCCTGGATCTGGGTCTGCTCGGCGGGCGTCGAGAGCTGCTGAAACGCGGTCAGGATTTCGACGCGCTTGATGGAGTCGATGCCCAGGTCGGCCTCAATGCCGGCGTCCAGGTCCAGCATGTCGGGTTCATAGCCGGTGCGCTCGCTGGAGATTCTGACCAGCTCGGCGAGGTAGTCGCGGCCGGCGGGAACAGCGGCGGGTGGTGGCGCGGGAGCGGCGGTTGACGATACGGGAGCGCCAGAGGCCAGAACGTCCGCGATTTCCCGCAGGGTGCGGGCGGTAGTGAGCTGGTTCATGACGCCCTGCGTGCGTTCCTGCTCCGCGGGCGTGCCGAGCTTTTGCAAGGCTGTCAGGATTTCGACGCGCTTGATGGAGTCGATGCCCAGGTCGGCTTCAATGCCCGCATCGAGGTCCAGCATTTCCGGAGGGTAGCCGGTACGCTCGGCGGCAATGCGGCGCAGCTCGGCGATGAAGTCGCGGCCGGCGGGAACGGGAGCGGCCGGTGCAGCCTTCGCTGGCGTCGCACCTGTGCAGATGTCGGCGATTTCGCGCAGGGTGCGGGCGCTGGTGAGTTGGGTCAACACGGCCTGCACGCTGTGCTGTTCTTCGGGCGTGCCGAGCTTTTGCAAGGCGGTCAGAATTTCGACGCGCTTGATGGAATCGATACCCAGGTCGGCTTCGATGGCCGCGTCGAGATCCAGCATTTCCGGTGGATAGCCGGTGCGCTCGGCGGCGATGCGGCGCAGGTCCTCGATAAAGCTGCGCGAGGCTGGCGCGGGCGGCGCGGCAACCGGCGGGGGCGCTACGGCAATCGGCGGTGGCGGAGCAGCGATCGGCGCGGGCGCAGCGACGGGCGCGGCTATGGGCAATGGTACCGGTGCGCCGCCCTGCATATACGCCGTCATAATGGTCGTCTGCGTTTGCAGGATCTGTTTCATCAGCTGCTGGAATTGCAGCATCACGGCATCGCCATTAAACGTCGCTACAGGCACTGGCACTGTCACGGGTACCGTCACTGGTAAAGCCGCAGGCACGGGTAGCGCCGAAGGCATCACCAACTCGAGCGGCTGAACCACCTGCGGCGGCCGGCTGCGCGGGAAGGCTCGTAGGCCGTTCACCATCCAGCCTGTCTCGCGCGCTTCAGGCTCGGCTTGGCCTGCCCGCCCTCGCAAAAGCTGCGCAGGCTCAACTGCCACGCCCTCCACCGCCAACTGCGCCAACGCGTGCAGCAGCTGTACCAGCCCGGCCCATGGGGTCCCACGATCGCTATCGATCTGAATGAAGCGCGCCGCCTGGCCTTCAAGAATCTGGCGCGCCAGTCCAGTGAGCACACCCTTCGGTCCCACTTCCACAAACACGCGCGCGCCCCGCGCGTACATGGCCCGAATCTCGTCCACGAACTTCACCGGGCGCACCAGGTGGCTCGAGAGCAGCGCCGCGATTTCCCGCGCCTCTTCCGGATACGGGCCGCCCAGCGTATTGGAGAAAACCTCCGCCAGCGGCCGCGAAAATGTCTGCCGCGCCAGCGCTTCGGCGAAACGGCCGCGCGCCGCTTCCATGAGCGGCGAGTGGAAGGCGCAGGCCACCGGGATCAAACGCGCGGTAATCCCGGCTGACTCCAGCTTCGCTATGGCCGCGCGCACAGCGTCGTTGGCGCCCGAAATCACTGTCTGGCGCGGGCTGTTGTGATTAGCCAGGGTGATGCCTTCCATGCCCGCCAACGCCTTGGTAATCGCTTCGGCATCGGCCTGCACGGCGGCCATGGTCCCGGCTTCTTCCCGGGTAGTATCTGCGATGGCGCGTCCGCGGGATTCGGAAAGATCGAACAACACGCCATCGGAAATGACGCCCGCCGCGGCCAGCGCCACGTATTCGCCATAGCTGTGGCCCGCGGTCATATCCGGGCGCACACCCAAACGTTCCAGAGCGTGGCACAAGGCGATCTCCACCACGCCCAGCGCCGGTTGCGCGACTACCGTATCGGTAAGCTCCAGGTTCTGCTGCTTTTCCTGTGCGGGGCTGAATGCGGCGGGCGGATAGATATAGGCGCTGAGCTTCCTGGGGAAGCGCCCGGCCAGGACCTGCTCGGCCTGCTCCAGGCTGTTGCGGAATTCCGGGAAGTAGAGCGCCAGATCGCGCAGCATGCCGGTCTTTTGCGAGCCTTGACCGGGGAACAGGAACGCGACTTTACCCAACGCGGGACCGAAGGCCAGATAGACACCCTGGGGATCGTTTAACACCTGCTTGTTTTCGAGCGCGGCTTTGGCTTTGGTCAGTTTGGCGCGGAGGTCGTCAAGGGAAGTCGCGACTATGGCCAGGCGCGGGCCATCGGCCCGAATGCTTTGCGCTGTCTTGCTCGCCAGTTCCCGCAGGGTACCCTGCGCGCCGGATAATTCGGCCAAGGCGGCCGGCGTGGCGCCGCCCAAGACGAACAGCTCGGCCGGCCACTCTTCGGTTTGCGCTATATCGGCCGGGTCGCTCAGGTCGCCTGCAAATTCCTCCAGCACGGCATGGAAATTGGTGCCGCCGAAGCCGAACGCGCTGACGCCGCCGCGGCGCGGTATCCCGGCCGGCGGAATCCACGGCTGCGCCTCGGTGTTGAGGTACATCGGGGTGCCCGGCTCGAGCAGCTTCGGATTGGGCTTCTGCACATGCAGCGTGGGCGGCAGCACCTGGTGGTAGAGCGACAGCGCCACCTTCATCAGGCCCGTTACGCCCGCGGCCGACTTGGTATGGCCCACCATGGATTTTATCGAGCCGATCGCGCAGCTTAGCGGCGCAGCTCCATCGGCCAGGAATACGTTGTCCACCGCCGCCAGCTCGCTCGCGTCGCCCAGCGTAGTGCCGGTGCCGTGCGCTTCGATCAAACCAACCGTCGACGGACGAATCCCCGCGCGCGCATAGGCCCGCTGCAGGGCCAATATCTGCCCTTCCAGGCGCGGCGCGGTCATGCTGCGGCCCTTGCCGTCGCTCGATCCGGCTACGCCTTGAATGACCGCATAGATGCGATCGCCATCCCGCTCGGCGTCTTCCACGCGCTTCAGCACCATCATGCTGACGCCTTCACTGATGGCGATGCCGTCGGCCGTCTCATCGAACGTCCGGCAGCGGCCCCTGCCCGAGAGCGCCTGCGCCTTGGCGAAGCACAGGTAGCCGAAGGGGCTTTGCGCCGTGTCGACGCCGCCCACAATGGCCATGTCGCTCGAATGATCCGCCAGCTCGCGCGCGGCGAGATACACGGCCGCGAGCGATGAGGCGCAGGCCGCGTCCACGCTGAAGTTCACGCCGCCCAGGTCGAAGCGGTTGGCCACCCGCCCGGCGGCTACGTTGAGCAGCAGCCCGGCGAAGGAATCTTCGGTCCACTCGGGCAGCTCCCGCAGCAATTCCTCGGGCGGATTGGCGATGAACTGCGGGAGCATGGAGCGCACCGCATATTGCAGGCCCACATCGCCCAGCCCGCCGCTCAGGCCCAGAATCACCGAAGTCCGCTGGCGCGGAAACTCGCGATCGCGATAGCCGGCATCGGCCAGCGCCTGATCCACAGTCACCAGCGCGAGCAACTGCAAGGGGTCGATCGACGGCAGGGCGTTGGGCGGAATGCCGTAGCGCATGGGATCGAACGGCACCGCATCCAGGAAGCCGCCCCAGCGCGAATGGATTTTGTCCTTCGCCTTGCGGTCGGGATCGTAATACAGATCGACGTTGAAGCGTTCCTTGGGAATGTCGGTAATGGCATCGACCTTATTCAGGATATTGGCCCAGAAGGCGCGCACATTAGGCGCTTTGGGCAGCAGGCAACCCATGCCCACGATGGCCACGTTAAAAGGCTTGAGCGGCGGCAGGATTTCCTCGACCCGCAGCTCCGCGAAAGGCACTGCCAACTCACCGATCCAGCGGGCCGCTTGTTGCGTTAAGGCGGCGTCCGCCAGGATGCCTGTGCGCACGCCCTTTTCCGCCAGCGGCGCGACCATCACCGCCGCCATCGCCGCCGAACGGGCGTCGTGGATACCGGAAAGCGCGACACTGGTTTCCCCGCCGGCGAGCAGCGCGTCCACGCTCTCATCATTCCAAGTATCCAGTACACGCGTATCGGGAGGCGCGCTGGCCAGAGGCTCCAGGAGCGCGTGTTGCTTGGCCAGTTCGACATACCGGCGGATGGCGTCGCGTAACCCGCGCACCACGGCCGGCACAGTGCGGAACTGTCGCGCCAGCACTGCCCAGGAAGCGTCTGCAAAGTCCAGCACTACGCCCGCTGCGCCGCCCGCATACCATGCCGCGGCCGAATGCAGGCCGATGCCGCCCGCTCCCCACACCGGCACGGGAGAATCCAGAGGAGACCGGGACACCACGCCGTCGAAGCCCAACTCGCCGGCCCTGACGGCTTCTGCCGCGGAAGACACTTCCAGCAGCGCGCGGCACCCTTGGGCGTGCGCCAGCCGTAGCAGCTCCGGCGAGCCCTCGCGACCGGCCGCCGCCACGATCACGCACTCGGCTTCAGGCGGCAGCGCGGCAGGGCCCAAAGCGCTACCCGGCTCGATCCGGACGCCGAACCAACCCCGTCCCTGCTGCCGTATGCGCTCCGGCGCATTCAAAATCAGGAATCCAAACTGTTCCGCCATGTTGCCCCTTCAGGTTCCGCGCGGGTGTAAACTTCCAGATGCCCGCCACGGGCCACACCTGCCCTAAAACGTAGAATGATGTTGCAGATCCTTTACCGCGACTTCGCCGTGGAAGACGCCAGCATCGGCCTACGGGTAGCCAGCTCTTTTTAGTATAGTAGGGCCGGACACGCTTGCACAGCGGTATCCACAGATTGTAACCCGTTCCTGTAAGACTATCCGCTGTTGAAAGCATCCCCGGAAAGGTGAGCGGCGCATGGGTTTTGAAGGCCACGCGGATGCCGGTATCCGCCATCTTCGAAAACCTGGCAGCCGGGGCTGCACGCCGGGACGCCGACACCGAAGAGGAGGAATAACCGCTATGATCATGGATATGGGGCCGCTCCGCATTACAGAAGCCGAACTCGCCCGCGATCTCCACGCTGTCCTGGCTAAGGTTCAGGAGGGCGCCGAAATCGTCGTCGAGCAGGATCATTATCCGGTGGCGGTCATCCATTCGCCGCTCCCCAAGGGCAGGTTACTGTCCGAGTGCATTGCCTTGGCCGAAGCGCGCGGCTCCACGGTGACGCTCGATGAGGGCTTCATGCAGGACGTCGAAGAAGGCATCGCCAGCCGCAGCCAACCATGGAATCCGCCGTCCTGGGAGTAATCCTCGATTCCAGTGTCGTCATCGAGGCGGAATGGCAGCAGCTCAACGTCGCCCAGTTCCTCAAAC
>Ga0302180_10003497_pt1 | contig 11816 bp, 8 predicted proteins | sample I_Palsa_E3_2_FD_200575 | JGI IMG/M metagenome (GOLD analysis project Ga0302180, IMG submission 200575) | Peat permafrost microbial communities from Stordalen Mire near Abisko, Sweden - I_Palsa_E3_2 | ecosystem: Environmental > Terrestrial > Soil > Palsa > Peat permafrost | place: Sweden: Abisko... | reverse complement strand
TTCATATTAAAATGCACAGGTTAAAATCCAGACGCCCGGTTTCCACATGGCTCGAGCTACAAAAGCTAAGACCAATCCGTCCCCAAAGCGCTTCGAGGCTAAGCTGGAACGTATGCGTTCCCGCCTCAACTGGATCATTGTCCATGTACCGTTCGATGCAAGCAAGGTCTGGGGGGTGCGTGGCCAGATCAGGGTAAAAGGCGAAATTAACGGTTTCGGATTCCGTACATCGCTCTTTCCGACGGGCGATGGGCGACACATCCTGCTGGTAAACAAGAGGATGCAAAGGGGTGCGCGAACCGCGGAAGGCGCCGTAGCAAGCTTTCAACTCGGGTTCGACGCCGAAAAACGAACGGTTACCATTCCTCCTGAACTCGGAAGTCTCCTCAGTGAGGACCGTTCATTTCGACGGTGGTACGACAAGTTGAACCCTTCCACGCGCAACGATGTTGCCAAGTGGATTACAGACCCGAAGTGCGCCGACGCTCGCGTCCGCCGCGCAGAACAAATTGCGGAACGGCTGCTCAACGTTATGCAAGCGGAGAGGGAACTGCCGCCCGTTCTGCAGCTGGCATTCGCCCGCGACCCGCGCGCTCGCCAAGGGTGGGACGCAATGTCGGTCTCACGACGCCGAGGCCATCTGTTTGGCATTTTCTACTACAGAACTCCCGACGCTCAGCACCGCCGCATCGACAAAGTGCTCGAGGATGCGAACGCGCTCGCCGAGAAATTGGCGGAAAAGAAAAAGTCAGGGCTATAATCCACATTCGCTGCGAGGTCAGTCATTCGTCGAAGGGCGTCAGTCGCTAGGAATTGCGGCATGGCATCGATTTTCCAAACGACCAGCGACGAACGACCAACGATCAATCACCAACGACTCTTTGAGGCATCTCATGAAATTGCGTTTCTGCGCTGCATTCGTGATTCCGGTACTAATCGTTCTGGCAAGTGCCGTTTCTCTCTCCGCTCAGAATTCGAGCCCGCAACCGAATACCGCAAAGCGAGCCATTACCGATCGAGATCTGTTTAACTTCGTTTGGATTGCAGATCCCGAGCTTTCACCGGACGGATCGCGGGTGGCATTTACCCGCGTAGTCGCGGACGAAAAGCATACTGCTTATGAAACCTCGATCTGGATGGCGGCGACCTCGGGCGACGCGACCCCGATGCGCATGACCAATGGCAAGCATGATGCGCATCCCCGGTGGTCGCCTGACGGCAAACGGATCGCTTTCGTCAGAGGTGGAGAGAAAGACGACAGCGGCAAGCCCCGCCCATCGCAAATCGCGATTCTGTCCCTGACGGGTGGTGAAGCGCGAACCATAACCGACCTGCCCAAAGGCGCAAGCGATCCCGTCTGGTCGCCAGACAACAATCGCATCGCGTTCCTGAGTACCACCACTCCTGAAGATATCGAGAAGGAACAGCGTAAGAAGAAGGACGCGAAAGCTGACACTGCGGCCACTGCCGCTAGTCCCAAAGACTCTGTCGCCACGGCGAATTCTGCCTCCAAGGCCGACTCCGATAGCGATCACGAATCCGACATCCACATCATTACTCATGCCGTCTATCGCAGCAATGACGAGGGCTATATCGATTTCAAACGCCACGATCACATCTGGGTGATCGACATCCCGCTTGCATCCGATGAACCAGCCAAGCCACAGCAGCTCACGAGCGGCGATTATGATGAAGACGGAATTGTTTGGACGCATGACGGCTCGCGCGTCTACTTCCTCACCCGCCGCATTGACGAGCCCTACTACGAGACCCCGACCACTGAAATCTACTCCGTGGCGTCAACCGGCGGCACGGCCGAAAAGCTGAACACCATTCCGATGGGAATCGGCCGTCTCGCGCTAAGTCCAGACGGCCGCCGAGTGGCCTTCCATGGTTCCGTAACCCAGCCCGTTCGTTCGTATTCGCAACCCGACCTTTGGGTGCTGGACCTGACGCCAAACGCCCAGCCCCGCAATCTCACCGCCGCCTACGATTTCGATATGGGCAGTTCCGTCGGCGGCGATAACGCAGCCCCGCGCGGCGGCAGAGGCATGGGCCTTCAGTGGTCGCCCGATGGGCATTGGTTATTCGATATCGTCGAAAAGCTGGGACGCACTTCGCTCGTTCGTGTCGACACGAAAACCGGAGCCATAACTGAAATCACGAACGGCGATCAGGCCGTACTCGATTACTCTGTAACGCCCGATGCCCGCAGCGCAGTCGCTCTAGTCTCGACGCCCACAATGGTCGGCGACCTGTTCACTGTGCGGCTCGACGCTGGCCAGGCCGGCTCGCGAACCCGCATCACCGATGCGAATAAAGCCCTCTGGTCTCAGCTCAACCTCACTGAACCAGAAGAAATCAACTATAAAAGCTTCGACGGCCTGCCCATTCAGGGATGGATTCAAAAACCTCCCGACTTCGATCCGAAGAAAAAATATCCTTTGATTCTCAACATCCACGGCGGCCCGCATGCCGCCTATGGCTGGATCTTCGATCACGAATTTCAATGGATGGCGGCGAAGGGCTACGTAGTTCTCTACATCAACCCGCGCGGCTCAACCAGCTATGGCCAGGATTTCGGCAACATCATTCAGTACCACTATCCCGGCGATGACTATCGCGACTTGATGGCAGGCGTGGATGAAATCCTAAAGCGCGGCTACGTAGACCCAAAGAAACTTGGGGTCACCGGCGGCAGCGGCGGCGGCGTTCTCACCGACTGGACAGTGACTCAAACCGATCGTTTTGCCGCCGCGGTATCGCAGCGCGATATCTCGAATTGGGCCTCATGGTGGTATACCGCCGACTTCACCCTGTTTCAGCCGGCTTGGTTCAAGGCACCCCCTTTTCAGGATCCGAAGGATTACGCAAATCGCTCGGCGATCACCTTCGTCGAAAAAATCCATACCCCAATCCTGTTCATTCTGGGCCAGTCCGACTACCGCACGCCGCAGGATTCCGGCGGGGAGCAAATCTTCCGCGCTCTGAAGTTTATGAAGCGCCCGACCGCAATGGTCGTTTTCCCGCGTGAAACGCACGAACTGTCGCGTTCAGGTGAGCCCTGGCACCGCATCGAGCGGCTCGACAATATCGTAGGCTGGTTCGACAAATGGCTGATGGGAGTTCCTCATCCCGAATATGATGTACACGCGGAGACGCAAGCCACGCAAGCTGCCAGCCGCTGAAGGGAGGAGGAGCAATCGTCGCGCGAAGTCAAATCGCGAATAACCGTCGGTCCCGCGACAGCACATTTCCGCCCTCTCGAGCACCCCGGCGTACGACGCTACCGAATGCCAACACCGTATGCGCTGGCCAACTACAGCTTCGTTGACAGCAGTGATGATGATGTCGGCCGACAATGGGGAAACTCCTATCTCCTAATGTCCAGCAAGGCTACAGTGAGAGCGTTCTCTTCTACGACGTCCGCTCCTTCCAGAGGCTGCAAACCATAGCAAACACAAGGCGGGGATTGGAAAGACAATGCTTTGGAAAGACAATGCTAGCGAAGAATCTCTAAGCAACGTGCAAAAAGCAACGTGCAAACGGGGTTCCTCAGCCGGGGTGGGCCCTTTATTCCGGGGTTTGCCGGGCGTAGGGTTCGCGCATGACCAAACGTAACCGCCTTGCTGCCTTGCATCTGCTATACTGCTGTTAACGCTTTTGCTACGGTTTGCTCGTTAAGCGGGGATCCACTCGGATCCGCTCCACCTCCGCATTTCCTGCCCGCCTGGTTCCAGCGCCAATTTCATTGCGAGCGGCATGCGAACTCTCAACATGTGTTGGGAGAAATTTAGGCCCCTCAAGAAAGAAAACAACGAATGACAACATTTACAGAACTGCCCCTATCTGCTGCATTGCAGCAGAGGTTGGCGGCAGCTCAATTCATAACCCTAACCCCAATCCAGTCCCGGGCAATTGCTCCTGCTCTTGAAGGCAAAGACGTAATCGGCACCGCCCAGACCGGAACCGGCAAGACCCTCGCGTTCCTCATTCCGATCATCGAGATGCTACGCGCTGAATCGCACAAAACTGGATCCTCCAAAACAGAGTCACCCAAAAATGCATCAGCCAGGCAAGTTACAGCCTTGGTGCTGTTACCCACCCGTGAACTCGCCATGCAGGTTCATGAGCAGTACGAACAGCTGCGCGACAAAAATATGCCGAGGGCAGCGCTCGTGATCGGCGGCGTTTCCGAGAAGACTCAGATCCACAGCCTCCGTTCCGGTTGCGAATTTGTGATCGCGACTCCCGGCCGCCTGCAGGACTTTATCACCCGTAAGTTTGCCGATCTCCGTCACGTGAAAATTCTCGTGCTCGATGAAGCCGACCGGATGCTGGACATGGGCTTTCTACCCGCGATCCGGCGTATCTTGCAAATCCTGCCGCAACGCCGTCAGACGCTCTGTTACTCCGCCACCATGGAGCAATCCGTTGCCTCCCTGGTGAACGATTACACCCGCGAGCCAGTACGCATAGCTCTCGGCTCAACTCTCAAGCCTGCCGAGAGCGTCCAGCTCGAGGCCTATGAAGTGCGCCCATCCGAAAAACTGGATGTACTCCGCCAGTTGCTTTACGAAGAAAAGGGTCAGACCCTGATCTTCACGCGCACCAAACGCGGCGCGCAAAGGTTGGCCAAAGAACTCGAACGCGATGGGTTCTCTGCCGCCATGATTCATGGCGATCGCACCCAATCCCAGCGCAATGCGGCGTTGAGCGGATTTCAGGAAGGACGCCATCAGGTGCTGGTTGCGACCGATATAGCATCGCGCGGCTTGCACTGCGATGACGTAGCTCACGTGATCAACTACGATCTCCCGAAGATGGCGGAAGACTTCATTCACCGCGTCGGCCGTACCGGACGCGCCGGTTCCCAAGGAAGGGCGTCAACCCTGGTCACAGGCGTCGACCTGCGCAACATTGAGCGCACCTTGAAATTGCGCATCGAACGAAAACAGGTCAACGGCTCGGCCAGCCAGCAGCCAAAGCGGTTTGTGCAGAACACCCTGGCATCCCGGACATTAACCGCCCTGCCGGGCGAAGTCTTCGTTTAACGGAGCGACGGGCGTTCACGCCCGTCCCCCGGAATCGTCTTTTTTTGTAGAATCAAAACGGCTGGCGCCGGAGCCTTGCGCTCCGGCGAAATCAGAGCTGTCAGCGCTCCACTTGTTTGGCGTGCGGTGTGAGTAGTTCAGAATCAGTTTCATCGTCGCTGCCAATTCCGAACAGTGCGGCTTGCTCCGCGGCGTGCTCGCGCATCTGGCGCAACTCTTCTGCCTCGTCGATAACAGCGCCCCCAGGTTGATCCTGCTTCCTCTGAGTTTTGCGCTCGTTCTTGTCGCGCTGCTTCTGTTGACGCGCTTGTTCCTTCTGACGCTTCGTGAAAGTTGATCGGCCTCGTGGCATATGCAATCTCCCCGTTTTCTATTGTTTATTACTATGGCGGGCTACATGAAGGGTCAACAAAATGGACCCAGTTTGTTCCGGAACAAAATTAATGCAATCGCCCAGAAGTCGCCGCACCCTTCAACGATTTCGATTTCTGATCATATTATAACCTCGATTCGAGTTAGCAGCTCCGCGTTCCCGGAGAGGAAAATCGTTCATTGCGCCGACAACTGGGAACGGCGAACTGAAAAAAATTTGCACATAATAAGTTACCGATACGAGTGCAAATCTCAAGCGGCCACTGGCGATTCGGCATCAAGCTGTGTTATTCTCAATCACGTTACCAAAACGAGAAGAGACAGGAGTGCAACAGGTTAGTGCTAGCCAGAGAGCAAAAGCAATCCGTCGTTGACACGTATCGGACGCACGCGACCGATACCGGCAGTCCCGAAGTTCAAATCGCGCTGCTGAGCGAGCGCATAGGTCAGCTGACGGAACACTTCAAGACGCACCAGAAAGACCACGGCTCGCGCCGCGGACTTCTCATGATGGTGAGCAGGCGTCGTGGTTTGCTCGACTACTTGAAGAAGTACGACTCGGAACGGTACAAGACCGTTATTTCCAAGCTCGGCATCCGCAAATAACAGCGCAATCGGTTCCTTGTGGAACCGGTTCCAAACCCCGTGAAGCCTTAGCAAAGTGCGTTCCCAACCGCCGTCTGGCGTCTGCCTGCCTACGCGAACTTCGTACCCTCGCGCATGCCTTCTGCCCATACCAAGGCCACACAGAGGCCGCAAAAAGGCCACCCGAAGGCCACACAAAGGAAATGATCAATGAAGCCTGAAGCCACAAAGATTTCCGTCGAACTCGCGGGCGGAAAGCAACTCTCCTTCGAAACCGGAAAATTAGCCAAGCAAGCCGGCGGCTCCGCCGTCGTGAGGTTCGGCGACAACGTAATCCTCGCCGCTGCCACCGCCAATCCCGAACCGCGCACCGGCATCGATTTCTTCCCCCTGACCGTCGACTACCGCGAATACACCTACGCTGGCGGACGCATCCCCGGCGGTTTTATCAAGCGTGAAGGCCGCATGAGCGAACGCGAGGTTCTCACCAGTCGGCAGATTGATCGTCCCATCCGTCCCATGTTCGCCGAGGGTTTCAAGTGCGAGACCCAGGTCATCGCCTTTGTCCTGTCTGCCGACACAGAGAACGACCCGGACGTAAGCGGCATCAACGCCGCCTCCGCTGCCCTCACTCTTTCCGATATCCCATTTCTCGGCCCCATCGGCGCCGTGCGCGTGGGCCTGGTCGATGGCAGATTCATCGTCAATCCCACCTACACCGAGATGAGGGATGGCCTTCTGAACATAATGGTCGTAGGCACCGCCGAGGCCATCGTCATGATCGAATCTGGCGCCAAGGAAGTGAAGGAAGAAACGGTAGTCGACGCCATCGAATTCGCGCACACGGAAATCAAAAAGATCTGCGCCGCAATCAAGGAACTGCAGGGTAAGGTCGGCAAGAAGAAGCGCACCGTAACTCCTCCTGAATTTGACGAAGCGTACTCCAAAAGTCTCGAAACCAAGATCGGCGCGCGGCTTAGCGATGCCCTCGACACGGCGAAGCACCCGAAAGCCGAAAGCTACGAACTCGTTCGCACCCTCGAAAAAGAACTGCTGGCCGCCCTGCCCGAAGAAGATACGGAAGGTAAAGCCAAGCTGAAAGAGTATTACGAGAAACTGCGCGAGCGCATCTTCCGAGACCAGGTCCTCGACCACAAGCGCCGTCCCGATGGACGCGCCTTTGACCAAATCCGCGAAATCTGGATCGAAGCCGGCGTTCTGCCTCGCGCTCACGGCAGTGCCGTCTTCACCCGTGGTGAAACACAGGCGTTGGTTACCACCACGCTCGGCACCAGCGATGACATGCAGCGGCTCGAGGGTTTCGAAGGCGAAGCCAAGAAGCGCTTCATGCTGCACTACAACTTCCCGCCATTCTCCGTCGGGGAAGTGGGCTTCATGCGCGGCGCCGGCCGGCGCGAAATCGGCCATGGAGCGCTGGCGGAGCGCGCCGTTTCGGCCGTGCTTCCCACCGAAGACAACTGGCCCTACGCCATGCGGGTAGTCTCTGACATTCTTGAGTCAAACGGATCGTCGTCAATGGCCACAATCTGCGGCGCCTCGCTTTCCTTGATGGACGCAGGCGTCCCACTAAAAGCCCCTGTGGCCGGCGTGGCGATGGGATTGGTAAAAGAAGGCGAAAAATACGCCATTCTTACCGACATCGCCGGCGCCGAAGATCACTACGGCGATATGGATTTCAAAGTCGCCGGAACCAAAGGTGGCATCACCGCTTTGCAAATGGATATCAAAGTCGCCGGTATCACCTCCCAGATCATGCGCGAGGCGCTGGCGCAAGCGCAGCGTGGGCGGCTGTTCATCCTGGAGAAAATGGACGAGGTAATTACCGAAGGCCGTGTGAAGGTCTCGGCCTACGCACCCCGGATCTACACTCTGCAAATCCCCGTTGACAAGATTCGCGACGTGATTGGGCCCGGTGGCAAGATGATCCGCAGCATCATCGAGCAGACCGGCGTCAAGATCGACGTGGAAGATTCTGGCAAGGTCAACGTAGCTTCGAACGATGAAGTTTCGGCGAACAAGGCTTTGCAGATTATCAAAGATCTGACCGCCTCCGCTGAAGTGGGGAAGACCTACCTGGGGAAAGTCAGCCGTCTGGCCGACTTCGGCGCATTCGTCGAGATTCTGCCCGGCCTCGATGGTCTGCTCCACATCAGCGAGGTCGCAGAGCACAGAATCAAAGATGTTCGCGATGAACTTAAAGAAGGCGACCAGGTGCTGGTAAAGGTGCTCGCCGTAGAAGGCAACCGGATCAAGCTATCCCGTAAAGCAATTCTGAAAGAGCAACGAGCCAAAATGGGTGGCGCTCCGCCGCCAGAGACGGAAGGCGCTTCGGAATCTGCACCTCCGGTATCGCAGGGCGTGCCCACAGCAGTGATTGAAGGCGGCGCGGATTTCGATGCCGACGACGAGCCCAACTTCAACCGCGTGGATGGAGTCGTAGCGTCCGTCGAAGCCGGTGCCAGCCGTCCGGAAGGCGGTGGCGCTCGTGAGGGTCGTCCAGGCGGCGGGGGTGATCGCAATCGTCGCCGGCGCGGTCGGGGACGCGGTCCCGGCGGCGGTCAGGGAGGCCACAGTGGCGGTCATTCCGGCGGCGGAGGCGGACGCGGCAGAAGGTAGGAATTGCCTTGCGTACGGACCTTTGGTGGCGCAGCCCTTCAGCGTTGCGGAAAAACCCGATCCCTTCCACAGACGGAAAGGGAACGGCTTCAGCCGTGCCGCCCAACTGCGAAACAACTCGGATTTTGAATTTGTTTTGGAGGGCACGGCTTTCATGCCACTCAGTTAGACGACGAAAGCATCCTCAGAACGCCAGGCGCTTGAAGATCGTCTCCGGAATTTGCTGTACCGCCGTCATAACATACCGCCATATTCGCGGCGTGTAGAGAACATCGGGAGACCGGGATTCAAGGGCATTAGCGATGTCGCAACCAACTTCCTTCGGATCGGCAAACCGTGCAGAATTCGGCAGGTGATCAGTCATCGGAGTCTGCACCGGTCCCGGCTTGATGGTGATGACGCGCACGCCCACAGGATGAAGCCGGCTGCGAAGCCCCTGCAGAAACAGCGACAGTGCGCCTTTCGAGGCGCCGTAGACGTAGTTAGAACGGCGTCCTCGATCTCCCGCAACCGAAGTAATCGCAGCCAGACAACCTGCGCGACGCCGTTCCAGGTCGGCGGCAAACAGAGTCAGGAGAGCAGCGGCGCTGACAAAGTTAACCTGCAACTCTTCGCGCAGGGCCTCGATCGAGGTTTCGCAATCCTTTTGATTACGCATCGATCCGTACGCAAGCAATACCGTGTCAAAATCAAAAAAAGCGCGGCGGCAAAATTCCATGAGGCCAACGTGCTGCTGAATGACGGCTAGGTCCGCAGAGTAAGTCAAGACCTGTTTTGCACCCCACACCACCAAGTCGGCTTGTATCTCGGCAAGTCGTTCGGGCGCACGTCCCACGAGCAGTAATTGGCAACCGCGCCGAGCCAACTGCCTCTGAACTTCCAAGGCAATGCTCGACGTGGCCCCCAGAACGATGATCTTCTTCATAGCAAAGAAGGACCCAGTTGGTGGTTTCACTCTCCCTGCCTCGGTGCTCTCGCTCATCGGGCCCCCATCACACGTCGCCAGAATGAAGACGACATCTTCGGATCGATGTAGGAAACAAAGTCGTGACAATGTGGAAATGATGCTTCGAACAAAGCCGGGCTCATTCGCGCATCTTTCGCGGGGTAGAGCGCTCCGCCACTTTGTTGAACCACTTCATCCAGTGTCTGCATGAGTTTAAGCGTGCGCTCGCCTCGCATCGCAAAATCCAGCGCGATAGTAAGTCCGGGGCGCGGAAAGGAAAGCATTCCCGCAGGTGGTGCTGAGCCGAATTGCTTCAGCACTCCGAGGAAAGAACCCATGCCAGATCCCGCGATTCGATCGAGCAATTCCTCAAGGGCATCGACCCTTGTTTCCGGAATAACGCACTGATACTGCAGAAAGCCATTTTTTCCATACACCAGGTTCCAACGCCGTACACGATCAAGCGGATAGAAAAAAGAATCGTAAGGAACGACCTCTGCGCTTTCTTTATATGCGTGAACCGTGTAGTAAGCCTTATTGAAAGCTTTCACAGAGTAGCGGTTAAGCATCCAATTCGGCATCGCAAAAGGCAGTCTGGGACCTCCCCTCGGATGAAAGTCTTTGCCCTGATCCGCGCTGTGGTTACCGCGGAAGAAAATGCCACGAAGGTTTTTCCCGGCAAAACAGTCGAGCCACGCCACGGTGTATTCGAATCGCCCGTCGCTGTCGCGGCTCAAATCAAGAAACGAGCTTATAGACTCGAAGGGTTCACATTCAGCATCGATCCATGGTCCAGCCACGCGCTTGAGCTGGATATCTGCCCATGCAATCACGCCGGTCAAGCCCAGGCCACCGATAGTGGCATGTAGCATGTCCGGATTCTCCTCAGCGTTACAAATCACCAGGCCATCATTCGAGCGATGGAGCGCGATTTGCCGGACATACGCCCCGAAAGTTCCCGCACAGTGATGGTTTTTGCCGTGAACATCATTGGCGACAGCACCGCCAATGGTTACAAAGCGCGTCCCCGGCGTGACCGAAAGGAACCACCCTTTCGAAAGCGTCACATCGATGATGTCGGACAGGCTCACACCACTCTCACAACGGATCATGCCTGAAGCCTCGTCGAAGCCGAGTATGCGGTTGAGGCGACGGCAGTCGATCAGTTGACGACCGTCATTAAGACAGGAATCGCCGTAGCTCCGCCCAAGGCCATGCGGAAGCAGCGACCCGGGTGCAGCCGCTTGCAGAATCCCCGGTACCTGATCATTCCATCCAGGCTTGTGGACGTATTGATGCGCGATCTTCGGATAACGTCCCCACGACAAGACTCTAGTGGTGGGAAGACCCGATACCGATTGCCTCCGTAAGGTTGCGGCCGCTTGACCAGACATATAAGTTGCGCCAAAACAAGTTCAAATAAGTTAGACAACTATTTGTAGCGTATTATTGAGCTATCAATTCACATGTATCATGCTAGCCGTAATGACGACCGCCGAGATCGCAGCCACCCCGTAACTGACCGGATCTCTAATTGCAAGAGTAACCGGATCTTCCTTAAGCTCTCCACGATGTGCCAGCAGCCAGTTTCGGCTCAGCCAATAAAGAACAATCGGACTGAGCAGAAAGAGTAGCTCCGGCGATGAGTAAAGCAGAAGCACATCACGGCTGTGAACGTAAAGGCTGAAAATAACAACTGCAGAAAAACTGCTGCCGACGCCGAGGGCCAGAAGCAGTTCGCGGTCGCCGGTATGGTAACCGCGCCCGGATTTACCAGTCTTAACGAGATCGCTCGCGTGAAGTAACTCAGAGTAACGTTTCGCCATCGCAAGACTGAGAAAGAAAAACATCGAGAATGCCAAAAACCATTGCGAGAGTGGCGTGGCCGAAATCAAAGCCCCGGCGACAATTCGAAAACTGTAGAAGCTTGATAGAACAAAAACATCGAGCAGGGCGAGTTTCTTGAGATAGAGCGTATACAACATTGTGAGAAACGCATATCCGAGCAAAGCAAATCCGAATTGCAATTCGAGCATAAAACCCAAGCCAATCGCCGACAGAAGCAAGACAAACGACGCGGCCAAGCCTTCCGGAATCGAGATCGTACCCGCCGCAAACGGTCGTTCTTTCTTCCACGGATGCTCCCGATCGGAATGGAGATCCAGTAGGTCGTTCAGAATATAAAGGCCCGAAGCGCAAAGTCCGAAAAGCGCAAAGCCAAA
>Ga0302180_10003493_pt1 | contig 11823 bp, 10 predicted proteins | sample I_Palsa_E3_2_FD_200575 | JGI IMG/M metagenome (GOLD analysis project Ga0302180, IMG submission 200575) | Peat permafrost microbial communities from Stordalen Mire near Abisko, Sweden - I_Palsa_E3_2 | ecosystem: Environmental > Terrestrial > Soil > Palsa > Peat permafrost | place: Sweden... | reverse complement strand
AGGTTCCGGCGAGCTTCTTGCTGAGCACGCCGCGCCACTGACTATGCATCGCCTGACCGGCAAGATATACTACCTGGCTTTGAAGAATCGTGCCCGGCGGCTGCGGGCTGTAGGTGTAGTTTTTAGGTTCGTCCGCCCGTACGGGAGCGATAACCGCTAAAGTAGCAGCCAGCGTTAGCGCTGCAAGTCGGAAACGTTTCATGGTATCCCCCAAGTCGTGCGCGTGTAGAGCGTAACGAATCCCGCCCGACGGAAGTTCTGCTCGGAGACCGTGCCAGGCCTGGTAGTAACGCGAATTTAGCCGGCTATATGCCGGCGTACCACTCGTATCCTTGATCTTCCCAGTAGCCGCCGCCGCCCGCGTAGATATTGGCGTAGCTTCCGACGACTTCGATGCGGCCAATCCACTTCGCACTCTTGTAGCCGAGTTGCGTTGGGACTTTCAGCCTAACAGGGCCCCCGTGATCCGGCGGCAACGGTTGGTTGTTCATGCGCATGGCGAGGAGGGCTTGCGGGTGGCGTGCCTGATGCATATCGAGGCTCTCGTAGTACGGCGTGCCTTGATCGTCTTTGTCGAGACAATGGAAGACAACGTACCGCGCATCGCTGCGCGGCTGCACGAGATCGAGGATGGAGCTGAGCCGCACGCCGGTCCACTTTGCGACCACGCTCCAGCCCTCGACGCAGTCGTGCCGCGTAATCTGGGTGCTGTTGCACAGCCGCTCGAGCATCGCAAGCGGAAAGACGCCGCGCCGCTGCACCGCGCCGTCAACGATCAGCTTGTAGTCGCGAAAAGCATTGCGTGCGAGTTCAACATAACGCGAATCGGTCGGCGTGGGCAGACTATCGATTGGAAAATCCGGACTGATGTCGCGCTCGTGATATTCCTTCGCAAGGCCGCGCGTGCCGATGGCCGCATGCGTGAGCCCTTGCGTCGAACCGATCAGCTTGTGAAATCCGGCGTTATTGTTGAGCGCCGTTCCGATCGGCGCACACGCGGCCAGCGCCGACGAGATCGTGGTCGCGACAAAGAGGCGACGCTTCACGGTCCGACTCCATCGTGCTTGCCCAGGCGATACCACCCGGTGACCATCGCATTCATTTGATTGAGCACACCCTGCGTGAGCACTTGGAATGTGTGGATGACGAAGAACCCGATCAGCGCCCACATCGCGACGAAGTGCCACAAGCGCGCGAATTGGCGTCCGCCGAAGATCCAGGTGAGCGGATGCGCGATCGCGTCGACGCCGGGCGAGAGCGCAAGCCCGGTGAGAACGATGACCGGTGCGAGCACCACCAGCACGAGCGTGTACGCGGCCTTCTGTAGCGGGTTGTAAACGCCGTGTGGCGGCGGCTCCTTGCGCAGCCTGAAATAATAGGCTTGCATCGGCCAGAGTTTGGGCAGGTCGCTCGGGCGCAAGATCATATCGCGTAAGTTGCCTTTAATCGCGCTCGAGACTACCCACGCGAGGCCACAGATGAGCGTGATCCACGCAAAGAAGAGATGCCAGCGCCGGCCATCGGCCAAATCTTGGTAGGACGGAATCGTGATCCAGCCGGGGAAGGCGCGCGCCCCGCGGCTGCCCATCCCGTCGTCCGTATACCCGAGCCAACCGGTGGTTGTAAATGTGCGTCCGAAAACGGTCGTCGTCCCCACGCCATCGGAGGGAGAGCCGATTTCGAGGACGCGGTGTGCCGGGCTCGTCGTGTCCGACGCATCGAGAAACGGCGCAGCGTTGAAAATCTGCAGTCCGCTCGAAACCAGGACCGCGAAGGCGATCACCCAGATCCAGTGGCTGGCACGCGTCGCGACCGCATAGCGGTAGATCCTCTCGCCGATCTTCATGTCACGAGTATAACGCCTCCAAGGCGGCCCTGGATGAAAGGCCGAACACGGCCGCATCCATGGCAACGATTCAGGTCACGACTGACGGCGCGGTGGCGCGCGTTACGCTCGCCCGCCCCGACGTTCGCAACGCCTTCAATGCCGAGGTCATCCGCGAGCTGCGCGATGCATTTCTTGCCCTCTCCACGGACCCGTCGATTCGCGTCGTCGTGCTCGCGGGTGAAGGCAAGTCGTTTTGCGGCGGCGCCGACGTCAACTGGATGCGCGGTGCGCTCGCGCTCACCTATGAGAAGAATGTCGCCGACGCGGAAGCGATGAGCGACATGTTTCGCGCGATCGATTGCTGCAGCAAGCCCGTGATCGGCCGGATTCATGGTGCCGCGCTCGGTGGGGGCGCCGGGTTAACCGCCGTCTGCGACATTGCGATCGCGGCCGACGACACAACGTTCGGCTTTACCGAGGTCAAGCTCGGCATCATTCCCGCGGTGATCTCGCCCTTCGTGCTCGCGAAGATCGGGCAATCTCACGCGCGTGCACTCTTTCTCACCGGTGAACGCTTCAACGCACGGCATGCGCTTGCAATCGGCCTCGTGCATCAGCTCGTCGATGAAGACGATCTCGACAAGACGATCGGGCGGATCGCTCGTGAACTGCTGACATCGGGACCGAATGCCGTTGCCGCAGCCAAGACGCTCATCGCCCGCGTGACCGCGGCAACCTACGACGAAACGCGCGGCATCACCGCATCGATGATTGCCCAGCAGCGCACGAGCGAGGAAGGGCAAGAGGGGCTGCACGCGTTTCTCGAACGGCGCTCCGCGTCCTTCGCCCAGGACGAAACGTGATTCGTCGTCTGCTCATCGCTAATCGCGGCGAGATCGCCGTGCGGATCGCGCGCGCCGCGCGCGAGATGGGCATTGCCGCACTAGGCGTTTACTCGCAAGCGGATGCTGATGCGTATCACTTGCAATGTATGGACGATGCGCGCTGCATCGGACCCGCACCGGCGGCCGAATCCTACCTCAATACCGCTGCGGTGATTGCGGCGGCGATCGACATGCGGGCCGACGCGCTGCATCCCGGCTACGGCTTTCTCTCCGAACGCGCCGCCTTTGCGCAAGCGTGCCTCGATGCGGGCCTAGTCTTCGTCGGTCCGCCGCCGAGCGCGATGGCCGCGATGGGCAGCAAGATCGACGCCAAACAGCGCGTGCGCGCATCCGACGTGCCGACCGTACCGGGCTACGACGGCGAAGATCAATCGCTCGTGCGCTTGCGCAAAGAAGCGACGGCGGTTGGATTCCCGCTGCTTATTAAGGCCAGCGCCGGCGGCGGTGGGCGCGGCATGCGCGTCGTCGAGTCGCTCGATACGTTCGACGAGTCGCTTGCATCGGCCAAACGCGAAGCGCTCGCGGCCTTCGGCGACGACGCGGTTTTGTTAGAACGTTATCTGCGCGATCCGCGCCACATCGAATTTCAAATCCTCGCCGATGCGCACGGGACGACGATTCATCTGGGCGAACGCGAATGTTCGATTCAGCGCCGCCATCAAAAAATCGTCGAGGAGGCGCCGTCGGTCGCGCTCTCGCCGGAGCTTCGCGCGGAGATGGGCGCTGCGGCGGTACGCGCCGCGACATCGGTCGGATACGTCAACGCAGGCACCTGCGAATTCATGCTCGACGGCGATAGCCGTTACTATTTCCTCGAGATGAACACGCGCCTCCAAGTCGAGCATCCGGTGACCGAACTCGTTTATGGCATCGATCTCGTGCAGTGGCAACTGCGCATCGCGAGCGGCGAGAAGCTCACGCTCGACCAAACGGATGTGCGACCGCGCGGCTGGGCCATCGAAACGCGCATCTATGCCGAGGATCCGGCCAATCACCTGTTGCCGTCGACCGGGCGCATCACGCGCTGGGAACCGCCGCAGGGTCCGGGCATTCGCGTCGACGCCGGTGTAACGACCGGCAGCGAGGTAAGCGTGTATTACGATCCGATGCTTGCCAAGCTCATCGTGTTCGGAAGCGATCGCGCGCAGGCCATCGCACGGCTCGAGCGTGCGCTGGACGATTTCGCAATCGACGGCGTCCGTGCCAATCTGCCGCTGCTGCAATGGATTGTGCGCGATGAATGGTATCGCGACGGGCGCACGACGACGAGCTTTCTCGCGCAGCGCCTAGACGATTCGATCTTTGCCCCGCGTGCCGTGCCGCGTGACGCTGCGATCTACGAGATCGCGCGGCGTTTGCTCGACGGTGACGTGCCGTGGCGCATCGCCGGCGTCGGCATACCTGTCTGGATCGCTTCGGGTGCGAGCACGTTTCGCGCCTGGGCATCGTCGGCCGGTGACGGACGCTGGTTACTTTCAGGCGACATCGAGGGCGAGCTGCGTGCAATTCGCACCGGAGCGCGCGTCACCGCGATGTTCGATGGCGCACCGATCGCAGCGACGCACCTGCCCTTCGAACCGATCGAGCCGCCGACCGCACAATCGAGCGGGCTTGCCGCCGCGGCAGGCGTGGGCGATGGACGGGTCACCGCTCCGATGCCCGGAAAGATCGTGAAAATTGCGGTCGCTCCCGGTGCTACGGTCGAAGAACACGCGCTGCTGATCGTGCTGGAGGCGATGAAAATGGAGCACCGCATCGAGGCCTCCTTCGCTGGAACCGTCGGCGCCGTAGCCGTGAAGGAAGGCCAGATCGTGCCCGCGGGCGCGCCGCTGGTGGAACTGCGCGCGGCGGCGAAACAGTCGTAGCAACGATGACCCTTCCAAAATTGGTAACGATCGTCGAAATGGGGGCCCGCGATGGCCTCCAAAACGAACACGCGCTGATTGCTACCACCGACAAGATTCGCTACATCGACCTGCTCTCGCAGACGGGCCTGCGCTGGATCGAGGCGACCTCGTTTGTCAGTCCGAACGCGATCCCGCAGCTCGCCGACGCGGCTGAAGTTTTCACCGCGATCAAGAAGGCCCCGGGCGTGCGCTATCCCGTGCTGGTGCCGAACATGAAGGGCTACGCTCGCGCGCGCGGCGCCGGCGCGGACGCAATCGCCGTCTTCACCGCCGCCTCTGAACGCTTCACCAAGCGCAACATCAACATGACGATCGACGAATCGCTCGCAACCTTCCGCGATGTGGTCGTCGCCGCGAAGGGCGACGGCGTGTGGGTGCGCGGCTACGTGTCGACTGCCTTCGGCTCGCCCTTTGGAGATACCGTGACGCCCGCGATGGTGGTGGAGGTGAGCCGCAAACTGCTCGAGATGGGCTGCGACGAGCTTTCGATCGGCGATACCATCGGCGTCGGGGTCCCGAGCCAAGTCGATGAGCTCACGCCCGCGCTGCTACGCGTCGTGCCACTCGATCGCCTCGCCTATCATTTTCACGACACACGCGGCACCGCGCTTGCGAACCTTTACGCGGCGCTGCAACATGGCGTACATATCTTCGATAGCTCCGCAGGCGGCCTCGGCGGCTGCCCGTACGCGCCCGGCGCCACCGGGAATGTCGGCACCGAAGACGTGTTGTATATGCTGCAGGGCATGGGCATCGAGACCGGGATCGATATCGACAAGGTTCGCGCGGCATCGCGCTTTATTCGCGGCGTGCTCGACCACGAGTTAACCAGCAAAGCCTTCCAGGCGATGGAAGCGGCCGAAGCGCGGGCTGCGGCGAGCTAGGAAAACAATGATTCTTCGAACCGGCATTCTTTACGACGGGACGCTCGACGCGCCGCGCCGCAACGTCGACCTCGTGATCGAAGGCGATCGCATTACCGAGATTCGCAACGCGGCCGAAGGCGTCGCGCCGGATGCGAGCTCCGCTTGCATCACACCCGGGCTCGTGAACGCCCACGTGCACCTCATCGGCAGCGGTGAGGCGAACATGATGAACACCATCGCGCTGATGGACCAAAATCAGATGATGCTGGCGGCCGTCGCTAACGCGGCAAAGTCGCTACGCGCCGGGATCACAACCGTGCGCGATCTCGGCTCGGCGAACGGCATCGCGCAAGCCTTGCGCGATTCGATCGACCGCGGCAGCATTCCGGGGCCGCGCATGCGCGCTGCGGGCCGGGTGCTCTGCATGACCGGCGGTCACGGATGGTGGATCGGCCGCCCCATCGACAGCCCATGGGACGCGCGTAAAGCCGTCCGTGAGGAAATGCGCGACGGCGCGGATTGCATCAAAGTGATCGCGACCGGCGGCGTGCTGACCAAGGGCGCGGTGCCGGGCAACGCGCAACTCCTCCCCGACGAACTCGAGTCGGCGATATCCGAAGCCCATCGTCACGGGCTGCGCGTCGCCTCGCACGCAATCGGCGCCGAAGGGATCAAGAATGCGCTGCGCGCCGGCATCGACTCGATCGAGCACGGACACATGCTCGACGACGAGGCGCTCGGCCTATTCAAAGCGCGCGACGCCTATCTCGTCCCGACGCTCGCTGCGCCAACCTGCATTCTCGAACACATTCACGACGGCGGCCAGCCGGCGTATGTCATCGAGAAAGCCCAGACCGTGAACGAGGCGATGCTCCGCAACATCCGCCGCGCCTTCGAAGCGGGCGTCAAAATCGCCGGCGGCTCCGATGCGGGCACGCCGTACAACCTTCACGAGAACTATGCGTACGAAGTCGAGCTGATGCACAGCCTGCTCGGGATGACACCACAGCAAGCGCTGCACGCCGCGACCAATGTCGCCGCCGAGCTCATCGGCCTGCATCACGGGACGCTCGCGCCGGGCGAGCCGGCCGACCTGCTCTTGCTCTCGCGCGACGTTGGTGAAGACATCCGCGCGCTGCGCGAACCGCAGCTTGTGATAAAAGCCGGAACGACCGTTTCCTTTTGACGGGGGTGAATAATTTCGCCGGATTACGCCTCGCCGTGCTCGCACCGATCGCATGGCCCACGCCGCCGTCCGGCTACGGGCCCTGGGAGCAAATCGCCTATAACATCGCTGAGGGCATGCATGCTCGCGGGCTCGATGTGACGCTCTTCGCGACCGGGAACTCACGCTTTTCAGGCAAGCTTGCGTCGGTCGTGCCGGTCGGCATCAACGAGGATCCCGCGCTCAACGGCGACGTGTTCGCCGCGTTGCACATCGGTGAGCTCTTCCGGCGCGCGGGCGAGTTCGATCTAATTCACAACAATTTCGACTGGAAGCCGATGACGTACGGACTCGGCACGACGGTCCCGCCGCTGCTGACCACGATCCATGGATTCTCGTCGCCGCAGATTCTCGCTGCGTACTACGCGTGCGCGCGGCGTAGCTTCTTTTGCTCGATCAGCGATGCTGATCGCGATCCCGGCCTTGCGTATCTGGGAACTACGTACAACGGCATCGATCCGAGCGAGTTCACCTTTCGCGATCGACCCGGCGACTATCTGGTCTTTCTCGGACGTTTCCATCCTGAGAAAGGGACGCACCTCGCAATCGAGGTCGCCAAGCGCGCCGGCGTGCGTTTGAAGATGGCGGCAATTCCGCACGACGAGCAGTACTTTCGCGAACAGATCGCGCCGCACATCGACGGGGATCGCGTGCAGTTCGTTGGCGCGGTCGAACGCGAGGCGCGCAACGAGTTGCTCGGCAATGCGCTCGGGCTGGTCCACATGACCACGCGCCCCGAACGTTTCGGGCTAACGATGGTCGAAGCGATGGCGTGCGGGACACCGGTGCTTGGCGCGGCGATGGGTTCGATTCCGGAAATCGTGGTTGACGGCGTGTCCGGGTTTCTTTGCGCGAACATTGACGACGCGGCGGCGAAGGTGCCGCAGCTGGCGTCGCTGGACCGCCGAGCCTGCCGCGCACGCGTGGAAGCCGAGTTCACCGTCGAGCGCATGATCGATCGCTACCTCGACGCCTATCGGCTCGCGCTCGCGCACAAGATGCCGCCACCGCCGACGGATGAGGAATTGCGCTGGCGCGCGCACGATTGGTGGGATCGCCCGATGGCGTACACCGACATTCCGGAAAAACCGCGCTCGTTTGCCGGCTGAGCGGAGCTACGCGCATCGGTCGCTCATCGACAAGCTCGGGATCAAGCCCGAACATCGCGTATGTCTGCGCGCTATCACGGACCCGCGATTCGTGAAACTCGTCGAGGCGCACGTCAAAACGCCACCCTCCCACTCCGCTCGCGGCCGTTACGATATCATCATCTTCGAGGTAAACGCCGAGCGCGACCTCAACCAGATCGCCTTGCTGGGTAAACATCTCGTCCCGAGCGGCGGCCTTTGGATTCTGCATCCGAAAGGCAAGGGAGCGTCACCGCGGGATTCGCAGGTTCGCGCAGGCGGAATCGCGGCTGGGCTCGTGGATAACAAGATTTGTGCGTACAGCGAGACCCACACCGCCACCCGCTACGTAATACCACGAGCGGATCGGCCGTCAGGCCGAACGCCACAGATTCGGCGTTAAGCCGAATCCTGCCACCCGATTTTGGCGTGGGCGGCTTTCGCACGCACGATCGCCGGCTCGTCGATCGGGCCGTCGACCAACATGGTGAAATGCCCCATCTTGCGGCGATCCACAGCGTGGTGTTTGCCGTACATGTGCAACACGATCGACGGGTCGGAGAGCAGCTCGGCTTCCCCGGTCAGGTGATCGCCTTTGCCGGTTCCAAGAATGTTCATCATGATCGCGCTGCTATGTATTTTTGGCTCGACCAGCGGCAAGTCGCAGATTGCGCGAACCTGCTGCTCGAACTGCGAGCACTGCGTCACATCGATCGTATAGTGCCCGCTATTATGCGGGCGCGGCGCGATCTCGTTGACCAGCAATTCCCCGTTTGCTAGCACGAACAACTCGACACAGTACGTTCCCACGATGCCGAGTTTCTTGCCGATCGTGGTTGCGATCGAGCGTGCGCGTTGGCGCGCGTTATCGCTGATGCGAGCCGGCGCAACCGTCATAGTCAGTATCCCGCGATCGTGCGTGTTCTCGCCGGCGGGGTAACAGATCACGCTGTCACTCGCGTCGCGAGTGGCCACAATGCTGAGCTCGCGCGCAAACGGTATGACCCGCTCGTAGATGAGCCTCACGCCCTTCGCCGCTGAAAACGCTGCACGCGCTTCGTCGAGCGACGTGATGCGCCACTGTCCTTTGCCGTCGTAGCCGCCGCGAGCGGTCTTGAGAATCGCCGGAAAGCCGATGCTCATTCCGGCTTCGGAGAGGTCGTCGAGCCGATTGATCTCCGCAAAGTCGGCCGTCGCGATGCCGCACGACCGCACGAAGCGTTTTTCCAGCAACCGGTCCTGGGTAATCCGCAGTACGTCGCTCGAGGGCGTTACGCGATAGCCATGCTGTTCGAGGTACTCCACCGACGCGATGGCGATGTTCTCGAATTCGTAGGTGACGATATCGGTGCCTTGGCCGAGGCGGGCGATCGCCTCCAGGTCATCATAGGCGGCGACGATCTGTTCGTCGGCGACCTGCCCGCACGGCGAGTGCTCTTGCGGATCGAGCACCACGACGTCGAAGCCCATCCGTTTGGCTTCGAGAGCGAACATCCGTCCGAGTTGACCGCCGCCGATAACGCCGATCGTGCGAATCACGGATTGCTCGACGCCGCGGCATCGTGCATGCGCTGCACGTACGCCGCCAGCGCAGCGGCTACTGTGTCGTCGTGGAGCGCGACGATACGCGCCGCGAGAAGCGCCGCGTTCACCGCGCCGTTGATCGCGACCGTGGCCACCGGAACCCCCGCCGGCATCTGGACGATCGAGAGGAGCGAATCGATGCCGCTCAAGGCCTTCGATTGAATCGGCACGCCGATGACCGGGACCAGCGTCTTCGCAGCCACCATGCCCGGCAGATGTGCCGCGCCGCCCGCACCGGCGATAATAGCGCGCAGGCCTCGCGAGCGAGCGCTCTCGGCATATGCGAACATCTCATCCGGCATGCGGTGCGCGGAGACGACGCGCATCTCGCATGGAACCTGCAATTCGTCGAGCGTCTCGCGTGCGGGCACCAGCGTCTCCCAGTCCGACCGGCTTCCCATGATAATACCGACTAGGGGATGCCCCGATTTCGCCTCGCTCGTCGTCATCTCACCTCTCGTTTACCGAAGTAAACTTCGAGACTCGATTCCTCGATCGAACCGAAATCCGAGCACCCCGCGGCTTGCGTTGCTTCCGTCACGTTGCAGGCGCTTCGAGTCGCGGCGTTGGACACCCTACGGCAATGTCGGTGTTTTTGCTCGGCGTCAACTATTGGCCAAGCCGCAGCGCGATGTACATGTGGCAACGCTTCGACCTCGGCGAGATTCGTGCGGATATGGCGCACATCAAGGGGCTGGGCTTCGATTTGGTTCGCTTTTTCTTGCGTTGGGACGACTTCCAGCCGGCGCCCGATCGCATGGACGACGCGATGTTGCGCCGCTTCGACGCCGTGATGCAAACGATTTCCGATGCCGGTTTGCGCGCAATGCCGACGCTTTTTTGCGGGCACATGAGCGGCGTCAATTGGCTGCCCGCGTGGTCGCTCGATCCGAACACGCCGCACGGTCGCTTTCGCACGGTCGCGCACAATGCAATCTCGCCCTATGGTATCGGTGACTTTTATCACGATCCGGTCTTGCTCGAGGCGCAGGAGCTCTTTGCGCGCGCGGTCGGCGAACGCGTCTGCGATCATCCCGCGCTGTACGCCTGGGATCTGGGCAACGAATTCTCCAACCTGCGCGAACCGCAAACGCCCGAGCATGCCGCCGCGTGGAGCGCGCGGCTGACGCAAGCGTTGGTCGAAACGTCGCACGGCGCGGTGACCGGCGGAACGCACGGCGAGGACGTCGAGCACGACCGGCATCTGCGCCCGTCAACGCTGACAGCGCCCTGGACCATCGCCACGATGCATGGCTATTCCGTCTATGCGACCTTCTCGCGCGGAAGGCTCGACACCGACGTCGTGCCGTTTTACGCGCAGTTGATGCAATCGTTCAGCCGCAAACCGCTGCTGTTCAGCGAATTCGGCAATCCGGTATGCGGTCCGGGCGCGCGCACGGCCGGCGCGTTCGCGTGTCTGGACGAGGACGAGATGAGCACCTACGCGCAGACCGTGCTCGAGCGTTTGCACGCGATCGGGACGATCGGCGCCATGTGGTGGTGCTGGTCGGATTATGCGCTGGCGCTCGAAAACGTTCCGCCGTGCGACGAAGCCAAGCACGAGCTGCACTTTGGGATGATCCGTGCCGACGGCAGCGAACGGCCCGTCGCGCGCACGCTCGCGCGCTTTGCCGCGCAGCGCCGGCACGTGCTCGAAGCGCCGCCCCCGATTGCCGATGAAGCGCAATTTTACTCAAGCCTTCCCGGAGGACTCGATGCGCTCTATCGTCATTACGGGCGCTAGCTCCGGCATCGGCGCCGCGCTGGCGCGCCGCGCCGCATCGGCAAGCTGGGCGGTGCTGATGGTCGCGCGCCGCACCGAGCGCTTGGAATCGCTTGCAGGTGAGATCCGTGGGCGTGGCGGCCGCTGCGAGGTCCTCGTTGCCGATGTGCTCACAAGCGGCGCGCCGCAAACGATCGTGGAACGCGCCATGCAAGCGTTCGAGCGGATCGACGTCGTGGTGAACAATGCGGGCGCCGCGCATGCAGCGACCCTTCTGGACGAAAGCGACGCGCAGATCGAGCGCCAATGGCAGCTTCATGTCGCCGCGCCGTTGCGCATCGCTCGCGCGGCGCTGGCGCACGTCGAGCAAACGCACGGCGGACTCGTCTTCTTCGGTTCCGGACTCGCACGCGTGCCCGCACCCGGTTACGGCGCCTATGCGCCGGCCAAAGCGGCGATCCGGGCGGCGGCGATTCAACTGCGCCGGGAACTGCGCACGCGCGGCGTCTTCGTGACGTACATCGATCCCGGTGTGGTGGATACCGAATTCTCGCGCGCATCCGGCATGGAAGAGCGCGCGGCATCGTGGCATGCCAAGCCCGACGCGGTTGCCGGCGCAATTTTGCGCGGGATCGAACGGCGCGCTTCGCGCGTCAAT
>Ga0302180_10003484_pt1 | contig 11835 bp, 12 predicted proteins | sample I_Palsa_E3_2_FD_200575 | JGI IMG/M metagenome (GOLD analysis project Ga0302180, IMG submission 200575) | Peat permafrost microbial communities from Stordalen Mire near Abisko, Sweden - I_Palsa_E3_2 | ecosystem: Environmental > Terrestrial > Soil > Palsa > Peat permafrost | place: Sweden... | reverse complement strand
TGCATGCCCTGGTCGAACTCCACTTTCGTTCTGCGCTCCAGGGCCTGCCATTGCTCGAGCGTGGGATGACGATCGCTCGCGATGGGGGCCAGCATCTTCGCGCGGTTGGGGAAGAGAAGTGTGTTGCCGACATCAAAGAAAATGACGCGCCGTTCTGCCATGTGTCCATCTTACTGAAGGCATCCGCGGGAGCGGGCAGGCGGGTTCTAGTTTCCGCAGGTTCCAGATTTGGAAACCGTTGACACGGCTGATGCCCTTGCAGCCACTCGCGCGTGACCCGTGCAGGGAAAAATTGTAATATCCAATCACTTGGGCGCTAAGGCGTCCTTCTGGGGGTTTGGCGCGTGCTATGGCTCTATCTTCAACAAACCTGATGATCTCGGGCTTCGCGCGCAGCACGCGTGCTGCGCTCTCGCTTCACAACCTGTTGCGCGCTCAGTCCCTGGTCGCAGCCAGCCTCATGCTATTTGCGCGCCATTCCCGCCGCCAGAATGACGTTTACAACATTCTCTGGGCCGTCGTCTTCGGGTTCGCCACGCTGAATATCCTGAGCCTGGCCGCGAGGCGCTTCGAGCCCAACCGCCGCGGTCTCACCTTCGGAGAGTTGCTGGCCGTGCTGGTTGTCCTGCTCTCGATCTTCCTGCTGGGCTGGGAGATGTTGGGCCTGTTGCACATCTTCCCCATCAAACTTCATCGCTGAACCTTACTGCTGGCTTTGCTGCTGGAGCTTGCGCTGAAGCCGGCCCGCTTCGTCCACTTTTGCGGTATGATTCGCACAATGGCGAAGAATCCCCCCACGATCGAAGTTACTTGTCCCTGCTGCAGCGCTCTGCTGAAGGTGGATACGGCAACCGCAGAAGTGATCGCTCACACCGCTGCGGTGAAGCCCCGGATGTTCAATGACATGGAGGAAGCCGCCCGCGCCATGAAGGAGCAGGATAGCCGCCGCGAATCCATCTTCCGGCAATCGGTGGAAGCGCAAAAACATGCTTCCGAGCTGCTGGAAAAGAAGTTTCAGGAGGCGGTGAAGAAAGCCAAGGAAACTCCCGACACGGGCAAGCCCATCCGCGATTTCGATCTGGATTGAGGGGCAGTGGCCAGTGGCCAATGGTCAGTGGTCGGAAAAACCCACGGGCCACTGGAGACTGGCCACTGACGTTTAACGCGATGGAAATTCGTCCGCTGCTTCTTGGTCACCGTGGCTCGCGTGCCGAGAAGTCCATTCCGGAAAACACGCTGGCCTCATTTGATCTTGCGCTCGCTTCTGGTTGCGACGGTTTTGAATTTGACGTACGGCTCACGGCCGACGGACAAGCGGTCGTTTGTCACGATGCGAAAACCCGCGGCCTTGAGATTGCGCAGTCCCCGGCGCAACAGCTAGGCTTGCTCTTATTGTGCGACGTCTTAACTCGCTACCAGAGCATCGCTTTTCTCGATATCGAACTGAAGGTCTGCGGCCTGGAGACAATCACGGTGGATTTGCTGCGGAAGCGTGCGCCGGCCCGCGGCTTTGTGGTTTCGTCCTTTCTCCCCGAGGTGCTACAGACCGTCAACAGGTTGGATGCAACCATCCCGCTTGGACTGATTTGCGAGACGCGGGAACAGTTCAGCCGCTGGCTTCCGTTGCCAGTCGAGTATGTGATTCCGCACAGCGCGCTGGTGCGACGGGATCTTATCTCGGAGGATGTTATCTCGGAGATGAAGGCCGCAGGCAAGAAGATATTGGTGTGGACGGTGAACGCCCCTGCGGACATGAAACGCTTTTCGCAACGGGGCGTGGATGGCATTATCTCGGATGACCCTAAACGGCTTGCGGTCACCTTGCGCCGGCAGATAGAAAAAACCTAGCCACGGATCGCACGGATTTTCACCGATATTTCTCTTTAGAGTCCTGATTTCTTGATCTTGGGTTTTATTCGCGTGAATCCGCGTAGATCCGTGGCAAGTTCAATCAGCCGCGGCTTCGAGTGCAGCAGCTCGTCCAGCCGGTTGCAAAAAGGCGGCGCGCTCCGTTTCAAAATTTTCCAGATTGGCTCCCATGATGTGCTCGTTCCAGCCGAGAACCGCACCGATGCGCAGCGCGGCTTCGCGGCTGCACGACTCCGACCAGCACGCACCCAGCGCCACCGGCACCCGGCGTAACAGCACATCGCCCAAGGTTACGGCGCACTCTCTACGATATGCTTCCACCACCTCAGCAATCACGTGCGAGGTGTGCGGACAAATCGGCGCCCGCAGCTCCGCTCTAGCGAGCGCCATGCGGGCGATGTCGGCAGCACGTTTGCCGTGCCATTCCACCATTCCCTGCGCCGTTTCCTCGCTCACCGCGCCAATGCGCGCAATCTCCAGCACTGCATCGTCGAGGAGGGGATCGAGCTCAGCCCCCGGTCCCAATGCCACCGTATTCGGTTCCGCCGCGTTCAGCCCAATCTTCCGAGCACAATCCCGCGCGAGGGATGCCGCGGTCGTCAGCTTGCCGCCGATCACGGAAAGCATGTGAGCCGCGCCGTCATCCGCATGGTCGTGCAGAATGTGCCGCCGCGTAACCGCCGAAGGACGATTGTCCGGGGAATAAGGCAAGGGCCGGATTCCCGCGAAGGCATGTTTGACGCTTTGCGCCGAAAGCTTCGCCTTGGGAAACAATTGCGCCACGGAGCGCAACAGGTAACTGATCTCCTCGGCTGATGGAACCGTCTTCCCCGGGTCGCCATTGTCGCCAACTTCGGTTGTTCCCACCAGGATCTGGTCGTTCCACGGAAGGACAAAAATAGGACGGCCGTCCACGGCCTCGGTGTAAACCGCCGCACTCGGGGAACCCTGAAACCGCGGCAGGACAATGTGCGAGCCGCGCAACCCGCCCAGCATCGGCTTGGCCATGCGAATCGCAGAGCGCTGGCACACGCGGTCAGCCCACGGCCCGCTGCAATTGATTACCCAGCCAGCGTCCACGCGCGCGTCCCGTCCCGTGATCTGGTCGCGCAGCAGCACGCCTCGGATGCGGCCATGTGCGACGTCAACCGCAAGCGCCTCTGTGTGGTTGCGGACGATGGCTCCAGCATCCACGGCCTCCATCAACCATTCCGCTACCAGCCGCTCCGGAAACTCGCATTGTGCATCTTCGTAGTTGAAGAACGACCAGCGATGCCCAGCGTCCAGAGCCCGCTCCAACCGCTTCAATTCCATTTCAGTGGCGTCCGAGTGCGGCGATTTTCCCGCCATACGCTGGTAGAGCCACAATCCGGCGCGCACTTTCAACGCACTGCGCTGGGTGGTCTCGTTCAAAAGCAGTAGAAAGTGCATGGGATGAACCAGGTGCGATCGTTCCCGCAGCAGATTTTCCCGCTCACGCAGCGATTCGCGTACCAGGCCCAACTCGCCGTGCTCCAGGTAGCGCAGTCCGCCGTGGATGATGCGCGTGGAACGGCTGGTTACTCCCGAGGCGAAATCATTCTGCTCGACCAACAGCGTGTGCTTGCCCGCGCGTGCGCATTGCCGCGCCACGGCTACGCCATTAATGCCCCCGCCAATCACCACCACTTGAAAGTGTTGGTCGTTCAGGGGCGCTCTTGGATTTGCTGCTAAAACCATTGTTTATCAATTAGATACGGAAGTTCGTAGAAGTAATTATAGAGCTATAAGCCTAGCTCGCCTACACTGCGACCTCTAGAGTGTGCACCGCGTCCCGCAGCGGCAGAAGGTAACCTTGGTACCGCAAAAAGATGACCAAACGCCCACCAACTATCAGCCACGAATCTACACGGATTCCCACAGATAAACCCAGGTCAGAATAAGAACCACAAAGAAGTATTCGTGAAAATCCGCGCAAATCCGTGGCCAAGGCTTTTCTCCACTCGTTGCCCGCACCGTGATGGGTCATTTAGAGTGGTTGCCAATGTCCACTACCGGCGAACGTTTCGAACGCGCAGTCGCCATCATGGAGCGCTTGCGGGCTCCGGGGGGCTGCCCCTGGGATCGCGAGCAGACCTTCGATTCCATCAAGCCTTATACGCTGGAAGAGACTTACGAGGTCATCGAGGCCATTGACAATCGCGACTGGGGCGAACTCCCCGGCGAGCTCGGCGACTTGCTGTTGCAGATCCTCTTCTATTCGGAAATGGCCAAGGAGCAGGGAAGTTTTTCGATTGACGACGTGCTCGACCGGCTCTCGCGCAAGCTTGTGGACCGGCATCCTCATGTATTCGGCGACACCAAGGCTGACACGTCGGCCGAGGTAAAACGCAACTGGGAGGCGCTGAAAGTCGAGGAACGAAAGAAACGGCTAAGTGAGAAGGACGCAGCCGACGGCAGCCTTGCCGGGAAGACTACGACCCGGTCACCGTCGATTCTGGCTGGAATCTCTTCGTCCATGCCCTCGTTGCTGGAGGCCCACAAACTCAGTTCGCGTGCGGCGCAGATCGGTTTCGACTGGCCTGACATGGAAGGTTTGTTCGAGAAACTCGGCGAGGAGACTCGCGAACTTCGCCAGCATTTGCAGGAGTTTCCTGCTCCCGGGCCGCGCCCCGAAGGCCGCGGCGTCGCCGGGTCGGGACGCCAGATTATTCCAGAAGATTTGCGGGCGCGGCTGGAAGAAGAAGTCGGCGATCTTTTCTTCGTGCTGGTCAACATTGCCCGCTATCTTGCGCTCGATCCCGAATCCGCGCTGCGCAAAACCAATCGCAAGTTCCGCCGCCGCTTTCAGTGGATGGAGCAGCGCCTGCACGAAAGCGGGACCACTCCTGAAAGGGTTTCGATGGACGAACTCGAATCCCTCTGGCAAGAGGCCAAGGGACAGGAGACGCAATCGTGAGTCCGGACGCCATCGTGATTCGCCAATGTGAAGGACTGGACGAGCTGCGAACCTGCGTTGCGCTGCAAAAAGAGATTTGGCACTTCAGCGACGCCGAACTGATCCCGCTACGCATGTTCGTTGTAGCCGAGAAGGTTGGCGGTCAGGTCATGGGCGCTTTTGATGGCAGCCAGATGGTTGGCTTCGCTCTTTCGGTGCCGGGCACACGGTCGAGCCGCGTCTATCTTCATTCGCACATGCTGGCCGTCCGCAAGGAACACCGCAATAGCGGACTGGGCCGCCGCCTCAAGTTGCTGCAGCGGGAAGACGCACTCGCGCGTGGCATTGAACTCATCGAATGGACCTTCGATCCGCTCGAGATCAAGAACTCCTATTTGAATATTGAAAAGCTGGGAGCAATCTCTCGCCGTTACAACATCAATCAATATGGAATCACGTCGTCGCCGCTGCAGGGCGGGCTTCCCAGCGACCGGCTCATCGCCGAATGGTGGCTGAAGTCCAGGCGCGTGGAAACTTTGTTGGCAACGGGGAAGAATCTGGCGCGCAACCAACAGGCTGCCATTGAAGTTCCCGCGCAGATTTACGAATGGAAGGGCGCCGCGGAAACGCGAGGCAAGGCGCAGCAGGTGCAGGAACGCAACCGCGAGCAATTTCTCCGGGCTTTCGAAGGGGGACTTGCCGTGCTGGGTTATGAGCGGGATTCGGCGGGCAACGGCAAGTTCCTGCTGGGCGACTGGGATGAGGAGTGGTCGTACGCATCGAAAGACTGATTCACCACGGAGACACGGAGGCACGGAGAACTTCTTAAACAAGAACATCACGATCGCTAGAGATTTGTTTTTCTCCGAGTCTCCGTGCCTCCGTGGTAGATTCTAAAGCCTTCCTGAAAAGATGAAGATTGAAGCCATCACGCTCCGCGAGATTCACATGCCGCTCGTCCATTTCTTCGAGACGAGTTTCGGACGCACGTACAGCCGCCGCATCCTGCTGCTCACCGCACATTGCGACGGGGTCAACGGCTGGGGTGAATGCGTAGCCGGCGAAGATCCCTTCTACAGCAGCGAGTGGACCGAGAGCGCGTCGCTCACCATCACTCGCCATCTTGCCCCTGCCGCCCTTGGGCGTAACCTCGAATCGGCGCGCGAATGTGCGGCTCTTTTCTCCAAGGTGCGCGGCCACCGCATGGCGAAGGCCGCCCTCGAAAACGCATTGTGGGATGCCGAGGCGAAACAGAAAAGCGTTCCCCTATGGAAACTGCTGGGCGGCACACGGACTGAAATCTCTTGCGGAGTCTCGATCGGCATTCAGGATTCGGTGGAGCAGTTACTGGATAAAATCGAGATCGAACTGGCCGCTGGATACCGCCGGATCAAGGTCAAAGTGAAACCGGGGTGGGACGTGAACGTGCTGGAGAAAATCCGCTCGCGCTGGGCCGACATCACGCTGAGCTGCGACGCCAACTCTGCCTACACGCTCGACCAGGTGGAACATTTGCGAACCTTCGATCAGTTCAACCTGCTGATGATCGAGCAGCCGCTCTGGGATGACGACATCTACTACCACGCCCGCCTGCAAAAAGAACTGCGCACCGCCATTTGCCTCGACGAGTCGATCGTCAGCGCGCGCACCGCAGCCATTGCGGTCGAGACCGGCGCATGCCGCATCATCAACATAAAAGTCGGCCGCGTTGGCGGGTTCACGGAAGCGAAGAAAATCCACGACATATGCCACGCGCAAAAGATTCCCGTCTGGTGCGGCGGCATGCTTGAATCGGGCATTGGCCGCGCTCACAATATCGCTCTCTCCACGCTCGAGAATTTCAGCCTGCCCGGAGACGTCTCGGCCTCCAAACGCTACTGGAAAGAAGACATCATCGATCCGGAGGTGCAGGTTTCACCGCAAGGAATGATCGCGATCAGCGACCAGCCTGGGACTGGCTATCGCGTTAAAGAGGATCTCATCGAAAAGCTGACAGTAAGGAAGGAAACGCTGCGCGCGTGATGCTGGAGGCCATCCCACGAAAAGTAGCTGGCGTCGCCTGATTGCAGCAACTATCCGCATCCCGCTTGTTATACTGACTCTGAAATTCCGGTTGGAGGTGTTCTTTGCGAATCCACGTTTTGCGGATTTTGGCGTTCTTGCTGGTGTGTGTGGCGGCAGTCCCCTGCGGGGCACAGGACAAGGTGACGATCCTCTATGACGCGTTCGGGGAATCGAAGGAACTGACGAAGGATTGGGGTTATTCCGCTTTGGTGGAGCACAACGGAAAGCGAATTCTGTTCGACACGGGGAATGATGCCGCAATTTTTGAACACAACGTGAAGGCTTTGGGCGTGGACCTGACGAAACTGGATTTTGTGGTGATCTCGCACCGGCACGCAGACCACACGACGGGGTTGAGATATGTGCTGAAGGTGAATCCGAACGTTACGGTCTATGTGCCCGCGGATGGCGGGAATGGATTTGGGGGACTGCTTCTTCCGAAGACGTTTTTGCGGGCAGATGAGACCTTGCCGGCGAAGATGCGGTATTTCGGGGGAGCGGATCCGGAACACTTCACATGGGGCAAGCTGTATGACACGGGAAATTTTGTAGCGGTGAATCAATTGACGGAAGTTTCGCCGGGAATTTTCCTGGTGCGGACAGTTTCACAGAACAAAGGGACGCTGGAGCTGCCGGAATTGACGCTGGCGATCAAGAGACCGAACGGATTGCTGCTCGTGGATGGGTGCTCGCACGCGGGGATTGAAGCGATTTTGGAAGCGGCAAGCGCGGTGGATCCGAGGACGGAGATTGTGTTTGGGGGATTGCACCTGGTGACGACGCCGGTGGAAGAGATTGATGTGCTGGTGGAGAATCTGAAGACGAAGTGGAAGGTGCAGAGGATTGCGCCGGGACATTGCACAGGTGAGCCGGCGTTTGCGCGACTGAAGAAGGCGTACGGGGAGAACTATTTGTACGCGGGTTTGGGAACCAAGTTGGAGCAGTAAGAGTGGCGCTGCGGTGGTTGACGAAAAATCGCCAATTACGCTCATTGACCGGTTTTAGTTCCTAGTGCGACTTCGGGTCCGTCGCCGCTGCTCCCGGCTTATAGTTCTCTGCCAGCTTCGCCTGTTCCGCCTTCAACATCTCCACCCCCTGGGCAAACGTCGTGTCCGCGGGCACGCGCCGGAAGTCGCTGAACACCTCGTCAGACTTGATCGCAAGACTTTTGAATAGAAGAATCTTGCCGGTAAAACCCAACGACATGTGCGAGACGTCCCATGAGCCATCCCCAACATCGCACTGCTCGACCAGAAAATGTCCGCCCTTGTCGAGATGCCCCAGAATCCCCCAGCCGAAGCCGACTTCCTTGAACAGAGTTCCGTCGATTCTCGCGATCCTCCGCGCCGCGGAATCAATCAGAACAATTCCCTGCATCCCGGCGAGCACGTCTTCCACGTGGGATGGCGCCCGGTATGCCGGATTGGGCCGGAATTTCAGTCGTACCAGCCGAGCCCCATCCCTGCCAAGATCCGCAGTACCTCGCTCCTCGCCGTCATAGTCGAAAAGAAAAGCATCAGGCAAGGCCTTCACGATGCGCAGGGTGCGCTCGGCGCTTTCCTGCTCCTGAGCATGTTTGCGCCTGAGTTGCTCGGGGTGGCCCACAAGATCCGCCAGACGGCCTTCCTCGCCGTGCATTTGTTCCGGCCCGAGTGGCTTGTCGTTGTAGGCGATCGTGATGCCAGCGATGGCCTCGCGCGTTTCCACATAGAGCCTGGTCTGGGAGCCCTGTGGGGTCTGCTTGCGGGAGCGGAACATGTGTTTCGTCGAATCGTCGTTGGCGGCTGCGACCGCGTTTGCAACCGCAGCCCGCACCAGTTCGATGGGAGAAGGCGAATCCTGCGCAGAACCCGACCTCGAGCCGGCATCCAGGGAACTCGCGCTCATCCCCGCGAGCAGGGTACCCAGCAAAACAGCGGTGGCGGTACGACTCAACTCTGCCTGTCTCGTTCTATCCGGCACACTCCTAGTGTAACAATTGGGCTTCGGGGTCCGTTCGTAGAACTTGCCGGGGCCTGCGTGCCTTGCGTATAGTCGTTGCAGTGAGCGGCCTTCCGGTATTGCCTGATGAGTTGTGATTTGGGAGCAAGCCGTCACGGATTCCCGTTGCACTGATCAGGCCGTACTGATCAAGTTGTACTGATTATTTGTACCAGGAGAGCGTCCAATGAGCGCACCCGCCAGTGGGTTGGCAAGTGGGTTGGCACAAATCGGCAAGTCGGTCTTCATCAAGGGCGAACTTTCCGGCAGCGAAGATCTGTATCTGGACGGCCAGGTGGAGGGCAGCATCGCTCTCAAGGGCAACAGCTTGACGGTTGGCCCCAACGGCCAAGTCAAAGGCAGCGTCGAGGCCAAAGGCGTGGTGGTGCAAGGCAAGCTTGAGGGCAACATTCAGGCCAGCGATCGCGTCGAACTGCGTAAATCTGCAATTGTCACCGGGGATATCACCACCCAGCGCATTTCGATCGAAGAAGGCGCTTATTTGAAGGGCAAGGTTGATATTCATCGGGCCGATGTGAAGTGAGTATGTGAAGTGAGTAATACTTCGGCCGCGATACAGTTTTGACCAGGGCGTTAGGCTATGGGGCACTCAGCACACTCGTCGAGCGGAATTAGCTGAGGAGTTACGAAGTCAGGATGTCGTCAGTCTCACAGAATTTCATGAAACTTTTTCGCGGTTCATCCGGAGCGGAGACCATCCCGGCGCAGGGCGCAGAGAAACTGACCCGCCGCTCCAGCGGCCTGGGAGAGTTGTCTCGCACCTGGAAGACTGCGGAAGGCCTGTGCGTTCTGGATCTGGGATCGACCTCCGCTACCAACATCCGCCACTTCACTGAACACGGCCACAGAATCTACAGTGAAGACCTGCTCACCGCCTCCACCGATCCCGAACTTCTTATTACAGACGAGAAAGGGGTTGCTGCTCTCGACAGCCGCAAGTTTCTCGCCGATAACCTGGTCTATCCGGCCGCTCACTTCGACGTCGTCCTGTGCTGGAATCTGCCGGATTATCTCGATGAGAGCCTGGTGAAACCGGTGGTCGGGCGCCTGTGGTCGGTGCTGAAACCCGGAGGCATGCTGCTGGCGTTCTTCCATACCCGTGATGCCGGACCGGACTCGCCCTGTCACCGTTTCCACATCGTCGGCGCCGACACTCTTGAGATGAAAAAGATCGTGCTGCGCCGGGACGCGCATCGCGTTCCCACAGGAACTGCACACACCGCCTCATCGGATGGTTTCCAGTTGCAGCGCGTGTTCAACAACCGCCACATCGAAAACCTTTTTCACGATTTCGCTTCCATCAAATTCTTTCTCGCCCGCGACAATATTCGTGAAGTGCTGGTCGTCCGCTAGTGGCCATGTCATGGTGAACTGAATGAGTAGCGGTCCCTCAGGGGCTAAAGCCCGCGTCTTTATTGGCTCTGGGCGGCACGGCTTGAAGCCGTGCCCTTCCCAAAGCGATTTATGAGGTAGCTTCTAGGTGGCCCGCGTTTTCTCGACTGGACCTTTCCACACAATCACTCCCATGCGGAAAAGATAGTTACGCGAGATCTCAACCTGCGCTGCTGCCTGAGGAAAAGCAGACGCGAGCATGCTTCGAATTTCGTCCGGAACATAGGCCCGGCGCACCGAAGTCAGCCCGTCCAGCCAAGCCACACGGCTGCGCATGATGGGGTAGCCGGCATACGCCAATGCCAGATGCAAGGGATGCCGAACCAGGTCGTTGATCAGCACCGCTCGCCGGCTCACCCGCAGACCCTCGCGCACGAACTGCGCCAGTTGCTGCACGTTTAGGTGATGCACAAAAAGGTTGCAACTCACAAGATCGAAAGCGCCATCGCCGAAAGGCAGGGAGAGCGCATCGGCGACAACGCTACGGTTTTTTGGGATTCGTTCTTCGCCTCCGCGATTTTCCCCCACGCGGTTTCCTGAAAGAAGATGAGACCATGCCCGGTCCAGCAGCGTCACGTCGAGCGTGATGCCACGCCGCGCCAGCCTTTGCTGGACCATCTGCGGGACTTCCCCCGACCCGGCCGCCACTTCCAACAGGGAAAAATGTCTTACACCGAAAGCCTGAGCCGCACCTTCCACCATCTTCAGCGTGGTGGCAACTCCGCCGAACCAGCGGTTCACCCTGCCGAGATCCCGTAGCGTAGTCTCTACGTCGGCAGGAGAGCAAGCGTCGGAATCGAGAATCTCAGGTGCGTCGACTCGCTGCATGGCAAGGGTTTGCTGGGTTGCGGCGCGTTCGCCAGCCTTCAAACCTCGGCCAGTTCTTCTTCCAGCAATTGCTTGTTATACAGGTCGCTGTAGTAGCCGTTCAAGGCGAGCAATTCGTCGTGGGTGCCCGCTTCGACGATGCGTCCGTCGTGCAGCACGGCGATGCGGTCGGCATTGCGCACCGTGGAAACGCGGTGGGAGATGAAGATAGTGGTGCGGCCCTGCATCACCTCGCGCAGGTGATTCAGGATTTTATCTTCGGTGTGCGTGTCGACGCTGGAGAGAGCGTCATCGAGAATGAGGATGCGCGGGTTGCGAATCAACGCGCGCGCAATCGCGGTGCGCTGCTTCTGGCCTCCAGAAAGCGTGATGCCGCGCTCGCCCACCATGGTTCGATACTGCTCGGGAAAGCTCTCGATATCGGAGGAGATATTGGCGGCTTCGGCCGCCTGGTGAATCTCCTGATCGGTAGCCGATTCGACGCCCAGGGCAATGTTTTCCCGGATTCGGTCGCTGAACAGAAATGTTTCCTGCGGCACAAACCCAAGATTCTTGCGGAGCGATGCCAGGGAAAACTCCCGGATCGGCCGGCCATCGACCAGAACCATCCCTGGCGCCGCGTCGTAAATGCGCGGAATCAGATTGACCAGCGTGGTTTTTCCCGAGCCCGTCGGACCCACGATCGCCATGCTGCTGCCCGCGGGGATCCGCAGGTTCAGGTTGTGCAGCACAGGCTTGCCGCCATAGGCAAAGTTCAACCCGCG
>Ga0302180_10003478_pt1 | contig 11857 bp, 9 predicted proteins | sample I_Palsa_E3_2_FD_200575 | JGI IMG/M metagenome (GOLD analysis project Ga0302180, IMG submission 200575) | Peat permafrost microbial communities from Stordalen Mire near Abisko, Sweden - I_Palsa_E3_2 | ecosystem: Environmental > Terrestrial > Soil > Palsa > Peat permafrost | place: Sweden: Abisko... | reverse complement strand
AGGCGCCTGCCGGCAGCTTCGCGAGGAGCAGCAGCGTGTGCACGAAGACATCGCCTTCGGGATGATATTGCGGAGGCTGATCGACTCCCTTCATGGCAGCGATTTCGGGCAGAACTTCCTTTAGCAGGCGTGTTGTATCCAGTAACTCGAAGGCCCGGCTTGCTCTGCCTTCGGTCAGCATTTTGGTTAGTTCTTCGCGTATCCGTTCGCAGGAGACCTGATGAATTTTCGGCGCCAGCTTCTGGATCGCTTCGAAGGTGGCTGGATCGATTTTGAAATCGAATCGCGCCGCGAAGCGGACGGCTCTCAGCATGCGCAGATTGTCTTCGGCGAAACGGCGCTCGGGATCGCCAATGGCACGGATGATTCCAGCCTTCAGGTCGGCTTGGCCGCCTACGAAATCCAGAATCTTGTTGGGAGTATTGTCGGGCAGCAAGGGATCGAGCATCATGCCATTGATGGTGAAGTCGCGGCGCTGCGCGTCTTCCCGCGGGTCTTTGGTGAAGCGGACTTCGTCGGGATGACGGCCATCGGAGTAACTGACGTCGGAGCGGAAGGTAGCGACTTCCACGGTTTTCCCCCCGGCCGAGCGACGGATGGCCTCGCTTGTTAAATCCTGCTCGACGGGCGAATGTGGCACCAACACGACGCCGAACTGCTCGCCAACCGCGAAGGTCTGGGGGAAGATCTGCATCACTTGCTTCGGCGTGGCATCGGTAGCTACATCGTAATCGGCGGGCTCGCGGGCCAAGAGGAGATCGCGGACGCAACCTCCGGCGAAGTAGGCTTGATGGCCTTGCTTGCGGAGCGTGCGAACGATTTCGGTGGCGTGTTGTTTCGCTTCGCTCATTTAAACTGGTTCGACATCCCCAAGGTTGCGGAGGTCGCGCTCGGCGGAGCGAAAGACCGCGGCAATCGGGTGGAAGAAATGCGGAGGTCCTTCGCTTCGCACGGGATGATTTTATTTCCCGGGCGGAGACTGTTTTCATTATGCCTGAGGCTTCGATACTCGGCATCGAGAGCTCCTGTGACGAGACCGGCGCGGCGGTGGTGCGCTCCGGCCGGGCGATTTTGTCGAATGTGGTGGCTTCGCAGATTGCGACTCATGAGCGCTATGGAGGAGTCGTTCCGGAGCTGGCATCGCGCGAACATTTGCGGGCGATTGTTCCGGTGGTGCGGCAGGCGCTGGCTGCGGCCGGCAAGACCTACGGGTCTATTGATGCCATCGCGGTGACGCAAGGACCGGGATTGGCGGGCGCTTTGCTCGTTGGCATCAGCTTTGCTAAGGCTTTGGCTTTTGCGCTGGAGAAACCGCTGATTGCTGTCAATCATCTTGAGGGACACATCCACGCGGTGTTGCTGGAGGAGCGGCAGAGCGAAAATGACGAACTGCAGTTTCCGCTGGTCGCTTTGGTCGTCTCTGGGGGACACACTCATCTTTATCTCGCCGAGGTGCAGGAAAACCTTTGGACTTATCGGAATATTGGGCACACTCGCGATGATGCCGCGGGCGAGGCGTTCGATAAGGTCGCGAAGCTGCTGGGGCTTGGATATCCCGGAGGTCCCCTGATTGATCGCTTGGCGACGCATGGCGATCCGGAGGCGGTGAAGTTTCAGACATCGCAGATCAAGCATGCGGACCGCCGCGATCACAGGCAGAGCGGGTCAAAGGAAATCGTGCTCGAAGATGACAGGCCGCACTTTGATTTTTCTTATAGCGGAATCAAGACTGCGGTCTTGCGCTATGTGGAAATGCACGATCTGAAACCCCGGATCGAGGCTCGGCGTCGGGCGCTCGCTGGCATAGAAAAGCCCCGGGTTGAGGACGTTCTCAGGTTTTGTGATCGGCAAACGCTTAATCTGGTGGCTTCCTTTCAGCGCTCGATGGTCAAGGATCTGGTGGCGAAGGCGCTGAATGCTGCGCGCACGTATGACGCTCGTACTCTTTTTGTGAGCGGCGGTGTAGCCGCCAATCTGGAGTTGCGGGACGCGTTTGAGCGCGAAGCTCGGATGGAGGCGCTTTCAGTGTTTTTTCCGTCGCGCGCCCTTGCAACCGACAATGCGGCGATGATTGCTGGCGCGGCATTTCCCAAGTTTCTGCGGAGGGAATTTGTGGCTATGGACTTTTCTGCTGAAGCGGGAATGGCGCTGCGCTGATCCCCGTTATTCCCGCGAGTGGGCGCGAGAAGACGGCATTCATAAAATCGTATTTTGAGGCATGCCCCGATACGAATCGATGCCGCGAATGCGCTTGCGATCACACTGCAACACCATCCGCCAACCTGGGGCTCTTCGATGGTTTTGGGAATCCAACCGGTACTTGGTATCGAATTGAAACATTTCCCAGCTACAATAGTTCGCGATGAAATCGACAATTTATGTGGTGGAAGACGATCCGGATATTTCTCGCCTGGTTCGCCATCATCTGGAAGGCGCCAGCTTTAATGTGCGGCTCTATGCGACCGGCAATCAGGTCGTGGTCGATGCGGAAAGGCAGCGTCCGGCGCTCTTTCTGCTGGATATTATGGTTCCTGGGAAGGATGGACTGGAACTTTGCCGCCAGATTCGACAATCGGTGTCGCTCGCTTCGATTCCGGTGATCTTTCTGACTGCCAAAAGCGGCGAAGCGGATCGCGTTCTTGGATTGGAATTGGGCGCCGACGACTACATTCCCAAACCTTTCAGTCCGCGCGAACTGGTGGCCCGCGTGAAAGCGGTGCTGCGCCGTTTTGAGCGGCCACTGCCGGCCGTACCTACCAAGATTGACGACGTTCACATCGACCCCGGCGCCATGACTTTGACGGTTCGCGGGAAGCAGGTGCCTACTACGGCTACCGAATTCCGGTTGCTCGACTATTTCATGCGGCATGCGGGGCGCGTTTTTACTCGCGATCAACTGCTTGACTCGGTGTGGCGCGACACGGCTTACGTTACGCCCCGGTCGGTAGACGTTTATGTGCGGCGCATACGGGAAAAGATCGAGCCGGATCCGGAGAATCCGCGATACCTGAAGACGGTGCGAGGGGCTGGCTACCGATTTGAGGTCGCGCGTTGAGAAGTCGCATCTTCGTTAAATTGATGTTTGTGTTTCTGCTGGTGATTGGGGTGACGGCAATCACTTTGCAATGGACCGTGCACACCGTCTGGGAGCGAACCCTTCGGGAGCAGATCGAACGCAATCTCAAACAGAAAACCTTGATGTTCGCTTATCGCGTGGAAGGGGACGGGCAGCAGTCGCTCGCGGATATTGCCGCTCAGGAAGGCCAGGCCGCGGGAGCGCGCGCCACCGTTATTGATCCGACCGGAAGGGTGCTGGCCGATTCCGAAGCGGATCCTGGCTCGATGGAGAATCATCTGGGCCGCAAGGAGTTTGCGGCTGCTCTTGCCGGCAAACTTGGAGTTGACGAACGCAAGAGTCAATCTCTCGGCGTCCCCTACTTGTACGTGGCAGCGCCCGTTTCCGGGGGAGCGGTGCGGTTGGCGTATCCCTTACCGGAGCTCGAAATTACGGATCGGCCGCTCGCCGTGGCGCTGACCTGGGGATCGCTCACAGCTTTCATTTTCGCGCTGCTCGTCGCGGCACTCGCGGCTCACTATGTGGGCTGGCGACTGCAGCGCATAGTAACTTTTGCCGAACGCGTGGCAGGCGGCGATCTGACGGCCCGAATCGCCTCCCGTTCCGGGGACGAGATCGGGCAGGTGGCCGCGGCGCTCGATAAGACGACGCGGCGCGTGGAAGAAAGTTACGCTCGCGTCCAGACCAGCCAGCGCGAACTCGAGACCCTGCTGAACAGCATGCAGGATGCGGTGGTTGCGGTTGACGGTGAGGGGCGCATCCAGTGGGCGAATCGGAGCATGGATCGGCTGCTGCATCGTGCCGCGCGATTGAACGCGCCACTGATCGATAGCGTGCGCGACCCTGATTTTCTCTCCGCAATTCAAGAGGCGGCGCGCGACCAGGTGGTTCGGTCCGCGCGCTCGAACACCATCGTTTCCGGGCGAACCTTTGATGTCACCGCCGCTCCGATGCCTGGGGGCGGCGCGGTCGCTGTGCTTCGTGATCTTACGGAGACGGAACGGATGGAAAAAAGCCGCCGCGATTTTATTGCCAACGTTTCGCATGAGTTGCGGACACCACTGACTTCCATTCAGGGATACACCGAGACTTTGCTTGACAGTCCGCTCGAAGACGCTCATGTACGCGATTTTTTGGAAATCATTCGCAAGAACTCGGCGCGGATGTCCCGGCTCACGGAAGACCTGCTCACGCTGGCTCGCGTGGAATCGGGCGAGCAAAGGTTCGACATCCAGCGGATCAACACCGAGGAACTGCTGCAGGACGCAGGCGAGAGCTTTCGTGAAGTGGCGCGCTCTTACGGCGTGGATCTGGTAATTGAGAATTCCGTTCCCGCGCGGCACGTGAATGCCGACCGCGAAGCGATTCATCAGATTTTTTCTAATCTAATTGAGAACGCTTTGAAGTACGCGGCGTCAGGAAAAAAAATTATTCTCGGCGCTCGCCAGGTTACGAACGGAATCGAATTCTACGTCAGGGATTTCGGGCCGGGCATTTCTTCGGAGCATTTGCCGCGCCTGTTTGAGCGCTTCTATCGGGTCGACAAGGCCCGCTCGCGGGAGTCTGGAGGCACTGGGCTCGGCCTCGCCATCGCCAAGCATATCGTTTTGGCGCATGGCGGAACCATTCGTGCCGAGAGCGAGCTGAACCATGGCTCGAGCTTTTTGTTCGCACTGACAGCCTCCGGGCCGGAGGCGGCGTAGACCGATGGGCGGTCAGTCGGCTTTACCGCTGCATTTTCATTCGGATAAGTGACAAGAAATTCACCACTTTGTAACCTCCACAGGGACGCGAGGCCTTATGCTTTTCTTGTGTGTCCCGTTCCCAAGTGATACCGTTCATTCAATTAAGAGGTTCCTGGCATCGAATATGGTAAGCGCGGTTTAGTCTATGGGTGCAGCCGGTGCAAAAGTACCTGTTGAGCCATCGCACGCTTCGTTAGTGCAGCGGACAGTAGAAGCGTGCCATCTGGCGCGCGAGGCGGCGGCGATTGCGGCCGAGGGGATCGCGACCGGGTCGATGTCTCGCATGAACGACATCCGGGATTGCGAGAAACGACTCGATTCCATCGACCGGGAAGTGGACTCGGGGGTGACTTCGACGATCACCCGCGTTCCGGAGGCGGAAACCCGACAGTTGCTTGCCTGTATGAAGGTCATGATCGGGCTGGAGCGGATTGGCGACCTGCTCTTGAGCTTTGCTACCAGCGCGCAGGCCGCAGGGGGGCGCATCGATTCCGAGGATGCCCGGGACTTGACGCACATGGCCACGGTTCTCGAAAAAATGCTGGCCGATGTCGGGCAGTCTTTTTCCGAACGCGACGTGAGGAAGGCCATCGAGGTGCTTCGCGCCGACGCGGAAATGGATCGGCTGCGCAATATTATCTTTTTGCGGCATATCGAGAATCCGGAGAACGTCGCACACCACGCCAGTCTGCAGGTTATCTTCATGACTCAATCTCTCGAACGCGCCGGCGACCACGCCAAGAATCTCGCCGAAGAGGTTTGCCATTTTGTCAGCGGCCGAAGCATCCGCCACTTGCTTATGGACTATGACAAACCAAAAGAGCAGATGTTTATCGAGTGGCTGCGGCACAAAGAAGACAAACCACAGTAACTGGCGCCTAAGTCGATGAGTTAGAGATCATTTTTCCTCGCCGCCGCTCTCCCCGAGCGGTACAATTATGCCGGTTATCGTGCCCCCCAAGGAGTAACTCCGGTTCCGGGCACAGGAAGACAAGCATGAGAACGACCCGGGTTCTTCTCTTGATTCTTATGGTGTGTCTTGTTCCGCCAGTTTGGGGACAGGCTCCCGCACCGCCGGCGAGGGGCGGCCGCACCGATCGCCCCATTACGCTCGATGTGGTCGTAACCGACAAGTCGGGTAATCCCGTATCCGGATTGCAACAGTCGGACTTCACGGTTCTGGATGACAAGCAGGCGCAGACGATCCTTGCCTTTCGTGCGGTTGATGAAACCAGCAAAGGTCCTCCGCTGCAGGTGATATTCCTTCTCGACGCAGTCAACCCTTCGTATCGTGCGGTGAGCAATGCTCGACAGCAATTGGAGAAATTTCTGCGCCAGGGCGACGGCCCGCTTCCGGTGCCGATGTCCCTGGTTTTGTTGACCGACAAAACGACCCGGGCGCAAGGTTCGGTAACTCGCGACCGAGCCGCCTTGCTCGATTCGGTCCACGCCTCCGAGACCGGCCTGCGCGACATCGGCAGAGCGGCAGGATTCTATGGCGGTGCGGAACGTATGCAGCTTTCCCTCCGCACTCTCGAAGATTTCACGTTGTTTGAAGAAAAACAGCCGGGAAGAAAGCTCTTGATCTGGCTGAGCTCGGGATGGCCGCTGCTCTCCGGACCGAATGTGCAAATGAGCGAAAAGGATCTGCAAATAACGTTCCACCACATTCTTGCGATATCGACCGAAATGCGCGAGGCTCACGTCACGCTCTACAGCATCGATCCGCTCGGAATGGACGACGCCGGCGGATTCCGAACTTTTTATTACCAGAGTTTTCTGAAAGGCGTGGTTTCGCCGAATAAGGTGGAAAATGGGAACCTCGGGTTGCAGGTGATCGCGACGCAAAGCGGTGGGCGCGTGCTCAACAGCAGCAATGACGTTGCCGCGTTGATTGCTGGCTGCTTGCTGGACACAAAGGCTTATTACAGCCTCGCGTTCGAGGCCGCCGACGCCGACCATCCGGACGAGTATCACGACCTCCAGGTCAAAATCGACAAACCGGGGCTTGCCGCTCGCACGCGGACCGGATATTACGCCCAGCGGCGCGAGGTCGTGAAGAATTAGCGCCTAAGTTCTGGCAGCTGACGTCCTTACGCCTCTTGACACCGGGAGCCTCCGAGGTGAGACTCGGTTCAGCCCCTTCGGTGCAGTCTCGACTGTCTTCGTCGCTCGAAATTTGTTCGCCGAAGCGGCTTGGACCGATTCCATGCACGAATTACCCCAATCCGAAAGATTCGGCTCACCGGGCCCCCAAGACACCGATGCTGAAAGCAGACGGATTTCGTCGGGGAGCGGAGTTGCGGGTGCAGCCCCACGAAATCGCGCGCTGGATGAGCCGGAACTCGAGTCTGCACTTCAGTTGTTGGTGGAACGCGCGCAATACATCACCGGTGCTACCGGCACGGCCCTCGCTCTGCCCCAGGGTGATGAGATGGTTTGCCGCGCGAGCGCGGGTTCTTCGGCGCCAGCGGTTGGCGCTCGCCTGCAGGTTCTCTCCGGTCTGACTGGTGAAAGTATCACGCGGCGACAATTGCTGCGCTGTGACAATGCGGAAACCGATCCGCGCGTGAATCTGGAAGCGTGCCGGACGCTCGGGATCGCATCCATCGTTGTGTTGCCTTTATTCCGGCAGAATGGCGAGGTTCGCGGAGTGATCGAACTTTTTTCCGATCATCCTTATGCTTTCGAAGAGCGTGACCTTGTCGCCCTCGAACGGATGGCCGATCTGACATTAACGGCCCTCGATCTGGCGGAACAGCACGACGGCGCCGCCCAGGTTACGGCGCCAAGACGGCGAGAACTCGAAACGCCGGTTGAGCTTCCCCATGCGAGATCCGTCCGAGAAGGTTTCGCGGTTCCTCGGGTGGAGGAATTCGCTGAGCCACGACGCCTTGATGCAGATGCGCCAGTGAATTCGTCATCCACGCCGTCCACAGTTCCAGAGGCGATGCGCCGAAAGCAAAAGTGCGTTACTTGCGGATTTCCAGTTTCCGAAGGGAGAACGCTTTGCCTCGACTGTGAAAAAAAGAACAAGATTGAGACCGGACAGAGCGGGATCAGAAGGTTGGAACCGGAGCAGGAACAGGCATCGGCCGACAATTGGTTGCTCGAACCATCGTCGGGTGAACCATCTTTGGCGGGGAACGTGGCATCCGAGGAGTTTGTTCCGGCTTTCCTGGTCAAGGCCTCGGTCGAGAAAGAATCCTGGCTCTCGAATCACGTGATTCTGCTCGCCATCATCGTTCTGGTCTTGGTGGTTTTGGTTGCAGTTGTCATTTTGAGATAACTACTCTTGCACTTAGGTACCGTTTTCCTTGACAAATTGCTGAATGAACCAATACTCTGCGCTTAATCGTTGTCAGATTAGATAGGTGCTGAGCATGAAAAATGTGTATGAGGTTTTGCGACAGAAGGAACTTGAACTGACCCGTCTGGAAAAAGAAGTTGAGGCCCTGCGCGTCGCCGCTCCCCTCCTTTCGGAAGAAAAAGAGATGGCTGAGTTGCCCAAGCCCAGTTTAGCTCCTCCTGCACAGCCGCAACCCGTCCGGGTTCCGCCTGCGGTTGCTGCGCAAGGCGGTGCCGCGCCAGCGCGAGCGGCGGGCTGGGAAGATGCAGCCAAGCGCTGGCCTTAAGTCTAAATTCAAAAATACACTGGTCGAGACGGGTATGGCCCGTTGTTCGTACTGGTGTTCGGCATTTGCAATAAAACGCCCAGGCCCGAGTCGATTCGTTCTTGGGCTGTTTTTGCGCGCTCTCTCAATCTGCGGTGTTGAAGGCCAACGCCAACAAAGTCTTTTGCTCAACCTCGTGCGCTTTGGCCGAACCAGTCGCCGGACTCGCACTTGCCGAGCGTTTCACCGAATGTACCGGGCGCCCATTTGCGATGCGCTTCAAACGCGGTAGCAGATTGGACAGCGCTCCCATGTTCGCAGGCTCTTCCTGCACCCAGACAATATCTCGCGCGCTCGCATGGCGCTCCAGTTCCGCGGACAGTTCTGCCTCCGGGAACGGATACATCTGCTCGAGAAAGACAATGGCAGTGTTCGAGTCATTGCGCTTCTGGCGCTCGCTGCGAAGTTCGTGTCCGACTTTCCCGGTGCAGATCAAAATGCGCTTGGCATCCTGGGTTTCGGTGTCCGGAATCACCGGCAGGAATCGCTGATGCGTCAGATCTTCGAGCGGAGATAGGGCATCGGGGTGCCGCAGCATGCTTTTCGGAGTGAAGACGATCAGCGGCTTCCTCCACTTGCGCAGTGCCTGGCGGCGCAGCAGGTGAAAGTATTGCCCGGCATTCGAGGGCTGTGCGATCTGGATATTGTCGCGGGCCGCCAGTTGCAGGAAGCGCTCAATGCGCGCGCTCGAATGTTCCGGGCCCTGGCCTTCATAGCCGTGGGGCAGTAAGAGTACCAGGCCCGAAAGCAGGTTCCACTTGTCTTCACCGGCGCAGACAAACTGGTCGATCACGGCCTGCGCGACGTTTGCGAAATCGCCAAACTGCGCTTCCCACAACACGAGCGCCTCGGGATAATCACGGCTGTAGCCGTATTCAAATCCCATCACGCCCGCTTCTGAAAGCGGGGAGTTGTAGATGTCACAGGCCGCCTGACCGGACGCAATGTGACGCAAGGGAACGTATTCCAATTCATCCTGAACATCGATCAGCACGGAATGGCGCTGATTGAAGGTTGCGCGACGCGAATCCTGTCCGCTTAATCGCACCGGAATCCCTTGCTTCACCAGGCTTGCAAACGCGAGCGCCTCGGCCATGCCGTAGTCGACCGGTTTTTTGCCCGTCCCCATTTCCTGCCGCTGCTCTAACAACTTCTTTACTTTGGGATGGATGTGAAAGCCCTGCGGATACGTAGTCAAACGTTCGGTGAGTTCGAGCAGGTCTTCGCGCGCAATGCCCGTGGGCTCTTCGTATTCCGGTTTGTAGCGACCTCCGAAGTAGTCGTCCCAATATTCGGGAAGATCGCGCATCTTCGGTTTTTTGGTGAACTGCATCGCAGTTTTCTGGGCGCTTTCGTACTCGGCCTTGATCGTCGCGGCGCGCTCGGCGATATTTTCGACGCCGATCTGTTTGGCATAGATCTGATAGAGCGGCGGATGTTCCTTGATCGCCTTGTACATCAGCGGTTGGGTGACGGTAGGGTCGTCCACTTCGCTGTGGCCATGACGACGGTAGCCGATGAGATCGACAATGACGTCATTGCCAAATTTATAGCGATACTCGGTCGCGATACGGGCGATTCGCATCACCGCGTCAACGTCTTCGCCATTGACGTGAAAAATTGGGATCGCCTGGCGGCGTCCGAGTTGTGCGGAGAAGCGGGAGGAGTGTTCTTCGCGGGCGTTGGTTGTGAACCCGACGAGATTGTTGACGATTACGTGGATCGTCCCGCCTACCGTATAACCGGCGAGATCCGCATAATTGATCGTTTCCGCCGTGATGCCTTGGCCTGCGAAGGCAGCATCGCCGTGCACCAAAAGCGGCAGATATTTCGCTGTGCCACCTGCGCCGGCACGGTCCTGCTTGGCGCGGGTGCGTCCGATTGTAACCGGATCCACTGCCTCCAGGTGGCTTGGATTGGATGCCAGATGGATGTGAATTTTCTTCCCGCCCTTTGTTTCGAACTCACCGGTCGCGCCCATGTGGTATTTCACATCGCCCGACCCCAGTACGCTGCGCGGATCCACGTCTTCGAACTCTGCAAACACCTCCTCCGCGGGGCGATTTGCAACATGGATGACCATATTCAGACGGCCGCGATGGCTCATACCCATGACCAATTCCACCGCACCGTTTTCGCCGGCCACATCGAGAACCTGGTCCAACGCCGGCAACAAAGAGGTGTTGCCTTCGAGTGAGAATCGTTTGTTACCGAGATAGCGCTGCTGCAGGGTCTGTTCGAACAGATCGGCTCGCGTCAGCAGATCAAGGGCTCGCTCCCGGTCGACTGCGGCGGGCTCCGCTTCCATGCGCTCCTGAATCCAGCGGCGACGCTCGGGATCGGCTATGTGCATGAACTCCACGCCTACGCTGCCACAGTAGATGCGACGCGCTTCCCGCGCCCATTCGTTGTCGATTTCGAGATCGGGATGCGGTTGCGGCAGCAGCAGGCCGAGCGGATTCAATTCGGCTTCGAGATATCCAAATTGCCGAAATAGGCCAAAGACGCGTTCGCGTTCGTAGTTATCATTGAGGGCGAGATTGATGGCAGGAGTCGCGCTCCCGCGAGTAGTCCGGGTTGAGGTAGGCATATTAGGTCTTCTATAGAATAACGGATGCGGCCCTCTGCGTGGCCGATTCAAGGGGTAGAACCTGTACTCAAGTTTTAACTGAAACTCGGTTGACGCAAATGCACGGCGCGAGACTAGAGATGTCCCTATGGCCAATGGAATCATTGATGTACGCAGCCGCTACTCCGTCCCGGAGACGCTGGCGAGGCTACGGTCGATCGTTCAGGAGAAGGGCATGATAGTTTTTGCCATCATCGACCACAGCGGTGAGGCGGAGAAAATCGGCCTGGAAATGCGCCCGACGCAATTGTTGATTTTTGGCAGTCCGAAGGGTGGAACGCCTTTGATGGTCGCCGCGCCGAGGCTGGCGATTGACCTTCCGCTGAAAGCGCTGGCATGGCAGGATGAGAATGACCAGGTTTGGCTTTCCTACAATTCACCGGAATATTTGCAGGAGCGGCACGGCTTCCGAGCGGAGCTGATGAAAAACATTGCCGGCATCGGGGCGCTGGTAGAGAAGGCTGTGGAATAATGCTGCTCGCAGGGGTTCAATCGCAGAGGTTCAATCGATAAATCATGGCCGGCATTCAAAAAGAAAATGTGCAGGAAGAAAAGGAAAATGCGGGCCGCGCCGCTGCGCGGTTGGTGACGGATGGCGAGATCGTCGGATTGGGCACGGGCTCAACCGCTTATTTCGCAATCGTCGCTTTGGGTGAACGCGTGCGGGAAGGCCTGAAAATCACTGGCATTCCAACATCCGTGCACACCGCCGACCTGGCGAGGACAGTGGGCA
>Ga0302180_10003476_pt1 | contig 11860 bp, 10 predicted proteins | sample I_Palsa_E3_2_FD_200575 | JGI IMG/M metagenome (GOLD analysis project Ga0302180, IMG submission 200575) | Peat permafrost microbial communities from Stordalen Mire near Abisko, Sweden - I_Palsa_E3_2 | ecosystem: Environmental > Terrestrial > Soil > Palsa > Peat permafrost | place: Sweden... | reverse complement strand
CATCCCCTCTCCCCGATTTTATGCCACTCGAACCCGTTTTCATTTGCCGTACCACCTCAAAAATGCCCCCTTTTTCCCACTTGTTATTAGCTTGATTCTTGATCACGTAGGGTCGGATCAGGGCAAGAACCACTCCTACTCATAGCGCAGGCTTTCGACCGGATCGAGTTGGGCCGCGCGGATAGCGGGGACGGTTCCGAACAAAATACCGACCAGCGATGAAACCACGATAGCGATGATGGCGGAAAGTCCGGAGATGGGGATCCTGAAAGCAGTGAAGAACCGGACAGAGAATGGGATAGCCAGCCCGATGATAATGCCAAGGATGCCGCCAATCAGCGAGATCAGGATGGCTTCGGAGAGAAACTGGAAACGGATCTCGCGGTTGGTTGCGCCTACTGCCTTGCGAATTCCGATCTCGCGAATGCGCGCGCTTACCGTAGCAAGCATGATGTTCATGATGCCAATACCGCTAACCAGCAGAACAATGAGCGACACTGCCAGCAGGACCATGGTCATGGCGGTCGCCGTTTTGTCGGCAACCGCCACGAGTTCAGTGAGATTTCTGACGCTGTAAACCGATTCCGGCCGGTGCCGCGACTGGATGACGCGTTTCACCTGGGCTGTGATCGGGTTCACCAGGGATGCGTCCGCGGCGGAAAAGAAAATTTGCTTCACCATGGGAGTTTCCTGGAAATAACGCATCACAGTAAAAGGGATCAGCATGGTGTTTTCGGTCACCTCCGATTGCTCGAAGGTATCCACACGTTCACGGAAAATGCCAATGATGGTAAAGGGCAAAGCGCTCAGCTTGACCGTCTTTCCGAGGGCGGCCTGCTCGGATCCGTAAAGCTGGATCGCCAGTTTCGGGCCGATGAGACCGACTTTGTTATGCGCCTGAGAATCTTCATTGTCGAAGAAACGGCCATCTAATATGACCAGGTTACGAATATGCTCATATTCGGGATAAACCCCTATAATCTGCAGATCGCGCTCTTTGCCGCCGCCTACGGATACGCGGTCGTTGAGCGGAAGCACCGGCGAAGCAGCAACAATACCGTCGACCTCGTGCTCGACAGCTTCCATGTCTTCGAGAGTCAGCGAGTCGTTGCCCGAAGTCGTAATACGGCCACCGCCGCTTTCGTACTCGGCATAAATCCAGTTCGATCCTATGGCTTGAATCTGGTTCAAAAGGTATTGCTTGCCGGTGAGCCCGATGGTGGTTACAAGGATCAAGGAAGCGGTTCCGATCACCATCCCGAGCGCGGTAAGAGCGAAGCGGATCTTGTTGCTCATGAACGTCTCGCAGGCGAAGCTGAAGATTTCGCCGAGCGCCAGGTGGGCGCCGCCGTTCTGGGTTGTGGCTTTCATCCGCTACTTTAGATGCTACGAAGAGTCCGGGTGACCCGCAAGAGCCGAGCCCGTTTTCTCGAACCGATCTCTGTTGAATTCTTCGAATGCGTTGAGAAGGGATCATCTCACTCTGAACTCTAAACCTATCGTGGCTCGTATATCCGCTTTCTTCTTGCTAACCGCCATAGCTCTTCTGATCCACGGCTATCATCCCTACGCCGAAGACGCCGAGATTTACCTGCCCACCGTCCAGAAGATCTTGAATCCAAATTTGTTTCCGGTAAACTCCGAATTCTTTGACCGGCATGCCGAACACTCTTTTTACCCGCATTTGATCGCCTCGTCGGTTCGGATCACACATCTGCCCCTGCCCTGGGCGGATCTCCTGTGGCATCTCGTCTCTATTTTCCTGTTGCTCGCGGCGAGCTGGAGGCTGGCGACCGCTTTTTTTCAATCACAATCGACCGGAGATGAGCGGGCGTGCTGGGGAGCCGTCGTACTGATGACCACGATGCTGACCCTCCCCATCGCCGGGACAGCACTTTACATCATGGACCAGTACCTAAATCCGCGGAACCTGGCAGCGTTTGCAGCGTTGTTTGCGTTGGCGGAGATGCTGCATCGCAGGTACGGTCGCACGGTATTGTGGCTGGCGTTGGCGGCGGCCGTGCATCCGCTCATGGCCAGCTTTGCGATTTTGTTTTGTGCATGGCTCTGGTTGCTCGAGCGATTTCGTCCACGGTTTCTGGGATTCGCCGTCGCGCTTCCCTTTGGCATTACGCTCGATCCCCCGCCAGTCCCGTATCACGAAGTTGCGCTGCGGCAACGTTCGCACTTCGTCTTGCGCTGGGAGTGGTATGAGTGGTTGGGAGTGATCGGGCCAGTGCTGCTGTTCTGGTGGCTGGCCAATTGGGCGCGACCGCGCGACCGGAAGAACCTGGCAATGGTATCGAGGGCGATGGTCCCGTTTGTGCTGGTGGCGTCAGCAGCGGCAATCGGGCTAGGTTCGTCGCCGCGCCTCGAAGCCCTTGCCCGGCTGCAGCCGCTGCGTTGCATGGCTCTCTGCTACATGGTCCTCGTCGTGGCAGGCGGCGGTTTACTCGGCGAATACATACTGCAGGGTCACGTGTGGCGATGGCTGACGTTGTTCATTCCGCTTGGTTTTGGCATGTACTTTGCGCAGCGGCAAGTGTTTCCGGCCAGCCAGCACATCGAATTGCCGGGGGTCGAGCCGCGCAATCAGTGGGCGCAGGCGTTTGAGTGGATTCGCCAGAACACCCCCGAGGACGCGCTTTTTGCCCTGGATCCGCAGCACATGCGGTTGGCGGGCGAGGATGAAAATGGCTTTCGCGCGCGCTCCGAGCGCAGCATGCTGGCGGATCTTGAAAAGGACAAGGGAGCAGCCTCCATGTTTCCGCCACTCTCCGTGAAGTGGGCGGAACAAATAGCGGACCAGAAGAACTGGAAGCAATTCGGCAAGGACGACTTCGAACGGCTGCGGCAAAAATACGGTGTCACCTGGGTGGTGGTGGAGCAGGCCAAACCACCCGACTCCGATCCTCCGGGCGTGCAATGCCCCTACGAGAATTCGAGCGTCCTCGTCTGTCGCATAAATTGAAGGGATAACCAAACCAGCCGCGAACGCACCTTATCGTATGTTAGCCTACACACTCAGGCATGGCGGATCCGATCGTAAACCTGGTAACCCGGCTATTTCCCTACGAGAAATGGTTCCCACAACTGCCCGGCTTGCGGCGGCAGTTTCGAGAAAATCAACCCTATCCGCATGTGCACCTGAGGGAATTTCTTGACGCGACCGTGGCCGCTGAAATTGCCAGCGAGTTTCCGGGCCTCGCGACCGATGCCTGGACGCGTTACAAGCATCCCAACGAAAACAAGCTAGGGCTCGCGAAGCGGTCGCTCTTCCCGCCGCTCCTCGGCGAGGTCGTGGACGAACTGAATTCTGCGCCGTTCGTGAACTGGCTTTCCGAACTAACGGGCATTCCCGAGTTGGTTTCAGATGACATGCTCGAAGGCGGCGGCCTGCACCAGTCGGGGGTGGGCGGGTTTTTGAATATTCACACCGACTTCAGCAATCATCACTACCACAAGCACTGGCGGCGCCAGGTCAATCTCATTCTCTATCTTAGTCCCGACTGGCACGAGCAATGGGGCGGCGCTCTCGAACTTTGGGACCGTGACATGCGCCGCTGCGTCGTGAAAATACCGCCACTCTTCAACGAAGCGCTGATCTTTCGCACCGATGAGATTTCCTACCATGGCTTCCCCGACCCTTTGCATTGTCCGGAAGGCGAATCGCGCAAAAGTCTCGCATTGTATTACTACACCGTTGAGACTGGCGAAGAGGTCAAAACGCGTTCCACAAACTATCGTTCGCGTCCGATCGATGGACCTCTAAAATCCTCCATGATCTGGTTGGATAAAGAGGCCGTGGATATCTATTCGCGGGCGAAGGCGCGGTTCGGCTTCTCGGATGAGCTTGCCAGCAAGATTCTCGGATTCCTGTCTCGGAAGCGCTGAAGTGGTGTTGCGGCGTTCCGCCTGGTGAGCCCGTCAGTGACGCTCGGACGCGGTTCGGATTCCTTCATCGTAGTAAGGCTCCAAACCGGACCCCAGAGTCTTTCCCTTTTCGCTGAAGATTGGAATGTGAATGATCCCGGCCCGCTGCAACGCGAATTGAACCGTGGTTTGCAAAACTTCGAAGCCATATCGGACGCTGCGCCGAAAATTGATTGAAGAAGCTTGCTCGAAGTATTTTGTGGGACAAGACACCTCGCCGATGCGAAAACCGAAATAAACGCACTGGGCGAGCATCTGGTTGTCGAAAACGAAGTCGTCGCTGTTTTCCCGCAGCGGCAGACGATTGAGCACCTCACGGCTGAAGGCGCGAAAACCAGTGTGATATTCCGACAGCTTGACGCGCAAAAACACATTCTCAAAAGCGGTGAGCAAGCGGTTGGCAATGTATTTATAGAGCGGCATGCCTCCGCGCAACGCCCTGCCGCCAATAATGCGGGAGCCGAGAACGACGTCGTAAACCCCGTAAGCGATCATGCTCGCCATGGCAGTCACGAGCAAAGGCGTGTACTGATAATCGGGATGCACCATAATAACCACGTCGGCGCCGGCCGCCAGAGCTTCGCGATAGCAAGTCTGCTGATTGCGTCCATAGCCATAGTTGCGATTGTGAACGAACGACTGCAAGCCCAGCCGGTGTGCGATTTCGACGGTGCGATCGGAACTGTGATCGTCGACGAGGATGCGGATGTCGACCAGTTCGGGCAACTCCCGCACCGTGGCTTCCAGCGTCTTTTCCGCGTTGTACGCGGGTAATACGACGGCAATGCGTTTGCCGTTGATCATGCCCAGTTCCTCGGGGATGGTTAGATCATAACCGGAAACCAAGTCTTCTGCAGGCTGCACGCGGCGCCGAGGTTTGGCATCAAACCGGGTTGATAAACTAACGCCAGGATCAACTATCCCAGGTCACAGGGATCCTGCACACACCGGGGCGAATCTAACGGCCTTGAAGAGATTGCGAATGATCGGAGAAACTAAGGATATGTCACGCCCTACCCTGTTTGAGAAAATCTGGGATGCGCATGTGGTCGCCGATCCCGAGGGGCAGTCAGCGTTGCTCTATATCGATTTGCACCTTGTGCATGAAGTGACCTCGCCGCAAGCGTTCGACGGTCTTCGCGCCAATGGACGCCGCTTGCGGCAACCTCTGCGAACCGTCGCGACCGTCGATCACAACATCCCTACCACCCCGCGTGGATTGCCCATCACCGACCCGGTTGCCGCGAAACAGATCGAAGCCCTGCAAAACAATTGCCGCGAATTCGGGGTTCCATTGTTCGACATGGACTCGGCCGAGCAAGGCATAGTGCACGTCATCGGACCAGAACTCGGCATCACATTGCCGGGGATGACAATCGTCTGCGGCGACAGTCACACTTCGACCCATGGTGCCTTTGGGTCGCTGGCATTTGGCATCGGCACTTCGGAAGTGGAACACGTGCTGGCGACGCAATGCCTGCCGCAGAAAAAGCCGAAGACGATGCAGATCCTTGTCGAGGGGAAACTCCCGGAAGGCGTAACCTCCAAAGACCTTGCGCTCGGAATCATTGGACGGATCGGCACCGATGGCGCTACGGGATACGTCATCGAGTATGCCGGTGAAACCGTGCGGGGCTTGTCGATGGAAGCGCGCATGACGCTGTGCAACATGAGCATCGAGGCCGGAGCCCGAGCCGGGCTCATCGCACCGGATGAAACTACCTTTGCCTACATCAGGGGCCGGCGTTTTGCCCCGAAAGGCAGGGATTGGGAGGACGCAGTCGCCTACTGGCAAACGCTGGCCAGCGATCCCGGAGCGCAATTCGACCGCGTGATTGAAATCGACGCGGCCTCTCTCGCGCCGTTTGTCACCTGGGGCACGAATCCCGGAATGGTCGCCGCCGTGAACGCCAGTGTTCCCGAGTTGAACAGCTTCGCACAAGAAGGCGATCGGCGCGCGGCCGAACAAGCACTTGCCTACATGGGTCTCGCCGCCGGAACTCCGATCGAGTCAATTGCCGTCGACCGCGTGTTTATCGGCTCGTGCACGAACTCGCGCATAGAAGACCTGCGCGCGGCCGCGCGTGTCGCGAAGGGCCAGCATGTCAATTCGAAGGTACGCGCCATGGTGGTGCCGGGCTCGCAGGCGATCAAACGCGCGGCCGAACAGGAGGGTTTGCACCAGATTTTTCTGGATGCGGGATTCGAATGGCGCGAGTCGGGTTGCTCGATGTGTTTAGGGATGAATCCCGACATCCTGCAACCGGGAGAACGCTGCGCGTCAACCAGCAATCGCAATTTTGAAGGCCGCCAGGGCCGCGGAGGACGCACGCATCTCGTCAGCCCCATGATGGCGGCCGCAGCCGCGATTGCCGGACACTTCACTGATATAAGAAACTGGCAATTTCACAATTGATGAGGGTAGAGGACGGTGTGTCTGCCGATCCATCCAGGCTCCCGATAGAATCATCGCCGGACGAGGAAGCCGGCGCTCACTGGCAGGCCAGAAGAGGTTCGAAACATGCAACCATTTCGCAAGCATACCGGCGTCGTTGTCCCACTCGATAAAGTGAACGTGGATACCGATCAAATCATTCCCAAACAATTTCTGAAGCGCATCGAGCGGACCGGCTTCGGCGAATTTCTTTTTTACGATTGGCGCTTTTCCGGAAACGGCACGAAGATCGAAGATTTCATTCTGCATGCGCCGCGCTACGAAAAAGCTTCGATCCTGGTCGCGGGCAAGAACTTCGCCTGCGGTTCCTCGCGCGAGCATGCAGTATGGGCGCTGATGGATTTCGGGTTCCGAGTGGTCATCGCCTCTTCCTTTGCCGACATCTTCGCCAACAACAGCTTGAAGAACGGCTTGCTTACGGTGCGCCTGAACGACGAGCAGATCGGGGAAATTATGCGTTGCTCGGAAGAAATCGAAGGCTACAAACTGACCGTAGATCTCGAAACCTTGCGCATCGAAGATGGACAAGGCTTCGCCGCGACCTTCGCAATGGATGAATTCTCGCGCCACTGTCTCTTGAACGGCTTGGATGACATCGGGCTGACCCTGCAACACGAGGCGGAAATCAAAGCCTACGAAATGGAGCACCCCGTGGGCGTGGAAATGAAGACGATTCTAGCCCGGTAAGTTCTCAAACAACTTTGCGATCCACGGCCTTGTGCGCGAACCTCGTCCAGGTTGTACACTTCTGAGTTTCGACTGTTGCGCGGCGTTCGTTCATACCTCAAGCTGAATCGGAGTGCGCTCGTGAAGAAATTTCTCTTACTCGCAATGATCCACATCTCGCTGCTGTTTTCCGTCGGCCGGGCTCAGACCGCTGCCAAGCACCTCACGATCGAACAGATCTTCGCCGAAGGGGGAGTTACGGGGCGCGCTCCGGAGACAATCAAATGGAGTCCTGATGGCACGAAGGTTTCTTTCGTGCAGCGCGATGACGCCGGAGAGCACGGCGAACTTTGGTATGTGGACGCAGCGACGGGAGAAAAGAACGTGCTGGTAAGCGCACTCAAGTTATCGCAGCTTGCTCCGCCAACCAGCAGTATTCAGGACGAGCGCGAGAAAGAGCGATTGACGCGCTATCACGTCGCCGCCTATCAATGGTCGCCTGATTCAAAACACTTGCTTTTCGATTCCCAGGGACAGCTTTGGTATTACAGCCTCGATACGGGAACGGCTGTGCAACTTACCTCCTCCCCCGATCCGAGCGAAGACCCGAAGTTTGCGCCCGACGGAAAGCGGCTTGCGTACGTGCGCAAGCACAACCTTTATGTCCATCCCGTCTCGGAAACGGAGGGCGAACATCAGCTTACGCACGAGGAGAAAGAGAAAGACAAGGACAGGGAAGCGGCGAAAGGAAAAGAAGACAACATTCTGAATGGCGAAGTCGACTGGGTGTACGCGGAAGAACTGGCCGTGCGCAGCAATTACTTCTGGTCCCCCGAAGGACACGAAATCATTTTTTTGGAGATGAATGAGTCGCGCGTGCCCACCTACCCCATCACCGACTGGTTGCCGACTCATCCCCGCGTCGAACAGGAAAAGTATCCGAAAGCCGGAGATCCGAATCCCAGCGTGCGCTTGGGCGTCGTGGGCAGCAACGGCGGCAGGGTGCGCTGGATCACGCTCACCGATGATGATGAGACCTATGTGCCGCGTTTCGGCTGGATTCGCGAAGATTGGGCCTGGGCCGAGGTTCTCAATCGCCGGCAGGATGTGATGGATCTTTATTTTATAGACGTGAAATCGGGCAGATCGCGCAAGGTGCTCACCGAATCGGAGCCCGGTGCATGGGTCAACGTCAACGACGATTTTCGCATCCTGAAATCCGGCGACCGCTTTTTGTGGACCAGCTGGCGGGACGGCCACACTCACATCTATCTATACAGTTTCAACCGGCAGGATCCCATGGCGGCTGAAGCCAAACTCGATCGTCAGCTGGAAAGTGGCGACTACGAGGTGATCGCTGTAGACGGCGTCGATGAGACCTCGGGCACGGTTTTATTCACCGCCAACAAAGGAGATCCGCGGCAGGAAAAACTTTTCTCCGTCAAGCTGGATGGCTCGGCAATGAGTAGCCTTTTCTCCGAGGATGGAAACTATACCGCGAGTTTCTCCGACGACAGCAAGCATTTCGTCGAGACCTATTCTGCCACGCTCATCCCGCCGAAGATCTCGGTCTGTGCGACCGCCGGCAACTGCCAGAAGATCTGGCAAGGGCGTGGCTTGGCGGATTACGATCCGATCGTGCCGAAGAATCTGGAATTCAGAGCCGATGACGGTACGATCCTGTACGGCTATTTGATTCTTCCGCGCCATGTGGATGAGGACGAGAAAATTCCGCTTATCGTGAATATCTACGGAGGTCCGGCGGGCCAGACCGTACAGGACGCCTGGGGTGGAACCACGGCGCTGTTTCACGAGATTCTGGCGAACGAAGGCTTTGCGATTTTTTCCGTTGACAATCGTGGGACGCCAAACCGCGGAAAGAAATTTTCCGCGGCAACTCGCCTGCAGTTTGGTGGAATCGAACTGAAAGACCAACTCGCCTCGCTCGAGCAATTGTATCCGCAGTTCCCGCAACTGGATCCCGCGCGCACGGCGATCTGGGGATGGTCGAATGGCGGCTCGATGACGCTCTACGCCCTGACGCACTCCGACAAGTTCAAAGCGGGTATTGCAGTGGCGCCAGTCACCAACTGGCGTGATTACGATTCGACCTATACCGAGCGCTACATGGGCCTGCCGAAGGACCATGTCGGAGCCTACGATGATTCGATAGTCAGCGCGGCCGGCAATCTTCACGGAGCGTTGCTGCTGGTGCACGGAACGAGTGACGACAATGTACATTTTCAGAATACAATCCAGATGACCGATGCCCTCATCAAGGCGGAAAAGCAGTTCCGGCTGATGGTGTATCCCGACAAGACGCATGGCATTGCTGGCTCGGCCACGCGCACTCAGCTGTTTCATATGATGGACGATTTCTGGAATAAAGAGTTGGAATGATCAGGCAGGGTTGACGCATGCATAGAACCAACCTCGGCGATTTCGAACTTACGATCGTCTCCGACGGAACTTACTTCCTCGACGCTGGAGCTTTTTTTGGAGTCGTCCCCAAGACGTTATGGTCAAAAAAAGTCACGCCCGACGAACTGAATCGCCTTGATGCCGGAACGAATTCGCTGCTCGTGCGCACTGGCGATAAGAACATCCTGATCGAGACTGGCATCGGCGACAAACTGCCTGATCGTTTGGTGCGGATTTTCAAGCAGCCGGCCAAACTGCTCGAAAATTTGCACGCCGCAGGGCTGGGGCCCGAAGACATCGACATCGTGATTAATACGCACTTGCATTTTGACCACTGCGGTTGGAATACGGTCCGGCGCGGCGGTCAGATCGCCGCAACCTTTCCGAACGCCAAGTATTACGCACAGGAAAAGGAATTGGAGCATGGCCACCTGCAGTTGGAACGGGATGCCATCAGCTACATGAGCCCGAATTACGATCCGTTGGTTGAAAACGGCCAGATGATGCTTTTGAATGGCGATTTGGAAATTTTGCCCGGTATCTCAGTCAAGGTTTTCCCCGGGCACACAGCAAACATGCAGGCGGTACTGATCGAGAGCCACGGCAAGAAAGCGTGCTACATCTCGGATCTGCTTCCTACCTCCAATCATCTCGACGTGACCTGGGTGATGGCATTCGATGTGCTTCCGTTGCAATCGATTGAGAGCCGGAAGAGATACTATGCATCAGCGATCCCAGAAGGATGGCTCACGGTATTCACGCACGATCACGAAGTACCGTGGGGATACGTCGAAAGGGGAGAACGGGGCCGGCTCGCGCTAAAGGCGGTCTAGCGCCGAATTCCAGCCCCTATCTGGCCGGTACTCGCAGTCTGCTGTCAAAGAAATTTTCCACGCTAGCCAGGATTTCGGAGCCGTTCTTTGCGTCGTAAATCGCCTTCCTCAGCGCAGCCCCGCCCGGAATGCCATGCGTGAACCACGAAGCGAACTGCTTCATCTTGCCTTCGGTTCCGGGCATTTCCTCTTCGAGCAGCATCTGGAAATAAGTGCGGATCATCTCGTAACGGTCGGCTTCAGTGGGTTCGTCGTAGGGTTTGCCGCTTACGTACTGCTCGATCTGGCGAAAAATCCACGGATTCGCGGGAGCCATGCGCCCGATCATGACCGCATCACAGCCGGTCTGCGCGACCACGCTGCATGCGTCTTCCGGCGAGCGTACGTCTCCATTGCCGACCACGGGAATCTTCACCGCCTGCTTGACCGAGGCGATCCACTCCCAGTGTGCATTTCCGCTGTAGCCCTGTTCGCGAGTGCGGGCATGCAACGCGACCGCTCCGAGGCCGCAGCTTTCGGCCATACGCGCCAGTTCGACACAGACAATTTCGTCGTCGTTCCATCCGGCGCGGAATTTAACCGTGAAGGGGATGTTCACGGCGGCGCGCACGGCTTCGAAAATTTGCCGGATCAGCGGAAGGTCGCGAAGCAGACCAGATCCGCCATTGCACTTCACGACTTTCTTCGCCGGGCAGCCCAAATTTAGATCAACAAGATCGAAGCCGAGATCTTCCACCAGCCGCGCGGCATCGGCCAGCACGGCAGGACTGCTGCCAAAGAGTTGCGCCGAAATCGGATGCTCATCTTCATAGAAGTGCAGATAGCGTCCGCGAACGCGCTGGTCGCGCAGCACGCCATCGGCCGAGGTGAATTCGGTCATGATCAGGCCGCATCCGCCGAGGTTTCTGATAAAGCGGCGAAAGACCGTGTCGGTGACACCAGCCATCGGAGCGAGCACGGTGGCAGGAGAGATTCTAATTCTTCCAATCTCGAGTGCCGTCGGAAAAACTCGACCCGGTGCGGAGCCGGAGAGCGGCGGGACGGGCGACTGTGTCGTCCGGCCAGACGTATCCGAATTGTCCCAGAACTTCTGCACAGTCTGATTTTACGTGCTTTCGTTGTTTAGGCTATGTGGCCGGTGGTTAGAGCAGGCAAAAAATAAAGCCTCCCGTTCGGAACGGGAGGCTTCGGGCAACGCTTCCGCGGCGAACTCGCTACTTCTTCGCGGCTATTTCCTTCGCGGCTATTTCCGCTTTTCCCGCGTCGCTTTTCGAATATTTGCGACGGAAGCGCTCGATACGGCCCGCGGTGTCCATGAGCTTCTGCTTACCGGTGAAGAATGGGTGGCAGGCAGCACAAATTTCCACGCTGATGGTGCCCTTGTGCGTAGAGCGCGTGGTGAATGTATTCCCGCACGCGCAATGCACGTTGATCTCGCTGTAATGGGGATGAATGGCTGCTTTCATATTGGTCCTGACCTCGATTCAGACATTTGATTCTACCGGAGTTAGGAAGGATTCAGCAAGACACGAACAGGCCTCAGGCCTCAGGC
>Ga0302180_10003475_pt1 | contig 11863 bp, 10 predicted proteins | sample I_Palsa_E3_2_FD_200575 | JGI IMG/M metagenome (GOLD analysis project Ga0302180, IMG submission 200575) | Peat permafrost microbial communities from Stordalen Mire near Abisko, Sweden - I_Palsa_E3_2 | ecosystem: Environmental > Terrestrial > Soil > Palsa > Peat permafrost | place: Sweden... | reverse complement strand
TCGCTGCCACAGCTCGGGATCCCCGTGCATCAGCGCCTTGACCTTGGCAAACGTGCGGGATGGCCCGCCCTCGACGGCGTAGCTGGCCACGGTAAAGGGCGCGCCGGCGAAACCGATCAGCGCGATTCCGGACCCGGCGAGTTCTTGGCGCACCAGGCCGATCGTCTCGGCGACGTACGGCGCGTCGGTCGCCGGCTCGAACGGTCGCAGGCGGGCCAGGTCGGCCTCGCGGCGGAACGGCTCGGCCACGACCGGGCCCCGGCCCTGCTCGATGTCGACGCCGAAGCCGATGGCATGGAGCGGTACGACGATGTCGGAGAAGAGAATCGCGGCGTCCACGCCGTAGCGGCGTACCGGCTGCAGCGTCACCTCGGCCGACAAGGCGGCGTCGCCGATGGCGGCCAGGATCGACCCTGTGCCGCGGGCGGCCCGATATTCCGGCAGCGCACGCCCGGCCTGGCGCATGAACCAGACCGGGGTGCGGGACACCGGTTCCCGCCAGCAGGCGCGCACCAGGTCCGTGCGGACATCTGCCGTCTCGTTCACCCGAGCGGCTCAATGACGACGGCCGTCCCGTAGGCGCAGATCTCCGTCCAGTTCCCGCCCATCTCCGAAGTGTCGAACCGCATGGCCAAAACGGCGTTGCCGCCGCGGGCCTCGGCTTCCTCGACCATGCGGTTCGTGACGTCCTCCCGGCTCAGCTGCAGGTTCTTGGTCATCCCCTTGAGCTCGCCGCCCGCCAGGGACTTGAAGGCGGCGCCGAACTGGGAGCCGACATTGCGCGAGCGCACGGTCAGGCCGAAGACCTCGCCGAGCACCGAGGTCACCTTGTACCCCGGGACGTCGTTCATGGTCGTGATGAGCATGCCAATCCTTTCGGTCGGGCTCATCGTACGCGTGACCACCCCGGACTCCCCGGCGTGCCCGGGCGTCTAGAATCGTTCGTTTCCCCGTGGGCCGGGGCGAGGAAGGGGAGAGGTGCCCGAACATCCCGATCTACAGGATGAGCAGGAGTTCCTCAACCGCGCCTACGACGGGTTGGAGTTCATGCGTGGCGAAGCACGCCAGATGCTGCAGGGAGTGCTCGATCTCGGCCGAGGCGGCACCTTCCAGTCGCGTACCGAGCGCGACATCGTGGTGCGCACCAGCCTGGCCCGCCTGGAGCAGCTCGACATCGGCGACCAGGCCCTCTACTTCGGGCGCATCGACCGCCTGCCCGAACCGGCGGACGACGGAGCGGCAGCGACTCCGGACGACGGAGCGGCAGCGACTCCGGACGACGGAGCGGCAGCGACTCCGGACGACGGAGTGGCAGCGACTCCGGACGACAGAGCGGCGGCGTCTGGGGTGCTCGGCGAGTCGTTTCACATCGGCCGGCTCGCCGTCTCGGGCCCGGACCACGAGCCGCTGGTCGTCGACTGGCGCGCCCCAGTGGCCGAACCCTTCTACCGGGCGACCGGCCTCGATCCCCAGGGCCTGGCCCGCCGCCGTCACCTCTCGGTCCGGGGCCGTGCGGTGCTCGGACTCGAAGACGAGTACTTCGTCGACCCCGACGGTCGTCCGGGCGCGGCGGCCCCCGCCGGAGCCGGAGGGGCGCAGTACACGGAGGGCGGGGAGCGCCTCCTGTCCGACGGGCTGGTGCTGGGGGGGCCCGGAGCGCTCCTGTCGGCGCTGGGGCAGGCACGCACGGGGCAGATGGGCGACATCATTGGGACCATCCAGCGTGAGCAGGATGAGATCATCCGCTCGCCGTTGCCGGGGGTTCTGGTCGTCCAGGGCGGTCCCGGCACCGGAAAGACCGCGGTGGCGCTGCACCGTGCCGCCTATCTGCTCTACACGCACCGCTTTCCGCTGGAGCGCCAGGGCGTCCTCGTCGTGGGACCGAACCCGTTGTTCCTGCGCTACATCGAGCAGGTCCTCCCCTCGCTCGGCGAGACCGGCGTCAGCCTGTCGACCGTCGCCGGGCTGGTGCCGGAGGTCCGCGTGCGCGGGGTCGACGACCCCTCCGTCGCCAAGCTGAAAGGTGACGTGCGCATGGTCAAGGTGCTGGCCCGGGCCGTCCGGACGCGCCAGCGGCCGCTCCGCCAAGACGTCGAGGTCCCGTTCGGTGCCGGCGTTTTGCGCCTGCGGGCGCGGACGACCGAGGACATCGTCGGCATGGCCCGTCGCCGACCCGGGTCGCACAACGTCCGCCGTCGCTTCGTGGAGTCGAATGTGCTGCGCGTGTTGTCGGACGAGTACCGGGCCAGGCTGGGCCGGAGCGGCGTCGACGGAGCCGAGGAACCTCCGACCGCCGAGGAGCAGCGCGATCTGGCCCAGCGGTTGCGCCGGGTGCCCGAAGTCAGCGAGGCCCTCGACCGCATGTGGCCGCGCCTGTCGCCCCACGAGTTCCTCCACGACCTGCTCGGTGCCCGGGCACTCCTGACAGCGGCCGGCAAGGGGTCCCTGACTCCGGTCGAGGCACAGCGGTTGTACCGGCCCCGCAGTCCGTCGCTCGAATCGGTGCCCTGGACGGTGGGTGACGCGGCGCTCATCGACGAGGCGCGCACACTGCTCGGTCCGCGTCGTGGACGCCCGGCCCGCGTGCGGACCAAGCGGCCGGAGGAGGGCACGGCGTCGGAGCTGGGGTTCTGGCCCCAGGGCTTGGCGGCCTCGCCCGAGCCCGCGCCCAGCGTGGTGACCGGCGCCGAGGACGACATCCGCGCCTTCGGCCACATCGTCGTGGACGAGGTGCAGGACCTCTCGCCGATGCAGCTGCGCATGCTGGCCCGCCGCTCGCTGTCGGGCTCCATGACGGTGGTGGGCGATATCGCACAGGCCACCGGGCCCTGGGCCCCAGCGGGGTGGGACGACATCACGCGCTACCTGAGCCCCCAAAGGCCGACTCGGCTCGTGGAGCTCACGGTGAGCTACCGAACCCCGGCCGAGGTCGTTGCCCTGGCCGCGCAGGTGCTGGCCGTCGCCGCGCCCGGGATCACCGCCCCGCGCCCGGTCCGCCAGTCGGGCTTCTCGCCGCGGATCGTCGCGACCACACGCGGCGGGCTCTCGGCCCGGCTGGCCGAGCTGGCCGGCGAGGAGGTGGCAGCGGTGGCGCCGGGCCGCGTGGCCATCCTCGGCCCCAGTGTCCTGTTGCCCGAGCTGTCGCGGGCGCTCGCCGAGGCAGGGCTCGATCCGATCGATCCGCGCGACCCCGCCGGCGACGGGCTGGCGGCGGGCCTGGTGGTCTTGCCAGCCGACGAGACGAACGGTCTCGAGTTCGACTCCGTGATCGTGGTGGAGCCCTCCCTGATCGCCTCGGTTGGCGACGAGGTCGCCGGAGAAGGGCCACCAGTGGCCACCACACGGGGCTTGCGGACGCTCTATGTCGCCTTGACGAGACCAACCCGTCGGCTGACGGTGCTGCACGCGGAGCCGCTGCCGGTCGAACTGCACTGACCTGGGTCTTCGGACCGCCTTTCGTGGTCCGGGTCTCCCGACCCCTTGGTTGGCGTGTTCGGCGTCGGGTCGACTAGAAATTCACCTGTGAGCCAGGCTGTCTCGGCGGAGGTCCCCGCTCCCCAGGGAAAGATCATCCACGACCGGCCTCCGATGCTGGCCATCGGCGTCATGATCTGGCTCGGGTCCGAGCTGATGTTCTTCAGCGGGCTGTTCGCGGCCTTCTTCACCATCCGGGCCGACACGGTGGGGCCCTGGCCCCCGGCCGGGACGGTGCTCGATACCGCGAGGGCCGGTTTCTTCACCGCCGTCCTCGTCTCTTCGAGCTTCACCATGCAGAGGGCCGTGTTCCAGGCCGAGTGGCGCAAGCGGCGGTCAGCCCGGATCTGGATCGTCTGCACCATCATCCTGGGGGTTGCGTTCCTGGGGAACCAGGTCTACGAATGGCTCTACAGCACCACGCGTTGGTACACCAACGCATACGGCTCGCTCTTCTACATCATGTCGGGTCTCCACGGCTTGCACGTCCTCATCGGACTGATCGCCATGGTCTTCCTCTTGGGTCGCTTGCGCGGCGACAAGGGCGGTGACCCTGGTGAGCTCTCGGCGATACAGGGGGTCTCCTACTACTGGCACTTCGTCGATATCGTTTGGGTCGGGCTCTACAGTTGCCTCTTCCTCCTCAAGTAGGCATGCGAGGCGTGCGGACACCACTCATGAGGACGATTCGGAGCCGGTTCCTTCTTCCGGCGGGCCTGCTCTCCGTCGCCGCGCTGGCGTCGCTGGCGATGTTCTTCCCAGGTACCAATGCCGGCGCGAGCGGCCATGCCGACGCGGCGCAGATCTCCATCACCCCGACGCACGTCACGACGCGCTCGTGTGGCACGGTGAACATCAAAGGCGTCACGAGTTCGGTGACCAACGCCGGAAACCCCTTCCTCAGCAGTTCGAAGACCTGCCTGAACGGCCACCTCATCTCCTACGGCAACACCGCCATCACGTATTCGAACCCGCCCCAGTCGTTCATTTCCGCCGGGCGCCTGCTGTTCGCGCAGACATGCTCGAGTTGCCACGGCAGCGAAGCCAACGGTGTGAACCCCGACGGCGGGGCCACCATCGGGCCGAACCTGCAGGGTGTCGGCGCCGCCACGGTGGACTTCTGGGTGAGCACGGGTCGCATGCCCGCCACCGATGTCAAGGCGGTGGAGGCGGAGCGCAAGCCGTCCCGGCTGACGCCGGTGCAGGCGCTGGAACTGGCCGCCTGGGTCAACTCGCTCGACCCCTCCGTCCCGGCCGTGCCCACCCCGCACCTGGCCGGCGCCAACCAGTCCGCCGGACAGGACCTGTTCTCGCTCAACTGCGCCGCCTGCCACACCATTGAGGGAGCCGGCGATGCGCTGGCCTTCGGCACCAACGCCCCGTCGTTGGAGAACCGCGGGGTGACGGGCCAGCAGATCGTCGAGGCGATGCGCACCGGGCCGGCCAATATGCCGCGCTTCTCTGGCAACCTGACCGACCGCCAGGTGACCGACATCGTCTCGTACGTCACCGGGCGGCTGCAGCACGGGACCAACCCCGGTGGTGCCGCGCTGGGTGGCATCGGCCCGGTCGCCGAGGGCTTCGTCGCTCTGCTCATCGGTGTGGGCGGCCTCGCCCTCATCTGCTTCTGGATCGGAGAGCGCTCGTGAGCGACACCGACCACCAGCCCTCGCGCACCAGAGTGCCCATGCCGGTGGCCGCCTTGAGCGACCCGCACATGGGCGATGCGGCGAAGAACCCAGAGCGGTCCGAAAAGATCATCGCGTTCATCCTCTTCCTCGGCATCGTCTTCTTCGGCATTGCCGGCGCGGCCTACGTGCAGAACTGGAGCCCGTGGACGTTCGGAGGCGCGCTCGGCGCCGGCCTGTTTGCGCTGGGCTTCGGCCTCACCGCCTGGGGCAAGTACCTCATGCCGCAGGGCCCCTTCGTCGAGGAGCGCCACACGCTGGCCTCGACTCCCGAGGAGCGGGATTCCATGTCGGCTGCGCTGGTCGAGCGCTCCGCGGTGGTCGTCAAGCGACGCAAGATGCTGGGTGGCCTGTTCGCCGCAGGCGCAGGCGTCTTCGGCATTGTGGCCGCCTTTCCGCTCATCCGCTCGCTCGGCCCGCTGCCCGGAACGTCCCTGGAGACCACCGGCTGGCGCAAGGGCATGGTCCTGGTCGATTCGAGCGGCCGCCCGGTGCGCCGGGACACCCTGGTCGTCGGCGGCATCATGACGGTCTACCCCCAGGACACGGTCGACCCCCAGAACGGGTTCATCACCGACCAGGGCCAGGCGGTCGACCAGACGGTGCTCATCAGAGTGTCGGACCAGCCGTTCACGACCGAGCCGGGACGCGAGAACTGGACCCCTGATGGCTATGTCGCCTACTCCAAGCTCTGCACCCACCTCGGCTGTCCGGTGGGCCTCTACGAGCAGGAACTCGAGTTGCTGGTCTGCCCGTGCCACCAGTCGATGTTCAACGTGCGGAACGGCGCGGTGCCGCAGTTCGGACCGGCGCCGCGGCCGCTGCCGCAGATGTACCTCGGCTACAACGACGACGGGTACCTGATCGCCATGGCACCGTACAACCAGCCCGTCGGGCCCGGCTTCTGGGAGCGCAACTCGTGAGCACCACAGACGCCGCGACCAAGCGCAGCAAGAAGACCGCCCTCGGCCCCTACGGACGTGTCGGCAGGGCCGTCGGCGAGCTCGACGACCGGCTGGGGGTGGCCAAGGGCGGCCGCGTCTTCCTCGACAAGATCTTCCCGGACCACTGGTCCTTCATGCTGGGCGAGATCTCCCTGTACTCGTTCGTGGTCCTGCTGGCCACCGGCGTGTTCCTGTCGCTCTACTTCGTTCCTTCGAGCCAGCAGGTCATCTACCACGGCAGCTACAGGCCGCTGGACGGGCAGTGGGTCTCAGAGGCCTACCGGTCGACGGTGCAGATCTCCCTCAACGTGCGGGGCGGGCTCTTGGTGCGCCAGATGCACCACTGGGCGGCCGACATCTTCACCGGGTCGATCATCGTCCACATGGGCCGTATCTTCTTCACCGGCGCCTTCCGCAAGCCGCGCGAGCTGAACTGGCTCATCGGGACCACCATGTTGATTCTGGCCATCCTCGAGGGCTTCATCGGCTACTCGCTGCCCGACGACCTCATCTCGGGCACCGGGTTGCGTATCGGGTACTCCATCGCCGAGTCGATCCCGTTCATCGGCAGCTACCTGGTGACGTTCCTCTGGGGCGGCCAATTCCCGGGGACCGGCATCATAATTCCGCGCTTCTTCATCATCCATGTCTTGATAATTCCGCTCGTCCTGATCGGCCTCCTCTCCGCGCACCTCGGCCTCCTGGTGCGTCAGAAGCACACCCAGTTCAAGGGCGAGGGGCGCACCGAGAACAACGTGGTCGGCTCGCCGATGTTCCCGACCTTCATGGCCAAGACGACCGGCTTCCTCTTCATGGTGACCGCGGCGACGGCCCTGCTCGGTGCCTTCGCACAGATCAACCCGATCTGGCAGTTCGGCTCGTACGACGCGTCCAAGATCTCCTACGCCGTGCAGCCGGACTGGTACATGGGCTGGCTCGACGGCGCTCTGCGCATCATGCCCTCCTGGGAGCTGGCCTTCTGGGGGCACACCGTGCCGCTCGAGGTACTCCTCCCGGCCGTGATCTTCCCTGGCATCGTCTTCAATATCGCTCTGCTGTGGCCGGCGATGGAACGCCGCTATACGGGGGACAACGAATTGCACAACTTGCTCGACCGACCGCGGGACAGACCCAAGCGCACGGCTGCCGGCGTGGCCTTCTTCTCCATGTTGTTCACGCTCTTCGCAGCGAGCTCGACCGACGTGCTGGCGAACTACTTCAAGGTGTCGCTCAACGAGGTGCTCTGGTTCTTCCGGATCGCGGTCTTCGTCGTTCCGGTCATCACTGGTCTGGTGACGTACCAGCTGTGCCGCGAGATGCAGGGCGTGCACGGCATCGGCAAGCGCAAGCGCGCGCTGATCGTGGAGCGCTCTGCCGAGGGCGAGTACTCGACGGTCGAGGCGGCTCCCCGGCCCGACGACGTGCACCGAGAACTCGATCCCGAACCGGTGCCGGTGCGTATCGACATCGAGCCGTTGAGCAACGGCGGCATCCGCCAGCCCGAGAGTTCGCCCACGGGCGCGCGACAGGTCAGCCGCTGAGCACAGCGCGGCGCCGCGCCACCGCACGCGACCTGTGGGTCGCCGGCGAGTCCATACACGCCGTCACCTACTTCGCAGCGGAATGCCGCACCGCCCTACGCGAGGCGGGGCTGCGCGGCTTCTGGTCGGGCTACTTCGCGGCGCGGGCCGCTCCTCTCGGTCGCGTCGGTCCGAGCCCCGTAACGGCGGCCTTCTTCAACTTCCACCCCGCCATGGTGGCGAGGGCCATTCCCGCCTGCTGGGAGACCGTGGCGCCCGAGACGCTCTGCCGGGTGCGCGCCATCGCCGCGGCGGAGGCGCTCGGCGAGGTGTCGCGCACCGAGGCCCGTTCGGCACTGCTGGCCTCGTTGCCGCTGCTCCGGCGGGCGGCCGCGGCCTGCGACGGGGAGGGGCGGATCATGGCCGGCGCCAATCGGTCCCTCTGGCCGCGCATCGCGACCGCGCTGGGAACCGGGGGTCTCGGCGAGGTGTGGCAGGCCTGCACGACCCTGCGGGAGCACCGCGGTGACGGGCACGTCGCCGCGCTCGTGGTGCACGGCGTCAACGGTGTGGAGGCGCACGTGCTGGCGGCGGGGACCAAGGCGATTCCCGTCGACCTGCTGCGGGACAACCGGGGCTGGAGCGAAGCGGAGTGGGAAAATGCCGCGGCCACGCTCACGCGACGGGGCCTGTTGCACGCGGACGGGCGCGTGACCGACGCTGGCCGCACCCTGCACGGCCAGATCGAGGAGTTGACCGACGAGCTGGCCGAGCCCGCCTACGCAGGCCTCAGTGACCAGGCGCTCGAGGACCTGCACGGCGCGCTGGCTGCCTGTGCCGCCGATGTGGCTGCCTCCGGAGTGGTCCCGTTCCCCAATCCGATGGGGCTGCCTCGTCCCCTGCCGCCCCTGCCGCCCCTGTCGCCCCTGTCGCCCCTGCCGCGCTAAGGCTAGGCCGACCGGGGCGGCGGCCAGCCGGGCAGGAGTCCCAGTTCCTTGCACAGCTTGCGTGACGACACCATCTGGCCCGCGTAGCGCAGGGCATCGGGGTCGTCGCCCAGCCAGGCGGCCACCTCCCCCGCCACTTCAGGGGGAGCCGGGATGTGACCGGCCCCGACGAGCACCTCGTCCATGCCCGACGCTCGCATGGACTCGGTCAGGGTCAGGCCGGGGGCGATGGAGAACGCCGAGATGCCCTGGGTCGCGAACTCCACGTGGCACATGTCGGTGACGCGGTGGAAGGCCGCCTTGGCTGCGGCGTAGGCCACGCCCCAGCCACCGGCGCCGGCGGGCGCGGGCGGCGTCGTGAAGGCCGCCTCGGAGAGCATGTTGACCAAGCGGCCGTCCCCGCGTTCGAGCATGCCCGGCAACAGCAACTGGGTCAGCAGCAGAGGATGGAGATAGTCGCCCAGCAGGCAGCGTTCGGCCAGCTCGAGCGGGAGGTCCAGAATGCGGTCCATCGTCCCCGGCCCCTGGTAGATGGCGTTGTTGACCAGCACATCGACCCGGCCCAGCTCGGTCAGGGCGACTGCGGCGACCCGCTCCACCGAGGAGCGGTCCAGCAGGTCCATGGGGACGGGCAGGCAGGTCTGCCCGAGCGCCTCGATCTCGGTTGCCGTGGTGTCGAGGCTCCCGGCAATGGGAAGGGGGTCGTCGCGCACCAGGGTGCTCGATGCGTGGGCGCGCCCGTCGCCTTCGTGCACCGTCCGGGCGGTGATCACGACGTCGAAGCCACGCCGCGCCAACGCCAGCGCGGCGCAGCGGCCGATGCCCCGGCTGGCGCCGGTCACGAGAGCGACCCGACGTGGCTCAGCCATCAGCTATCACATCATCCCGGCGATCTGGTGCCCACCGTCGACGTGGAGCACCTGTCCGTTGACATACCCAGCGTCGTCGCTGCAGAGGAACACGACCACTCGGGCGATGTCGTCGGGGGTGCCCAGACGTCGAATGGGGTTGGCCTCGGCCAGCCGCGCCTGCACGTCGAGCGGCACCTGGGCCGCCGCTGTCTCCGTCAAGATGAACCCGGGCGCGATGGCGTTGGCCCGAATGCCGTCGCGGCCGTAGCGCACCGCGAGATGACGCGTGAGCTGGTTCAGCCCAGCCTTGGCCACGCCGTAGGCGACCCTGGTCGATTCGCCGATGGTGCTCGTCCCCGACGAGATCGTGACGATCGACCCGCCTCCGCCCGCCACCATGACAGGGATGGCGTGGCGTGCCAGCAACAGCGCGCCGCGGGTCGTGATCTCGATCGCCCGCTCCCAGACGCCGAGATCCACACCGACGGCGTCGGTATCGAGGCGGGGATGACTCCAGGCCGCGTTGTGATCGACGGCGTCAATGCTTCCGAACTCCGTCACGGCGCGCTCGACGAAGGCGACCAACGACTCCTCGCGCCGGACGTCGCAGGGCACACCGATAGCCCGGCCGCCTGAGCGCTCGACTTCCTCGGCCACCGACGCCGCACCCTCGGTGGACACGTCGCCAACCACCACGGCCGCCCCGGCACCGGCGAGCCGGAGCGCGGTGGCGCGACCGATGTCGGAGGCACCGCCGCTGACGAGGACGACCTTGCCCTCGAGCTGTCCCCCCATGGGCACATCGTAGGAGGAGCGTCCGGGCGTCACCATCCCGTTCCTGCGGCCGCGAGGAATTGGGCCGGACCCCGCCTGACATGGGAACATTTGAGTGTGCGGGTGCATCGCAGCTTCGCCTTCGTCGACGTCTCGGGCTTCACCGCATTGACGGAGCTCGAGGGTGACGAGCGCGCCGTCGACGTGCTGACCGCCTTCCGGGCGCTCCTGCGCGACATCTGCTCGCGCCGCGGCGTGCGCATCGTCAAGTGGCTGGGCGACGGCGTGATGCTGGTGTGTGTCGACACCCGCCCGCTCCTCGAGACCATTCTGGAGTTGCACTACGTCGTGGGCGAGGTGGGCGCGGTCGAGACCGTCTCCATCCGTTCCGGGCTCACTGCGGGTGACGTGATCCTGATGGAGGGTGACGACTATGTGGGCCACTGCGTCAACGTCGCCTCGCGCCTGTGCGACCTGGCCGTGGCCGGCGAGGCCCTTGCCGCGCCCGCCGTCATGGACCATCTCCCCAACTGGGGCGAGGTCCTCTCCGAGACCCAGGTGACACTGCGCGGGGTCGAGAAGCCCGTGCCCGCCTCGAGCATCCGCATCGCGCACAACGACGCCGGGGGCGCCCACGACCCCATCTGCGGGCTCCCGCTGACCGAGGACACCGCCCAGGAGATCGCCCACGACGTCCGCGGCTCCATGGTGCTCTTCTGCTCGCCGGGCTGCGTCGACACGTGGCGCCGGCGCCCGGCACGTTCGCTGTCCGCCTGACGGCGCCGCCCCGCTCCGAAACCCGGACCTGGCCCCGGGGGCAACCCTCGGTTCCCCTCAACATCTGTTGCCAATCGGCCGATATGGGGAGGGTTCGAATGGCAACCGAGGAACCAGGCATGCGCCCACCCCCAGCGCTCGACATGTCCTCGAACGTGACCAGATTCTGGCGGAGCTACGGCTACGTCGGCTGCTCACCTACAGCACGGGCGCCGCAGCCGTCCTGGGCTACTCGCTTGGCCACGCCGGGCAGCCGAGCCGAGCCGAGCAGTCAGCCGAGCCGTCAGCCGAGCAGCCAGCCGAGCAGTCAGCCGAGCAGTCAGCCGAGCAGCCGAGTCGAGCCGAGCACAGCCCTTGACATGTGACTAAAAGGTCACATAACTTCTGAACGTGGATGAGGTGTTCAAGGCCCTAGCCGACCCCACCCGGCGCGACTTGCTCGACGAGTTGTTCCGGGATGACGGCCAGACCCTGGGCATGCTCGAGGAGAGGTTCTCCATGACTCGTTTCGGCGTCATGAAGCACCTCAAGGTGCTCGAAGAGGCCGGACTGGTGGTGACCAGGCGCCGGGGTCGCGAGAAGCTCCACTTCCTCAACCCGGTCCCGATCCGGCTCATCCACGACCGCTGGGTCAGCAAGTACGCGGAGCCGTGGGTGGCAGGGCTCAGCGAGATCAAGGAGAGACTGGAGAGCCAGATGGAAAAGGTGTACGAGATCTTCATCAAGACCACGCCCGAGCGACTCTGGGAGGCGATCCTCGACCCCGAGATCCGGGCCAAGTACAACTTCGGCGGAGCGGTCTACTCGGAGTGGAAGGTCGGCGCTCCCCTCAGCATCGACGTCAAGCAGCACGGCGTGCATCTAGGCGACGGCGAAGTGCTCGAGATC
>Ga0302180_10003473_pt1 | contig 11867 bp, 8 predicted proteins | sample I_Palsa_E3_2_FD_200575 | JGI IMG/M metagenome (GOLD analysis project Ga0302180, IMG submission 200575) | Peat permafrost microbial communities from Stordalen Mire near Abisko, Sweden - I_Palsa_E3_2 | ecosystem: Environmental > Terrestrial > Soil > Palsa > Peat permafrost | place: Sweden: Abisko... | reverse complement strand
AGCGCTTGATCTCTTCCGCAGATTTGTTGCGGTCCAGGCGATGAAGCGGCAGGGCCAGGTTTTCATTCAGGGTGAAGGAGTCAAAGAGGGCTGCGCTCTGGAAGAGATAACCCATTTTGCGGCGAACTTTCATCAGACCTTCTTCATCCAGAGCCGCCATGTCTTCCCCATCCACCAGGACTTTGCCAGCGTCTGCCATCAGCAGTCCAATCATCAATTTCAAGGTCACACTTTTGCCGGTTCCGCTTCGGCCGAGGATGCAGAGTGCTTCTCCTTCAGCCACGGCGAACGACACCTTATCCAGAACGGCCCTTCCGCCAAAGCCTTTTTCCACTTGTTCAAATGCAATCGTGGCGGCGTTCGTTTGCCCATCGCTCATATGGCCTGGTCCGGAAACAAGAAGAAGATGCACTTTACCAGGATTACGTCCGCCAGGATCACGACCAGCGACGAGACGACGACACTATTGGTAGCTGCTTTGCGAACACCGTCGGAACCTTCGTTGGTGGTGTAGCCATAGAAGCAGGAGATGACGGCGATAAGATACCCAAACACCGCAGTTTTGAGAGTGGGCGGAACGAAATCGGCGAGGGCCACGCCGTCAAAGGCACGATGCATATAAAGCCGAAAGCTTAGATGGGACCAGATGTGCTCGGAGAGAAAGCCGCCGAGGATGCCGGCCGCATCCATAAAAATCGTTAGCAGCGGGAGCATGAGCGTACAAGCGATGACCCGGGTGACGACCAACAACTTGAACGAGTCGACGGAAAGCGTTTCGATGGCATCAATCTGCTCGGTAGCTCGCATGTTCGCCAGTTGCGCTCCGATGCCGGCGCCTACGCGACCGGCCATCAGCAACGCGGCGACCAGAGGACCGAGTTCGTTAAAAAACGCCAATGACTGGAAGACCGGAATTTCTGCTGTCGCGCCGAACTGCACCAGGGTGCTGCGGGTGTGGAGGGTCATGACCACTCCCAGGGCAAAACCCGAGGCTATGACCAGGAAGAAGGAACCCACACCGATTTCATAAAGTTGCGTGCACAGGTACTCGCCTTCAAAGGGCGGCACACACGCATCCCGGATGGCCTGTGCTCCGAACAGGGCCACCTTTCCGATTGAATCAAAAAATGACTTCAGCACCTGAAGGCTCCTCTGTCGTCCTGGATTGGATGCTCTTCTAACTTCGAGGTAACGCGTTTTGTGCAGGCCTGTTCAGCTACCACTGTCCCTGGAAGCACCGCCCTCCCCTTTGTCATCTCGACCGGAGCGTACCCGGACTTCCTACTTCACGCTGCTGGCAACGACCACGTATGCGGTTTTCCTCAAGAAAAACCGCATGATGTTGATCAACGCCACGAACCTCGACAGGAAGTCCGGGGGAGCGCAGTGGAGAGATCTGCGGTTCAGCGCAAATGATGGGCCACGGCGACTTGTCGACTTTTTGAGCTGATGGCCACGTTCAGCCATGGCTCATCGGTGCAGTCTATAAGCGAACACCATCCAGATTATCCCGCAGAATAGTTCGAATCCGGAGAGCGCCTGGGTGGTGATACGCGGAGCCTGATTGTAATGCGTCAGGAAGAAAAGTCCAACGCATAAAGAGATGAAGCCGGCACTGGCAAGAAGGAAAAGATTCGGCCGATCGGCTCGCAGCTTGATAGCCAGCGCGGTTTGAAAGCATCCATTCCCCACGCCGTGGAAGCCCGCCAGAAAGGCCAGGGATTGGGGAGTCAATAAAAACGAAATACCGATATAAACACCAAGCAATATCGTAAAGCCGCTTTCACACAGCAGCAGCCACCAGATATGGAGGCGATGCTCGAAGGAGAAAAATGCTGCCACTCCCAGAAGGAGGCCGTTGCCTAAAACGAAAGAGCCCAGCAGGAGGCTTAAATAGACCAGGGTGACGGGATCGAAGAAGAAAATCCCGAGGAAACTACTGGCAAGGAACAGGACGACCGCAAAGACGATTGCCAAGCCACCTCTTAAGGCGAAAGACCACCAGCACAACTGCAGGTCGTGTAAGGGGGTTTGGGAATTCATAGGAGGGCTTCCCTGGCGTAATCGACCGGCCGGCCTTCACGACTGAGGCGAAAGAAGAAGTAAATGACGACGCTGACCACTGCGGCATAGGCACACCAGATCGAAGTGAACTCGTATCGCCTTACCTCCATGACGACAAGCAGACCGGCCAGGTTGAGGGCTCCAAGCAGGACGAGCGCGCGAAAGCCGGAAAAGAATAGCGCACCGCAGGTTGCGGCCACATAAAGCACTGCAACCGTATCGGTGGTGGATATCTGGTTCAGGTAGACGATGCCGTGACCGCGGGCGTAGATCTGGACCGGATAGGCGATGAGCCCCCAGAGAATGTAGAGCGCCAGCAGAGCTCCCAGGGCGGTGAAGTCGAGCATGCGCCGCCGGCGGCCTCGGGTTGGTTCCATAAGAAAGACGCTGAATGGCAGAAGAAAGGGCAATAGTCCCTGGGCGTATAGAACGTAGGCGGCGCCGGCGTCATGGGCCACGATCGGCCGCAGATGACCGTTGAGCCCAAGCCAGACAAACCCCTCGGTGAACTGGTGCAGAGCGAAAAAGCAGGGTATGGCGGCAAACAACAGCTCTCGCCTGTGCTTTACCTCGGCCAGCGTCGCCACACCAATGCCGCCGAGCACAGCACTGCCGACAAAGTTGGCGCTAGCTGAAAAGCACACGCGGGCCTCCAGGGTTCACGAACAGGGATCATAAACAGGGATCACAAACGCATGATACGTCAGGATGGATCTTGGGTTGACGAGCGTGCAGTCAAACCCGGGAAAGAAACCGCAGGTCCCCATTCGACTTCGCTCAGGGCAGGCTCTCCACTGCGCTACGCTCTGTCGAAAAACATTCCCAAGAAAGAGCCGCCGAACCGCAGGTCCCTCCACTGCGCTCCCCCGGATTTCCTGTGGAGACCCGTGGCGTTGAGGATCTGCATGCGGCTCTCTCTACGGAGAGCCGCACACGTGGACGTCGCTAGCAGCGCGAAGTAGGAAATCCCGGTGCGCTCCGGTCGGGATGACAAGGGGGAGGGATTGCGCTTCCAGAGAACAGAAACGTTTTTCATCACCTTGGGTGGGCCAAAGGCCCATGACCCCTCCGGTCGAAAATAAGCTTCAACCTCCAGACTTGAGTGGGTGGCCCATGTCTCAAAAGCGAGACCTAGGCCACCCACTCAATATTCGTCCGCGCCATTTCGTCTTCTTAGGCCAGTAGCGCGGGCCCATCGAGACTCTGGCCGGGAGGAGAATTTTTGTTTGTTCGCTGGGGTATCATTTGTTTCGGCCCGCGGCCCAGGAGCGCTTATCGATGCATGCAGAGCGGTATACCCGGAAGAGATATTGGCTCGCGTCCTGGCTTTTTGTTCTGAGCGCTATTTCGTACCTCGACCGCACAAACGTCTCCATCGCGGGTCTGCAGATCAGTTCTGAATATGGGCTCGGAAACCAGCGGCTGGGATGGATCTTTAGCGCGTTCCTGATTGGCTACGCCGGTTTTCAAGTGCCTGCCGGATGGCTGGCTTCGCGCTTTGGACCACGGCGGGTAATTACGTGGGGCGTGGTGTGGTGGGGCGTGGCAACCGGCCTTACTACGATGATTCCTGTCGGTATTCCGCAGGCCGTGCTGCTGCTGATAGCGATCCGGTTTGCCCTGGGCGCGGGCGAGGCTGTCATCTACCCGGCGGCCAACCAGCTGGTCGCGCGATGGGTACCGGAACAGGAACGCGGATTTATCAATGGACTCATCTTTGCCGGTGTGGGCGCCGGCAGCGGTCTTACTCCGCCCTTATTGGCTTGGTTCATCCTGCATTATGGGTGGCGATCGGCTTTCTGGTTCAGCGCGGTGATCGGTGTGCTGGCGGGCGGTGTGTGGTGGTGGCTGGCACGGGATACCCCGGAGGAAGATCCCACTGTTTCCCAGGCCGAACTACAGATCATTCGCCAGGGAATTGCGGAAGATACTGCGACGGAGGGTGCTGGAACGGAGAACACTGGGCCGGCCGCCATCGCGTGGAGAGCGATCCTGACCCGGCGAGACCTGCCGGCGCTGTGCATTGCTTATTTCGGCTACGGATACACCGCCTGGATATTCTTCAGCTGGTTCTTCCTCTACATGGCGCAGGTGCGAGGTTTTAACCTCAAGTCCAGCGCTCTGATTTCCATGCTTCCCTTCCTTTCGATGACCATCGGATGTCTGGGCGGGGGAGCGCTCAGCGACCGGCTAACCCGCTCCTATGGGTTGCGGGTGGGGCGTTGCGGCCTGGCTTCAGTGGCGTACTTTTTTACTGCTGTTTTCCTGGTGCTCGGATCAAGAGTGCAGAGCCCGCAGCTAGCGGGCCTGATTCTTGCCGGCGGTGCGGGGGCGCTGTATGTTTCGCAAAGCTCCTTCTGGTCGGTCTCAGCCGATATTGCCGGGCTCAGTTCAGGTGTATTTTCCAGCATGGTGAATATGGCAGGACAGATTGGCGGCGCGGTGACTGCATCGCTCACGCCGTGGGTGGCTCAGCGTTTCGGATGGACTACGTCGTTTGCGATTGCCGCCACTCTGGCTGCGATCGGCGGTGTACTGTGGATGACTGTGCATCCGGAGAAACGACTGAGCGTATGAAAAAGGCTTTTCAGATTCTGACGATGGTGTTGACCGTCTCAACATTTGCCGCAGAGTTGCGGACACCTACCCAGGAAGGGATTGTTTATGGTGTGGCGGACGGCCAGCAGTTGACCATGGACTACTACGCTGCGAAAGGTCCGGGCCCGCATCCGATTGCGATTATCATTCACGGCGGCGGGTATCAGCGGGGTAACAGCAAGAGCGGCAGTGAAGCATATTGCGCGGATTTTCTGGCTCCCGCCGGGTACGCGGTCTTCTCGATCAACTATCGGCTGGCGCCGAAGTATCCGTATCCCTACATGGTGTACGACGTGGAGCGGGCGGTTCGATTTATTCGCTACAATGCCGGCCGTTGGGATGCGCAGGGGAATCGAATTGCGTTGGTCGGGGGATCGGCGGGCGGATTTCTCAGCAACATGGTGGGGCTGTTGAATGTACCTGGGAATGCTTCTGCGAGCGATCCTGTAGACCGGGAGAGTGCGCAGGTGCAGGCGGTGGTGACGTTGTTCGCGCAGAGTAGTTTTGCCACGGTGCCGCTCAATGCGGATGTGCACTCTCTGCTGGACCCGTTGATCAAGGAAAAGGGGGAAGCCGAGGCGCTAAGGGAAGCATCGCCCATCACCTATGTCTCGAAAGGCGATCCACCGTTTCTGCAGGTTCTCGGCGACAAGGACGAGTACATTCCTTTCAGCGAAGCGACCAATCTGGACGCGGCGCTGCACAAAGTCAACGTGAAGAGCCGAATTATCCGGATACCGGGAGGAATGCATGGGACTGGCAGTTGGTATAAGCTACCCGGTGTGCCGGACTGGGAAGTGCAAATGACTGAGTGGCTCAACCATACGCTGGGTCACCAGGGACCGGTCGGCGAGGGTGTGCGGAAACGTGAGCCTTCGGCTACAGAACTCTCCCGATGATGGCAGTTTCTTTCTGTGCCACGGGGACGCGGCCGGGGTAGAGTGAAAAGCAAAGGGGGTAATGTAACAATGTCAGATATTTTTAGAATGAAATTCGATCGCCGTGGTCTGCTGAAGTCCTCGATGGCCGCGATGGCTGGCGGACTCCTGAGCCGTTACAGCCTGGAGAAGGCCGTGGCTGAAACGCAACCGGCGATCAAGAATGTCAATACGGCCTCCAGCCCTTCGACACTCAAAATTACCGACATACGTTATGCAATTATCGTCAAGCCCGGTCCCAGCCCCTGCCCGATCATCCGTATCGATACCAACCAGGGCGTGTACGGATTGGGAGAAGTACGCGACGGCGGCGGATACCAATATGCGATGGTGCTGAAGAACCGCATGGTGGGCGAGAACCCCCTCAAGATCGATTTCCTGTTTCAGAAGATCCAGCAGTTTGGCGGTGTGTCCCGCCAGGCGGGCGGTGTTTGCGCGATCGAGATGGCGCTGTGGGATATTGCAGGCAAGGTTTATAACTGCCCGGTGTACCAGATGCTAGGTGGGCAATGGCGAGATAAGATCCGCATTTACGCCGATACAACCGAGTCGGACGACCCGAAAGAATACGGAAGGCGAGCCAAGGAACGCAAAGCGATGGGGCTCACCTGGATGAAGATGGACCTGGGCATCAACGTCCTCGAAGGAATGCCGGGCATGGTGATGGAGCCGGCGGGCCAGAGCAAGTGGGAACTTCGCAACCAGCCACATTTGTTCATGGCGACGGAAGTGACCGATAAGGGTATCGACCGGCTGTGCGAGTACGTAGCGGCAGTGCGCGAGAACATCGGCTATGACATGCCGCTGTCGATGGATCACCTGGGGCACATTGGCGTGAAGTCTGTGATTCGCCTGGGCAAGGCGTATGAGAAGTTCAACCTGGAATGGATCGAAGATGTCATTCCGTGGCAATACACCGATCTGTTGAAACAGATCACGGATGCCAGCCCCACGCCGACGATTACCGGCGAGGATATTTACGAGATCTCGGACTTTGAGAAGCTCTGCAGTGTGCACGCGGTGGACAAGATCCACCCTGATCTTGCGACCTCAGGCGGTATTCTGCGGACGCATAAGATTGGCGACATGGCTTTTGGCTACGGTGTTCCGATGGCAATGCATTTTGCGGGTACACCGGTCAGTTGCATGGCGAATGTGCACTGCGCAGCCGCAACACGCAACTTCCTGGCGCTCGAGAACCACTCGCTCGATGTGCCCTGGTGGCAGGATCTGGTCAACGGACCGGAAAAGCCAATGATCCAGGAGGGATACATCAAGGTTCCGGATACTCCGGGATTGGGAGTGACGCTGAACGATGAAGTCTGCAAGCAGCACTTGAAGCCGGGGACGGGATACTTCGAGCCGACGCAGATGTGGGATGATGTGCAGTCTCTCGACGACGCGCTTTGGAGCTAGTGAGTATGATCCCTCAGCGGCTTTAAAGCCTCAATTTTCCGCAATGGAGCGTTTCAGGCCGGGTGAGTTGGGAATTGGTCCAGTCCCGAAGGGACGGCTGAGAGTAGCCCAGGACGTTAGTCCTGGGTCAGGCTAGAGCCAGGAACAGTCCCGCAGGGACGGCTGAGAATATCCCAGGACTCTAATCCTGGGTACGCTTGCGGATTGTGCGTCCTCGCGTGGATTCGTCAGCTCCTTAGCAATCCCAGGACTGGCGTCCTGGGATATTCTCAGCCGTCCCTGGCGGGACTGTTCCTGGTTGTCATCCCTACCCAGGACTAACGTCCTGGGCTACTCTCAGCCGTCCCTTCGGGACTCAGTTCGTAAGTGGAGTTCTCACGCAGGCTCTAAAGCCCTCATTTCTTGCTGTGCTTATGGCACGGCTGAAGCCGTGCCCTTCCTCCAGAAACCCCTTCCAAGAAGAAGTGGCAAATTAGTTCAAGGGGCTATCGAGCCCCTGCGGAGCCGCCCGGTCCCGGCTTTTTCCGCAGGCTGTAGAGCTCAAAGGCGCGTCATTCCTCCCCTGACTTGTCACCGGACAAAGGGAGCGGGCGCGCCTTCATTGCTTATTCGTCGGTCACGCAGCCTAGCGATGCGCTTTTCACACTGCGGATGTACTTGGCCAGTGTGCCGCGTTCTGCTTTGTAGGGCGGCATGCTCCACTTCTTTCGACGAGCCGCAAGCTCTGCATCCGAGAGCGCTACGGAGAGCTCATTCTCTTGCGCATCGATGGTAATGACGTCGCCTGTTTGTACCAGGGCAATCGGGCCGCCCTCCTGGGCTTCGGGCGTGATGTGGCCGACGATAAAGCCGTGAGAGCCCCCGGAGAAACGTCCGTCCGTAATCAAGGCCACGTCCTTACCAAGGCCCGCACCCATGATCGCTGAGGTGGGGGTCAACATTTCCGGCATGCCCGGACCGCCCTTCGGACCTTCATAGCGGATGACGAGCACCTGTCCCTTGGCAATCTTGCCCTCCTCAAGTGCTTTCAACATCAGCTCTTCGGAGTCGAAAACATTCGCCGGACCAGAAAATCTGAGCCCTTCCTTGCCTGTGATCTTCGCCACCGCGCCTTCCGGCGACAGGTTCCCTTTGAGGATCTGCAGATGACTGCTGGCCTTGAGCGGATTCGAAACCGGGCGGACAATCTCCTGCCCCGGGCGCAAGCCTGGCAGATCTTTTACGTTTTCCGCGAGTGTCTTTCCGGTAACAGTGACGCAGTCCCCTCGCAGCAACCCTTCTTCGAGCAACATCTTTAGAACCGCGGGCAGGCCGCCAACGGATTGCAGGTCTTCCATCACATACGATCCGCTGGGCTTGAAATCAGTCAGCAGTGGAGTCTTGTCGCTCACCTTTTGAAAATCATCGATGGTCAGCGGCACGTTGACCGATCTTGCCATAGCGATCAAATGGAGCACCGCATTGGTTGAACCTCCCAACGCAGCCACCACGACCATTGCATTTTCGAACGCCGCGCGGGTCATGATGTCGCGCGGTTTCAAATCGAGTTCCAGGAGATTGAGGATGGCCGCACCGGCCCGAACACACTCTTCGAGCTTGAGCGGGTCTTCCGCCGGAGTGGATGAGCTGTAGGGTAAGCTCATGCCCAGGGTTTCGATCGCCGAGGCCATGGTGTTCGCGGTGTACATCCCTCCGCATGCGCCGGCTCCCGGACAAGCATGGCGGACGATGGCCTGACGCTGTTGATCGGTAATCGAATGAGTGATGAATTGGCCGTAGCTTTGAAAGGCGGAGATGATATCAAGCTTCTGCCCATTCAGGTGGCCGGCGCGGATCGTGCCTCCGTACACCATCAGGCTGGGGCGGTTGAGGCGGCCCATGGCGATCAGACATCCCGGCATGTTCTTGTCACAACCGGGAATGGAGACATTGGCGTCATACCACTGGGCACCCATTACGGTTTCAATCGAGTCTGCAATCAGGTCACGCGATTGCAAAGAGTAGCTCATGCCATCGGTGCCCATCGAGATACCATCGCTCACGCCTATGGTGTTGAAGCGCAGTCCGACCATGCCGGCGGCGGTCACGCCTTCTTTCACCTTCTCGGCCAGATGGAGAAGATGCATATTGCAGGAATTGCCCTCATACCAAACGCTGGAGATGCCGACCTGAGGCTTGGCCATATCCTGTTCGTTTAGTCCGCACGCGTAGAGCATGGCCTGGGAAGCGCCCTGGGCCTTGGGCTGTGTAATCTGTGAGCTGTACTTGTTCAGCGTTCTGGTCATAAAGAACAGTGTATCTTTTCGCGTGGGAGCGCTCTCGAATATGTCTTCAGCAGCCTGGTGGCAGTACGGCATCCTTTACGAGGTTTATCCCCGGTCCTTCCAGGACTCGAACGGCGATGGGGTTGGCGACCTTCGGGGTGTCCTCGAGCGGCTGGATTACCTGCTGAGCCTGGGCATCGAGGCGGTATGGATCGCGCCCTTTTATCCCTCACCGATGGCCGACTTCGGCTACGATATTGCCGATTATTGCAACGTCGATCCTATTTTCGGGACCCTGGCCGAATTCGACCAACTGTTGGGGGCCATTCATGAGCGCGGACTCAAGCTGATTCTCGATTTTGTGCCCAACCACACCTCTGACCAGCATCCCTGGTTCCTGGAGAGCCGCTCGTCCCTCACCAATCCCAAACGCGACTGGTACCTGTGGCACGATCCGGCTCCGGATGGCGGTCCGCCCAACAATTGGATGAGCAACTTCGGCGGGTCTGCCTGGACTAAGGATGGCAGCCAGTATTACTACCATTCCTTCCTGAAGCAGCAGCCGGATGTGAACTGGCGCAACCCTGATCTGCGGGAAGCCATGCTGAACGTGCTTCGCTTCTGGCTGGGCCGGGGGGTCGACGGATTTCGTGTGGACGTGATGTGGATGATGATCAAGGACGATCAGTATCGGGATAATCCGGTCAATCCGGCGAGCTTCTCAGACAGTCCTGCGTCGGTACGGCTGCTGCCGGTCTACAACACCAATCGGCCGGAGGTGCATGCAATTGTTGCGGACATGCGCACGGTACTCGATTCCTACGGCGACCGATTACTGATCGGAGAGACGTATCTACCGTTCGATCAGCTGGCGAGCTATTACGGTCACGATCTGAGAGGCGCGCAGTTGCCTTTTAATTTTCACCTCATGAGTACGCCGTGGAACGCGAAGGCGATCGCCGGGGTTATTAAGGATTACGAGGCCTCGCTGCCTGCCGGGGCCTGGCCGAATTGGGTGATCGGTAATCACGATCAACCGCGTATTGCGACCAGGATTGGTCCCGCCCAGGCACGCACCGCAGCGATGCTGCTGCTTACTCTACGAGGGACCCCGACAATGTATTACGGGGATGAAATTGGCATGACGAATGTTGTGATTCCAGCCGCTGAGGTGCAGGATCCGGCAGAGAAGAACGAGCCCGGCAAGGGCATGGGCCGCGACCCTGAACGCACGCCGATGCAGTGGGACAGCTCAGCGCAGGCTGGGTTTACGGAAGGTGTTCCGTGGCTTCGTTTGGCTGCCGATCATGCGACGGTCAATGTGGCCGCGCTTTCGGGACAGAGTGAGTCCATTCTCAGCCTGTATCGCAAGCTCATCGACCTGCGCCGCTCGAATGCGGCTTTGAATACCGGCGGCGTTGAGAATGTTGCCAGCGATGGCAACGTTCTTCGCTACGAAAGGTTCGATGGAAAGCAACGATTTGCGGTGCTGCTGAATTTGGGTGAAGGCAAGGAAAAGGCAGCGATTGCGCCGGGTGAGATTCTTTGTTCGACCCATATGGATCGATCAGGCGAAGTGGCTGCGGTTTCGCTTCGCCCTTTCGAAGGGGTCGTGGTCAAGGTTGGTTGAAGAGCTAAAGAGGTGAATAACCGGGAAAGAACCGCAGGTCCCTCCACTACGCTTCGCTCCGGTTGTGCCCGCAAGAGCTTCAGCGAGGAAAGCCCGTCATCGATGCCGTCCCGGTACGGCACAGTCGAAGACCGTATTTCTTGCCCTGCCACAAAGGATCGGGTGCCCCATCCTTCGCGCTGTTGGCGAAGGGTGGGATGCCACTGCTCTTTACCCGAGGCCCTTCCCCGCAACTTCTGCTTATCCCACCCTTCGCAGAAGAACGCGAAGGATGGGGCACCCGATCTTTGTGGAAGGGCAAGAAATACTCGCCTCGACCGCCTTGGTAAGCCGCAGGCTCATGGGACACGGCTTGAGTGACTATCCGAACGGGTAGAATGCGCTATGCCAAAATCTCGCAGAGAGTTCCTGACCAATGGTTCCCTTGGCCTGCTGGGAGTTGCTGTCACTGCGTGCAGCCAGGATCAGCAGCGCGTTGCAGAGATCCCTCCCGGAACGCCTCCTGCCTTTGCTACGGCGCCCGCGGTTGGGCCCGAGGTTTACCCACTAACCTTTGCTGAAGCGGAGAAGTTGGTCCAGATTGAGTTGAGCGAAAGCGAGCGCAAGCAGGCCGTTGGCAGCTGGCGCAACGGGATGGCGCCGCTGTACGAGAGGCGCGTCGGACCACGCAAGGTTGCGCTCGAACCAGCGTTAGCACCCTGGTCCCACTGCCAAGCCGCTCTGCCCGGGCAGCCGGCAGGCCCGGAGCGCAATCTGTTTGTGCGCAGCAAGGTCGATCCGGGGCCGCTGCCCAGTAACGATGAGGACATTGCCTTCGCACCTGTAACCCGGCAATCGCGCTGGATTGAGAAGCGCCAGCTCACCTCAGAGCGGCTTACCAACATCTACTTAGAGCGGATCGACCGCTTCAATCCCACGCTGCGCTGCGTGATCACGCCCACGCGCGAACTGGCCCTA
>Ga0302180_10003465_pt1 | contig 11886 bp, 3 predicted proteins | sample I_Palsa_E3_2_FD_200575 | JGI IMG/M metagenome (GOLD analysis project Ga0302180, IMG submission 200575) | Peat permafrost microbial communities from Stordalen Mire near Abisko, Sweden - I_Palsa_E3_2 | ecosystem: Environmental > Terrestrial > Soil > Palsa > Peat permafrost | place: Sweden: Abisko... | reverse complement strand
AAGAACCGCGCGTTTGGACGTTCGCATAAATGTTGAGCTGGGGCTTCACGTTATTGCGCGATGCTTTACTCGAGAGCTCATCCGACTGCACCTGTAGCGCTGCCTGTGCCAAATCAGGACGGTTGCCGAGCGCGTCCTCCGTCAGGGCAGGAACATCGAGCTCTGGCGGTTTGTCAGGGACAAGAATTCGGTCAGTGGGAACGATCGAAGCGAAATTTATTATCGGGTCGCCGAGTCGGCGCAACAACTGTTCGCGCAGGATGACCTCCTGCTGCCGATACTCGCCTTGCGCCTGAATCAGATCGAGGCGGCTCGACGACAGCAGAGCCTGCGCGCGAGTGAGCTCAACCGGAGCGAGCGTCCCTTCGTCGACTTGATTCTTGTCGTCATCGTAGAGTCGTTGCGCCGCCGCGAGCGACTCTTGCTTCACTCCGATGTTTTCTCCGAGCGAGACAAGGTCGAAGTAAAGTCGTGAGACGCCATAGATAGTCTCAAGCAACTGCTGCTCGAAAAGCAGCCGCGACATCTTCTGGTCAAGTCGGGCGATTCTGACGAAACGCAAATTGATTTCCCGGCCACGCCCTCGCAGCAAAGGCTGTGTCAGCGTGACCGAGGTGCTGGGCGAATGGAATGGGTCGTACCGGGAATTAGGGCCATAGAGCACCTCCGCGGCATTATCGACATATGCGTCCAACTGCAGGCCGGTCGAGAATCCCTGCTGATAGTCAAATCCAGCGCTCACAAAGTCGAGCGGTGCGAATGCTGTCGAACTGCCGCCACTCGATCCCCCGTTGATCAGTGAGGTCTGGTCGGAACGCCGGAAATAACTCGCTTCGCCGGAGAGCGTTGGATCGTAAAACGGAATTGGAGGTCCGGGAGAGTAAGTTGATGTCCCATCCTGTGAAAGACTCTGCTGTGTTCCACTGCCGGTCGGCGTCACTTGGGACAGATCGGTAACGTTGGTGTTGGTGGGAGAAGCATTGCCGGTGGTTGCGGTGATCAGCAGCGGGCTCGTGGTCGCTCCTACGCCGGGAGGAGTCTGCTGAATGGTGAAGTCGAGACCGCGTAAATTGCCGCCACCTTGCGCCCGGGTCAAATCAGTGTCGGCCAGCAGAAGATTGTAGCGGCTGACTTCGACGTCAAGGTTATTCTCAACCGCCAACACGATGGCATCGTGCAATGAGAGATAAAGATTCCCTTCACGTACAAGACCATCGATTGCGAACGGAGAACGCATCGAGAGTTCAGGCGCACGCGGCGCGCGATAGGGAGCGATAAAACTGAAAATGTGCGTATTCAGCACAGACGGTGCTTCGGCCCGGGGCCGCGTAGCGTCGTTCGCATCATGCTCCACAACCGCGGATCGTTTATCCGGGGCAGGAGTTTCGACGCTCAATGGCTCCAGATTCCGCACGCCGACTGTGGTCTTGTCTGGCTGTGGCAACGGCGCGTTCGGAGGAACCTTGGGTTCCTGCTGGCCCGGAACGGGCGGCTGGCCAGGGGCATTCGGAGCGGCGGGGGTCGGCGGATTGGGAGCAGTAAATGGGGGAGGCTGCTGACCTTCCTGCGCCCGCAATGCTGCGGAAACGAGCACAGTCGACAGCAGCGCCAGCACGACTCTGGCATTGACTCCGAACCGCGTCATAGCCCGCTTCCCTTCTTGTCTTCTTTTTTTTTGCTCGTTCAGCTCCTTTTGTTTTTGCTTTCCCCGCCCGCCACCAGATTTTTGGTCGGAGCCGCCGCCCTGCTCCTGTTTACCCTGACCTTGTTTGCCCTTCTGATTCGTGCTTTCGGTTCCCGAGTTCACGATAGACTGATCCCCATACTGATCGGGACCGGCGGCCGGAGCCTGATTCGTCTGAGATCCACCACCTGGCCCCGTTGCCTCCTGCTCTTGCGACTGATCCAGCCGAGTTCGCACTTTTACACCTTCGCGCGCGCTGTCGGTCACGGTGCTCACCACCAGGTCGCCTTCCTTCAAACCGCTCACAATCTCCACCGACGGCCCGTAATCGCGACCGATCTCCACCGGGACGATTTGGATTTTCTCGTCACGCACGACGGCAACCGATGTTCTATCTTGGCGTACCACGACAGCATCACCGGGAACCACTAGCGGCGAGAGACCGCGGACCTGCACAAAGCTGACGATGCTATACATTCCCGGGTAGAGACTCCCGTCTCTGTTCTCGACATCGACTTCAGCGAGCATGGTTCGCGTGTTCTGATCGATGGCGTTCGCGACGCGCGTCACCGTGCCGAGAATGGGCTTGCCCGGCCTCTCCTGCACGAAGACCCTCGCCGGCATCCCCGCATGAACGTCCGAAGCGTAACCTTCTGGAACGGAAACCAGTATGCGAAGCTTGTCATACTGCGCGACGGCGAAGATGGGGCCACCCTGGGCTTCCCCGGTGGAAGGGGTTGACGATTGGTTCGGAGTTCCGGAAGTGCCCCCTGTATTCGCGTAGCCCACATTGGCGGAGCCGCCAGAGGGGGTCTGCGCGGACGATGGCGGAGCGGTGGATGCCGCGCCAGAAGTGCCGACAAGAGCACCGACGTCTGTGTTGCGCTCTGTGATCACACCATCGAATGGCGCAGTGATCCGCTCGTAACCCTGCAGCGCGGTCACTCGACGCAGGTTCGCGCGATAACTCTCTACATTGCGCTCGGCGGAGGCAACGACTGCGACCTGAGCTTTGTAGTCTGCTTCACGCTGATCGCCATCCTGGCGCGAGAATACGCCCTTCGCAACCAAAGTGCGCCAGCGCTCCCAGGTGACGCGATTCAAATCGAGTTGCGCCCGCTGTTGTACGAGTTGAGCGTCAGCCTGACGTAACTGTTCGCGTGCTTGATCTACTTCCTGATCGAGATCGGGCGCATCGATCAGTCCTAGCAATTGGCCCTTCTTGACGTGATCGCCAATATCGGCGAAGCGCTCCTTGAGATATCCGTTGGCGCGCGCGTAGAGAAAAGCCACCGTCAGCGCAGTGGTCGTGCCCGGGACCGTAAGCTCGCCCGGAGTTTGGGTGCGTTTGACCTGTATTACTTCGACTTCAGGCTGCTCCTGCTCGCGCTCTTTTGCCAATGCCGCGGCTTTTTTCTCACGCTCGTGTCGCGGAATATAGCCAACGAAAAATATGAGGAGCAGCACCAGCAGCCCACCACCAACCCAGAGAAATATTTTCTTCCAGTCGCGTTGCTCGCGACGCTTCTTCTTGTCGGCCTCTTGCTGCACCTCCCGGTCATGCTTCACCTTCTCATGTTTCTTATGCGCGGCCTGTCGCGCCTGCGACTCTTCGCGCTCCCATTCGGCGCGCGTCATGCGGCGATCGGGATGCTCCTGTATCTCGCGCAGATGTTCGTCTTCGGGATAAATCCGCTGATCCAGATCGTCGTTCTTGTTCTCTTTATCGCTCATGTTTAGTGGCCGGTCCGCTTACGCAGGCTGGGGCTCCGGGCCCTGCTTTCCTTCTTGTCCAGGTCGGCCCGACTGATTTTGCTGTCCCGGCTGTCCCTGCTCTTCGCCTTCGTGGTACGCCTTGTCAATCTCCTCGTCATAATTCCGCGGAGCCTCGATCCGCAGCCAGGCATACATAATGGGTACGACAAACAGCGTGCCGAGAGTCGCGAGGAGAAGGCCTCCGATCACCGCACGGCCAAGCGGCGCGTTCTGTTCACCGCCTTCGCCAAGAGCGAGAGCCATCGGCATCATGCCGATAATCATCGCCAACGCGGTCATGCAGACGGGACGCAATCGCGTAAAGCCTGCGCTGATGGCCGCTTCCAGGTTGTCCTTGCCGGTGGCGCGCTCGTCGTTCGCAAAGACCACGACCAGAATGCTGTTGGCCGTCGCGACGCCGATCGTCATGATGGCGCCCATCAGCGACGGCACATTGAAGGTGGTTCCAGTCAGAAAGAGCATCCAGAGAATGCCTGCAAACGCGACTGGCAACGCCATCAGGATGATCAGCGGATCGAGCCAACTCTGGAAATTGACCGCCATCAAAAGGTAGACAAGGATGATGGCAAAAATAATTCCAGTTCCCAGCCTAGTGAAAGACTCGCTCATGGTTTGGACTTCGCCGCGCAAGTGAAGCGTCGTCCCGGTGGGCAGCGTCTTTTCAGTCCGATCGATAATCTTGCGGATTTCGCTCGCGACGCCGCCGAGGTCGCGTTGGTCTGTACTGGCAAAAATGTCATAGACGGGCTGGATATTGTAGTGGTTGATAATCACCGGGGTCACTTCACGTTCGAAATTAGCCACGTTGCCAAGCAGTTGGCTGGCATTGCCCGCGGGGGAAGTGATAGGCGTGCGCGAAAGTGACTGCATCGAATCGATACGGTATTGCGGCGTCTGCACCACAACCTGGTAGTTGACTCCGTTTTGCGGATTCAGCCACTCGTTGGGCGCGGTCTGGCCAGTGCCGGCGAGCGAAATCAACATGCTGTTCGCGACGTCCTGCTGCGTGAGTCCGATCTGACGTGACTTCATGCGATCGACATTGACATCGATCGTTGGGTTTGCGACCTCCCGATGAATGTGCGCGTCGACCACGCCGGGAATCGCCTGCACCTGCTGCAGTAGTTTTTGTGCGATTTGATAATTGTTTTTTCCGCGACCGGTGAGCTGCACGTCAATCGGTGCAGGCAATCCAAAGTCGAGAATCTGGTTCGTGATGTTCGCCGGAGTGAAAAAGAAAATCGCATCGGGAAATTTCCGGTGAAGGTCTGCGCGCAACTTGCGCATGTAAAGCTCGGTGTGGCGCTTGCCGGGTTCGAGCGAGATGAGAATATCGCCGTCCGAATCCGAAGTTACCGCACTGTCCGAAAACGCAAGATTGACGCCCCCATTCGGCAGCCCGATGTTGTCGAGAATCATTTTTACTTCTTCGACTGGGATGACCTGGCGGATTTCCCTTTCGATAGCGGCAAAGTACTGTTCCGCGTCCTCCGGTCGCATGCCCTGCGGTGGATAGACGTGCAGTCGCATCTGCCCTGAGTCCACATAAGGAAAAAAGTCATTGCCGATCAGAAAAGCTAATGGCAAGGACACAACGATAAACAGGCCGAATATGGCGATCGTGAGTCCGCGATTGTAGAGCGTCCATTCCAGAGCGCTTTTGTAGTCTTCCCTCCGGCGTTCAAACCAGCGGTCGAACTTCGAATGCCAGCGCCACACCCAATTTTCTTCCTCTTCTTGCTCGGCCGCGTCGGGATCCTGGTACAGCTTAAGCTCGCTCGCGAGCAGAAAGTGCATCATCGTCGGTACCAGGGTTCGCGAGAGAAAGTACGAAGCCAGCATGGCGAAGACGACAGCCATCGCGAGCGGAGTAAATAAATAGCGTGCAGCTCCGCTCAGCAGAACGACGGGAGTAAAAACCATGCAAATCGCCAAAGTAGAAACGAATGCCGGCGCGGCCACCTGTTGCGCGCTGTCAAGAATGGCGCGCACCAGCGATTTTTTTTCGCCCATGTTCCGGTGCGTATTCTCGATCTCAACCGTGGCATCATCTACCAGAATGCCGACAGCAAGCGCCATGCCGCCCAACGTCATGACATTGATGGTTTGTCCGAGCGCGTAAAGCACCGCCAGAGACGTAGCGATCGACAGTGGTATCGACGTACAAACAATCAAGGTGGAACGCCAGGAACCGAGGAAGAGCAAGATCATTAGGGCCGTCAGGCCGGCGGCAATCACAGCTTCGCGTACGACCTCGTTGATGGACTCCGATACGAAGATGGATTGGTCGAACAGGGGCGTGATCTCGAGGGCGCCCGGCAATCCAGCTTTCACGATCGGCAACATTGCCTTGACGTGTTTGACAATATCGAGCGTCGAAGTCTGGCCATTCTTCCGCACGGTGAGCAGCGCGGAGCGCTTTCCATCCTGACGAACGATGTTCTCCTGCGGAGCATAGCCTAACCGCACCTGCGCGACATCTTTCATCGACACGATGGCCCCGTTAGCGGCGCGAATCGGAAAATCGTTCAGGGCTGAGACGAGCGGTGGCGAAGAATTTAATTTGACGATAAACTCGCGGTCTCCTATGCGGGCAGTGCCAGCCGGCAAAATAAGATTCTGCTGATTGAGCGCCGTGGACACGTCGGTCGCGGAAAGGTGCTTGGCGTAGAGAAGATTGGGATCGATATCGACCTGGACCTGCCGCACCTTTCCTCCGTAAGGCAGCGGAACGGAGGCTCCTTCGACGTTGGCTAGCCGCGGGCGGATGAACGACAACCCCAAGTCATACAACTCTTCCTCGGTCAGCCCCTGTCCGGAGAGTCCAAGTTGCACGATGGGCACACTGGATGCGTCATATTTCAAAATGTTTGGTGGAAACGTGCCCGGCGGCAGCACGCGCAGAATGGTCTGCACCACGGCGGTGATCTGCGACATGGCCAGTTCCACTTTTACAGTCGGTTGGAAAAAGACGCGGACAACCGCGACGCCCTCGTAACTCTCCGACTGTGTGTGCTCGATGTCATTGACCGTCGTCGTAAGCGCGCGTTCGCACACCGTAACGATCCGGCCTTCCATCTCCTCGGGGGGCAGGCCGGTATAGCTCCATACAATGGTGACCACCGGAATGTTGATGTAGGGGTAGATATCCTTGGGCGCCTCGACGCACGTGCCAATGCCGAAGAGCAGCATGAGCAGCGAGACAACCACGAAGGTATACGGGCGCCGCAGCGCCAGCCGCACGATCCACATTAGTCTTTGTACCTCGATGAGGCCATGTTAAGAACTGAGACGCAGCGGTAGAAAAAGCTCGTAAGAGGCTTGCTGCCACGAAATGTGCATCGGTTGCACACTTTTCTGGATTCCGGACGGCTCTTAAGTTTTAAGTTTAACTTATCGGGATTCCGGGCCCTAGCCAATCAGGTAAAGCCGTAGTTTGCCTGAGGAATATCTGGTATGACTGACGCTAGCGTCAGTAGCGGCCAACCCCCATTTGCCGCGCGTCATCCTAGCGAACGACAATTTCTCGTTTCAGAACGCACCGATGGAGTTTCAATTGGAAGCAGGCGACGAGGTCTACGTCGACCACGGTGGCCACCACAACCCGAAGGTTGCCTTCGGAGAGCAATTGCGCTTCTAGTACCGGAGCGGAAAAACAATACCGGCAGTTTGTGCCGCCGTTTTTATTTGTTTAATCTGACAGCTCCACAATTTTCTCATGTTAAAGCCCCCGGATGTCATTGTCATTGGCGCGGGCGCAGCTGGACTGACGGCTGCCGCCCGCTTGGCCCGCGCGGGGCCCTCGGTCACTATGCTCGAAGCTCGCGACCGCATTGGCGGACGGATGTTCACCAAACGCGATCCGATTTCGCAAATTCCGATTGAGTTTGGCGCCGAATTTATACACGGGTTGCCCGCTGAGATATGGGAACCCCTGCAGTCGCGAAACATCAACATCACAGAAGTAGATGGTGACCAGTGGTGCTTCAACAATGGGCGGCTGTGCAGTTGTGATCTCTTCTCACAGGTGGACGAAATTCTCAAAGCAATGGACGCTCGCTCGCCCGACGAATCATTTCTGAGCTTCCTCAATCGCTCGTTCCCGGACGACCGTGCGCGACATGAGGCGCGGAGGAAAGCCTTGTCCTACATCACCGGTTTCAACGCGGCCGATCCAGATAAAGTAGGTGTGCACTGGTTAGTACAAGGAATGCGGGCTGAGGAGAAGATTGATGGGGATCGCGCCTTCCGCTCCAAAAATGGATACGCAGACCTGCTCGACATTTTGCTTCAGGATTTGGCCAAGTCTGGGGTTCGAATCGAGTCTGAGACTATCGTCGACTCGGTGAGGTGGACGCCGGGAAGAGCAGAAATCACCGCGCATGGAGCCAACGAGTCCTGCAGGTTCGCAACCCGGAAACTGCTCGTGACCGTTCCTCTCGGCGTTTTGCAGGCATCCGACGGGCAAGACGGCGCAGTGTGCTTCACTCCTGCCTTGCCCCGAACAAAAGTCGAGGCGCTCCAGAAGCTGCGAATGGGAAAAATAATTCGAGTCACCCTTCGTTTTCGCCAACGCTTCTGGGAAACGCTTTCAGCGCCCACGGAAAGTTCCAAGACTCTGGATGGAATGAGCTTTCTCTTTTCTGACGATGATTGGTATCCCACCTGGTGGACGATGATGCCCGAAAAGCTTCCGATTATTACCGGATGGGCTCCGTTTCATTGTGCGGAGCGACTCTCCGGCAAAAGTCACTCTTTCGTTGTCGATCATGCTTTGCAGACGTTGAGCAAACTTCTCGATGTGAGATCAGATAAACTCGCACAACTGCTTGACGACTCCTACTTTCATGATTGGCAGAATGACCCGTTTTCTCGCGGTGCGTACAGTTATGGTGGTGTCGATGCAGACGGTGCGCAGGCCGTGCTGGCCACTCCTGTCGAGAACACCTTGTTTTTCGCGGGCGAAGCCACGGATATCTCCGGACACAACGGCACTGTACATGGCGCGATTGCAAGCGGACAGCGTGCAGCAGACGAAATCTTTCACGGTTTTCGATGACCAATCTCCAACGCTCGTGCTTGAGGAGGCGGCTGCGTTTTTATGATTCCGAAGCTATATTGCTACATGCATCGCTTTCTGGACTGAAGACCCATTAGGTCGATGTCGTCATCCGCTGACCATATCCATATGAATATCTTCAAACGCCTTTCTCACATGTTAGGGGACTTAAAATAGATGTTTACCCAGCAACCGATTGTGTGGCCCGGCCGGCCATATCCCTTAGGTGCAACGTGGGACGGCGAGGGTGTCAACTTCGCCCTCTATTCGGAGCACGGCGAAAAAGTGGAGTTGTGCCTCTTCGACAATTCCGGAAGGCGCGAAATTCTGCGCGTTCGGCTACCCGAACAAACCGACATGGTCTGGCATGGCTATATGCCAGAGGTGCGTCCAGCCCAACTGTATGGATATCGCGTCTACGGCCCCTATGCTCCGCAACAAGGTCATCGTTTCAATCACCACAAACTTCTTCTGGATCCCTATGGCAAGCAGCTTCAAGGAACCATTAACTGGACCGATTCGCACTTCGGATACCGTGTCGGCCATAAACAGGAGGACTTATCTTTCGATCGCCGCGACGACGCCTCCGGAATGCCGAAAAACCGGGTGATCGACTCAGCCTTTACTTGGGGATCCGATGCGCCACCCAGAATCCCGTGGCACGAGACCGTAATCTACGAACTCCATGCAAAAGGATTTACCAAGTGTCATCCTGACGTGCCAGCGCATTTGCGCGGGACTTATGCGGGCCTGGCCACGGGTCCTATCATCGATTATCTCCTGCGGCTTGGAGTTACCTCGGTTGAGCTTATGCCGGTGCATAGCTTCGTCGATGACCGACAACTCATCGATCGAGGCCTCCGCAACTACTGGGGTTATAACTCTATCGGCTTTCTTGCCCTGGAGCCTCGTTATTTGGCGACTAACTCAGTGCGCGAATTCAAGACTATGGTCAAGACTTTGCATTCGGCGGGGCTCGAGGTAATTCTCGATGTCGTCTACAACCACACTGCCGAAGGCAATCATCTCGGTCCCACGCTTTCACTGAAGGGAATCGACAACAGCACCTATTATCGCCTGCTGCCGGATAATCCCCGCTATTACATGGACTATACCGGCACCGGCAATACGCTAAATATGCGACATCCGCGTGTGCTGCAGTTGATCATGGATAGTCTGCGCTACTGGGTTCTTGAGATGCACGTCGATGGCTTCCGTTTCGACCTCGCTGCCACTTTAGCCCGAGAACTACATGAGGTCGATCGCTTGGGCGCATTTCTTGACATTATCCATCAGGACCCAATTCTTTCGCAGGTGAAACTGATTGCCGAACCCTGGGATCTTGGCGAAGGCGGCTATCAAGTGGGAAACTTTCCGGTCGGGTGGGCCGAATGGAACGATCGATATCGTGACACGGTGCGCTCTTACTGGAAAGGAGACAGCGGAGTTGTGGGAGATCTGGCATATCGTATCACCGGCTCAAGCGACTTGTACGCGCACAGCGGCCGGCGTCCCTATGCGAGCGTAAATTTTGTAACGGCCCACGATGGCTTCACGCTCCAGGATCTTGTAAGTTACAACGAAAAGCATAATGAAGCGAACGGCGAGAACAATCAGGACGGCAACAACAATAATCGCAGCTGGAACTGCGGAGTTGAAGGTCCAACGGACGATCCAATTATCCTGGCTCTTCGTGCCCAACAAAAGCGGAATCTGATAGCAACATTACTGCTGTCGCAAGGCGTTCCAATGCTGTATGCCGGCGATGCCATCGGTCACACGCAGAACGGAAACAACAATGCCTATTGTCAGGACAATGAGACAAGCTGGCTGAATTGGAATTTACAGCCTGCGGATCGCGATCTGCTGGCTTTTCTTCAACGCATGATCAACCTGCGCAAAAGGCACCCCATTTTCCGGCGCAAGCGGTTTTTTCAGGGCCGCCCGATAAAAGGTGCCAGTGTCAAAGATGTACTGTGGCTCAATCCTGGCGGCAATGAAATGACCGAGGATGAGTGGCGCGACCCCTCCGTACGCTGTCTGGGAATGTTTCTCTCAGGACAGGGACTGGACGAAACCGACGATCGCGGAAAAAAACTTACCGACCAGAACTTCCTGGTGCTATTGAACGCCTACCACGAGGATATTGGATTCACCTTACCCGCATCCCGACAATCCGCTCGCTGGAGCGCGTGGATGGACACCTCCCGAGACGGCGGTTTGAGACCGGCCGACACCCATGACGCCGGGACAATCTATCCGCTGCAGGCACGTTCTCTTGTCGTATTGATGGAGCGCCGCGGAAACGGCAAGAAAGAAGATACGAATGAAGCGTAGTCATAACATGCCGTTCGGGGCAGAGTGTCGAGACGACGGAAGTACTCGTTTTCGCCTGTGGGCTCCCGCGGCAAAGCGCGTAGAGGTAAGCATCGGGGAGAAAAACACAGTTATTCAGATTCCTCTTGAACCGTGCGCCGATGGCTGGTTTGAGTTGTCAACTGATGCCGCTAAAGCAGGGACTCGATATTCTTTTGGAATCAATGGGGAACAATTGGTTCCCGATCCAGCCTCACGATTTCAACCCGGCGACGTGCACAAGCCGAGCGAAGTAATCGATCCTAATGCCTTCGATTGGCGGGATGATAACTGGCGAGGTCGTCCTTGGGAAGAAGCTGTTCTCTACGAATTGCATGTGGGCACCTTTACTCCATCGGGAGTTTTCGCCGGCGTTCGCGAGCGGATTGACTATCTCAGAGACCTGGGCATCACCGCGATCGAATTGATGCCCGTTTCCGACTTTCCCGGAAAACGCAATTGGGGTTACGACGGCGTCTTTCCTTTCGCGCCGGACAGCACTTACGGGAGACCGGAAGATCTCAAAGAACTCGTACAACACGCGCACAGCCGCGGCATCATGGTTGTGTTGGACGTTGTTTACAATCACTTTGGCCCGGAAGGAAACTACCTCAATTCTTACGCCCCGCAATTCTTTACTGATCGCCACAAGACTCCATGGGGAAATGGCATCAATTTCGACGGCCCAGACAGCCGAGTTGTCCGGGATTTTTTCGTAAACAACGCGCTCTACTGGCTCACCGAGTATCATTTCGACGGACTGCGTCTGGACGCGGTCCATGCGATCTCGGACGACTCTTCGCCCGGCATCCTGACCGAGTTAGCCGCGGCGGTACGGAGCGCCTTAGATCCCGATCGTCAGGTTCATCTCATCCTTGAGAATGATCGCAATCAATCACATTATCTTCAACGCGCGAAAGGGAGCTGCCTGCCTAAGACTTATACGGCTCAGTGGGATGATGACGTTCACCACACATTGCACGTACTGACGACCGGCGAGAGCGACGGTTAC
>Ga0302180_10003464_pt1 | contig 11888 bp, 11 predicted proteins | sample I_Palsa_E3_2_FD_200575 | JGI IMG/M metagenome (GOLD analysis project Ga0302180, IMG submission 200575) | Peat permafrost microbial communities from Stordalen Mire near Abisko, Sweden - I_Palsa_E3_2 | ecosystem: Environmental > Terrestrial > Soil > Palsa > Peat permafrost | place: Sweden... | reverse complement strand
CGCGCATGACGATCATCCATCACCCCGATGTCCGGCGGATGCTGATGCTGCAGAAGGCCTACGCCGAGGGCATGCGCGCGCTCATTCTCTACACGGCCACGATCCAGGACACGCTCCAGATCGCGGCGGCGGCCGGAGAAACGGACGAAACCGCGGCCGGACTCAACGACCTGCTCCTTCCGGTCGTCAAGGGCGTCGGCTCCGAGCGGTCCTACGAAATGCTCACCTTGTCGCTGCAGACGCTCGGCGGATCCGGGTTCCTCCAGGACTACCCGATCGAGCAGTACATCAGGGACGCGAAGATCGACAGCCTGTACGAGGGCACCACCGGCATCCAGAGCCTGGACCTGTTCTTCCGCAAGATTGTCAGGGACAACGCCCAGGCGTTCGGCACCTTGCTCGGCAAGATCAGGGACTTCGCCGCCGCAGACGGCGGAAACGGCAGGCTCAAGGCCGAGCGGGCGGCCCTGGCCGAGGGCGCCGCGCACGTCGAGGCGATGGCGGCCACCATGGCCGGCTTCCTGATGGCGTCGGCGGAACAGCCCGCCGAGATCTACAAGGTGGGGCTGAACACCACCAGGCTGCTGATGGCCCTCGGCGACCTGGTGATCGGATGGCTGCTGCTGACCCACGCGGAAATCGCGTTGCGGAGGCTCGACGAGATTCCCGCCGACGCCGCGGATCGTGACTTCTACGCGGGCAAGCTGGGCGCGGCCAGGTTCTTCGTCGCCACCGTGCTGCCCCGGCTGGCCGCTGAGCGCAAGTCTGCCGAGGAGACCACCCTGGACCTGATGGAGCTGCCCGAGGGCGCCTTCTAGCCCAGGGTGTGGTGCGGCCGGCTCAGAACTCGTACTGCACTAGAACTCGTACCGCCCTAGAAACTCGTACCGCCCTAGAACTCGTACTGCACAGCGGCGCGCTCAGCGGCTATCGGCTGGATGAACTCCGCGATGATGGCTCGGTGCTCCGGGTTGTCCCGGTAGGTCCGGAACCCCCCGAGATCGTCGAAGTCGGCCACCGCCGCGAATTCGAAGTTGCCCTCAACCAGGCCGAGGTCAGCTCCGACATGGTAAGCGCGCAGCACCGGCAGCAGGGCGGGCAGCCGGCGTAGCTCGGTCACGACGCGCTGCTTGGCCTCCGGCGTGGCTTCCGGGCTCCAGCGGAACATCACCATGTGCCTGATCATGAGCCGACGCTATCAACCCCGGCGTCTTCGGGGGTGCCCTCCTCTTAGGTCCAGGCGAGTATCCGGATCGGGTCCTCGAGCATGGAACCGACGTCGCGCAGGACGGCGGAGCCGAGTGCTCCGTCGACGATGCGGTGGTCGAAGGACAGCGACAAGGTGCAGGCCTGCCGCACTGCGAGCTGCCCGTCTACTACCCATGGTGTGTCCTTGACCTGCCCGAACGCGAGGATGGCGGTCTCACCGGGGGTGAGGATCGGCGTTCCGGCGTCCACCCCGAACACGCCGACGTTGGTAATCGTGATCGTGCCGCCCGCCAGGTCGGCCGGGGTGGCCTTGCCCGCCCGTCCCGTCTCGGTCAGCGCCTGCAGGCTGCGGGCCAGCCCGGGCAGCGTCAGGGCGTCCGCGTCCTTGATGTTCGGCACGATGAGCCCGCGCTCGGCGGCGACCGCGATGCCGAGGTTCACGTAGTGCTTGACTACGATCTCCTCCGCGTCGCCGTCCCACGATGAGTTGATGAGCGGGTGCCTGGCCACCGCGGCGAGCAGCGCCCGGGCCGCGAAAAGCAGCGGCGACACCCGGACCCCGGCGTATTCGGGCAGGTCGCGCACGCGCCGCAGCGCGGCCATCGTCTCCGTCACGTCGACCTGCAGGAACTCGGTAACGTGCGGGGCGCTGAACGCGCTTGACACCATGGCCGCGGCCATGTGCCTGCGCAGGCCCCGGACCGGAATGCGCTCTTGGAGGCCGGTCCTGGCCCTGTCCTCAACCACAGCAGATACGGAACGAACCCTGGTATCACCGGCTGCCCGCTGCACGTCGTCCCGGGTAACCGAGCCGCCGGGGCCGGTCCCGGCCAGTTCGGCCAGGCTGATGCCGAGGTTCTTGGCCAGCCTGCGTACCGGCGGCTTGGCCAGCGCCATCGCGGCGGGCGCCGTCGCGGCGGGCGCCGTCGCGGCGGGCGCCGTCGCGGCGGGCGCCGTCGCGGTCTTGCGCGGGCGGCGCGTGGTGGACGAGGCCTTGACGCCGTAACCCACCAGGACCGCCTGACGCTTGGGCTGGGGCTTGGGCTGGCCGGCGGTTTCCCCGGCGGCCGGGGCGGATTCGGTGGCGGGGGCTGGAACCGAAGATCGTTCCGAAGAATCCGGCGAGCCCGCGACGTCGATCGCGATGATCGGCACGCCGACGTCGACGGTCTGGCCCTCTTCGGCCAGCAGCCGGGCCACCGTCCCGTCCCAGGGCGATGGCAGCTCGACGACCGCCTTGGCGGTCTCGATCTCCACGATGACCTGGTTAACCTCGACCCGATCGCCCGGCTTCACGTGCCAGGCCACGATGTCCGCCTCGGTCAGGCCCTCGCCTACGTCAGGAAGCTTGAACTCCTTGAACTCGGTCATGGTCGCCTCTGCCCCCTCAGTAACCGAACGTGCGGTCAACGGCGTCCAGGATCCGGTCCAGGTCAGGCAGGTAGTGATCCTCCAGCCTGGACGGCGGATAGGGGGTGGCGAAGCCGCCGACGCGCAGCACCGGCGCCTCGAGGTGATAGAAGCACTGCTCGGTCACCCGGGCGGCGATCTCGGCTCCCAGCCCCGCGTAGACCGGCGCCTCGTGCGCGACGACACAGCGACCGGTCTTGCGCACCGAGGCGCAGATCGTGTCCTCATCAAGCGGAGACAGCGAGCGCAGGTCGAGTACTTCGATACTGCGGCCGTCCTGGCGGGCCGCGAGGGCGGACTCCACGCCGGTGCGCACCGTCGGACCGTACGTGAGCAGGGTCACATCGGTGCCTTCGAGGACCGTTTTGGCCCGGTCGAACGGCAGCGCGCTGGTCACACCCGCCACGGTGTCGACCTCGCCCTTGTCCCAGTACCGGCGCTTAGGCTCAAAGAAGATCACCGGGTCATCGGAGCTGATCGACTGCTGGATCATGGCGAACGCGTCAGCCGCGTCCGCGCACGCGACCACGCGCAGGCCAGCGGTATGAGCGAAGATCACCTCGGGAGACTCGCTGTGATGCTCCACCGCGCCGATGCCGCCACCGCACGGGATGCGGATCACGATCGGCAGGCTGACGTGTCCCCGGGACCGGTACCGCATCTTGGCCAGCTGGCTGATGATCTGGTCGGCCGCCGGGTAGACGAAGCCGTCGAACTGGATCTCGCAGACTGGCCGGTAGCCGCGCAGCGCCAGGCCGATCGCGGTGCCGACGATGCCCGACTCGGCCAGCGGCGTGTCGATCACCCGGGCCTCGCCGAAGTCCTTCTGCAGCCCGTCGGTCACCCGGAAGACACCGCCGAGCTTGCCGACGTCCTCGCCCATAATCAGGACCTTGGGGTCGTTCTCGAGCGCCTTGCGCAAGCCGGCGTTGAGCGCCTTGGACAGGGTCAGGGTGGTCATCGTGACGAAGCCTCGTTTCCCTCGCTCGCGAAGGAATCAAGGTAGGCCGCGTACTGCTCCCGCTCGGCCCGAATGATCGAGGTGGGCTCGGCGTAGACGTGGTCGAAGATGGCCAGCGGTGGCGGGTCGGGCATCGTCCGGCACGCCTCGCGCACCCGGGCCCCGATCTGGTTCGCCTCCGCGTCGACGTCCGCGAAGAAGTCAGGCTCGGCCAGCCCGGTGCGGACCAGGTACGCCCGGACCCGCTCGATCGGGTCCCGCAGCTTCCACATCTCCAGCTCGCTGGCCAGCCGGTACCTGGTCGGGTCGTCCGTGGTGGTATGCGCGCCCATCCGGTAGGTGAACGCCTCGATCAGGGTCGGGCCCTGTCCCTCCCGGGCCGCCTGCATGGCCTTCTTCGTCACCGCGTAGCAGGCCAGCACGTCGTTGCCGTCGACGCGCACGCCGGGGAAGCCGAAGCCGCGGGCCCGCTGGTAGAGCGGGACGCGGCTCTGCTTCTCCAGCGGTGCGGAAATCGCCCACTGGTTGTTCTGGCAGAAGAACACGATCGGCGCGTTGAACACCGACGCGAATACGAACGCCTCATTCACGTCGCCCTGGCTGGTGGCGCCGTCGCCGAAGTAGGCGATGACCGCTTCACCGGGCCGCTCGGAGGCCTTAGGGTCATCCGGGTCTGGTGGGTCCCCGCCGACGGCGCCGTCCCGCTGGATGCCCATCGCGTAGCCGGTAGCGTGCAGGGTCTGGCTGCCGATCACGATCGTATAGAGGTGGAACTTGTGCTCTTCGGGATCCCAGCCGCCGTGGCTGACGCCGCGGTAAAGCTCGAGCAACCTCATCGGGTCGATGCCCCGGCACCAGGCCACGCCGTGCTCGCGGTAGGTGGGGAACACCATGTCATCTGGCTCGAGAGAACGGGCTGAGCCGATCTGGGCGGCCTCCTGGCCGAGCAGCGAGGCCCAGATGCCGAGCTCGCCCTGACGCTGCAGGGCGATCGCCTCGGTGTCGATCCTGCGGACCAGGACCAGATCCCGGTACATGGCCCTGATGTCGGCGGCGGAGAGCTCGAGCGGGTAGTCAGGGTGATCGATCCGCTCGCCCTCGGGGGTGAGCAGCTGGATGAATTCGCCAGCCTGGTCGGGCATTTCCGGTGCGGGCTGTGCGGCTGTGGTCGCGGCGCCGGATTCGACGGTCACGTGCCACTCCTTTCGGGGGCCGGGGCTGGGATCACCAGTACCGGCCAGACGGCCTTTGGTTCCCGGACGAATCAGTTGCGGGGCGGTCGCGTACGCTGCGTGCCCGGTGGGGCGCACACGTCCGCGGTCCCGGTGGGACGCCCTTCACCAGACGATATAGCCCTGCTGACGCTGGAGGATACGTGGCGCGAATGATCGTGGAAGTAATGCTCAAGCCGGAGATCCATGACCCGCAGGGGGACGCCATTGCCAGTGCGTGCCACCGTCTGGGGTTCGGCCAGGTGCTCGGAGTCAGGCAGGGAAAGAGGTTCGAGGTCGAACTCGAGGGCCCCGCGGACGAAGCGGCTGTGACAGCCATCACAAATCTCGCGCGGGATCTGCTATCAAACCCGGTCATAGAGGAATTTACGCTGCACTCGGGGTGAGCCTGGTGGCTCGATTTGAGTTTCTCGGTCGCGCCTCCGGGTTTCAGCGGCATTAACGGGGAATCCTCGAATTGTGAGTACAGGCAGCAAGATGGGCGTGACGTCAGTCCCTGACGTGAAGTTCTGCCTGGTGTTCCAGTGTGAGGCGCTAGGCGTGCCGGTGATGCGCCGGGTCCTCGGCGACACCCTGCGCGGCCTCGGCGTCGACGAGGAATCCGTCTACGACATCCTGCTCGCGGCCACCGAAGCCTGCACCAACGTCCTCACCCACGGCGGCCAGCAGGTCAGGGGTTACGAGGTGGTCACCAGCCTGGGTTCGGTCGGCTGCCAGATCGAGGTGGCGGATGAGGGCATCGGCCTGCCGCCGCAGAAATCGCGCACGGTGGCACGGGCGGGCCGGACCCAAGAACCGGCCTCCTCGGCGGGGCATGAGCAGGAGACCCCGATCGTCCAGCTGCCCGAGTCAGGCCGGGGCCTGACGGTCATGCGGGCCTGCGTGGACCACGTCACGCTGGACAGCCAGCCCGGACGCGGCACGGTCGTGACCATGCGCAAGCACATCAGGTGGTCCCAGGACTCCCCGCTGCGGCAGCACCAGGCGGCCAGCTGAAGGTTTACTCCCTACTCCCTACTCCCCACTCGCCTCCGGGGCCGCTTCTAGGCATTGCCTTCCCTCGTCGCTCGTTCCTCGCTCCTCAGTCCAGGCAACGCCGCGGCCCCTTTGGCTCGGGGGGGAATGCCGTGGCCCCTTTGGCGCGGGGGGGAAATAAGCTGGCTGCGTGCGGATAGGGGTTATCACGTTTCCGGGGTCGCTCGATGACCGTGACGCAGCGCGAGCCGTGCGGCTCGCCGGGGCCGAGCCGGTCTCGCTGTGGCACGGGGATCGCGACTTGTCAGGCGTGGACGCGGCCATCTTGCCCGGCGGGTTCTCCTATGGCGATTATCTGCGGTGCGGTGCAATCGCCAGGTTCTCGCCGGTGATGAGCGAGCTGGTGCCTGCCGCCCGGGCGGGCCTGCCGGTGCTCGGCATCTGCAACGGCTTCCAGATCCTGTGCGAGGCGCACCTGCTGCCCGGGGCGCTGACCCGCAACGCCGGCCTGAAGTTTGTCACCAGGGACCTGCGGCTGCGGGTGGAGAACGCGCAGACCGCGTGGACCCGGGCCTACCGGGCCGGCCAGCAGATCGTCGTCCCGCTGAAGAGCGGGGAGGGAGCCTACGCAGCCGACCCGGCTACGCTCGCGGACCTCGAGGGATCCGGCCAGGTTGTCATCAGGTACGCCAGCGGCAACCCGAACGGCTCCGCCGCCAGCATCGCCGGGGTATGCAACGCCGCGGGCAACGTGGTCGGCTTGATGCCCCATCCTGAGCACGCGGTCGACGGGCTCACCGGCCCGTCCGCCGACGGCCTCGGCTTCTTCGCCTCAGTCGTTGCGCAGGTCCTAGCATGATCGAGCCAAAGGGGCGCGGTGTCGCCTGGACTGAGGAGCGAGGAACGAGCGACGAGGGAAGGCGGCGCCTTAAGGCGCCCCGGAGGCGAGCAGAAGATACCGTGGCGCGGGCGCGGGACACCCCGGACCAGCCCCAGCCCTTCGCCGAACTCGGCCTGACCGAGGCCGAGTACGCCACCATCACCCGGACCCTGGGGCGCCGCCCGACGAGCGCCGAGCTGGCGCTGTACTCCGTTATGTGGAGTGAGCACTGCTCCTACAAATCGTCCAAAGTGCACCTGAAGCAGTTCGCGGACAAGGCCCCGCCGTCCAGCGCGCTGCTCGCGGGCATCGGGCACAACGCCGGCGTGGTCGACGTCGGCCAGGGCTACGCGGTCACCTTCAAGATCGAGTCGCACAACCATCCGTCCTACGTGGAGCCGCACCAGGGCGCGGCCACCGGGGTCGGCGGCATCGTCCGGGACATCCTGGCAATGGGGGCCCGTCCTGTCGCGGTGATGGACGCGCTGCGGTTCGGGCCCGCCTCGGCGCCCGACACCGGCCGGGTGCTGCCCGGAGTGGTCAGCGGCATCTCCTTCTACGGCAACTGCCTGGGCCTGCCCAACATCGGCGGCGAGCTCGACTTCGATCCTTGCTACGCAGGGAACCCGCTGGTCAACGCGCTCTGCGTGGGGGTCATGCGGCACGACGAGCTGCAGGTCGCGGCGGGCCGCGGGCCGGGGAACAAGGTGATCCTGTTCGGTTCTACTACCGGCCCCGACGGCGTCGGCGGGGCTTCGGTGCTGGCCAGCGCGGCGTTCGGTGCGGCGGACGGCGTGAGCGCGAAGCGGCCCAGCGTCCAGGTCGGAGATCCCTTCACCGAGAAGCTGCTGGTCGAGTGTTGCCTCGAGCTGTACGCGGACGGCCTGGTCGTCGGCATCCAAGATCTCGGCGCGGCCGGGGTGGCGTGCGCGACCACGGAGCTCGCGGCGGCGGGCACCGGCGGGATGCTGGTCCGGCTGGACGCGGTGCCGCTCCGCGACGCGTCCCTGGGTCCGCCCGAGATCTTGATGAGCGAGTCGCAGGAACGCATGATGGCGGTCGTCGAGCCGGACCGGGCGGATAAGTTCCTCGGCGTCTGCGCCAAGTGGGACGTCCGGGCCGCGGTCATCGGTGAGGTGACCGACAGCGGCAGGCTGGTGATGACCTGGCACGGCGAGACCGTGGTGGACATTCCGCCCTCCTCCGCGGCCGACGGTCCCGTCTATCACCGTCCGGCCGAACGATGGGCGGGCCAGGATGCGCTGGCCGCCGACGACCCGGACGCGCTGCCGCGCCCGGCGGACGGCGCGGGGATGCGCGCGGCCCTGCTGACCCTGATCGGCTCGGCTGGCCTGGCCGACAAGAGCTGGGTCACCGATCAGTACGACCGTTACGTCCGCGGCGACACCGTGCTGGCCATGCCAGAAGACGGCGGCCTGGTCCGGCTGGACGAGGTGACCGGGCTCGGCATCGCGCTGGCCACCGACGGCAACGGCCGCTACTGCCGGCTCGACCCCTACCTGGGCACCCAGCTCGCGCTGGGCGAGGCCTACCGGAACGTGGCGGTCACCGGCGCCCGCCCGCTGGCCGTGACGAACTGCCTGAACTTCGGCTCACCTGAGGACCCGGCGGTGATGTGGCAGTTCGCCGAGGCCGTGCGCGGGCTCGCGGACGGCTGTGCCGCCCTCGGCGTGCCCGTCACCGGCGGGAACGTGAGCTTCTACAACCAGACAGGGACGACGCCCATTCACCCCACCCCGGTTATCGGGGTCCTCGGCGTCCACGATGACGTCCGCCATCGGCTCGCGATCGGATTCGGCCGGGAGCCTGACGGTGAACCCGGCGGGCCCGGCGCGGCTCGCGCCCCCGGTGGCACTGCCGCCGCCAGGATCGTGCTGCTCGGCCGGACCCGGGCCGAGTTCGGCGGGTCGGCCTGGGCGCACGTGCTCCACGGTCACCTCGGCGGCCGTCCGCCGGAGCCCGACCTGGACGCCGAACGGCGGCTGGCCGCCCTGCTGGCCGCGGCGGCCGAGGCCGGGGTGCTGTCCGCCGCGCATGACCTGTCCGACGGCGGGCTGGCGGTCGCGCTCGCCGAATCCTGCCTGCGCGGCGAGACCGGCTGCGTTGTGACGGTACCCGGCGACCCCTTCACCTCGCTGTTCAGCGAATCGGCCGGGCGCGCGATCGTGGCCGTCCGCCCGGGGGCGGAAGCCGCCTTCGATCAGCTCCGCGCTGCTCACGACGTGCCGGGGGTGAGGCTCGGCGCCGTCGGCGGCGACAGCCTGGTCTTCGCGGGCCTGTTCACCATCGGCCTGGACGAGCTCGCCGCGGTGCACACGCGGACGCTGCCCGCATTGTTCGGCTGAGCCCGGCCCGTGCCTGCCCGACGTCCCGACCCGCGCGGGCCGGAAATAGTCACGGCGGTGCTGCGGGCCCTTGACGCGGGCACGGCACCCGCCGTGGAGGATGAGCGCACCGCGGCCAGATACCTGCTGTACCTGCTCGCCGCCCGGCATCCGGGCCGGGTCCTCGAGGTACGGGTCCCGCCGGTGGCCGCCGTGCAGTGCCTGCCCGGGCCGGTGCATACCAGGGGCACGCCGCCGAATGTGGTGGAGACCGACCCCCTCACCTGGATCCGGCTGGCCGCTGGCCGGCTTGACTGGGCCGACGCGGTCGGATCAGGGGCCGTGCACGCGAGCGGCCCGCGCGCTGATCTGGATTCCTACCTGCCCCTGTGCGACTAAGCTGATCTCGTGAGACCCCCCGACGGTCGCCTGACGGATGAACTTGTAGCCGAGGACCGACCGCCACGAGATGCCTGTGGCGTGTTTGGCGTGTGGGCACCGAACGAGGATGTGGCCAAACTCGCCTACTACGGGCTGTACGCGTTGCAGCACCGAGGGCAGGAATCCGCGGGTATCGCGGTCAGCGATGGCCACCGCATCGTGGTGCACAAGGAAATGGGCTTGGTCGCCCAGGTCTTCGACGAGCCTGCCCTGACGACCCTCCGCGGGCACATCGCCGTCGGGCACTGCCGGTACTCGACCACCGGCGCCTCGGTCTGGGCCAACGCGCAGCCGACCTTCCGCTCCACCGATAAGACGAGCCTGGCGCTTGGCCACAACGGGAACCTGATCAATACCCGCGAGCTGGCCGGCCTGCTCGCCGGCACCGGCCTGGGAAGTAACGGGATCGTGTCGACCTCGGACACCGATGTGCTCACCGCGTTGTTCGTCAGCGACCTCTCTGAGATCAGCGGGATCAGGGCGGGCGCCGGACCCGGTGCCGCGGCCGACCGGGATGCAGGCGGGGTCGAGAGCGCCGCGGCGGCGGTACTGCCGCTGGCCAAGGGGGCGTATTCGCTGGTCTTCATGGACGAGCAGACGCTGTACGCGGCGCGCGACCCGCACGGTTTCCGGCCGCTCGTGCTCGGCCGGCTGGATAGCGGCTGGGTGGTCGCGAGCGAGACGGCCGCGCTGGACATCGTCGGAGCGAGCTTCGTGCGGGAGATCGCGCCCGGCGAGCTCGTCAGCATCGACGGGCGCGGAGTCCGTTCCAGGACGTTCGCGACGCCGCAGCCGAGCGGCTGCCTCTTCGAGTACGTCTACCTGGCCCGGCCCGACACCACGATCTCCGGCCGGGGTGTATACGCGACCAGGGTCGAGGTCGGCAGGCAGCTCGCGGCCGAGTATCCCGCGGACGCTGACCTGGTCATTCCGGTCCCGGAATCAGGGACGCCGGCCGCGATCGGCTTCGCCGAGGCCAGCGGCATCCCCTTCGGCCAGGGGCTGGTGAAGAACTCCTACGTGGGAAGAACCTTCATCCAGCCCAGCCAGACCATCAGGGAACGCGGCATCAAGCTGAAGCTGAATCCGCTCAGGGACGCCATCGCGGGCCGCAGGCTCGTCGTCGTCGACGATTCCATCGTCCGCGGGAACACACAGCGTGCGCTCGTCGCGATGCTCCGTGAGGCGGGCGCCGCCGAGGTGCATGTTCGGGTCGCCTCGCCGCCGGTGAGCTGGCCGTGCTTTTACGGCATCGACTTCGCGACCCGCGCCGAACTCATCGCGGGCCACCTCTCGCCGGAGGAGATCTGCACGTCGATAGGCGCCGATTCGCTGGGCTACGTCTCGCTGGCAGGACTGATCGAGGCGACCACGATCCCGGCCAGCCGGCTATGCCGCGCTTGCTTCGACGGCCAGTACCCCGTCCCGGTCGCTGAGGACGACCGCGGCAAGCATGTGCTCGACGGCCTGGGAGTCGGCTCTTGATCGCTATTCAACCTGGCACGGCCTAGTCAGCCCCGGCAGGCGCTCGCTTACCCAGGCTTCCGCGCGGCTAGTCGCGCCGCGGTCCGCCGTTTCGTCCGCTTACCGCGGCCAGGCGTCTTCAGCGTCCTTCCAGGCATCCTCGGATCCTGGGGACTCGTCCTCGTCCTCGTCGTCGTCGTCGAATTCACCAGTGGCGGAATTACCGTCACCGGAGTCCGCGCCGACGGCCAGTTCGGCACGCAGCCGGTCAAGGTCTGTGTCGTCGCTCTTGTACTTGAGCTGACGGGCCACCTTCACCTGCTTGGCCTTGGCTCGGCCGCGCCCCATTGGCTCGACCCCCTTGAACGTCCGGAGCCCGGTCAGGCCCCATGATCTCCGCCTCGCTGGTTTCCGTGCGCCGTAGGACAGCGCCGCCACCCCGCAACGGGAAGCGCGACGTTCACCAGCATCCGTACAGATACAACCGTACCCGCTTTGCGCACCTGATGCCTACGCTGATCCCATCGTGCCCAGGTAGATTCCGCGCAGGCGGCCGACATCGGACATCCGCCGCTCGGCCAGACGGTCCGCGGCCACCGATGGGGGCACCCCGTCGGCGTCCGCGATGGCGAGGATCTTCGAGGTGGTGGCGAAGATGTGTTCGGTAGCGGCGCGGGCCCGGTCGAAGTTGAATCCGGCCAGCTCATCGGCCACCTGGATGACGCCTCCCGAGTTGACCACGTAGTCAGGCGCGTAGAGAATCCCCCGGTCAGCGAGCAGTTTCTCGATGCCGTGGTGGGCCAGCTGGTTGTTGGCGGCGCCGCATACGACACGTGCGCCCAGCACGTTTACCAGGTCCTCGGTCAGGGTGCCGCCGAGCGCGCACGGGGCCAGGATGTCCAGCTTCTCCCTGGCGAGCGCGCCGACGTTCTCGACGGCGCGTACTTGCGGGTGACGGGCGAGGGTGGCCT
>Ga0302180_10003460_pt1 | contig 11895 bp, 9 predicted proteins | sample I_Palsa_E3_2_FD_200575 | JGI IMG/M metagenome (GOLD analysis project Ga0302180, IMG submission 200575) | Peat permafrost microbial communities from Stordalen Mire near Abisko, Sweden - I_Palsa_E3_2 | ecosystem: Environmental > Terrestrial > Soil > Palsa > Peat permafrost | place: Sweden: Abisko... | reverse complement strand
GCAAAGTGACGTGCGTCCTGGGCCGCAACGGCGTCGGCAAGACGAGCTTGCTTGATGCGCTGGCCGGTCAACATTCCGTCACCCGCGGTACGATCACCTGGGAGGGGCAAGACATCACCGGGCTGCGGCCGCCGGATCGCGCCCGGCGCGGGATCTCTTACGTGCCGCAGGGCCGTGAGATTTTTCCGCTTCTGACCGTCGAGGAGAATCTGCGAACCGGCTTTGCCCCGCTCAAACGCGACGAGCGAAACGTGCCGCCCGACGTGTTTCAGCTGTTTCCCGTGCTCAAGGAAATGCTGCGGCGCCGCGGCGGCGATCTATCCGGCGGCCAGCAGCAGCAACTGGCCATCGGGCGCGCGTTGGTGATGCGGCCGCGATTACTGTTGCTCGACGAACCGACCGAAGGCATCCAGCCGTCCATCATCAAGGACATCGGCCGCGCCATCAGCTATTTGCGCTCGCTCGGTAAAATCGCCATTGTGCTCGTCGAACAATATCTCGACTTTGCCCGCGAACTCGGCGACCATTTCGCGGTGATGGAGCGCGGCGCTATCGTCTATTCCTGCGACCGCGATACGCTCGATGAAGGCGCGCTGCATCGGGCGATGGCGATCTGACGCCGGACTCCACTAATGCCACGGGGCGAGAACGTGCTTGCCGAGCTGCCGGCCGACAGTGCGACTTTTGCCGGCAACCGGGCGGTCGGACGTATTGAGCTTTCAGTCGGCGCTGAAGTGCGCGGTAACCGCCGCCGCCGCGTGTGCGAAGCAGGCTCACTGCGGGTCCGGTTTCCGAATGTCGCCCCCGGCGGCCCGCTCGAAGCGGTCATCATCAACACCGCGGGAGGCATGACCGGCGGCGACCGCTTTGATCTCGATTTCGAAGTCGGCGCAAACGCCCGCCTGACCGTCGGCACGGCGGCGGCAGAAAAAATCTATCGCTCGCTGGGGCCGGATACCGTTGTCAATGTGAGGCTCACGGTCGGCGTCGGCGCGACGCTGGCTTGGCTGCCGCAAGAGACAATCCTGTTCGACCGGATGCGGCTTCGGCGCACCATCGAGGCCGATCTGGCGCCGGACGCGCAATTGATTATCGCGGAGATGCTGGTGTTCGGCCGCTCAGCCATGGGCGAAATGGTCGAACGGGGACAGCTCTTCGACCGCTGGCGCATTCGCGCCGGCGGCGCGCTGGTTTTCGCCGAGAGCCTCCGCCTCGACGGCGCGATTGCCGAAAGTCTTGCCCGGCGCGCGGCCGCGGGCGGCGGCTGCGCCATTGCCAGCGTGCTGAAATTCCCGGCGAGCGAAACCGACATCGCCGCCGTCCGGCAACAGCAAAGCACCTTCGCCGGCGAGGTCGGCATCTCATGCTTTAATGGACTTGCGCTGGCGCGTCTCGTCGCCGGCGAAGGGGCTGCGCTGCGCCGCGATCTGATTGGCCTATTGACGGCCTTGGGTGATATGCCGCTGCCGCGGTTATGGCTAAACTAAGGGCTCCACCATGAACCTCACTCCGCGCGAAAAAGACAAACTCTTGATCGCCATGGCGGCGATAGTCGCGCGCCGGCGGCTTGAGCGCGGCGTCAAGCTCAACCATCCGGAAGCGGTGGCGCTGATTTCCGATTTCATTCTCGAGGGTGCGCGCGACGGCAACAGCGTCGCCGAACTGATGGAGCGCGGCGGCCATGTCGTTTCCCGCGCGCAGGTGATGGACGGCATCGCGGAAATGATTCCGGAAATTCAGGTCGAGGCGACGTTTCCTGACGGCACAAAGCTCGTCACCGTCCACGAGCCGATCAGGTGAGGCAGAGATGATCCCCGGCGAATACTTGATCAAAGACGGCGACATCGAGCTCAATATAGGCCGCAAGAGTCTCACCTTGACCGTCGCCAATTCAGGCGACCGGCCGATCCAGGTGGGCTCGCACTATCATTTCTTCGAGACCAATCCGGCACTGAAATTCGATCGCAACAAAGCGCGCGGCATGCGGCTCGATATTGCCGCCGGTACCGCCGTGCGCTTCGAGCCTGGACAAACCCGCGAGGTGAAATTGGTGGAGCTTGCCGGGACGCGCACGGTCTACGGCTTCCGGCAAGACGTCATGGGAAAACTCGACAAGAAGGGCGCCAAGCCGTCACTAAAAAAGCCGCCACAAAAAAAGCGGCATCAAGAATCATGACGGGCCGGCTTGCGCAAGCCCGCCCGTCACGTTCTCAGCGCTGCTACCGCGGCTGGGACCAAAATCTATCGGCAGCTTGGCGCGACGCTGGTAGCGGCTTCGGCGCCCCGGTCCGACCCGATCTTGGCGACCTCTCTCATCTGGCGAACCAAACGCGAGGGATCTGAAAGTGAGAATATCGCCGGCGCGGCCCGATGCAAGCAAAAGCGTGCACGGACATAGCGGTGCAATGCAGTGGGGATAACGTTGGGGATTTGTTGAAACCGGAGGACAAACCATGGCCGGTGCAACGAACGAAAGCGCGACAACCGAAGTCGGACTTGTCTTGCAGGGCGGCGGCGCACTCGGCGCTTACGAATGGGGCGCGATTCTTGCGTTATTAGATTTCATCGACGGGCAACGCGCGCAACGCAAGTCGATGGTGCTCGAGGTGGTAACCGGAGTTTCGATCGGCGCGATCAATGCGGCATGCGTCGTCGGGGCGGACGAAAAAGCTGATGCGCGAACGAGGCTTGAGGGATTGTGGAACGATTTCATGATCAAAGCCCCAGCGTTTGTACCTCAAGTACTTACTTCTAACTTTGCGTTCTACGAGGTGCCGAACTTTTATCGGTTCTCGCCGGCCTGGAACCTCATTTATTTTTATCAGACCAAAGAGCTACTGAAGACGCTTCGCAAGCACGTGAATTTTACGGCTCTGAATGCCAGCAAGACGGCCTTTGTCGTCACCGCGGCCGATGTCGAGTGCGGGACGCTGACCTGGTTCGCCAACCGGCAGCTCGGCGACATCGCGCCAACGGCAATCGGGCCGCATCACGTGCTGGCGAGTGGAAGCATCGCACCTCAGTTTCCTTGGACCGATATCATCTACGGCGGTAAGGAGCGGCACTACTGGGACGGGGGGCTTATCGACAATACGCCACTCGGCGCTGCAATCGACGCGTTCGATCCCGAACTGAATATCCGCAAGCTTCTGGTCATCATGAATCTGTTTCCGCTCAATGCACGGTTGCCGAATACCTACACCGAAGTCAGTGAACGCGTTGACCAGCTTCGCTTCGGCAACCGCTTGCGCCAGGATGTCAGCACCGCAAGACAGTTCAACAAGCTAATATCAACGATCCAAAAGCTCGCCGCGCGCCTGCCTGACTTGCCCAAAGATGTGGAGGACGTAGTAAGACGCTACAAAGAGGTCGAAACGATCGAAATCTCGCTCGAACCCGACGATTCCTTGGCATACCCCTACGATTTCCACGACTTCTCTCAACAAGGCATCGAGCGACGGCGCGACCGCGGTTACGAGCTTACGCTTACGGCACTGCGCGAACATTTCGCGGCGAAAACGGCCGCTCACGAAGGAGCTCACTAATGCCGACCCGCATTTCCCGCGCAGTTTACGCCGATATGTTCGGCCCGACGACGGGCGACCGCGTGCGGCTTGCCGACACCGACCTCATCATCGAGGTCGAGAAGGATTTCACCATCTACGGCGAAGAGGTGAAGTTCGGCGGCGGCAAAGTCATTCGCGACGGCATGGGGCAAAGCCAGGTTACCAACAAGCAAGGCGCCGTCGACACCGTCATCACCAATGCGCTGATTCTCGATCATTGGGGCATCGTCAAAGCCGATATCGGCATCACGGACGGAAAAATCTCCGCCATCGGCAAGGCCGGTAATCCGGACATCCAGCCCGGCGTTACCATTATTGTCGGGCCCGGCACCGACGTCATCGCCGGCGAAGGCAAAATCATCACCGCCGGCGGCTTCGACAGTCACATCCATTTCATCAGCCCGCAGCAGATCGACGACGCGCTGATGTCGGGCGTCACATCGCTGCTCGGCGGCGGCACCGGCCCCTCGCATGGCACGTTCGCGACCACCTGCACGCCCGGACCGTGGCACATCGGCCGCATGATCCAGTCGTTCGATGCCTTTCCGATCAACCTCGGCATTTCCGGCAAGGGCAACGCTTCGCGGCCCGCGGCGCTTGAGGAGATGATCGAGGCCGGCGCTTGCGCGCTGAAGCTCCACGAAGACTGGGGCACGACGCCGGCGGCGATTGATTGCTGCCTGTCGGTCGCCGACGACTACGACGTCCAGGTGATGATCCACACCGACACGCTCAACGAGTCCGGCTTCGTCGAGGACACCATCAAGGCGTTCAAAGGCCGGACCATTCACGCTTTCCACACCGAGGGCGCCGGCGGCGGCCACGCGCCGGACATTATCAAGGTCGCCGGCCTGAAGAACGTGCTGCCGTCGTCGACCAACCCGACGCGGCCCTACACCAAGAACACCATCGACGAGCATCTCGACATGCTGATGGTGTGCCACCATCTCGATCCGTCGATCGCCGAGGATCTCGCTTTCGCCGAAAGCCGCATCCGCAAGGAGACCATCGCCGCCGAGGATATTCTGCACGATATCGGTGCGCTCTCGATGATGTCGTCGGACTCGCAAGCCATGGGGCGCATTGGCGAAGTCATTATCCGCACCTGGCAGACCGCGGACAAAATGAAGAAGCAGCGCGGCCGGTTGAAAGAAGAAAAAGGCGATAACGACAACGCGCGGGTCAAGCGCTACGTCGCCAAATACACCATCAATCCGGCCATCTCTCACGGCGTATCGAAGCTGATCGGCTCGGTGGAAAAGGGCAAGCTCGCCGATCTTGTCGTCTGGTCGCCGGCGTTCTTCGGCGTCAAGCCCGATTGCATCATCAAAGGCGGCACGATCGTCGCCGCGCAGATGGGCGATCCCAACGCCTCGATCCCGACCCCGCAGCCGGTTCACTATCGGCCGATGTTCGGCGCGTTTGGGCGGGCGCGCACCGCGTCGTCGGTCGTGTTCGCCTCGAAAGTAGCGGTCAAGTCCGGGCTCGGCAAAAAGCTCGGCATCCAAAAGGAACTGTTCGCTGTCGAGAACACCCGCGGCAAAATCTCGAAGAAAAGCATGATCCACAACGACGCCACCCCCGACATCGAAGTCGATCCGGAGACTTACGAGGTGCGCGCCGACGGCGAGCTTCTCACTTGCGCGCCGGCGGAAGTCTTGCCGATGGCGCAACGGTATTTTCTGTTTTGATGTTTGCTCTTCCCCCGCTGTCGTGGGGGAGGAAATTTTCGCGTAATCTCCGCGCCATGACCGACACTGCACCCCTGTTCGCTGCCTTGCGCGTGCGCGCCGATGCCGACGCCGCGGCGGCGATCGAGCGCCTGGTCACGTCCGGCGCCGACGGCGATCTCGCGCGCATCAATGTGCTGTCGTTCGCCGCCGCGCATCATCTCGACGAAGAAAAGACCATCGCCGCGTTCCTGCATGCCGCACAGCTAGGCATTTTCGAATTGTCCTGGGACGTGCTCTGCCCCACCTGCCGCGGCGTGCTCGACGTCACGACCACGCTGCAGGATGTGCATGACGAGCCCTACGACTGCGCGCTGTGCGGCCGCTCGTTCGAGGTCTCGCTCGACGAGCTGGTGGAGATCGTGTTCACCGTGAGCCCGCGCGTGCGCAAGATTGCCGCGCACGATCCGGGAACGCTGCCGCTCTGGGATTATTACCGCCACGTGTTCTGGAGCTCCGCCGTCGACCTGTCCGACGACGGGCTCAAAAAGCTGATTTCTGAATTCACGCTTTTCGCGCGCGAGCTCAAACCCGCCGAAGCTGCGACCGTGACCCTCGAGGTGGCGGAGGGATGGGTGCTGATTTTCGATCCGGTGTCGCACTTCGGGCATTATCTGAAAATCGCGCCGGAGCCTGCACAGGAATTGCAGAAGGTTTCGCTCGCATTTGAAGGCACACATGCGCCGACGACGACAACCCAGTTGCAATCCGGATCGGTCGAGCTCACGCTGGCCAACCGCACCACAACGCGCGCGCTGCCGGTGGTGTGGCTCGAAACCAAAGAATACGACGCGCTGGTCGGCCAGCGCCGGCCGCATCTCACCGCGAAGCGCATCTTCACCAATCAGACGTTTCGCGAGCTTTATCGCACCGACACGCTCGCGGTCGATCAAGGCCTGAAAATCGTCAGCCTCACTTTCCTGTTCACCGACCTGAAAGGCTCGACCGAGCTTTACGCCCGCGTCGGCGATCTGGTGGCTTACGAACTGGTGCGCGGGCATTTCCGCTTGCTCACGGAAATCGTCGCGGCCGAGCGCGGCGCCGTGGTCAAGACCATCGGCGACGCGGTGATGGCGACGTTTTCGTCGCCGGAGCGCGCGCTCGCGGCCGCCTTGCGCATGCGCGCTTCGATCGGCGCCGTCGGCCAAGAGACGCGCCGCGAAGACCTCATTCTCAAAATCGGCATCCATGAGGGGCCGTGCCTCGCCGTCATGCTCAATGACCGGCTCGATTATTTCGGCCAGACGGTGAATATCGCCGCGCGGGTGCAGGGGCTCGCGGTCTCGGACGCCATGTTCGCCACCAAGCCGGTGATCGACCACCCGCAAACGGCCGCGCTGCTCGCCAAGGCCGGCATTACGCCGCGCCCGCAGCAGGCGACGCTCAAAGGCGTCGCCGGCGAAGTGCCGGTCTACGAAATTCCTTGAATGTGACTGGAAAACCCGCTGGCGGGTGACCAGCTTGGCTTCCCACGGAGCCGGTGTTCGCCATGATTGCGCCAAACGCCGCGCGATATGATTTAATGGTGTTTGGCGAGGGGCGTACATTGAGGGGTTTCGGTTTGTTTTCGACCTTGAAGCTTGCTCCTGCACAGGCTCTGCCGATCGCCCTGTTCGGCGTTGTTTGTTTGCTCGGGGCGTCCCCGGCGCGGGCGGCCGCCTCGCCTTGCGAAGAAAGCGCCGAGGTCGCGGTTCTGCCGTCGCCGCTGTCGCCGTGGAAGGGCGCGCCGTTGCACGTCCTGTTCGCCGCGGAAAAGCCGTTTGCCGGCGAGCTGATTTTGATCGCGCCCGACGGCAGCGCCGCCGCGACGACCCGCAACCGCCAGGGCGGGCCGCCCTACTTCTGGTTCGCAGAAGTCGCGACGCCGGCCGCGGGGACGTGGCACGCCAAACTCGTCCGCGACGGCGCCACCGGCGAATGCGCCACCATCACCCGCGACATTGTGGTGAGCGAGAGCAAGCCCCCGGCACCACATGGCACGGCGAGCAGCGTTTGGCCGATCCATGCCGCCTGGGATCGTGCGACGGAGAATCTGTTTTCGGCCTGGATCGAAAAGCTGTTCGATGCGCCGCTCAACGCCGATCTGTCGTGGAAGACGTGGAACGACGTGCTGCGCGACCGTTCGCGCAATTTCCTGTTCGACTATCTGGGCGCCGGCGAAGACGGCGCGGTAGGGCGGGTTCGCCCCGATTGCGCCGACTTTGTCTACTTCTTGCGCGCTTATTTTGCCTACAAGATCGGCCTGCCCTTCGCCTATTCGAATTGCTCGCGCGGCTTCGGCGGCAGCCCCCCGAAATGCTACCAGTGGTTCGACATCGAGCATCCGGGGCGAACACGCCCCTCGCCGCCGAGCGAACAAAAGGCGGAAGCAAACGCCACGCCCGCCGCTACGCCGGCGCCCCCGCCAAATCTGTTGCAGCAGATGTTTCCGCAGCAAAGCGCGGCGCCCGAGACTGAAGCAGCGCCCGCTCCGGGCGTTGCATCGCCGGCGGCAAAGCGGCCGGCGGCGCCGTCCTCGTTCGGCGCTTATTTGCGCGACGTCGGCGACGTCGTTCAATCGGGCGCGGTGCGGGTGTCGGCAACCGACGACAACACCGATTTTTACACAGTGCCGCTCACGCAGGACGCGCTGCGCCCAGGCACGGTCTACGCCGATCCGTATGGTCACGTTATGATGCTGGTGCGGCTCGTGCCGGAAGCCGATGGCGCGCCCGGCGTTTTCCTCGCCGTCGACGCCGAGCCTGACGGCACCGTGACGCGCAAGCGCTTTTGGCGCGGCAACTTCCTGTTTGTCCACGAGCCCGCTTTGGGCAGCCCCGGATTCAAGCGTTTCCGGCCGATCGTCCGCGAGGGAAACGGCGGCTTGCGGCGGCTGACCAACGCCGAAATCGCCAAGAACCCGCAGTACGGCGATTTTTCGCTCGAGCAATCGAAGCTCGACGGTGAAGCGTTTTACGATCGCATGGATGAGGTGATGTCGCCGCAACCACTCGATCCATTGCGCGCCATGACCGACGCGATCACATCGCTCGAAGAGCAGGTGAAGACGCGGGTCGTCGCCGTGGAAAACGGGCGCAAGTATCAGAATAGCGGGAAGGGCGAAGCCGAAATGCCGAACGGCGCGGCAATCTTCGAAACCACCGGCGCGTGGGAAGATTTCTCGACGCCGGCGCGCGATTTTCGGCTGCTGATTGCCGTCGATGTGGTGCGCGGATTTCCCGATCGGGTGGCGCGGCGGCCCGAGCGCTATGCGATCGCCTCCGGCAGGCACCTCGCCGAGGTGAAGGCCGAGTTGCAGAGCGCGCTCGCCTCCGAACTTGCCGCGCGCAAGTTTTCCTATACGCGCAGCGACGGCTCGGCCTGGACGCTCAGCCTCAAGGACGTCGTCGACCGGGAGCCCAGTCTGGAAATGGCGTACAACCCGAACGACTGCGTCGAGCTCCGCTGGGCGGCGCCGGAGGGCAGCGAGGAAGCGTCGACCTGCAAGCGGCACGCGCCGGAGGCGCAGCGGGCGAAGATGATCGGCTACCGCAACTGGTTCCGCGACCGCCATTGGCCTTCCCACGCTTAGTTTGATCCTGGGGCTCGCGCCCCTCGTCATTGCGAGCCAACGACGAGATGCCTTCCTCCCGCCCCGCGTTAGCGGGGAGGGAGGACCATCCGAAGCTCGCGAAGCGAGCGAGCGATGGTGGGAGGGGCGCCCCCTCCACCGCGCTTTGCCACAGCGACGCTTCGCGTCGCGTTCTTAAAGTCGCCGGCGGCCAAAGGCCGCCCATGCCCCCTCCCCCGCTCCGTTTCACTACGCGGGGGCGGATAAGAAAATCCGTTCTCGCGACGCATGCGCGTCCGAGTTTTGCTAAGCCATTTCCACGAACAACGAAACGAAGCGCGTCCGATAAACAGGGAAGCGGAGCGCCGATCGGTTACCCAGGATTCGCCGCGACACGGCGGCGATGCGCCGCTTGCGCGACTTCGTTCAGATATTTGGCGCAATGCGCGGAAATCGCCACGGCGATGGCGCCGACGACCAGTCCGCCGAGTTTGGCGGTGAAGTCACCGATGACGAGCATTACGACAGCGACGACGCTTAAGCCGAGCCCGCTCAGGGACCGCGCCCAGATGGCGCGCCAATGGACCGGCGGCAGCCGCTTGGTGTCGAAGTAAGCCTTTTGCCGGCGCGCGATCCGCCGCGCCAGCCGCACCGCAAACGCGATGGCGCCAAATCCGACCGCGAGCCAAATGACGACGATCAGCAAAATCAAGCCGCCGATGCGCGCGGAAGGCGCGGTCGCGCTCAGCTGGCCCAGCGCGCCCAGTGAGAACACGCTCCAATCGAACAGGCCATGCAGCACGACCGGTATCAGCCAGGCCAGGACAAACATGCGGGTGCGCCACCTGCCGTCATGCCGGTGCGCGCCGAGCGCGCCGCCGAACCGCGCGCGGGCAGTATAGGCGCCGGCAATGGCGCCGACCGCGCCGTGAAACGGCACGCTCATAATGCCGCGCATCCCGGCCACCACGACCAAATGCGCGTTGTGGATCACGTAGAGAAAATTCTCCACCGCGGCGAAGCCAAGCCCGACCGCGGTGCCGTAGACCACGCCGTCCATCGGCTCGTCGAACTCGCGCGAGCGCAAAGCCACGGCGGCGATAATGCCGACCTTGACGGTTTCCTCCGGTATTGCCGCAATCCACAGCGCGTTCTGGGCGGCGCTGAGCAACGGATTGATGGAGAAGGTGAGGTGATGCAGCAGCCATAGCTCCACCACCGCCACCGGCAACACGCTGACCGCGCCGAGCGCGACGCATGTCCACACCACCCGCGGCGGTTCGGGACGGCTGTCGCCGGCGATGACGAGCCACAACAACAGCAACGCCGGCGCGATGGCGCAGGCCGCGACTAAACCCGGGGCGAGATCGGAGGCGAACATCAGGAGGAAGCCGAGCCCGCTGACGCGGGGGCGGATGAGAGCAGCGTCGTCTTCCCCGGCCATTTGCACAGGTCGGCAATGATGCATTTTTCGCACAACGGCCGCCGCGCGATGCAGGTGTAGCGGCCGTGCAGAATGAGCCAGTGATGGGCGTGCAGCCGGTATTTTTCCGGCACCACTTCGTTGAGCTTCAGCTCGACGTCGAGCGGCGTCTTGCCGACGGCGAGGCCGGTGCGATTACCGACGCGGAAAATGTGGGTGTCCACGGCGATGGTCGGTTCGCCGAACGCTATATTGAGCACGACGTTCGCGGTCTTGCGCCCGACGCCGGGCAAAGCTTCCAGCGCGTCGCGATCGTCCGGCACGTTGCCGCCGTGCTCGGCGACGAGCTTCTTCGACAGCGCGATCACGTTCTTCGCCTTGGTGCGGTAAAGCCCGATGGTCTTGATCAGGGCCCGCACGCGCGCTTCGCCGAGCTTGCTCATCTTTTCCGGCGTATCGGCGAGCTTGAATAACGCCGGCGTCGCCTTGTTGACGCCGGCATCAGTCGCCTGCGCCGACAGCACGACCGCCACCAGCAAAGTGAAGGGATTGATGTACTGCAATTCGCCGCTCGGATTGGGATTGGCGGCCTGGAAGCGGCGGAACGCTTCCTCGATCTCGGCTTTGCTCCATTGCGGCAGCTCGCCGTGGGCGGCTTCTTGGTCGGCCTCAATCTGCGTCTTGGCGCTTTTGACGTGCGCCGCTTTGCCCTTGCGGGCCGCCTTCAGGCTTTGTTGAACGGTCTTCCGTTGGCTGGTTTTGCGCGCCATCTTTCCCGTATAATTGCCGCCATGACGTCCGACAACACGAGCCACAGCATCGTCCCATCCGCCGAGCCGGCGATTTTCTCGGCCGTGATCACGCCGCACCGTTCGTTGGGCTCGACCGGGTTCCTGATTCTGATGCTCGCTATCGGCGGCGTGAGCTTTGTTTCCGGCATGGTGTTTTTGCTGCTCGGCGCTTGGCCGATCTTCGGTTTCCTCGGCCTTGACGTGCTGCTGGTCTATGTCGCCTTCCGCGCCAATTTCCGCGCGGCGCGCGCCTACGAGGAGGTGATCGTCACCTCATCGGAGCTGACCTTGCGCAAAATCAATCCGGGCGGGCGCGTGCGGCAATGGACGCTTAATCCGCTGTGGGTCCGGCTCGAGCGCATTGTGCACGACGAATTCGGCATCGAGCGGCTGTTTCTGGTCTCGCGCGGGCGGCGGTTGTCGGTCGCGTCGTGCCTCAGCCCCGACGAGAAGGCGGACTTCGCCAAGGCGCTGTCGTCGGCGCTCGGCGAAGCCAAGCGCGGCCCGACTCGGACGGGTGGTCTAAGGATGCCCTAGCGGTGCTTAAGCCGCTGGAGCGTGCGGCCTCAAAATAAATTCGGCCAGCACCTTTGCTCGGATGCGCCGACTCGCAAAATCCCAGCCGACAGGGCCGTAGCCTTCGATGTAGTTTTCCGAATAGATCGCTTGATAAGCTTTGGTATCGCTGGCGGGTTTCACTGCCAGCTTTTCGAAGGTCTTTTGTATCGCACTCTTGAAGTGCGTGCTTGGCCAGAAGTAGCCGGTCGCATCGCCAATGTCTTTCGTCCAAACCAACGCAATATAGGTGGTAATCGCGGTGATCAATGCCGTGGCC
>Ga0302180_10003459_pt1 | contig 11895 bp, 21 predicted proteins | sample I_Palsa_E3_2_FD_200575 | JGI IMG/M metagenome (GOLD analysis project Ga0302180, IMG submission 200575) | Peat permafrost microbial communities from Stordalen Mire near Abisko, Sweden - I_Palsa_E3_2 | ecosystem: Environmental > Terrestrial > Soil > Palsa > Peat permafrost | place: Sweden... | reverse complement strand
CCCGGGCAGATAACCGAACTCATCCTAGCAGAAGAGGGCAGATGACCACCACAACCCGTCCGGTGACGCCGGACGCAGAGACCGCCGCCAGGGACAGCCTCGCGCGCATCTACCGAATCCTGGCTGAGGACAGGGCAGAGTTCGCCGCCCGGGTAGCTAGCCATGAGGGCAGGATCACCGCCTCGTCCGGCCGCCCGGCCCTGGACGGCCCGCCACCCGCCGCGCCCGTGAACCCCCATCCGGGCCCGGACTTCTACCCGGACGCTGCGCGATGACCACCGTCACCATCACCGTCACAGCGGCCCACATCGCCGCCGGCAAGCGGTACGAATGCGGCGACTGCCCCGTCGCCATCGCCGCTGCGGAGGTCTTCGGCGGCACCGCCTACGTCGACATAACTCTCATCGTCATGACCGGCGACGGCACCGAAACCGAGTTCACCCTGCCGGACGAGGCGCTCGCGTTCATCACAGCGTTCGATGACGCCAAGCCGGTCGCGCCCTTCACCTTCATCGCGGAGGAGGTGACGGCAGCGTGAACGCCACCCTTTCCAGCCGGTACGACACCAGCCGCGCGGCCGGCGTGCTCGAGCGGGCACGCGAACTCCAGGCGGGCGGCGGACCCATCGCGGTCACCGCTGCCCTGGCCGGGATGGAACGGGCCCTCAGGGGGGCCGCGGGTGCTGAGGGCATCGAGGGGGCCGCGCACGGTCTCGCGGAGGCCGTGCGCACCAGCTACGGGGACGACGACGCGGCATATGTCCGCGGTGAAGACAACGGGGGAAGATCATGACCGAGACCACTGAGACCGTGCCGAAGCTGGCGAAGGTCGGCACGCCCAACCTGAACAAGGCACTGTCCCAGCTCCAGGGCGAACTGCCGAAGGTCACCAAGACCAAGGAAGGCAAGGTCGAAGGCGAGAGCAAGAACAGCGGTAAATCCTTCTCGTACACCTACAAGTACGCCGACCTCGCCGATGTCGTCGCGGAGGTCGGGCCGCTGCTGGCCAAGTTCGGGCTTGCGTTCCACTGTGCGCCGACCATCGACCCGGCCAACCGGAACATGATGATCCTCGCGTGGTCGCTGCTTCACGAGTCCGGCGAGGAGAAGACCGGGGAGTGGCCGCTCGGCCCTGTGAGCCAGAAGCCGCAGACGCTCGGCAGCATGATCACTTACGGACGCCGGTACTCCTTCAGCGCCGCCATCAACATCGTGGTCGAAGACGACGACGACGGGCAGCGCGCCCAGAACGACCACGGCAGCCGCCAGTCAGCCGGCGACGTGTGGGATAACGCCAAGCCGGCCGCGGCGCGCCAGAACGGCGGGAACGGGCAGCGCGGCCAGGTGTCGCGGCCGGCGCAGCCCGCCAAGGCCACGGCCACGGACGCACCCGAGGACGTCGACCCTGACGCGCAGACCTTCGCCGACGAGGCGCACGAGGCCCTGACCCTGAACGAGCTGGAGGCCATCCACAAGCGGGCACGCGAGTCCGGCAAGGTCGGCCTGGCCGTCAAGAACCCGTCCAGCGGCGGCCTCGGCAAGCTCGCGGTCTACCTCGACTGGCGGCGCAAGGCCCTCAAGGAGACCGAGGAAGCGCTGGCCGCCCTGGTGAACGCGATGGCCGAACGCGGTGTCGGGGACATCGACGGATGGTTCCGCACGGTCATGGGCACCGAGATCGACGCGGCCACCGCGGGTCAGCTCCGAACCGCCCTGAAGACCCTCCGCGAGAAGGACCAGGCCGCGGCATGAGCGACTGGATCGAGCAGACGATAAAGAAGGTGCGCGACCACGACGCCGCGCGCCCGCGGTCCCTTCAGCAGGAAGTCGGATGGTCGGAAGTGGGAGGCTGCCGGGCCGCGATCGGCTTCCGCCTCGACGGGGCGTTCGCCACCGACGACACCGACACGTGGGCCGCCCAGCGGGGGACGGCGATCCATGAGTACCTGGAGCCCATCCTTACCGCGCCGGGCGTGCGGACCGAGGTCGACACCATCTACCGGGGCATCCCCGGTCACGCGGACATCGTTGAGCCCGACGCGGTAGTCGACCTGAAGACGACTTCACTGGCCAACTCCAAGCTCTGGGCCGGGGACCACTCCCTGCTGCGCCCCAAGCGCGTGCAGGCGCACGGCTACGCGGCCGGGCTGGTCGACGCGGGCGAGCTCCCGGAGGACTGCACGGTGCGCCTCCTGGTGATCCCGGTTGACGGGACGTTCGCTGACTGGTGGTCGTACGAAGAGCCGTTCGACCGCTCCCTAGCCGATGAGGGCGCGGACCGCCTGGAGTGGGTGCGCGACCGGATGGCCGCGGGTGAGCCGCTGCCGAAGGACAAGCCGGTGGCCTTCTGCGAGAAGTGGTGTTCCTTCTACTCGCTGTGCCGGGATGCGTACGACCCGAAGGCGCTGCCCGAGATCACCGATCCCGAACTGGCCAGGGCAGTCACCCGCTACGGCGAGCTGAACACCCAGATCAAGCCCCTCGCTGACGAGAAGGAAGCCCTGGCCCCGCTTGTCCGCGGGCTGCGCGGGATAGCCGGCGACTGGCGCGTGTCCACCGGCAAGCCCGGTGACGATAAGGACGTTCCTGATCTGGACGCGATCGCCGCCGACTACGCAACCCGCGGCGAGGACGTCCCGATGACCACCAAGCCTGGCAGCGCGGGCCGCCTGACCGTCACTAAGGTCAAGCAGCCCGCGGCGAAGACACTCAAGGTCGCCGCATGAGCATCGACGCCGAGCGTCCGGTACGCAACCCCGCCCAGGTCGAGGCCCTGATCGAGGACACCAAGGACCGCATCTCCGACGCGGTTCTCATCGTGGACCAGGCCGAGGAAGCCATGCGGGCCGCGCGCCGGGCCTACGACCACGAGTTCTCCCGTGCCGTCCTCAGCGCCGAAGGTCCCGAGTACCTGCGCAAGGCCGAGGCAACCCAGGTCGCGATGGCGGAGAAGGAAGCGGCTGACGAGGCTGAGATCGCCTTCCACCACGCCCAGCGGGAAGCCGGGTCGCTGGAGAAGGAACTGTTCTCCTGGCAGGCGATCCTCAAGTCCGTCACCGCGATGTGGAACGCGACTGGGGGCCGAGGGTGAAACGCTCCCCACTGGCTCGCGGTGTCGTCCCCCTGGCCCGCACCACCCGGCTGCACCCGGTTAGCGCCAAGCGGGCCGCTCAGGGCCGGAACGCGCCAAGGAAGGACAGGGCGACCGGGGCGGCCAGCGGCCAGCCGAAGCCGCCGCCGGAGTTCACCGCGAAGGTCAGGCGGCTTGTCCGCAAGCGGGCCGGGTGCGGCGACGTCTTCGCGGCCGAGTGCGAGGGCTGCGGCCGGCATCTCGGCGAGAAAGGCGGCCAGGTCCACCACCGGGCCGGGCGGGGCAGCGGGGGGTGCCGTCTCGCCGTCATCCAGTCGTGCGCCAACGCCCTGCTGCTGTGCGGCACGCCTCTCGACTGGTGCCACGGGATGGCTACCCGGTTCGACCGGCACATGCGGGACGACGCCACGGGGTTCTGGGTCAGGCACGGGACAACGCCAGAGTTCGACCCCCGGCAGGTTTCGGTGATGCTCCACGCGCACGGGGCAGGCCGCGGCGGGACGGTTCTATGGCTGGCCGAGGACGGGATAGGGGCCGATGGTGACGGGTACCTGAGGCAGCCTCCGGCGCTCAGGAGGGCCGCGTGATGGACCCCCGCCTCGTCGTCGCCGGAGCACTCGTGGGCATCTGGGCGGATATCAGGATCGAGCCCGGCTACGGGTCGGCGGAGGAACGGGCCGCGACTCTGAACGCTCTCACCGGCCCCTTCCGGGTTTACCGCGGGGACAGGGAAGCGACATTGAGGGAGACGGCACCGTGAGCACGACAACCCCCTACCTTGAGGTCTTCGGCTGCCGGCTGGCCACCGAGGACAGCTGCGAGCACGACGGAGACTGCGACTGGGACTGGTCGTGCGGCACCTGCGGACGATCCCTCGCCGGCGGCCCGTGCCCCGACCACGCACCTGTCGACGTCCCCGGCCTGATGCTCGCCGAGTGCACCGCCGAGCCGCCTCATCCCCGCACGTGGGTCCTGGCCAACGAATGGTGCGGGGCGCCCTGCATGTACTGCGCCTACGAGGCGCTGAGAGCTGAGCACGCCCCGTGCGAGCATTCCCGCCACTGGCCGTGGCGACGGTGGAAGGTCACGCACAAGGCGCTGTACCGGCTGCGGCTGGCCGGCGTCGTCAGCGGCGGGTGGACCGGCTACAGCGAGCATTGCAACGGCTGCGTCAGCCACCTGAAGCTCGGCGGCAGCAGCTACGTCCTCGGCTGGCCGAAGTGGAAATGGTCGTGCGTCTTCCAGGGCCGGCACTGGCCCGGCGTGGAGGTCTACGGCGGGATCTGCGGGAAATGCTCGCCGTGCCCCGGCTGCGAGTCGGTCACGTGTGAGCACCGCAAAAACTGCCCGGTAGGCGCGTGGTGACCACCGCCGCGACCGGACGCGAGCTGTACGAGGCAGCCCGCCGCAAGGCCCAGGCCCGCCGCCCCGCTGATCCCCAGGGAGTCCCTAGTGGTCCCGGTGCCCCCGCCAGAGTCGAGGCCATGATGAGGCCCTGTGCCACTGTGCTGCCCGGAGGGGGCCTGTGCGGGGCCAGCGGGTACGAGCACGCCATCGGGACGCGGGCGGGCGCTGAGGTGCGTACGCGGTGCTCGATCGCTACGGCTGAGGGGCCGTGCGGGTGCCGGGCCTACACCCCGGGAGGTGAGCCGTGAGCGACCTGACGGAAAACCTGACCGCGCGGCTTGAAGCGGCCGAGCGTGTCTGCCTTCTCTTCGGCTGGACTTCGCTGGGTGATGATAGCGACCTAAGCAAGGCGCTGCACGAGACGTGGGGTCGGTGGGCATCAGTCGTCGGCCCGGCGTTCACTAACCGCGCTGCCTATCCGGAACTCAGCGAGGTGATCTCGGACCTCGCCCGGTGCCGGGACATCACCCGCGAGAACGCCTTGGCGATGCTGCGGGGTAATGATGCCTGAGCTCGGCAGCGACCTGACCGCAGTCTCCCTGTTCGCGGGTATCGGCGGCTTCGACGAGGCCATGCGCCGCGCAGGTGTCCATGTCGCCGCGTCCGTCGAGATCGACGAGGGCTGCCGGGGCAACCTGCGCCGCCACTTTCCTGAGACCAGGTTGTTCAACGACGTGACCGAGGTGACTGGTGACCAGCTACGAGCAGCCGGATTTGTTCCTGACCGGGGAATCCTCTGCGGAGGATGGCCCTGTCAGGATCTATCCGTGGCGGGACGCCGCGCGGGCCTGGATGGCACACGTTCGGGGCTGTTCTGGCATGTCGTGCGGCTGGCCGGCGAGCTGCGCCCACGCTGGCTCCTTCTCGAGAACGTCCCCGGTCTCCTGTCTGCCGTCTGCCCTTGCCCGGGTGACGATTCCTGCATCCGGGCAGGCCGAGCTGTTCGGTGCGGACGATGGGAGAAGCGGAACGGAGTCCGCGTCTTCACTCCCCATGTCAATCACACCCCTAAGGGCGGTGCCTGCCTCGGCGGATGCATGGGAATCCACGGAGGGGCAATGGGTACCGTCGTCGGGGCGCTGGAGCGACTCGGGTATGGCCTTTGCTGGCGAGTGCTGGACGCTCAGTACTTCGGAGTCCCCCAGCGACGTGACCGTGTCTTCTTTGCCGGATGTCTTGGAGACGGGGCCGCACCTGTCGAAGTACTTCTTGAGCCCGAAAGCGGCCACGGGCATTCTCCGGCGGGCCGCGCGGCGAGGCCGGGAGTTGCCGCCGCACCTGGCCATCGCGTTGTCTCAGCTCTCCAGGGCGGAGGACGGAGAGGCCACCGGGTAGACGCCGAGGCGGCGGCGGGCGGCCAGCTGATCGCTCATGCGGTCACCGCCCGCGAGGGCAAGGGGCCGGACTCGGACGCCACGACAAAGCCCGTCGTGGCGTCCGAGTTGATCGCGTTCGACGCAGCCCAGATCACCTCTGCCGATAACCGCGTCAACCCCAGGCCCGGAGATCCGCAGCCACCATTGGCCGCCCCGTGGCGGCCAATGGTGGCTTTCCCGGTGGCCCTGCGCGGGCGGGACGACGGGAGTCAGATCGAGGCAGGCGAGGCAGGCGAGGCAGGCGAGGCAGGCGAGGCAGGCGAGGCAGGCGAGGCAGGCGAGGCAGCGTACACCGTCTGTGCGTCAACCGGTGGCTCATCACACGCAATGGTGGCGACCTTCGGAGGTGAGGGCGTGGTCCACGCCCTCACCTCCGAAGGTGCGGATGCCAGCGAGGACGGGACGGGCCGCGGCACGCCGATCATCTCTCTCGCGGTCGCGGGTGACTTCAGTTCCGGCGAGAACGTGGCCCAGGCTGTCCGTGCGGCGCACGGACAGCCTGGGCTCATCGGAACCACCACGGTCGTCCGCCGGCTGTCCCCGCTCGAATGCGAACGCCTCCAGGGCTTCCCTGACAACTGGACCCGCTGGGATGCCGATGGCGCCGAGCAGTCCGACTCGGCGCGCTACAGGCGGCTCGGGAACGCCGTTGCCGTCCCTGTCGTCGAGTGGATCGCGCGCCGGATCGTGGTCGCGGACGCCGCTCTCGTCGCCGCTCGGGAGGTCGCGTGAAGACGTCAGGCGTCCGCACTCTCTCGCTGCCGCTTCTCCTCAACCGCTTCGATGATGAGCGCCGAGCGGGAGATTCCCCGCCGCGCGGACTCGGACAGCAGCCACGCCCGCACATCCTGCGGGGGCCGCAGAGTGACGGGCGTGTCTTCGGGCTTATGCCGGTCAGTCATGACTCAGACCCAGATGGCGATCTTGGCGCTGGTCGAGCGCCTGTCGCTGATGATCCTGCCAGAGTGCGTCTCGACGGTGACGACCACCGTCTTGCGCGACGGGCTGAACTTGGGGTCCTCGGTGACGACGCCCATGGCGGTCAGGTGGCCGGTGCGGAGGTCGTCGACGGGGATGAACTTGCAGGTCATGTTGTCCAGATCCTTGACCGTGGTCATTTCGGGCTCCTCTTGCTTGGTGGTAATACCATGACTCTAGCGCGTGGTAATACCACGTGTCAAGAGATTCTCCCGAAGTCTTCGGGAGGTGTCGCGTGACCGTAGACGACTTCCTCACCCAGGTTCTCACCGAGACACCAGACGGCCCCCTGTGCCCTTGCAGTCACCCTTCCGGCTGGCATCGCCATGAACCGGACGGACTGCACTGTGTCAGGGCGTGCGGGTGCCGGGTGTACAGGGGTGTTGCGGTACAGGACGCCAGGATCGCAGCGACGGGAACAGAGGGGTGAGCGCGCGATGGCTGTTACGTGGGACTCGCCAGCCGTCCGGGGTTCAGGCCACGGGCGGCTTCGGCATGTCCGGGCTAGTTTTGGTCTAGCGCCTCTTCTGAGTGGTCGCGGAGCCATTCGCGGTATGCCTGCCGGTAGCGACGCGCCTGCTCGGCGGTCTTCCCGAGGTTCTTGCCTATGTCCTCAAGACTGTCACCCTCAGCGACCTGCCTCACGACAGCGCGGCCGAGGCGGGCGCGGGCGCGGAAGCGCATCAGCAGCACGTCTATTTCTGTCTGCTGGTACTGGCGCTGAGCTTCGAGCAGGTCAGGCATTTCCCTCGGCACTCCCTCATGATGCCACGTCATGTCTTGGCATCTCCATAGTGCCACATAGTTTAGACATACTCAAGTGTTGCTGTGTCCACATGGACACGTGTACTGTTGGACTTGCTTACGACCCATAGGTATCACGAACGGGAAGGTGGCGGCACGTGCCCGTCTCCAAGCGCATCCGCTACGAGGTGCTGCGGCGCGACAGCTACACCTGCCGGTACTGCGGGGCCAAGGCGCCCGAGGCCAAGATCACCGTTGATCACGTCGTACCCGTGGCGCTCGGCGGATCTGATGACCCGTCCAACCTCGCCGCGGCATGCGACCCGTGCAACGGCGGCAAGACCTCCTCAAGCCCAGACGCGCCGGTTGTAGCCGACGTCAGCGAGGACGCGCTCCGCTGGTCCCATGCCATGAGCGAGGCTGCCGAGCAGATGCGAGCCGACCACGCCGCCCGCCAGCACACCTACAGCCAGTTCGAGGAATGGTGGGGCGGCTGGAACTACGGCTTCAAAAAGCTGCCGCTTCCGAGACCGGACGACTGGCGCAACTCGATCGACAGCTTCCTCGCGGCCGGACTCCCGCTGGACGTCCTCAGGTGGTGCGTCGACAAGGCCGGGGCCAGCAAGGTGCCGCCTGAATCGACCTGGCGCTACATGTGCGGCATCGCCTGGAGCAAGGTGACCGAACTCCAGGAGGCTGCCCGCTCGCTCATCGGCGCCGGGGGAGAGGACGCGCAGGACGCCGGGCCGCAAACCCCTGACCAGTACGCCGAGCACCTGCTCGCCTGGTTGACCGACGCCGAGCGCGCCAAGGCTTACGAGAATGAGGATGCCGTCCACGGCGATGAGCCGCCCGAAAGTGAAGTCGGCCGCTCCGCAGGTGCTCTCTGGTTCGCATTCCGTACCGTTCACAATGACCGCGGCTTGCTGCGAAGCTCCCTGTCGCGGCTTATCCGGACGCTGCCGGACGAACGCGGTTTGCGCGCCATGGAGCAAGTCGAGACGATCCTTCGCGACCGATTCGGGGATGACTTCGACCGGGACACGGCGCTCCTCAATGCGGCGTACGAGCTCACCGAGGAGACGCTCGAGGCCGAGGCGTCAGCCTACTTCGCGGCGCTACCGGCTGATGACCGCGAGGCATGGGTGGCCCGCGCCCGGACCATCTACGGCGACATCGACTGGACTGTAGGCGGCGACGAGTTCTACCTGATCGAAGCGGCCAACCTTGCCCGTGAGTCAGCCGAGGCAAAGGCATGATCGCCCCGACGTCCCGGACCAGCAGGCACCGGCCGAAGATCAGTAGGCGCAAGCGCGCCAGAATCCGCCTCGCCGTCTACGAGCGCGACGGATACGCCTGCGTCGACTGCGGATGGAAGCCGGAGATACCCGATGACTACCGCGGCGAGAACGCCCTGGCCGGACCCGCACCGGCCGCAGCGCTCGAGCAGCCAGGCCGTCACCCTTCCCAGCAGCTAGCCGCCGTCCGCATTCTCACCCTCGGCCATAAAACCCCCTACGGCCAGGGCGGGCAATTCACTATCGACAACTTGCAGGCTCAGTGCTCCACCTGCAACTACCAAAAGGGGGCGCGCTGATGGCGCGCAGTTACGGGCGCATCTTCGCCTCCATCTGGAACGACGGCGAGTTCCGGCCCATGTCGGTGACAGCAAAGCTGATATACGGCTTCCTCATCTCCCAGGCCGACCTCGAACACTCCGGTATCATCCCCCTGCGTCCGCCGCGATGGGCACGGGACATGGCCGTCCCGGTCGAGGACGTCATCGCCGGGATCAAGGAGCTTGACGGGGGCCGGTTCACGGTCACCGACGAGGAAGCCGGCGAACTGCTAGTGCGCTCCCTGATCCGCCGCGATGATGTATGGAAGCAGCCGAACGTCTTCAAGTCCGCCGCCGCGTCAGCGAAAGCATCCAAGTCGGCACGGATCAAGGCGACCCTCTGGCATGAGATCCGCCGCCTTGACCTGACCCGGACAGGCCGGGAGACACAGGCCATCCGAGACGACCTGCTAACCCATCTCGAACCCTTCGCCAACCCTTCGCCAAACCCTCCCGAGGGGTTCCCGAACCATAAGGGGAGGCCCAGCGGAGGGCCTGGCGAAGACTCAGGGAACCACAGGCGGGACGAACCGGGCATTTTCGCGGAAGATGCAGGCCGGAACCCTTCGGGAACCCTTGCCGAACCCAAGGCGAACCGTAGCGCCGGCCCTACGGGGAAAGGGGAGGGTTACGGTCCTGTACTAGGGACCCCCTTTCCCCCTTCCCCTACCCCCTCCCCCCTGGCCGCGCCGGAACCCTCGTGGCCACCGCGGCTATTCGCGTTGCCTGATGCCAACCCGGGGGAGGGGGATCAAACCGGGGGAGATCAAACCCCGGAGCAACTCGCTGCCGTGGTTCGCCGCTTGCGTCCCGAGTGGGCCACGAGATCCATCGAGCGTGCCCTGGCCGAGCCGTCTGCCGCTGAGCGACCGTGGCCGATGGTGTGCGCCGCGATGCTTGCCGTAGCCCGTGACCCGGAGTCGAAACATCCCGGCCGGCTAGCCCACGACGGGCCGTGGTGGGACCAGGGCGGCGTCACCGTCGCCCGGCGCCCACCGTGGTGCGGCGAGTGCCGCGAGTCCACCCGCCGCCTTGAGGACGAAGACGGCTACGACGCGGGCCCGTGCCCGAGATGCAATCCGAAAGCGAGGGCTTCATGACCGACACTGAGACCGCCGCTGCCGTCAAGGCCCTGGCTCACCGGCTGCGGACCCGTGACGCCGCCATCCATGACGGTGAGGACCACGCCGACCCTGAGGTGTTCGCCGGCGAGTTCGTGGCCGCGATGCAGGGCTACGGGTGGCGGCACGTCCCGGCCCTGGCGAAGCCGGCCCCGGTCTCCGGCGGCGACCCTGGCCCGTCTGAGGCGACCGCCGCGCTAGTCGAGGCGGCACGGCAGCGGATGGCCGCCGTCAACGCGGCAGCAGCGAAGGCGACGACGACGTGAGCACCCCCGATGGCCTGTTCGCCGTCGCTGCCCTTCATCGTGCCATGGCGGCGAGGGACTACGCGGGAGCGGCGAAGCTCGTCACGAGGCAGGCGACCCTGGACGGCCTGACGTCTCTCGCTGCCCCGGCGTGGAGGACTGCGGCCGAGAAGGCTTACCGGGAGTCCGTGGCAGCATGGCGGGCCGAGCACGAGGCGAGCGTGCAGCGGCAGATCGAGCGGGACGTGGCCGCGCTCGTCGCCATCGTCGCTGAGGCTGTCTGCGGCGAGCGCACTACCGCCCCGGTAGAAGACGCAGCGACGAGGAGGGCCGCATGAGCGGCAGGCAGCATGCGATCCCGTCCGTCTTCGGCCGCCGCCTCCAGCGGGAACGGGAAAACCGCCACTGGACCATGCGCGTGACCGCCGAGAAGTGCGGCCTCTGGCCATCCACCATAATGCGCGCCGAGAAAGGCAGCGACGTGGCATTGAGCAGCGCCATCACCCTCGCTGCGCTTTACGGCATGTCCCTGGACGTCCTGCTCGCTGAAGTGGTGTGCGAGACGTGTGACGGGATGCCGCCGGCCGGGTTCATCTGCTCGGCATGCGGGCGCGGCGCATCCCCTGACCCCCGAGACCCGCGAAAAGACGCAACGACGAGAGAGGCCTGAACCGATGAGCACCGAGACCACGACACCCGCCGACCGCGTGAAGCAGATCCGCGAGCGCCTGAACGAGATCGCCCCGTACCCGGACACCGACGAAGCCACGACCGGCCGTAGCCTCGCCCGGTGGCTGGCGGTGAGGTCGGCGGTGATCAACCACCAGCAGCTCAGTCCGGACGTGCCGATGAGCCGGGGCCAGATCGACCTGCTGACGATCCTGTTCGCCGCCGCTCATGCCCTGTACGCGCTGGACGACATCGATCCGGTGCTGGGTACCGCGGTGGCCCTGGAGATCCGTAACGCCTGGGATGACGGGGGCGGTGTCGGGGAGTGGCTGTGGGAGCACCTGGGAGCCGCTGCGTGCACCGAGTTGGGGCCGCTGGCTGACGAACTGGGCGTGCTCCGGAAGCCCGCTGACGGCCTGCTGGCGCACGCTGACACCATCAGCAAGGCACTGAGCCGGTCCCTGCTGGACGCGCGGACCGAGGCGACGAGGAAGCCGCTGTTCGCTGCCATCGCCGCGCTTGAGAACGAGCTTGAGCAGAAGCGGGAGGAGAACCGATGAGCACCACCAAGCCCGCGCCCGCCAGATTCCGCCCGACTGTGCTTGACGAGGACGAGTGCGGGATCTGCGCCGAGCCTCAAACCCACC
>Ga0302180_10003457_pt1 | contig 11906 bp, 6 predicted proteins | sample I_Palsa_E3_2_FD_200575 | JGI IMG/M metagenome (GOLD analysis project Ga0302180, IMG submission 200575) | Peat permafrost microbial communities from Stordalen Mire near Abisko, Sweden - I_Palsa_E3_2 | ecosystem: Environmental > Terrestrial > Soil > Palsa > Peat permafrost | place: Sweden: Abisko... | reverse complement strand
CGGTTCCAGAATTGGCGCGGCGGATAATGTGGACCCTGGATGGCGTCCGAGCCATCCGGATTGCCGTAGGTCTCCACATCGATGCCGTCGTGGAAATTGGCGACATAGTTGTAGGCGATGACATGTCCGCCGCCATAAACACGCACCGCGGTATACGACAGTAACTTCGGCGGAAATACCTGCCCTTCAACGCCGTCAAACTGCTTCCAGAAGCCGCCAGTCCATCCCAGCAGATGATTGGGATCGTCGCGACCGATGAAGTAATTGTCGGCGATATAGAAATTGCTGGAGCCGGACCAGTTGGTGAAGACGCCCAGATTGATGTTCTCGAAACGGCAATGTTTCACCGTCAGGCCGCTGGACCCGGCGATGAACAGCGTACCCGCCCAGATCGCGATCTCGGTATTGCGGAAAGTCAGCCCTTCAAAATAATTGTAGTTGCCCGCCTTCACATTGAAGAGGTTGAAGTTGCCGCCGCCGTCGAAGATCACCTCACCGTCGCCGGCCGCTTTGATGACGATGGGCTTATCCGGCGTGCCGCTCGCGGTCAGATAGTAAGTGCCTTCCACCGGCGTGGTTGCGTTGATACTGCGGTCGCCGGTGTAGTATTCCGGGTGATAACGATAGGTACCCGCATGGACAAGGATGATGTCGCCGGGCCTGACTCGCGGCCGTCCTGCGGTCTGGGTGTCGCCGCCGCCGCAATAATAGTTATAGGCGCACATCAACGCGTTGAATGAGCCAGGCTCTTTGGGCCCCGTCCAGTCCGGCGGATAGACATGATAGACGTGCCCGCCAGCTGCGGGCATCGGCTCGGCGCGCGTCTTGACCGTCACGACCCGGGTGGCACCGCCTCCATCCGGATCGCTGAGCACCAGGCGCACTTCGTACACGGTGTTCTCTTGCAGGTCAAAAATGCTGCCTGCGAACATGTTGGGCATCTCGACGTTGAAGACGCCCTCGCTCTGGTAGACGCGCTCATGCCAGAGCCGCATAAATGGCATGGCGGCCTTCCATGCCTGCTCGCCCTTTTTGCGGTACCAGACATCCACCCGAGCGTTGCGATTGTCATCACCGGCGATCAGCCACTCGAAGCCGAGATTGATCAGCGTGGGCGGATCGATGACGAGCTCGCCCGCCCTGACAGCGTTCATGGAGTTGGCCGCGGTGGCGTTCGCGCTCACAACAAACGCGGCCGAGATCAGCGTTGCCGCTAGCGAGCAGATGATTCTGCGCATGAACCCCTCGTTGAATAACCGATTATTCTTACGGATAGTCGAAGCGAACAGCCACGATCTCGTACGGCTTGATCGGCACAAGAACATGGCCGCTGATCAGCCTGAGAGCGGCGCCCTGCGGTTGCTCCAACAGATTGGTGACGATCGCCGCTGTCGCACCCGGTGGCATGACAATGTCGACATCGGCTCTTCTGCCCGCCCATTCGTACATGTGCAGCACCAGGCCGTGCTCATCCTCTGCTTTTTTCATCGCCGTCAGCACCACGTTCTCCGGCGTGACGCAGACAAACGAGTAGCTCGCCGGCATTGAGCCGGCGTGAGGCGCAACCTGCATGGCGGTCAGCTTGTAGTTGTACTCGTAGCCATGACGCACGGTCAGAGCCTGCTTCCAATCCCCGGCATGGGGCAGCAGCGCATAACTGAAATGGTGATGGCCGCGATCGGCAACAGGGTCGGGCCAGCTCGGAGCGCGCAATAACGATAATCGCAACACGTTATCGCGCGCGTCGTAGCCATACTTCGACTCGTTGATCACACTCATGCCGTGCTGGCCATCGCCCAGATCAGCCCAGCGCAATGCGGGCACCTCGAACTGCCCCTGTTCCCAGCTATTGTTACGCGTAGTGGGCCGATCGATGCTGCCGAATGGAATCTCGTAGGTCGCCTTGCGGCTAAATGCCGCCAGCGGGAACGCGGCCTTCAGTAGAATATGATCCTCGTGCCAATCGATGTCGTTGACGATGTTGAGCTCATGCATGCCCGCATGGAGCTCAATATCCTGAACGAATTTGGATTTTGACCAGCTGTGAGTGACGCGCACTACGCTGCGCATTGGGCCGCTTTCGATCACCTGCACCGAATCGGCCTTGGACAATCTGGTCGGCGCCGCATCGAGCGTGCCCGGATCGATATTCCAGGCATCATATTGTTTCGGGTTGTCCGCAAAGGCCTGCAGCTCGTTGCCACAGGCGCCAAGCGCGAGTGTCTCGAAATGAGACGTCTTGTCGTAAATACTGGTCAGGCAGCCCGTGGATGGATCGATCGCAACCCGCAGGAAAGCGTTTTCCAGCGTCAAGCCTTGGGACGCCATGTCGCTCACGAACGCTCGCTTGCCCGCGATCGCGTGCAATATTTCATAGCCCATCGAGGGCACGTCCTTCGCCTCGAGCACGACATGGAAGCGGCCGCTCTTGCCATCCGACGACAGAATCTGTGAGGGCAGCAGCTGCTCGTGTGCGTCCAGGACGTAGATGCTGTCGGTGGGTGCGGGCATCTGGATATCGAGCTCAACCAATCCGGAGCGCTGCCAGGCAAGCGGGTTGAAGACCAGAATCGGGATCCCGGGGCCGCTCGTGTTGATACGTGCCGCTATCGCTGCGAGTGAATCTACCGTGATCTGCCTGGTCGCAAGCCGAACCTTATCGAAGTCCTGCTGAGCCTCCTGGTAGATCACCCGGATACCGGAGCCGGCCGCGAGATCGTGAAAATCGTTAAAAGTGACCTTCTTCCAGGAGTCCGTGAGCACATCGGCCGGATAGGCCACACCATCGAGCCACGCGAGGGAAGCGTACTTCTCCGCATTCAGAGTCTGCTCCTCGCTCTCGCGCATGTTGCGCTTATGGTTGGCCTGGGTCGTGAAGACGCCGCGGTGATACTCAAAATACAGCTCGCTCTGCATCGTGGGGATTGCAATCTGGCCCGCTGGCGGTGCAGGCGGGGGTACGTAGCCCTTGCTGAGCCTGTCATAGTCCCAGACCGGGGACTGCGCGGCCAGTTTTGGCTCGATCGTCTTGAAATAGTCAGCGGCCGTGGTGAACTTGTAGTTCGGCACGGGCTTGCTGCCGTCCGACCAGTGCGCGCCTTCATCGAGCATCGAGCGGGTCGGGCCGCCGCCATGATCGCTGATACCGTAGAGGTCCATCATCTGCGTCAGAGTGGGCGTTGCCTCGCGCGCCGCGGCCAGATCGATCGACATTCGAATGGGATTGAGGCGAGCGTTGCCATAACCGTGCGGAAAATAGGTGAGCACCTCGCTGCCGTCCGGCGACTGCCACCAGAACAATTTGAAAGGCAGCTGATTGGTGTCGTTCCAGGCCATTTTCTGGGTGACGAAGTAGTCGATGCCGGATTTTTTATAGATCTGCGGCGTCTGCCAGTTATAGCCGAATGAATCCGGGCTCCAGCCGATGTGCACATCGACGCCATATTCTTTCTGGAAATAACGCTTGCCGAGCAGCAGCGATCGGGCCTGGGATTCGCCGTCCGGCATATTGAGGTCAGGTTCGACCCACATGCCGCCTACGAGCTCCCAACGCCCTTGCTTGATGCGCTGCTTGATCTGATCGTTGATGGCGGGATATTTGGTGGCCAGCCATTCGCTATAGGCCGCCGCCGACTGAGTGTAGGTATACCAGGGGTATTCCTCCATCAGTTGCAGCGCGGTCGTGAAGGTGCGCCTCACGACGTCGACGGTTTCGCTCGCGGGCCAGAGCCACGCGGCGTCGATATGCGAGTCGCCGGTCTCGAAAAACGTGCCCTGTTGCAGCACCGGCTTGAGCGCCGCCAATGTATCTGCAGCCGCCTTGAGCGAGGCATCGAATCGCGACTGGTTATGCGCGTCCAGCGCCTTGAGATCCACCGCGGCAATGGCCTTGATCAGCGTGGCCTGATCAGCCGGCACATCTTTGGAAAGACTGGGCACGAGGGCTGCGGCGGACAGGAATTCCTGGCGCAGATCCTCCGGGCTGGGACGCTCGGCGGCGCAGTCGATTCTCAAGTCGGCGCCAATGAAGGTTTTTTCATCCACGGTGCGCAGCAGCTTGACCGCCACCAGCACCTTATCTGTCGGTCGGGCCTTATCGAATAGCACGACGGGTTCGAGATCATCGCCAAGCGCCACGCGGCGGCCGTTGAAATAGATGATCTGCGGCGTCGGTCCGTTGGCGTATGCCTGAAACCGGAACCAGATGCGCGCACCGGTAAGATCATAGCCGTTGAAGTTCTTCGGAACCTCGATCCAGCGCCGATACCAGATGGCGTCGAAGCCGGCGTGAGTGCCGCGCGTCGCCACTGGCCAGCCGTGGTCGTCCAGATTGACTTCTTCACCGTGCGGCACGTCGCCGGCATGAAAGCGCCATTCCCCTGGCGGCAGCCGGCTGAACGAATCCAGCCGCGCGATGACAGTCTGCGACGACTCGGGGAGCGAATGGGTGACTTGCGCGATCTGATCGGCCAGGCTCGGCAGCCGCTGCGCAGCGGCGGGCAGCGCGAACATCGTGACGCCCCAGCACAGCACCAGGCCGCGTCCGATATGACTATTCACAGCTCGATTCGCTAAATGCCAACGCCGGCGCGCGGTTTATTGTTACGCACAAAGTCCGTCTCCTGCACCGGCGTCCCGTCGCACTCAATGGCAATTGTCGTGACAGGCGCGTCAGGAGCTTGCATCGGCAGATCAATCAGGTGCGTGCGATAGTCGTCCTGCTTGATCGTCACCGGTGCGCCGGTCCTGAGCAGTTTGGCCGAGAGCGCCTTGACCCTGAGACCAGAGATGGACACATCCGTGCCTGGCCAGAAATGCACGTGCATGTAGAGCGTATTGCCGCTGCGCGTGAAGTTGGCATAGGCGCTCCTGCGCGGGTTGCAGGGCTCGGATTTGTAGATGGTATCGCCGTTGGCTCTCATCCACTCGCCCACTTCGGTCAGTATGCGCACGCTCTCGGGCGGCACAGAGCCATCCGGCATGGGACCGATGTTGAGCAAATAATTGCCGCCATCACGCGCGCAGCTGATCAGATTGCGGATCACGGTGCGGGCCGACTTCCAGTTATCGTCGGCTCGCTGGTAGCCCCAGGAGTCATTGAGCGTCATGCAGCTCTCCCAGGCGCGACCGCCGCCCGCGGCGATGATGTCCTGCTCGGGCGTGGAGAAGTCTCCGGCCAGCTTGTTGCGGTTATTCACGATGATGTCGGGTTGAAGTGCGAACACCATCTGGTTCATCTTCTCGGATTCCCAGGCGGCTGCATCCAACGGCCAGGAAACGTCGTACCAGAGCACGTCAATCTTGCCGTATTGGGTCATGAGCTCGCGGATCAGGCCGTGGGTATAGTCGACAAAGCGGCGGCGCGCCGCCGCATCGCTCTGGCAGCGCGCACCGTCGGGGTGATGCCAGTCCATGAGTGAATAATAGAATCCGACCCGCAGCCCTGCGGCGCGCCCGGCGTCGACAAATTCCCGCAATACGTCGCGCTTGGGGCCGAATTTGACAGCATTGTAGTTCGTGAGCTTCGTGTCCCAATTGCAGAAGCCCTCGTGATGCTTGCTCGTGAGCACCATGTATTTCATGCCCGCGGCCTTCGCCAGCTGTGCCCAGGCGCGGGCCGATCCGGGCTGAGGGTTATAGAGCGAGGTATAGCTTTGGTATTCCAGGACCGGAATGGCTTCATTCTCCATGGCCCACTCATGGCGCTGGTGGCCGGCATAAAGGCCGAAGTGAATAAACATGCCGAACTTGGCCTCATGCCACCATTTCATGCGGCGCTGCTGCTCGGGGGTCGGCGCCCCGCCCTCCGGGTCGCGCCCAGGCGGCGATGCGCTCATTGCAGAAGCCTTGACGGTGGCCAGAGCGGCCAGAGCAACGCCGGTGCCGATCAGAAGCTCACGGCGATGGATCGGAAAATCAGTCATGAAACACCCCCTCCCGCGCGCAGCGCATTGTGGCACGTGTTATTGCACCAGCGGTAATAGCACGCTGCTGGCGCTGGCGCCGCCGCGATAGATGCTCTGCGTTGCCGCCCGATAATCGCCTGAGCGGGCGTTGAAGATGTTATCGGTAAAAGTCTGCGGATTGCGGTCATACAGCGGAAACAGGCTCGACTGGACCTGGATCATGATCTTGTGACCCGGCAGGAACACGTGATCGACATTGGGCAGTCCAAACTTGTATTCCTCGACTTTGTGCGCAACCAGGGGCCGCGGCTGATTGAAGCCGTGTACGTAGCGGCCCCTGAAAATCTCAATACCGATCGGCAATTCGAAGCCCGCCATGCCGGGCTTTGCGCCTTGATCCAGCAATTCCGGCGCATCGTTCGGATAGACGTCGATGAGCTTGACCACCCAGTCACTGTCGGTGCCCGAAGTCGCGGCGAACAGATCAACCTGAGGCGCTCCCATGATGTGCACGGCCTTATCGAGCGTCATTGTCTGATAGACGAGCACATCCGCACGGTCCGAGACAAAGCGCTGATCGTGCACCAGCCACTGTGTCCACTGCATCCGATCGTTCATGCTGATCGGGCGTGGGATGAAGGGCACGGGCTTTGAAGGATCCGAAACATAGTCATCATGTCCGCTGACCGAGGGGCGAGCAAAACTAGCGCCCGAGCTCTGGCCAAGGTAGAGCCGCGTCGGTGTTCCCATCGGCCATCTGGGCGACTGCTCCCAGCGATCGAGCCCGGTCGCATAGGTCAGCACGTGCGGTGTATGCGGATCGGGTGCGCCCTTGAGGTAATGATCGAGGAACGGCTTCATGTGAGTGGTGCGAAATTCGTCAGCCGTGTCGCCGGTGAAAGTCAGGGCGCCGAGCCCGTAGCCGTAATGATTGACGCCGGAATGACGCCACGGCCCGATCACCAGTGACACCATATCGTTACTCTTATCCTTGGGATTGAGCGCCCGGTATACAGCCGGGGCGCCGTAGGAATCTTCCTGGTCCCATTGACCCACCACGAGCATCGTGGGTACGGTGAGCGGCCGCGCGGCCATCCATTTGTCTACGGCCTGCAGTGACCAGAAGTCCGTATAAGCCGGATTCTGCATGAGTTTCTGCATGAACGGATACTGATCGATGCCCCATTTGCGCGCGTAGTCGCCGCTTGATCCGGCCGCAAGATAACTCTCGTAGTCGTCACCGGCACCCACTGCCGGAGCGCTGTCGCTCTCCGCCTTGTCGGTGCTCTGCAGCACCACATATTCCATCGTCGGGTTGCGAAAGGCTCCGTTGTGGAACCAGTCATCGCCGATCCAGCCATCGACCATGGGACTTTGCGGCACGGCGGCCTTCAGGGCCGGATGGGGATTGATCAGCGCCATCAGTGTGGTGAAGCCCAGATAGCTGCTGCCGACAATTGCGACTTTGCCATTGCCTTCCGGCACGTGCTTGACCAGCCAGTCAATCGTGTCGTAGGCGTCGGTCGACTCATCGATGCCGGTATCGTTCAGTGGCCCGACAATCGGGCGGTTCATCACGAACAGACCCTCGGAATTGTGTTCACCGCGGATGTCCTGGTAGACGCGAACGTAGTTGTCTTCGACGAACTCGGCATCCATCGCGGGCAGGATGTCGGTGATCGACTGGCCTTTGATGCGTGCCGTCGAATGCTTGGCATCGTACGGCGTGCGCGACAGCAGAATCGGCCCGTCCTTCGTGCCTTTTTTCATTACGATGACGGTGTAGAGCTTGACGCCATCGCGCATCGGAATCATCTCCACGCGCTTGATAAAATCGGCTTGCGGCCGAAGTTCGTCATAACTTGGCACGCCATCGGGCGTCATCGGCGTCACCGCAAGGCCCGAGGGTGTGCCACCCAGTGCCGTCGAAGCCGCGAGCAACACCGGCAGCAAGATGCTCGCGCCGGCTGCAATGGCTGCATTTGTCATGAGGTCGATCCTCCGGCCGCAGGGCAGATGCGGCTAACTCAAAGTCTCAGCGCAGCGCCGGCAGCTTGATCGTGTTTTCGAGCCGCTCGCTGCACAGGAAGCTCAGCAACTCGCTGCTCTGGGCAAGCGCGTCGCGGCGCCCGAGCGCGATGAGCTCCTGCGTATAGCAGTCTTCGAACAACAGGTAGCTGGCGAGCTCTGCGCCGGCGCTACCGCGTGCATCAATCACGCGCAACAGGGCCCGCAGACTGCGCGACATGGTCTTAAGGTAACGCGTCGCGATCAAGCGCAGATCCTCGCTGGGCGCGATCATCAGCGTGGAGATCTTATGCACATCCGGCATGGCCTGGGGCGCCACTTCGCTCACCCTGTTGAGTCGTGTCACGTGCTCAATGTTAGCGTAGAACTGATCCATGAACAGCGTATCGAGCATGTAGCCGAAGATCTGTCCGGGCGTGGGCGCCGCCGCGGTCAGCCTGGGGGTTACCCCTGAATCGTCCTGTGCGCGCACGCCGATTATCAACAGTCGGTTGGCGCCTAGGTGTATGGCCGGACTCAAAGGCCATAGCTGGCGCAGCGCACCGTCGCCATAGAACTCACCGTCGAGCATCACCGGCGGAAACAGGAAAGGAATGCTCATGCTGGCCATCACATGATCGAGCGTCAATGATTCGCGCCGGCCCACACGTTGCTGGCGTTTCCACTCGGCAACGCTGCTGTCACCGTCGAAAAAAGCGACCGATACGGAGCTGCTGTAATTGGTCGCACATATCGCCAGGGCGCGCAACGCTCCGACCCGTACGCTGCGTCGCAGATGTGCCCAATTGATATTGCGCTCCAGCAGCTCGCGCAACGGCGTATTGTCGAACAGCGCGCGTGGGGGCCGCAGCAGATGACCGCCCGACACCAGCGAGAGCAGCCAGCGCGATCCTGAGCGCAGCATGCTGAGCGTGTCGGCACGAAACACCTGATCCACGTGAAAGCCAGCCCATACTGATTCCAGTCCTGCGACCGCGCGCTGCCATTGATAGGCCTCGGTAGCCAGCACCGCGGCGGTGACCGCACCGGCCGAGGTCCCGACGATGATTGGAAAGGGATTGGGCGCATCGGGCAGCAATTCGGCAATCGCGCGCAGTACGCCAATCTGGTACGCCGCGCGTGCGCCACCCCCGGGCAGCACCAACGCGACACTGTATCCGGCCCCGGAACGTGCGGCATCTGGCGGCAAAGCGTCCATACGCGCAAGATACACCCAACACTCTCAGAGGATCTGCACCGATGTTTCGCCTGCAACCGCTGCTTGGCCTTCGCAGCCGCCCCTGCCGCGGCGCGACGGCGTTGATGTCTTTCGTGATACTCACACTCGTGACAGGGCTCACGGGTTGTGGCCTGGTCGGCACTTCAGCCACCACCGCAGCTGGCGCGGCCAGCGAGGCCGAGGAGGCCCGTCAAGGCCAGCAGATCGAGCAGCAGGTGAAGGATAAGCTCCAGGCTGCGCAGGAGGCGGAAGCCGCTAAGCGCGCAGCCGCCGACAAAGACTCGCTATAGCGCTAGTTTGTCCTGGGCGAGGCGCGCCCTGATTTCAAAGCAGCGATGAATGCGCGGATGACGCGCGAAATCGAACGGCAGCATCCGCGCCGAGATATCGCGCACATCGAAGCGGCGCGGCAGATCATCGTCCATGCGAAAATGCTGTGCATTGGTCGAGAACACGAGCAGGCCGGCCGGCGCCAGCAGCCGCATGCAGGAGTCAATCAGCTCGGGGTGATCGCGCTGGATGTCGAGCACGCCTTGCATGCGCTTGGAATTGGAGAAGGTCGGCGGATCTAGGAATATCAGCTCGAATGTACGCGGCTGCGCGCCGTCCATGGCCGCACGCAGCCACTCGCGGCAATCGGCGCGCTCCAGGCGATGGCGCGCCGGCTCGAGTCCATTGAGCGCGAAGTTTTGTGCTGCCCAGTCCAGGTAGCGGTTTGATAGATCGATGCTGAGGCTCTCGCCGGCCCCGCCGGCGGCTGCGTACACGGTCGCACTCGCGGTATAGCAGAACAGGTTCAGGAAGCGCGTCCCCGCCGCCTGCTCGCGCAGGCGTGCGCGCGTGAGCCGGTGATCGAGAAACAGACCCGTATCCAGATGCTCTTCGAGGTTCACCAGGAACTTCAATCCAGCCTCATCGACCGTGATAGCACTCGAGCCCGCGCCCGATGGGCCCGACGCTTGCGCTGCCCCTGATGGATCGGCTGCGCCCCCGGCGCTCGATGCGCGGCCGGTGGCGTGCAAGCGCTGATATTGCGCCGCGCCGCTCTGGCGCTCGCGCAGGCGCAGGTGAATGCGCTCGGGAGGAAGCTCGAAAACGCGCGCTAAAGCCACCAGCACCTCGGCTCGGCGCCGGCGCGCCGCCTCGACTGCTATCTCCTTGGGCGCGGCATACTCCTGTACATGCAGGTGCAGCGCCTCGCTTTCGCTCGCCAGATAGCGGTCGATGGCGAACGAATATTCCGGCATATCAGCATCGTAGAGCCGGTAGCAGCTGACCGCCGCGCGCTGTGCTGCCTTGCCCAGGTGCTTGAGATTCTTCTCGAGCCTGTTGGCGAACATCTGTGCGCCGGGGCTCAATGGCGCGGCAGCCGCACGCTCGTGCCGCACTGCTGCGCTATCGGCACTGCCGGGCGCAGCCAGATCGAAGCGCAGGAACCGACAGGCAATGGCGCCGTTGTAGACCTCGTGTACCCGGTAGTTGCGCAGGTGCAGCTCGCGCGCCATATCCCCGGCACGCGTGAGAATTGCAGCCTCCCACCCGGCAAAACGCTCGCGCAGCACGCGACCGAGCTCGGCATGCACTTCGCGCGCCTGCGCGACATCGCCGAGGCGCTCGCCATATGGGGGATTGGTGCAAATCAACCCGCCTGCGCTGCTCAGGGGCTGCACCTGCCCAAGACTGAGCTTATCGAAGCGCACCAGTGCGCCGACTCCGGCGCGCTCGGCGTTGGCCGCACCGATAGCCAGAGCGTGCGCATCAATGTCACTGCCCCGGATCAGGCTGGCAACCGTGGCACGAGCGAGCGAGCGCGCCTGATCGAGCAGACGCTGCCAGAGTGCTGCGTCGTGGCCGCGCCAACCCAGAAACCCGAAATAATCCCGCTGCAGCGCCGGGGCGCGCTCGGCTGCAATCAATGCCGCCTCGATCACCAATGTGCCCGAACCGCACAACGGATCGAGGAATTCCGCACCCTGCGCCGCAAACTCGTCCCAACGCGCGCGCAACAGCAGGCCTGCGGCGAGATTCTCGCGCAGCGGCGCCTCACCGGCCTCAATGCGATAACCGCGCCGATGCAGACCCTCACCGGCCAAATCGATCGAGAGCGTGATGTGTGCGCCCTGGCCGTGAGCGATGATGCGTACGGCCGGGCGCACCAGCGCTACATCGGGCCGCGCGCCGCAGTCCGCGCGCAGCCTGTCGCAGATGCCGTCCTTAAGCCGCAGCGCGCCGTAATGCGTGTGCGTGATGAACGGGCTGGTACCGGTGAATTCGCAGGCGATCGTGCGCGCCGGATCGATATGCGCAGCCCAGTCGCAGCCCATCACGCCACGGTAGAATGCCTCGGCGTCGCCTGCGTCGAATTCGATGAGCTCGAGTAATATGCGACTGGCAATGCGCGACCATAAACAAGCCCGATAGCCGACTTCGGGCGGGCCGCGAAAGCGCACGCCGGTGCTGCGCTCCTGAATAGCGCTGGCGCCGAGCCGCGCGAGCTCACGCGCGAGCAGATCGGAGAAGCCACGCGGCGCAGTGGCGAAGAATTGCTGCTCCATGGGCAGCGAGGTCAAGTCAGGTCGATCCAGGTCGTCTTGAGCTCAGTGTATTTGTCAAAGGCATGCAGCGATCTGTCGCGCCCGAAGCCCGACTGCTTGTAGCCGCCGAATGGCACCGTGATGTCATCGGCATCGTAGCAATTGACATAGACCACCCCGGCGCGCAGCGCGCGCGCGGCGCGGTGTGCAAGACGCAGG
>Ga0302180_10003456_pt1 | contig 11907 bp, 7 predicted proteins | sample I_Palsa_E3_2_FD_200575 | JGI IMG/M metagenome (GOLD analysis project Ga0302180, IMG submission 200575) | Peat permafrost microbial communities from Stordalen Mire near Abisko, Sweden - I_Palsa_E3_2 | ecosystem: Environmental > Terrestrial > Soil > Palsa > Peat permafrost | place: Sweden: Abisko... | reverse complement strand
TTTCTTCGCGAGCCTGGGCTGCCCTATGTGGAAGGCGACCCTCACCAGTTGATGCAAGTCTTCCTGAACTTGATCCTGAATGCGGAGCAGGCCATCCGCGAGGCTCGCGACCGCGGAACGTTACGCATCCGCCTGGGAACTACCGGGGGGTCGGTTTGGGCAGCCTTTCAAGATGACGGTCCGGGAATCCCGGCCGACACGCTGGCGAGCATCTTCGATCCGTTCTACACGACCAAGCGGCCGGGTCGGGGAACGGGCTTGGGCCTCAGCATCTGCAAGTCAGTCATGAAGGAACACAACGGCACCATTGAAGCCGCTAACGCGCCTGGAGGAGGAGCGGTGTTCACGGTTACGCTGCGTGCAGTTGCCGCTTCAAGCGCGAGTGCTTAGCTAATCTCTTTCCACAGCCATGGCCACGGCGTTGCCGCCACCCAGGCAGAGCGCCGCGATCCCGCGCCTGGCATTGCGGCGAGTCATCTCATAGATCAAGGTCACCAACACGCGCGCGCCGCTGGCTCCGATGGGATGCCCGATGGCGACGGCGCCGCCGTTCACGTTGACTTTGTTTGGATCGAGCCCAAGCTCGCGCATCACGCCGAGCGCCTGCACTGAGAAGGCTTCGTTGAGTTCGTACAGATCAACGTCGCCGGCTTTCCAGCCAGTCTTCTCCCAGATCTTTTTTACCGCGTCGACCGGGGCCATCATCACCCACTTGGGCTCGACTCCGCTGGTGGCCTGCGCGACGATTCGAACGATGGGCTGCGCGCCCAGTTCCTTCGCCCGCTGCGCGCTGGTCACCACTACGGCCGCCGCTCCGTCATTCACTCCGGGAGCGTTGCCGGCGGTTACGGTTCCGTCTTTCTTGAAGGCGGGCTTCAACGAGCGCAGCACTTCAATGGTCGTATCCTCGCGCGGGGATTCGTCTTTCTCGAAGAGCACTGGGGCTTCGCCCTTCTTCTTCGCGGGAATTTCTACCGGCACGATCTGAGACTTGAACCGGCACTCCTTCATCGCAGCGAGAGCCTTGCGGTGAGAGTGCACGGCGAATTCATCCTGCTCTTCGCGCGTGATGCCGTACTTCTCGGCAACGTTCTCGCCGGTGACGCCCATGTGATAGTCGTTGTAAACATCCCACAGCCCGTCGTGCACCATGGAATCGATCACCTGGCCGTTTCCCAGGCGATATCCCTTGCGCGCCTGCGGCAGCAGGTAGGGCGCGTTGGTCATCGATTCCATGCCGCCCGCCACCACGATGGAACTGTTTCCGGTCTGCACCGCTTGCGCTGCCAGAGCGACTGCTTTCAATCCGGAGCCACAAACCTTGTTGATTGTCATGGCACCTGTCGCCGGCGACAATCCCGCGAAGATTGCGGCCTGCCGCGCTGGATTTTGTCCCAGCCCGGCGGGGAGCACGTTACCCATGATGCATTCGTCGACCTGATCGGAGGGCACGCCAGCGCGCTTTACCGCTTCGCGCACGACGACCGCGCCCAACTGCGGAGCGCTCAAGTCGGTGAGACCGCCCTGAAATTTTCCCACTGCTGTACGACAACCAGAAATGATGACAACATCCTCGAAAGCCGCCATTGATCATGCTCCCGCGAAGATTTCGCAGCTTCATTATAGATGCAGCAGCGCGCGAAAATGATGAACTTCTGTTAAGCGGTAGCGTCGGCGTTCGATCGTGAGCTGGCGAACGATTGACACCCGCGCGGTGGATCGCCGCTGCCTTCTCATCGATCGCGACGGCATGCTCGCGACGTGTTTTTCGTGGCGTGACGTGGAGATTTTCTTGTTCACTCTCGTCTCTCAGTAACTTTGGTACAACACCGCTCGTTCACCGCCTGCATTTTTTTCTTGACTTCATTTTTCATTAACTCTATACAATCAATTAGTTGCAACAAATGATCGTTGCAGATTTTTCCATGAAAAATGGAAGGGAGAATAGAACCAATGGCAACCAAGAAAAAGGCAAAGAAGAAAAAGAAGCATTAAGAAAGTCAGTACGAAGTCGAAAAAGGGGGACGCCGAAAGCGTCCCCTAAGTTTTTGCACGGAAGTCTGGCGCGGCTCACCGATTAGTCCAGCGGCTTCTCTCCGGTCTTCCCAGGATTCCCAGCAGGATTCCCGGCAGGATTCTCAGCAAGATTCGGAACCCGCTTTTCCTGGGCTGGGCATAATCCGCGGAACGCGCAAAAGTTGCAGTAAAAACCAGGTTTAGACTCGAAGACCCCCGCGGCAATGCCGCGCGCCACAGTCAGTACTCGCTCCCGCGCTCCTTCCAATTGAAAGTCCGTACGCCTGGAAAAAACAGGAACGTTGCCTTCCAGATTATGAAACACCAATGCGCCCACGCGGTATCCCCACTTCTCGCGAGCGGCCATGGCGTAGATGGAGAGCTGCAGGCTCTCGTCCGCGTCTTCCTGCGATCGAGCTTTACCAGTCTTGTAGTCGACGATGTTCACGCTCCCATCGGGCGCGCGGTCCATCCGGTCGATTCGTCCAGCAACCTTGGTCCCGGCAATCTGCACGTCAAACCATTCTTCCGTGTGCAGAACCTCCGGTGGGGAGGCTGAGCGCGTGCCAGCCAGGAAATCTTGCAGCTGCGCCACCCCCTGCTTCAAGTACAAGTCCCGCTGATATTCGTCTTGAATCCCGGACACGCCGGGATCGTCACGAAACAATTGCATCAACTCGCCGTCGCTCTTGGTCCTGCCGAGGCGCGCGGAATCATAATAGGTGCGAAGCACGCGGTGCATGGCTGCGCCGTACTGCATGGCCGCGTGGACCTGCCGCGACAACTTCCACTCGCGTTCAAACTTGAATTGCAGAGGACAAGTCTCATAAGTCTCCACTGCGGTGGCGCTCAGACTGGCGCCCAGCCCTTCGATGGGCGGAAGCTCAAGCCATGCCGCCAATCGCGAGCCCTCGGGATGGGCCGCGTCCGCTGCTGCGGCGATCTCAATCAACTCAGGCTGAGAAGGCAGCGCGGGCCGCGACCTGAGCCACGGTTGTAGTTCTGGGTTGGTGATGAGTTCGCGCATCAGCCCCGCAGGCGTTTTATCCCGGCCGATTCCCTGCTTGCCATAGATGTGCAACGAATCCTTGGCCCGCGTCATGGCCACGTAGAAAAGCCGGCGCTCTTCCTGATCGTAGAGCGTCTTGTCATCGGCCGCTGCGGCCGAATCCGGGTCACGCAACTCCCGGGGAAACTCCACCAGCGTCTCCCGGTAGTTGGCGGGAAACGAGCTGCGGGTCGCGCGCAGGATGAAAACATGTGCAAACTCAAGTCCCTTGGCTACGTGCGCAGTCATCAGGCGCACGGCATCCTCATCCTCGTTCGAAGTCATCGGAATCACTCCGCCGGCTTCGCGAAAATAGTTCAAGTACTCGATCCATTCGCCCAGTTCTTTGGTCTTGGTGGTGGCCTTCTTCTCCCAGTCGCCGGCAAACTTCAGGGCCGCCTGCAGGATTGCGGATTTGAGATCGAGCCGGAAGTGCTTCCCGATCAACAGCAGGGCCTCGCGTACCTTGGCCTGCTTCCGGTTGACTTCGTCGCGTGCCTGGCGCACGGACTGCAATACGGCCCGGCCGCCACCGACCGTGTCCAGAACGGAGGCAAGCGGAATGACGGTTCCTTCCTTTGAGTCCTTTGCGATCGCGCGCAGCGCGGCCCGAAGCTGCTCCGGGTGCACATCGAACTGAGGCAACGCTGCCACTCGAAAAAGATTGGCATCGGATGTCATATCCACTACCGCCGCGACGCAGGCAAACAAGTCGCGCACTTCGGGCGTATCGCTCACGTCCATGTTCTCGATGGAGAAAGAGATTTCCCGTTCGGCCAGTTGCCGCACGACGTCATCCCGGTGAATATGCGAGCGGTAGAGGACACCGAAGTCTTTCCACCTGCAATGCGAACGGCGTTTTGTCTCCTCGATGATGCGGACCACATCAGGCGCCTCCGCGTCCTTGCCGGCAAAGGAAATCGCTTCCACGGGGAAGGTGGCCAGCGTTCTTCCTTCTTTCTTCGCGTCGTCTTCACGCGCCGATTGCAGAGGAACCCGCCGGTAGGCAAACGCGCGTTCACTCGCCGCAAATACAGGAGGGTTCTTGTCGACGACGGCAAAAGCACATTGCAGAATGGGGGTGGTCGAGCGCCGGTTCTTGCCCAGCACGACCAGCCTGGTCTGAAGAAAATGACGGCGGAACAGATGAAAAGCCGCGCTGGATGCGCCACGAAAACGGTAGATGGATTGATCCGGATCGCCAACGCCGAAGATGTTCGCTTCGGCCCCCGCGAGCGCCGCCAGAATCTCGATCTGCGCGAAGTTGGCATCCTGAAATTCGTCGACGAGAATGAAGCGGGCGCGGGCTCGCTCCGCGGCCAGCAGCTTTTCGTCGCTGGTGAGCATCTCGTGCGCGCGGGTGATCATGTGGCCAAATGTGCCTAGATTCTCTTCGCGCAGCCACTTTTCCGTTGTGGCAAACACGCGGGCAATTTCCTGGCAACGTCCGATCACCTCGGCGTCACTCAATTGATCCTTTGATTTCGCAACCCGGGGGACGGAGGTTTCGCCGCGCTCAAGGCGCGCAACATACTCCACATACTTTTCCGGCGTGACCAGTTCGTCGTGGCAGCGGCTTAGGAAACTGAGCAAATCGTTGAGAAACTGTCCTACATTTGCCGCCCGAACGTAGTGCTCCAAGTGAAGCTCATGGATTCTCTTGCGCAGGTAAATCCAGAGATCTTTTTCGTCGAGTACGCCAAAATCTTTTCCAGAGCGCTTCAGCAGGTCGAGGCAATAATCATGGAATGTCGCGGAATGAATCGGTTTGCCCAGGAGTGCACGCACCCGGTCACGCATCTCTCTGGCCGCTGCCACGGTGTAGGTGAGAGCTAGAACTTCCTCCGGCTGTGCGTGTCCTTGTTGGACCAGGCGGGCAATACGGTGGATCAGGACCGAGGTCTTCCCTGTGCCGGCTCCCGCCACGACGAGCATCGGTCCGTGAACATGCTCAATCGCCTCGCGCTGGCGATCGTCGGGGACAAACGGCGCGGAATGGGATTGCAACTTGGAGACAGCCATCGCGGCTCAGAATACCACCACGATCAGGAGCGCGTAGAAAACGAGAAGAAACTTAGAGCGAGTACATCTCGGAAGCAACAATCGCTGTGGCGGCCATTGCGGCCGTCTCGGCGCGGAGAATGGTGTTGCCCAGCGATGCCGAAATCCACCCGGCTTGCCGGAACGACTGCGACTCGTCTTCGGTCCATCCGCCCTCGGGACCAACCGCGAGCGCAACTCCGTCCTCTGCAGCGTGGGGTCTCACAACGTCGCGCAGCAAGGTTCGCTCTTCCGATTCCGCCAGCACGATCCGCAAGGCCGCTTGCAGATTTAACGCCTCCGAAACCTTGATCGGCACAGCAATCTCCGGCGGAGATGCGCGGCGCGACTGTTCCGCCGCTTGCCGGGCGACCCTCTGCCAGCGCTCCACTCGTTTCCCTGCGGCGGCGGCCAGATGTAAGTCCGTCCGCCGCGAGATTACCGGGACAAGCCGCGAGACGCCAAGCTCGGTGCACTTCTCGATCGCCCACTCCATGCGGTCGAACTTGAACACCGCGAGAACCAGAATGATCCCGGCCAGGTCCGCACCGGAAACTTCCTCGCCTAACTCAAATTCGACCCGGTCGTCGCTCACAGAAGCAATTCGTCCGCGGCGCACGGCTTCGCCGATGGCAATATCGAACTCCTGTCCGACGCGGGCCCGCAGCACTCGCACCAGATGATCCGCATGCTCCCCAACCAGGGCAGCACGATCACCCGAGACTTCGTCGGCAATGAAGCGGCGGCGTGTCATGGGTCAGTACTCTCGCGTAGAGACGTTGCTTGCAACGTCTTGCATGCAGCGCTCCAACAGATAGCGAGCGAAACAAAGCCAACTCAGACACTTGCGGGACGCTGAACGCCGGCGACAGAGACGTTGCAAGCAACGTCTCTACTGGCAAAAACTTTCCTACCCGAACATATCCTTCACCTTGCCCAGCAGCGCCCGCATCATCGGCTGATTGTCCACCTTCGCCGTGGTCTCCAATTCCTGGAGCAACTCTTTCTGGCGCTTGCTTAGCTTGCTCGGAATCTGCACCCGCACTTCCACGTAGAGGTCGCCCTTGCCGTGTCCATTGAGCATAGGCACTCCCTTGTTGCGGATACGAAACGTGGTGCCTGGCTGCGTGCCATCGGGAACCTTGAGGGTATGCTCGCCCTCCAGCGTGGGTATGCGGATCTCCGCGCCCATGGCCGCTTGCGTCACGGAGAGCGGGACGGCGCAGTGCAGATCATTCCCTTCCCGCACAAAAAAAGGATGCTCCTTCACATGCAGTACAACGTAGAGGTCGCCCGCTGGACCTCCGAAAGGCCCGGCTTCGCCTCCGCCCGTAAACCGGATCCGGGTTCCGTCCTCGACGCCGGCGGGAATCTTGGCGTCCACCGAGCGCTGGCGAAGAAGCCGGCCTTCGCCTTTGCACTTCGGGCACGGATCGGTAATCACGCTGCCCGTTCCCTGACAGGAAGGACAAGTCCGCGCGATGCTGAAAAAGCCCTGCTGATACCGCACCTGCCCTCGGCCAGCGCAAGAACGGCAGGTTGAGGGACCTTTGCCCGGCGCCGTCCCTGCACCCCGGCACTCCTCGCAGGCTTCGTGACGGCGCACCATCACGCGCGTCTCGGTGCCGAAAGCGGCCTCTTCGAACTCGATAGTCAAGTCTTCGCGCAAATCCGCGCCGCGCTGCACCCGGCTGCGCCGGCGTCCACTACCCCCGAGCACATCGCCAAAGCCGAAGAACTCGCCGAAGATTTCGCCTAAATCCTGGAACGGCGTGCCATCGAAACCGGCTCCTGAACTAGCCGGACCGCTAACCCCCGCGTGGCCGAAGCGGTCGTAGAGAGACCGCTTTTCAGAGTCGGCCAGGATCGCGTAAGCCTCGGTGACTTCCTTGAACTGTTCTTCCGCATCCGGATTGTTCGGATTGCGGTCAGGATGGTACTGCATGGCAAGCTTTCGATAAGCGCTCTTCAGCTCCCCTTCGCTTGCCGTCCGGCTCACCGCCAATACTTCGTAATAATCGCGTTTTCCGTTCGTGGCCAGAATGGGCGCCTTTCCTTAGAAAAATGACGAGAGAACTCAAGCCTGTTGGAAACTTACTTCCCGGGATTCTTCGCCACTTTCACCATCGCAGGCCGCAGCAGCCGGTCTTTGAACTTGTAGCCGCGCTGCAACTCCTCGAGCACCTGATGATCAGGAGCGTCGGTGGTTTCCACCATTTCGATGGCCTCGTGGTAGCGAGGATCAAAAGCTTCGCCCTTCGACACGATGGGATTCACCGACAGCTTGGCCAGCGCAGCCTGCAGTTGCTTGTAAATCAGGTCCACTCCGCCGCGGAACTCTGCCGCGGCCGATTTCACCTGCAGCGCGCGCTCCAGGCTGTCCACGACCGGCAGCAAAGACTTGATCGCATCGGCCACGGCGTAGTCGCGAAACTCCTGCTGCTCCTTGATCCCCCGCTTGCGCGCGTTGTCGAATTCCGCCTGCGCCCGCGCCAACCGATCGCGCAGTTCATCGCGCTCCGCCTTCAACTTTTGCAATTCCGATTCCGGAGCAGACGATTCCCCGGTTGCCGTCTCGACTGTGGTCTCATCCCCATCGCCCGGCGGCAACTCGTGATCCAAATCCAGCCCAGCATTTTTTGTTTCCGACTTTCCGTTTGCTTTGCCCATAAACAACTATGATCACTCCGATTCATTCAGGATTTTGTCAAAGAGGCGCGCAATGTAGGAAACTGCGGTCATTGTGTGCTGATAATCCATCCGCGTCGGGCCGATCACCGCCAACGATCCAACCATGTCGGTCCCGGATCGCGCCGGCGCTCCGATCAGCACGAAGTTCTGCATCGACGGCAGCGCATCATCCAGCCCGATCACCACCCTCACCGCCTCCTGCTTCACGTCGAGATATGCGCCGAGGAGTTGCGCGACTTTCTCCTTCTCCTCCAGCGTCTTCAACATCTCCTGCAAACGCTTGCGGTCTTCCTGCCCCGTCACCAGATTGGCTGCGCCTTCCACGAAAACCATCTGCGTGCCTGCTTCTGCGGCGAGGGCGCCTTGCTTGTAGAGCTGTTCGATGGAATTCATCAGACGGTCGTACTCGCTGCGTTCCTGCTCAATCCTCCGCCCCAGTTCGGCGCGCATCGATTCCATTGTCCAGCCACGAAAATTCTCGTTGATATACCGCGCTGCAAGATCGAGTTCCGACTGCGGCAGGTCGAGCCTCAACACGCGGTCGCGCACCAGCCCGGAACGCGTCACCAACACTGCCAGTACCTTCTGATCGCCCAAGCGCGAGAAGTACACATGCTCCAGCGCGTTCTTGGCGCCGCTGGTGGCCACAGTCACGCCCACGTTCCTCGAAATCAGCGACAACACGTGTGACGTCCGCTCCATAAACTCCTGCAGGTCGCTAATGCCCGCCAGCGAGTCGGAAATCATGTTTTCTTCCTGCGGCGCCAACTTCGTCTTTCCCGTGATCTGCTCCACATAGTACCGGTACGCGTCGGTGGTCGGCACGCGCCCCGAAGAGGAATGCGTCTGCTCGAGAAACCCAGCTTCTGACAGGTCCGCCATCACGTTGCGAATCGTAGCCGAGCTCAACCCCTCGCGGTTCGACCGCGCCAGCGTCACCGAACCGACCGGCTCTCCTGTGGAAATAAACGTCTCCACAATCGCCGTCAGAACTTCGCGCTCCCGCTTGCCGATATTGGGATCAGATGGCATCTCGTATTACGGGTCACCCCAGGCTTGCAGCCAGCCGCACACTTCCAGCTAAGTATATTAGATGCACAAACTTAGCTTAGGACGCAAACAGCGCGTCCTGCTTGGATTCTAGGAACGCTCCACCTTCCTGTCAAGGACGGTGCTGGCACCGTTGGGGCGCACTGAAATGGCGGACCTGCCGACGGGAAACCCGAGGATGCCTAGGGCGCTTTCGCGAACCATTCCTCGAACCAGTCCAGAGTGCGCAGCCAGTAGTCCCGCGCATCGGCGGCCTTCACGAACAAGTGTCCTTCGTTCGGGTAGACCACAAGCTTCGTCGGCACATGCAGCGTTGTGAGCGCGTGCCACCATTCCACGGATTGTTCCATTGGCACCTCACCGTCGCGATCACCGACGAGAATCAGCGTCGGTGTCTTCACCGCTTTGACGAAGTGCATGGGATCGCTCTTGGCGTAGACGGCAGGATCGTCATACACGGAGGCTCCGAAGAACGGAATCATCCACTCGTCGATGTCGTTGAGACCGTAGTAGCTCAGCCAATCGGAAAGGCCGGCGCCCGCGACCGCAGCGGCGAAACGATGCGTCTGGGTCTCGGCCCACATCGTCATATATCCGCCGTAGCTGTGCCCGCGAATGCCGATACGCTTGGTATCAATCGGGTACTTCTTAGTGATCGCGTCCACCCCTGCCATGATGTCGCGGAAGTCGCCGCCGCCGAAGTCTTTTACGTTGCCTTGTGTGAACGCCTCTCCCTGTCCGTAGCTGCCGCGCGGGTTGGGGCACAGAACGAAGTAACCCATCGCCGATTGGGGACCCATGCCACTCTCGTCCCAGTGTGAGGTGCACGCCCACGACGGTCCGCCATGCACGTTGACCACGAGCGGATAGGCCTTGCCGAAGACAAAATCCTTAGGCAGCATCAACCATCCTTGCACCCGCGTCGTACCACTCATCCAATGCACGTTGCGCATCTCACCCCATGCCGGTTTAACGGCGGCGTTCAAATGCGTGATCTGCTTCCATCTGCCAATCGGGCCCACCCAGACTTCCGGGGGAGCGCTCGCCGATTGCCGCGCAATTGCCGTTACTGATCCATCGCGGGAGAACGAGCCGCCCGGTACCCAGGCATCGCTGGTTGTGGCGGCCAGCTCTTCGCCCGTCCAGAGTGGCTGCACCGCAGCCTGGCTTAGGCTCACGCTGGCGAAGCTGGAGTTTCCATCGACGTTCTGGGCGAAAGTGATGAGGTCGGGAGAACTCCAAGCGAGCGCCGAAGGAGATGTCTTGCTGTTGGGGGTAAGATTGCGCACGGCGCCTCCCGCGACGGGGACGATTTGGATTTCGCCACCGTTAAGGCCCGCATCGCTCATCAAGCCTTCGATAAACGCGACATTCTTTCCATCGGGAGAGACCAACGGAGTGGCGATTTGCAGCTTCGGCTGGTAAATCTCGCTCATCACGCCAGTTCGCGCGTTCGCCAGATAAAGGCGCGCGACCCACCAGTTCGCGTCGCCGGAACCGTGCGCTGCACTTGCCGCCCAGGCCTGTCCGTCAGGAGTCCAGTCGTATTCGTAGACGTAGACGTCGGCGGGCGTGACTTGCGTCAGATGGTCTGTGCCCAGGTCAACGGTTGTAATACGTTCCTCATAAATCTTCTGGTCGGCAACTCCTGCCAGTGGCGTCATCGGCTGCAACGGGCCGGCAACGCGTGGAATCCCCTCAATGAAGAGGATGGCAAGCTTCGAACCATCGGGAGAGAAGCGCGGAGTCTGTACATAGCCCTTCAGCTCCGCGTGCTTCAGCGGAGAACTACCGTCGGCATTCGCCGTCCAAACCTGAGCGGCGGGAACGTCCCCGGGAAGGTCGGCGATGAATGCGATGCGCTTACTGTCCGCAGACCACGACATATCGCGGAGCGGCAGGTTGGCTTCCACCGCGATCCCGTGAGAAAGGCCGCCGCTGGCACTGATTACGGTGAGCTCTCCATTCACGATGTAAGCGACTTGCATTCCATCAGGAGACAAAGCAACCTGATCGATTCCCTTGGCGTGCGGCATGGAGTCCAGCACGGCAGCCGCGCGGGAAGATGCGGCGGTTCGGTCTTGCGCGCAAGATGGGGGACTGATGACTAAGGACGCGACGGCGCAAAATAGCGCGGCACAGAGAACCGAGTTGGTTCGTTTGTTCATGGCGCATGGAGTATACCCGACCAGAATCTTGCCCGCATCTTCCCCCTCCGGCCGTCTCCGCGTATCCTCTACTCCCGTGATGAGAAATCATTCGGGATGAAATCCAAACCTCACATCGCCGTGGTTGGAGCTGGCGCTTTCGGCGGATGGACTGCGCTTCATCTTCTTGAACGCAAAGCCCGCGTCACCTTGCTCGACGCCTGGGGCCCCGGCAACTCGCGCGCGTCTTCTGGTGGCGAAACCCGCATCATGCGCGGCACCTACGGCCCCGACCAGCCCTACACAGAAACCGCCGCCCGCGCCCTTAAGCTGTGGGAGAAATATGGACGACGCTGGAAACGCCAATTCCTCCACCGCACCGGCGTTCTGTGGATGGTCAGCAGCGGCGATGACGCCTTTGGACGTGGCTCGCTCGCCGTGCTGCGCCAAGCCGAAATCAAGTTTCAGGAACTGTCCACGCCCGAGGTGAAGAAACGCTGGCCGCAGATCAACTTCGCCGGCGTCCACTGGGGAATCTATGAACCGGACTGCGGATACCTCGACGCCCGCGACAGTTGCCAGGCGGTCGTAGACGCATTCGTCGGACAAGGCGGTGTGTACCGGCAGCTCGCGGTATCGCCCGATGGATTAGAAAGCGGACCTCTTCGCAGCTTGACGCTCTCCGACGGCTCCCGCCTCAAAGCTGATCACTACGTCTTCGCCTGCGGCCCGTGGATGGGCAAGCTGTTCCCTGAAACTCTGGGCACCCTGATCCGTCCCACCAAGCAGGATGTCTTCTTCTTCGGCCCGCCCGCTGGAGATTCCCGCTTTACCGACGCGCATCTGCCAGTCTGGGGCGATCGCGGAGACAGCTTCTTCTACGGCATCCCCGGCAGCGACCGCCGCGGGTTCAAG
>Ga0302180_10003455_pt1 | contig 11907 bp, 5 predicted proteins | sample I_Palsa_E3_2_FD_200575 | JGI IMG/M metagenome (GOLD analysis project Ga0302180, IMG submission 200575) | Peat permafrost microbial communities from Stordalen Mire near Abisko, Sweden - I_Palsa_E3_2 | ecosystem: Environmental > Terrestrial > Soil > Palsa > Peat permafrost | place: Sweden: Abisko... | reverse complement strand
CATCGCTTCCGCCAAGATTGTCGCTCATTTGTCAGGATCCTCCGTGCAACGCGAAGCCGCCAGCGAAGACCGGGGCGAGTTTCGTCTCGATGACCTTCTGCCCGGCAACTACCGCGTCACCATCAACGCCGCGGGCTTCGCCCCGGCGCAGGCGGATATCTCGATCTCTGTCGCCACCGTCCGCGACATTACGGTCACGATGAAACCTGCGACGACCTCGGCAACCGTCAACGTGCAGGGGAGTTCTTCGTCGATTACAACCGAAACCATTGATACGTCGAGCGCGGTGCGGGGAGGCATCGTAGGCAGCCAGGACCTGGAAACTCTGCCCCTTCCGGCGCGAAGTTTCGCCAATATTGCCTATCTCGTGCCTGGAACCGAGCCCGTCGAGCCTTCCGACCCCACCAAGGCGCGCATCACCGCAGTCTCGACCGGTGGAAGCTCCGGCTTGAACAACGAGCTGTCGGTCGATGGCGCCGAGAACTCCGACGATTGGATCGGCGGCTTCCTGCAAAACTTCTCCCCGGATGGCATTCAGGAATTTGCCGTGCGCACCTCGAACGAAGACGCCGACACGGGTTGGACCACGGCCGGGTCGGTCGTGATTACCACCAAGCGCGGCAGCAACGAATGGCACGGCAGCGGAGCGTTCTTTGACCGCCAGGCCGCGCTGAACGCGCGTTTTCCAATAGAGAATCCGGCTCCGAATCCGAAGCAGCCGTTCTCGCGCCAGAACTATGTTGGAACTTTCGGCGGTCCCATCGCGAAAGACAAAGTCTGGTTCTTTACTTCATTCGAGAACGTCCACGAAGATGCGAGCATCGCCTACAGCCCGGCCAGCACTGCGCAATTTGACGCGTTGGCGCAATTGGCGTCAGAGGGATTGATTACCGGCACTCCTTCCATCACGGTTCCCGCCACCGTTCCGATTCCCTTTCGCGACTACCTCGGTTCCCTGCGCCTGGACTGGGCACAATCGTCGAAATCAAACTGGTTCCTGCGCACATCGCAAGACAGCTACCTCACCCACAATGCCCTGGTGCAGCAGGCCACATTGCCATCGACTGGCCTGACCACGCACAACAATTACTGGAATGTGGCGCTCAGCAATGACTATGCGTTCAATTCGACCTGGCTGGGCAATCTGGTTCTCGACGCCAGCTTGTTGCATCTCACGCAGACGCGGAATTCGGATCTCGGCTTCGCCATACAGTTTCCGTTCAGCGTGACGGCGCTGACCGTTTCCGGCTTTGAGACATTCGGCGACAATCAGTTTGCCACTCCCATCACCCTTTTCCCCGACCTGCGCAATCAGGACAAATACCAGTTCCGCTACGACCTGAGCCACGTTGTGCGTGACCATGCGCTCAAGTTCGGGGTTGACTTCATTCACGAACCGGTACTCAGCGGAGCCTTCGCCTCGACGGCGGAGCAGTTCACCACTTATCCCGCGAACCCCGATTGCTACATCAATCCGCCCGGTCCCGATTGCGGCGGCATTACCACGGCCTTGCCGTTTTATTACACGCCGCCAAGCGCGATGTGCAATCCGATGCCGGATACGAGCACCGGCATCGGTTGCACCTTTACTCCCGCCGGCGATGGCAGCTTTTCGCAGAATGTTCAGCGTCTCGCGTTTTACGCCGAGGACTCCTGGCGCGTCTCGCACCAGCTCACCGTCAACTACGGTTTGCGTTATCAGACAACCTGGGGGCTATTCACGGGTTCGGGCCGCAGCGAAGCCGATAACGCCGCATATGTGACGCTGCAGGCGTTGCAGATTCCGATTGTGCCTGGCGTTCCGAGTGACTATCGCAAGCAAATCGCGCCGCGCCTCGGGATCGCTTACTCTCCCGGCGCCAGCGGGAAGACCGTAATTCGCGCCGGGTTTGGCCTCTACTACGACGATCTCGCGCAGAATGGATGGGCGACTGCATTTCAGGATGTCAACAACTCGAACTTTACGACCGGAACGTGCAGCCTTGCAGGAGGCCTCGGCACTTATTCGCTGCTCGGCTCGGGCTGCCTGGCGGGTGGCCTCGGGCCTTTGGCGCCTGGTGCAACTCCCGCTAACACAGTCACCGGCAATCTGATCGGCTCGCCTTATAAAACGCCCTACGCCATTCATACTACGGGCGGGGTGCAGCACGCTTTCAACGAGCATTGGCTGGCGAGCGCCGATTACGTACACGAGCAGGGCAATCACGGCTACCGCGGCTTCCCCTACAGCGGTGGCACCAACCTGTTCACTCCGTTCTTTTCCACGACGGACACCACCGATCAGCAGGACGTGGTTCCGAATGTCAATGTGTTCGCGTCTGACAACCGTTCCAGCTACAACGGGCTGCTGTTGCATCTGCAAGCCAACATGCATCGCTTCAATCTGGTCGCGAACTACACGCTCTCCAAGGCGCAGACCTGGGGATGCCTGCTGGGCGAACTGTTTGACTACGTGGATGGCGTCTGCCCGCAAGAACCTAACCAGCCGAATCCCGGATTCCTGAATGCTTTCGGACTGGGCGACTACGGCCCGTCCGGTGAAGACGTTCGCCACCGCTTCGTGCTGGCGGGCACGGTGCACCTCCCCGGCGGTTTCGAGTTGAGCACCATCAACCAATTCGAGAGCGCCCGCCCCATCACGATCACGAACCAAAACAATACCGACCGCATTTACGTTCAGTTCAGCGGCGCGTCGCAGCCGTCCTACACCAGCCTGGACGAATTCCGCGGCACGCCCTACATCCAGTCCGACCTGCGCGTCACGCGTCCCTTCAAAATCCACGAGCGCTGGCAGGTCGATCCGTTCATCGAGTTCTTCAACCTCTTCAACCGTAACAATCCCGGCGCGAACTTCGCCGTCAATGTAGCCCAACTCCCGGTTCCGACGCTACAGATGACGCCAAATTCGTCCGGGCAAACCATCGTCAGCGATGTTTGCCTGGGGGCAAACGCTGCCAATTGCACGCTGGCAAACGCCGCGCCCATCACCAGCCTGAAGCAGCTTGAGATACCCGAGGGCGCCCTGGGAGATTTCTTCGGCCCAGGCACAACGGTAGGCATCCCGTTCGCCGCGCAGTTGGGCGTGCGCGTGACTTTCTAGCCGCTCTTAAGTCAAAGCAGAGGAGTTCCGAAATAACGTGGTAGAGCGGCACTTCTTCGCCGCGCAGACCGTCCAGCAATGTGGGCTTCGGCCCCCGAGTCGCCCCTACCGCACCAGCCACTCGGTCGCGGCATGTACCCGGACCAGCAATTCGCTGTAAGTCACGGCTAGTGTAATCACCACAGCAACAGCGGTGCACACCGCATATCTCAACGAAAATACCTTGGCCGGGCTCTGGCGCCGTTCCGTCCACGCAATCAAACGCTCCACGCGCACATTCAGCGACTCTGCCGGGCTGTGCACTAAAGCCGTGGTCAGTTCCGCTGGCGGCTCCTGCGGCGCCAGGCGCGACAACTTGATCACCGCCGCAGCCAGATCCAGAGCTTCGGAAGCGCTCGAGACCGCGGCATCGTCGGCGGCCATTTCCGTTACCTCGCGCCACGCACTCTCCAGTTCCACCATGCCGGGAAATGCTACCAGGCGCAGAATCAGCTTTCTCAGATTGTCCCGGCGGCGTACATGCACCACTTCATGCCGCAGCGCGCTCTGCAATTCCCGGTCGGTCAGCACAAACTCTGCTGCCCGCGACAACCACACGCTGGGCCGCAGAATGCCGGCTGCGGTGAGCGGAGGCGCAACCTCTGAAACCCGCAGCACCGAGACCGCGTGCCTGGAATCTACAGGGCTGAGATCGACCACTCGCGCCTCGCTCGACCACTGCGCAACAGCTCGCGAAGCCCGCAGCAATGCCGACGCCGCCTTCCACATTCCCGCCAGCACCACCGCCATCCCGCTCAAGCCCAGCACCACGGCCACAGCGCCCATGGGTTCATCCACGGCACGAGGTTCGAGCAGCAAGAACGAAGGCACGGCCAATGCGAGGGTGACTCCAGTTGCCACCACGAATGGGATCATGCGCAAGGTGAAAAGCATGTCCGCGCGATGCCGCGCCGAATATTGCTGGCCGCTAGTCCATACCCTCCGCCAAACGCTGCAAACTACCAACGACAGGGCGCAGTAGAGCAGGACGAAGATGGAGAAAGAAACGGCGATCCCGCGCGCGGCAAACATTATTCTTTCTCCTTCTGGCCGGCTTCGCGTTGACCCACTTCCCGTTGGCCCAGTTCGCGGCGCTTGCGATCCACCAGCCTCCGCAGATCTTCGAGCAATTGCTCGTCTCGTTCGCCCAGGATTTCCACCAGGAACGAAAGCGGCAACGACGAAGCCGGACTCGCATCCAGCAGTTGGCGAAAGGCGTGGCCTGCCGCCTGGCGATGCAACTCCTCGCGGCTGAATCGCGGAGCGTAGCGGAACGCCCTGCCGTCCTCCGATCGCGTCAGATAGCCCTTTTTGAACAGCCGGTCCAGCGTAGTCATCACCGTGGTGTAGGCCAGATCCTGGCAGCCACGTTCGACCAACTCGCGGACGGTCGCGCTGCCCCTCGCCCACAACCCGTCGAGCATGCGCTGCTCCAGCGGCCCAAGCTGCCGCGAAGAGCTTCGAAATGGATGGAAAATCCGCTTCATCTGTCTTCCCAATGAATTCTGCATTCTATCCTGAGCGGACCGCTTGGCACCAGCGGACTTTCTTCCAGCTCCTTCCAAACAGTATTTGTATCCGAGCGAAAACCCGACCCTGGGCGAAGTCGCGATTAGGTCGTTGCCTACGCCGCGCCCTCCCGGCTCTTCTCCGTCACATCTTCGATGGCCAGCAGGATAAAGGGATGCCCTGGCTGCAGTTCCACCCGGCGGGCGTTGAGCAGCATATCTCGTGGTCCGAGGTGAGGGAAATCGTGGCTCATTTCGAAATCGTCCACCCGGGAATTCCGCGGAACAATTTCCTCCAGCAATTCGCGCAGCCTTGGGATATTCCACTGCCCGTTGCCCAGCGCATAAATCAGACGTCCTTCCGTCTCTTCCGGGCTCACCCCGAAAGCCCGATAGAACGCCGGATTCGCGGCCGTGACCAGTAGTTTGGTGTCCAACACAAGGAACGGCTCTCTGGCACTCTCGACAATCGTATCCGCATACTCGCGGGTCTGGTCCAGAGTGCGTTTGAGAGCGTCGACGTCCTGCAAGCTGATCACTGCCCCTTCGATCCGGTTGTCCCAGGTCTTGTAGGGCCGCACGTGCAGCACCTGCCATCCGCCTTGGTTGGTGCGCACCTGCCGCTCCTGCGGAGTTGCGCGGTGGATGGCTTCGCGGGCCAGGGATTCCAAATCCTCCACCTCAAGGTTTGGCCGGATTTCGCCGAGTCGCCGCCCAATATCTCCGGGCAACAGGTTCAGCAGTTTTTGAGCGGGCGGAGTGAAGCGGCGAATGCGCAGATCGTTGCTCACCATGACCACGGGAATATCGACGTGGCCCAGCAGGTTAAGCAGATCGTTGTTGGCCGAGCCCAACTCCGCGTTGCGGTTCTGCATTTCTTCGTTCAAGGTAGTGAGTTCCTCATTCGTGGATTGCAGCTCTTCTTTGGCCGTCTCCAATTCTTCGTTGGTGCTCTGCAATTCTTCGTTGGCCGACAAGACCTCTTCATGCGCCGACTTGAACTCTTCCGAGGTAGTCTCATGCTCTTCGATCAGCGACCGCAACTGCTCTCGCAACTGATTCGACTCGCGTTTCAGCAGCTCGCTGTCCTGCGCCGTTGACCGGGCCATTTTCACCACCCTGCCAGCCTTGCTCTTGTCCTCCAAGGCTTTCGGCTTGCGAACCACATCCTGAAACACCACCACGTAAAAACGCTCCTGCGCTGTGGGTCCGCGCAAAGGCACCACCTCAAGGCTTATCTCCCGCGTCCCTGCTTCCGATTGAATCTGCACTCCTTCCTTCCGCACGGTTGCATTGCTTTTTTTTGCCATGTCCAGGGCCGCACGCAAGTCGACCAGCAGACCTTCACGCGCCATTTTTGCCAAGCTGAAGCTGGGTTGGCCGGCGGGCGGTTCCAGGTAGGCTCCGGTCTTGCCGTGGAACTGCACAATCTCCATTTGATCGTTCACCACAATGCTGGCTGGAACAAACCGGTTCACCAGCAAATGTTCCACTTCCCGTTCCACGGTAAAAGAAGCGGGTAACTCGCGGGTGAGCTTCGCGTCTCCCGCTCTGATCGGCAAGTAATCCGAGTTCGCGAAGTATGTAGTCAGCCGGGCCGTGGTCTTCCGCTTCTGGTAGATCTTGTCCTTCTTGTCGACCAGTCCGAAGTGGTCGGTAAATCCTCCCAGGTTTTCCGACGCTCCCAGCATCAGGTAGCCAGCGGGTTTCAGCGCGTAGTGCAAAGAGGGGATAACCCGCCGCTGCAAAACTGGCCCCAGATAGATCAGCAAGTTGCGGCAGCTCACCAGATCCAGGTTTGAGAAAGGCGGATCCTTCACCAGGTTTTGCTTGGCGAAGATGCACATATCCCGGATGGACTTGTTGATCTGAAATCCTCCATCTAGCCGGACGAAGAATCTCTTCAAACGCTCCGCCGAAATCTCCGCCACGGCCGCCTCGGTGTACAGACCGGTGCGGGCTCGTTCGAGCGCGGTGTCGCTGATATCAGTGGCGAAGATCTGGATGGCGGTGGCAGCCTGCGAAATGTTCCGGCTGTGCACCCACATATATTCCAGAAGCGTGATTGCGATCGAGTACGCCTCCTCGCCGGTAGAGCAGCCGGCCACCCAAACCCGGATGGGATTATCCGGCTTGCGGCCCTCAAACAGTTTGGGATAAACATGCTTGCGCAACGCCACAAACGCTTCCGGCTCCCGGAAAAACCCGGTGACGTGGATCAGCAGGTCGCGGTAAAGCTCGTCCAGTTCTTCCGGCTTCCTCCCGATGAAACGCAGGTAGTCCTTCAGCTTTTCGACCTTGTGAACGGCCATGCGCCGCCGGATGCGCCGGTGCAGCGTGGTGTGCTTGTAGTTGGTGAAATCCACTCCCGTCGATTCCCGCAGCAGCCCGAACAGCGCGTTCAGGTCGCTGCCCACCATTCCCTCAAATCCTTCCGTCGCCGGCGACACGACTCGGGCCACGTAGGGATGCTGGCTGATTCCGCCCAGCTCCCGGGAGATGTCCCTGGGCGACAAGATAAAGTCGATGCACCCCGCGTTCACCGCATTGCGCGGCATGCTGTCGTATTTCGCCGACTCATCCTGGGCAAAAGTGATTCCCCCCGCGCCCTTGATGGCGCGGCATCCTTCGGTGCCGTCCGACGCCGTGCCCGACAAGATGACGCCGATGGCCGGTTGCCCAGCGCTCTCGGCGAGTGAGCGGAAAAAATTATCGATCGGCATGTGCTGTCCGTGAGTCAGCACTCGCGAACCCAGATGCAGGATTCCGTTCTTGATGGTGAGGTTCGTGTTGGCCGGAATCACGTAGGCATGGTCCGGCTGCACCAATAATCCCTGAGTAATTTCAGTGACGGGAATCTTGGTTGTCCTCGAGAGGATTTCCTGCAACGAGCTGCCATGCTTGGGGTCAAGGTGTTGCACCAGCACGAAGGCCATGCCGGTCTTTTCCGGCAGGTAGCGCAACAGTTCGGAGAACGCTTCCAGCCCGCCCGCCGACGCCCCGATCCCCACGATGGGGAACAATCCCGGTGACGTTTTGGCATCATTCTCTGCGGTGGCTTTGCGACGTAATTTGACCTGCTTGCGTGGAGAACTCTTCATGAAGCTCCTCCTAAAGCTGAAGTCGTCCAAGGAGCTGGGGCCCGTGAATCTGCTTCCCCTCTGTCGACAGCGACAGGCCCTGCTGGACGCGAGCGCGCCCGCAAGAAGATTCCTGCGAATTCTAGACCGGAGTGGCTCGCGGGTCAACGGATATAGCTAAGAAAAACGTGCCTGGCAGCACGCGCTTCCCAATATGGTCCGTAGATGGTGAGGATTTCTTATACGCTGAGATATGAAACGGAGGCGCCGCGACATTCTCCGCGCCCTGTAGAAGGAAATTCTGGGGTGGGAAACGGGAATCGAACCCGCAACCGTCGGAGCCACAGTCCGGTGCTCTGCCAGTTGAGCTATTCCCACCACCACGTCGATTATAGCAACTGCGCTTCGCAGATGTCAGAAACCAGCAGACGCTTCGCGTCTGCAATTCCAAAATGGGTCGCCGCTGCTCTCATCAATTGATAACCTCGCGCCCCTGTGCAAAACTTTCGCTTTTCATGTGACGGATGACCTGGACTTCAACTTTTCTTTACCCTAATCTGGGAAGCGTTGGCCAGGATGTTGTGCCGCGCAGTTCCGGACTCCTCGCGGCCCCTGCCTAATCCCACGCGAGACTGTGGCAGGGACATCCGATGCGGGCGCTTTAGTGGCTTCCCTGGTAGGCCCAGGGCTGGCGCCCGTTGTGGGAGTGATCACTCCTCAGCTAAAAAGCGGCTACACCAAGAACTTAACAGGTGAGTCAGGCTGGAAAAGGACAAGTAGAAGAAAAAAGACGAGAAACTATCGAGAATTCCAGATAGAAGAACGGAAGATCGGGATAGCAGCGCCAATCGCTCGGGCTGCGGTGCGGGCCGCTGTGCGGACTGCTCTGAGGAAATGAGAAATTCTTCGCTCATGGATCCTGGGGAGGTTTTCGTCTACCTGCAACTGGTCAATCCCGGCGACCGGACACCGGCTACCGCGTTCATCCCCGCCCTACACCAACGTATTCAAAACCCATGGCGCGCAGCCGCACGGAATCCAGCAGGTTCTTCGTATCCACGATGATGGGTTTCTTCAGCAGGTGTTTGATCCGCTCAAAATCGAGTACGCGGAACTCAGGCCAGGCCGTGCCCACAACCAGTGCGTCCATGCCTTCCGCCGCCGCATAGGCTGATTCGCAATAGCGTACCGAACCATTCAGCTGCAGCTTGGCCTCGGAGAGAGCGACCGGGTCATAAGCCCGCACCCGCGCGCCTTTGGCGACCAGCGTCTCGGCCAACCGCATCGCCGACGAGCCTGCCACCGAATTCGTATTCGGCTTGAAAGCCAGGCCGAGGATTCCCACGTCCTTGTTCTCCACCGAATTCAGGGCCAGGGCAATCTTATCGACCAGACGATCGGCCAGCGTTTGGTTAACGTCCCGCGCCGCGCTCAGCACTTTCAGCGGAACCCCGTTAGCCTGAGCCAACCGCGCCAGCGAATCCATGTCCGACTCGGCAAACACGCCGCCCATGCCCGCTCCCGGCTGCAGGCAGCGCGGAGCGATCTTCTTATCAAGGCCAAGAGCCAAAGCCAGGCTGACTGCGTCCGCGCCCACGCGCTCGCACAGCGCCGCAACCTCGTTGATGAAAGAAATCTTCGTCGCCACAAACGCTGTCGCCGATTCGCGCACCAGTTCGGCTGTCGCCTGGTTGGTTACAATCACCGGCACACCGCGCATCACCAGCGGGTGAAAAATCTGTTTGAGAATCTGCACCGCTTCGTTGGAGGTCGAGCCCAGAATAAGCCGGTCGGGCCAGTTGAAGTCTTCCACGGCGCAACCGTCGGTGAAGAACATGGGCTGGGAAACGATCGTTCCATGCAGGCCCGCATCCTTCAGCGATTTCTCCAGAGCCCCGGCCGTGCCCACTGCCACCGGAGTGACGATGGTCAGAATCGGAGGCTTGGTCGCCAGCCGCGCGATCCGCATCACCACGTCGGTTAGATTTTCCGCGTTATCTTCCGCCAGAAAAATGACCTGTGTCTTGCGCGCAAAGGATTCGATATCAGTGGAATACGCCAGCCTCCCGGCCCGCACATTGCGCCGGATGATCTCTTTCAGGTTCTTTTCGTGGAAGGGGATATTGCCCTGGGCCATTTCGACCATGCGCGACCGGTCGGGATGACAGCAGGAAACGGGAGTGCCAAAATCTGCCAGACATGCCGAAATCACCGTTCCCAGATAACCCGAACCGTAGACCCCGATCTGCATGCTGTGCCCTCCGGCTTGGCTGAAACCCACGCCCGAAACCGCTCCCGGCGCGGGATTCAACCCATTCCCTCTCTTCTGTTTACAGGGCGGCAAGACCCTTCGCAACGCACGGGAGGGAAATGTACCAGGGCCATACAGTCTGGGCGGGGAGTAACGTAATATGGGGTAACCAACTGCCTTCGGCCTGAAAAGGGCTTGTGCTGAAAGGGAATGACTTAGAAGTGCGAGATGGTTTGGCCGATCACGCGGGAAGGGTATGTCCTTGGCGGATCATCTTAGGAGGCGGGCAGCGGCAAGTCAATGCGTTGCGGGCAGGCTGGAGGCCCTTACGGTGAAACCAGCCTGCCGCCGAGCAGGACCGGGGCCAGGTCGACCCAGTGGTTTTGCGCGTCTTCGCGCACAAAGGTGAGCCGGTCGAGCAGGATGCGGCGGCTGCCGGAGTACTGCTGCCAGCGTTCGCGGGCCATCCTCATCGCCTGGTTCGCCGCTTCTTCGGTCTCCATTTTCACAACCGTGAGGTGCGGTATGTAAGGCCACTCTTCGGCGAAGGCCAGCGCCTGCGCGTTGAGCTGGTTATGCAACTCGAGCAGCCGCGATGCGGCATGAGTCACTCGAATGTAAACCGTGGGAGTAGTTGGAACAAAAGTTTCCACATCGCCCAGGGTCACTACAAAAGGCTCGACCTGGCCGCAGATCCCCTCCAGCACATGCAGCGCCGCGTTTTCCGTTCCCTGCAGAGGCCGCGGCGGCAGAAAGGTGATGTGGGCCCCGAGATGAGGCAAGGCGGGATGCAGCTCCCGCCGGAGGTTCTCCACGAACTCTCCCACCGGACTCCTTACATACGCAACCAACGCATACCGCAGGGTCTGCATATTCGGTGAAGAAATTATAGCGCTTTCGTCGTTTATAATCCGAAGAGCAGTTGATTGAGTAGTGTCGTTGTTGTTAATGTCGGGGCGTAGCGCAGCCTGGTAGCGCACCTGCCTTGGGCGCAGGGGGTCCGCGGTTCAAATCCGCGCGCCCCGACCAATTACTTCTTCTGCACCAATTCACTCCGGAAGCGCCAGTTGTCTCCAAACACAACTTGGGTCCAACTTGGATCACCTCTATCGGGAACTTCGTGTCGAGAACACTCTGACGGACGAGGATGCCACAAGGTGCGCCTCCAGCAGGGTGCAGAGGTGGAAGTCACTATTGAAGCGGAAGCAGGGGCCACGATCCCCAAGAGTGACGGAAAAGGCCAAGGCGAGTCGAGGCCGTAAGCTGCTGGGCATCGTGTCGAAGCTTGGCCATACGATGTCTTAAGATACAGGGAAGACTGTATGTCCTTTGCAGCGGAGGAATGGCATTCTGCGTGGGGCGAAGAGGCGGCATAGCGCTGGCCGCTTGGCAGTTGACTGTAATTGGGGTGAGGCGAATATGTACGGCACTACGACGCGAGGCGGAGACGGCTCGCAGGAGCGGGTACAACAAGGTTCATGGTCCCAACACGGCGACCATCGGCACGGCGTCCAGTTTTATTCGCAGGACAAGTTTCTTCTCCAGGAACTGAGCGAATATATCGGGAATGCGCTGCGGGCTGGAGAAGCCGCCATTGTGGTTGCCACGGAGGAGCACCGTGGCGGTCTTCTGCCGTGGCTGACGGCGCAGGGGCTAGACGTTGCTGAACTCCTCGAACAAGGGCGGTTTGTTGCCATGGATGCAGAGCAGGTCCTTGCTACGTTCATGTCGGATGGGTGGCCGGACGAAGAACGGTTCAACGAGGTTGTCGGAGGAGTGGTTGCAAGAGCCATCGCATCCGCACGCGGGGCACATCCGCGGGTTGCAATATTTGGCGAAATGGTCGCGTTGCTGTGGGCAGAGGGCAAGACTGAGGCTGCGATCCGTTTGGAGGAACTGTGGAATGGACTGGCTCGGACCAAGTCTTTT
>Ga0302180_10003453_pt1 | contig 11908 bp, 9 predicted proteins | sample I_Palsa_E3_2_FD_200575 | JGI IMG/M metagenome (GOLD analysis project Ga0302180, IMG submission 200575) | Peat permafrost microbial communities from Stordalen Mire near Abisko, Sweden - I_Palsa_E3_2 | ecosystem: Environmental > Terrestrial > Soil > Palsa > Peat permafrost | place: Sweden: Abisko... | reverse complement strand
ACTCGGGTAATGCAGCCACCAATATCAGCTATGGAGATCTGCGGAAGGTATTCGCCGGCGCGAAGCGCACATGGCCCAACGGCCAGCCGATCACGCTCATCACTCGCGGCCCGGGATGCGTTGAAAGGCTCGTCTTGCTGAGACTCCTCGGGATGTCGGAAGCCGAATACAAACAATATTGGACCGCTCAGGTGTTTCGCGGTGAGGCCGACGCCCCTCCCTTAATCGTTCCCTCGGTGGGCATGCAGAAGGAGGCGGTGATGACCCTTTCTGGCGCAATCAGTTTGGTGAGTGCCAAAGACGTCAAGCCGGGGATGAAAGTGATAAAGGTCGATGGCTTGCTACCGGGCTCGCCCGCATACCCGCTCCACTGAAAAGCGCCGAGGTCAGAATTTCTTTCCGATCCGCTCCGCCGGCTGAGCACCATGCTCAGCCCTTACCCGGCCGCGAGTGGAACGGATCGTTTTGTGGGGTATCGGGAGCGTCCTCGGGGCTCGGGATGTCCAAATTGACGACGACTGGCTCCTGGCCGCTGCGCACGATCACTGCTTCGACCGGTTCGTCTTTGCGCGCGTTGAGTTCTTGATGAGGAACGTAGGGAGGAACGTAGACGAAGTCTCCCGGACCCGCTTCATCGACGAACTCCAAATGATCTCCCCAGCGAAAGCGCGCGCGGCCGCGCACGACATAGATCACGGTCTCCAGTTCCCCATGATGATGAGGGCCGGTCTTGGCATTGGGATGCACCACGACCGTTCCGGCCCAGAGTTTTTGCGCGCCGACTTTGGCATGTGAGATGGCTTCGGCGCGAGTCATGCCGGGCGTCTGCGGAGTATTGGTGTCGAGCTCGCCGCTGCGAATGATGCGCAAGCCGTGAGTTTTCCAGTCGGGAGCTTCGTCTCCCCGAGGATCGATCGAGCGTAAATCGTTCATGGTCTGCCTTTCCCTGCCATCCTCCAGACGAGCCGGCGCACGGGCTTGAGACGAGCCCATCAACGCAGCTCAGTTTCCCGGAGGAATACTGGGAGTTGAAAATAGAGAGTCCGGCATAGGTCCGCGTAGCTCTTGTACGGAATGTTAAGAATGTGCGTCAGGTCAGAAGGAACTCCGATACGATTGCCCTGGTAGTTAGCTAAGATAAACGGTTTTGCCAAAGCATAAGCGATGCCCACTTCGATGTAGACGTTGGGCCGTTCACTCGCCCAGCGGTTGTCAAAGATACAGAAATCGCATGCGCGAATTCTCCTGATTATGTCGTCGAAAAAGCCGACTGCGGCTATGTCCATGCCCGACCAAGCCAGCTTGATGTTAGATGGTTCGAGGACATGGCGTAGATTCAATCTGAGAGAATTCGAGACCGACTTTACAAAGCGGTGGCCGACAAAACAGTGTAACCTTCTGTGGCGGCGCCTTCTTGGCCATTGAATTTCGAAGATGTTGAACCTGCCGTTGTGGGGATCAAGACCCTCGCGCAAGAAAAGGCGGAGAGTCCCGGTTCCGAGCCTCAGTTGCGCTCTTCCGCGATTATTCAAACCGGCTACGATCGCCGGGAGATGACGTTGCATCCCGCTGAGGGCTTCTTCCCTCTTGTGACGATTGATTAGGCCGTTTCGGAATGCAGTGTCAAGCCAGTCATGGAAGTAGCGATGAAGGTCGGAGCGAGTAGTCTTGCGCCGCAAAAACGAATCTCCGTCAAGAATAGTACTCGGACAGTTCTTCCATGGTCGTTACAAACGGATCTGTCGTGGGGAGCTCCTTGTTGACTGCTTTCTTCAGTTCCGAACCGGGAGTAAACCTCGCAACCTTCCTCGGTACGATCTTGATAGTCGCTCCGGTCTGTATGTTGCGTCCATTCCGCGCCTTGCGCTTTGAGACTGAGAATGTGCCAAAACCGATCAGAGCCACGCGGTCTCCCTTGCGAAGAGCGCCGGTTATGCTTTCGACCGCCGTATCGACAGCCGTGGCAGCTTGAGCCTTGCTGATCTCGCAAGCTCCGGCTATTTTCTCGACTAGATCTGATTTATTCACTGCTTCACCCGCTACCGCTTCCAACACAACTCTAGCACGATCCAACTCCTGGGGCGAGTCGTTCCGGTAAAGGTCGATATGACAATATGTTAGCGCCACGCATGCCAGTTATAAGCGCTGGCGCGATTTCGGAAGGCTGCCGGATGCCAGCGGACGTCATCATGCCTCACCAGACCTCACAACGCTTGCTTTCCGGCCGTACCATGGCTGCGTCCGGCTTGCAGCTCCACGCTTTCTGGAAGTCCGGCAGATTCGAGAGCGGGCCAATCACGCGGTACTTCGCCACCGGATGCGGATCGGCCTGCATCATCAGGCGCTGGGTTTCGATGCGGGTCTCATCGCCGCGGAACTGTCCCCAGGCAATATAAAATTGTTGCTCCGCAGTGAACCCGTCGATATCCGGCGGACGCGGCTTACCCAGCAACGACTTCTCATATGCCAGAAACGCGATCTTCGCGCCACCCAGGTCGCCGATGCTTTCGCCCAGCACCAGCTTGCCGTTGTGATGCACGCCCGGCTCGATGAAGTAGTTGTCGAACTGATCGGCGACGCAGGCTGCGCGTGTCTGGAACTGCTTCAAGTCGGCGTCGGTCCACCAGTTCCGCAGCCGGCCGAGGTAGTCGAACTGCGCGCCCTGATCGTCGAAGCCATGGGAAATTTCGTGGCCAATCACTACGCCGATCGCGCCATAGTTCACGGCATCCACCGCATTCATATCAAACGCCGGAGGCTGCAAGATTCCCGCCGGGAACACAATCTCATTCAGCAGAGGGTTGTAATAGGCATCGGAGGTGGGTGGAGTCATGCCCCAGCGGTCGCGATCCACCGGCTTGCCGATCGTGAGACGATCGTCCTCTTCCACAAACTTTCTTCCGGCAATCACGTCCTCGAAGAACGCGCCGCGCCGGATCTCCACGCGGCTGTAATCTTTCCACTTGTCGGGATAGCCGATCTTGGGATTGAAGGTGGCAATCTTGGCCATGGCTTTCTCTTTGGTATCGTCGCTCATCCACGGCCGGCTCAGGATGTCATCGCGCATCGCCGCCAGCAGATTCCGCACCATATCCTGCATGCGTGCCTTGGCTTCGGGGGGAAAATACTTCTCCACATACTCCTTGCCCAGAGCTTCGCCAAAGAGCCGATCGGTCGACTCCACACAGCGCTTCCAGCGCGGCTTGATCTCGGTGGTGCCGCTCAGGTATTTTCCGTTGAACGCGAAATTCTCCTCCACGAATGGCGCCGATAGATCGCCGGCGACTGAGGTCAGCAGATGCCACTTCAAATACACTTTCCAGTCCGCCAGCGGCGCGTCGTGCACCTGCCGGTCCAGTTCCTGCATGAACTTTGGCTGGTCCACGTTCATGTCGACATCTTGCGGAATCTGCTTGTGCTTGAAATATTCCGCCCAGTCAATGTGCGGCGCCATCGCCTGCAACTGCGCGAACGTCGTGTTGTGGTCGGTCGCCGCGGGATCGCGCAGGGCAACATTGTCGAGCGACGCTTCCGCCAGCTTCGTCTCCATCCCCATAATCGTCTGGGCGGCTGCCGCTGACGTTTTCTCGTCCCATCCCGCCAGCTTGAACATGGCCGCGATGTGCGCGACATACTTCTCGCGGGCTTCCTTGAAGCGGGCTTCCGGCTTCAGGTAGTAGTCGCGATCTGGCAACCCCAGCCCGGTCGCCCCAATATCGGCCAGCACCCACGACGGTTTATGCGGATCCTGCTGGCTGCCGAAGGTGAACGGATCATCGACCCCGATGTCGTGCATATCGGCCAGCACCCGCTGCAGTTCCGCCATATCTTTGGCGGCATCGATGCGTGCGAACCACGGCTTCAGCGGCTCCATGCCGCGCGCATTTACGCGAGATTCGTCCATGCAGGCGCCGTAATAGTCGCCGATGATCTGCCCGGTGCTGCCCTTGGGCGCACTGTTGTCGGCGGTCGCCGCTTCCAAAATTTCTTTCAGCTTGTCTTTGGACGACTCGCCCGCCGCCCAGCGCTTGCTCCACTTCATCATCGATGCGGGAATCGGATTATTCGCCCGCCACGTGCCGTTGGAGAATTCGAAGAAGTCGTTGCAGGGATCGGCCTTGCGGTCCAGATCGCTGACGTCGATTCCGTGAAGAGAGACGGACTGTGAGAAGAGAACGGAGGAAGACAATAGAAATCCAGAGAGAAGTACGACGGCCAGCCCTGCTTGTCCAGTGCGCATGAAGTCCCTTATTCGGAAGAGTCTCGAATGCAACCCGCACCGGACCTTCACGAAAGACAACGGCAGACATTCTAGACGATCCTGTTTGCAATTGCTTAGAGCCGTTGGAATCGGCACGATAGGAAGGGCCGTCCCGCCTTATCAGCATTTCCGATGCCCGCTATCGTTTCTTTGCGCCGCCACTTTACGGTTCCTTTATTAACTGCCCACAGCTTCTTTATGGCCTACCTGCTAGCTTCTGGAATATCGGGGGCGACCTCCAAGGGAAATCGGCACATTTGATTCCGGAGGCATCGTTCCGGCGGGGGTTACGCAGTGGCTAAAGCAGTCATCTATCCAAGGATCGGGGCGGCAACGCTCGTTCTATGTGTGTTGGGGTTCAATGTTTCCGCATGCGCGCAGTCCACCTTCGGTACGATCGTCGGTGTGGTGCATGATACGACGCAGGCAGTCGTACCAGGCGCGTCAGTCAAGGTACAGGGCTTGGGAGATAACAGCGTTCGCACTACCGCATCAGACGAGAACGGATCATTTGAATTTGTGAACCTCAAGCCGGGCAACTACGCCCTTTCTGCTCAGGCCCAAGGTTTCGCCGAGTTCCAAGTGCCATCCACGGAACTGAACGCCCGACAAACGCTGAGGATCGACGTTACCCTCGGGATCAAGAGTCAATCGCAAACCGTGGAAGTCGCGGACACAGTGGCTGTGATCAATACCGAGAACGGCATCATCAGCGATTCGAAGGACAATCGGCAGATCACCGAACTTCCGCTGAACAATCGCGCCACCACCACGAGCCCGCTGGCAGCGCTGTCGCTTTCGCCGAACGTGCAACAGGACAGTTCCGGAAATATCGCTCTGGGCGGCGCGAGTTCGGCGATGGTGAACTTCTCTGTCGACGGCATCTCAACAGCAAACGTGCGGCAGAACGGCGCGCTGCAGGACGCTTATCCCTCGCAAGAGGGAATCTCCGCGGTAAGCGTGACTTCGTTTAATAACAGCGCAGAATTTTCGCAGGTCGGCGATGTCACCTTCACCACCAAAAGCGGCACGAGCCAGTATCACGGCAGTCTGTTTGAGTATCTGCAAAATCAGGCGCTCGATGCGGATCCCTACGGCTTCAACGGCAAGGCTCCGAAACATTTCAACACCTTTGGGGGATCGCTGGGCGGCGCGCTGAGCATTCCGCATCTCTACAACGGCAAAGACAGAACATTCTTCTTTCTTGATTATGAAGGAAACCGTCGCTCCACTGCGGTTGCCGAGCAATTCCTTGTGCCCACTCAGGCCGAGCGCGGGGGGGACCTGGCCGCGCTCGGCGGCCCCGTGATCTCGCCTGCGAACATCAACCCCACCGCTACGGCGCTTTTGAATTACTATCCGTTACCCAACGTTGCCGGCCAGGAGAACTACAACTACGAGAACTTCCAATCCACCCCCGCGCGCACCGACGGAGCCGATCTCCGCATCGACCAGACCATCACGGCAAAGCAGTCGATCTACGCACGCTTCAGCCGCAAGAACATTACCGAGGACTACGCCAACCCGCTGCTGCCCGACGACTCCGACAGCGTACACAATCGCAGCCTGCTGGTCTCGCATACGTGGGTGCTCACGCCGCGTCTGCTGAACGAGTTCCGCTTCGGTTTTACAAACGTGACGACCAGCGTAGGTTTTCCCATCGAAGGCGCAACGGCGCTCTCGCAACTCGATCTGACCGGGGTAAACATCAGCCAGCACCCCACCACGCACGCCTTTCCTACCTTTAACTTCAGCGCCGGAACCGGGTTCACTCCGATCGGCCGCGACAAGACTGGAGTTACCCAGTCGAAGACGATCCAGTTCACCGACAATCTGAGTTGGACACGGGGCAAACACACTTTCAAGACTGGCATTGACGCTCGGAGGGTACGCTACGCAGACATCGAGACCTTCCTGCCTTCCGATGATTTTGGGCAATTTACGTTTAATGACACCAACCCCCTCCAGCCCATATTTACCGGCAACTCTTTCGGCGACTTCCTTGAAGGGGAGCCCACAACTATTTTCTTTGCGGTTTCCAGCCCGGACGTAGCCGGAACCGCCTGGGAGTACAGCCTCTTCGGCCAGGATGAATACCAGCTCAACAGCAGGATCACGCTGAACTACGGCCTACGCTGGCAGATCCTTCCGGGTTTCACGGAAGACGGAGGCAACCTCGCAAACTTCGACCAGAGAAACAACTCCATCGTCGTGCCCAACAATCTCGCCGCCTATCTGACGCAGCAGAACATCCAGGCCTCGAATCTTGGCTTCCAGCAGTCGTTCAATGCCTGCAACGTCGGCTATGCCGCGCTGCCTTGCAGCAACTACATTACCGCCAGCCAGGATCACCTGCCGCAGTCGCTGCGCAACATCTATACGCGCAATTTCCAGCCGCGGGTCTCCCTCGCCTACCGTCCCTTCAACGATACGAAAACGGTGGTCCGCGCAGGCTTCGGAATCTTTACCGTAACCAATCTTGGCCCGCTGTCCTTCAACAACAGCGGTAACCCCACGTCGGCGCTGCATATTTACACCAACAGCGGCACAACCGCAGCGCCTCTCATCCAGTTTCCCAACACAGCACCACCCACAATTGGAGTGCAATACGGTGGCGGCGGTCTCGATCAGGGTGTCGATCCTAATTACCGCGACCCGCAAGCAAATCAGTGGAACGTTACTGTGGAGCGCCAGCTTGCCAGCAACGACAGCCTGCGTGTCAGTTACGTCGGCATGCACACTTACCGCCTGAACATTACCGAAGACCTCAACCAGATTCCCGGCAGTACGACTCCGTACACCGTGCCGACCGGAAGGTACGTCGACCCGCGTGCGCCCTATCAAAACTGGTTCACGCTTTACAGCACCTTCAACGCCGGCGAGGCCAACTACAACGCACTTGAGGTCCACGAGAGCCACAAGACGTCACACGGGTTCTATTTCGACGCCAACTACACGCTGGCGAAGAACCTCGCAGATAATCAGGGCGATACGCCTGCGGCCTTCGCCGGCGAAGTCAACTATGGCATTCCCATTGCCGACCGCTTTCATGTCCATAGCGATTACGGCAATGTCGAGGGAACCCGTCGTAACCGCTTTCTTTTTACCAGTCTCTACCAGCTACCTTTCGGGCGAGGGCGCACTTTTCTGAATACAGGCGGCTTGAAAGACGCAGTGCTGGGCGGTTGGGAGCTGACCAACGTGACTCTGCTTGAAACCGGCCCATGGCTCACGCCGAGCATCAGCGATTCCTACGACCAGTCCAACACGAACGTGGTCAATCGTGGCGCTTACCTGCGTCCCGACCAGGTCTCGACGAATTTCTATCAGGGTCAGTCACGTGCGCAATACTTCAACCTCGCTGCATTCGCGCCCACTCCCGCGGGCGCTGGACGCTTCGGCAACGCCGGAGTCGGCATCCTCGAAGGACCGGGCACAGCGACGGCCAGCCTCGGTCTTGCCAAGGTCTTCAACCTCAACGAGCGAGTAAGAATGCGCTTCGAGTCCACGTTCACTAACGTGCTCAACCACACGAACTTCGCTCCTCCCGCGACGCAGATCGATGTCCCGGCAACCTTCGGCGTCCTCAGCGCTCCGCAAACGGCAGAGAACGCCGGGAACCGTACCGGGCAGGTAGCGCTCAGGGTTGAATTCTAGGAGTGAGGACGAGAGGAAAACATGACAAGGGCCGGCGGCTGATTGGGGACTTGCGCCCTACCCGCCGGCTTTCAGTTCGGTTAGCACCTGCTTGGCGATTTCCTTCAGGGTTTCGAATACGCCTACACCTTGAAACGCCACTGCCTCGACCACGGCCTCATTCTTCTTGCGCAGTTCTTTGTTGAGATCATCCGGGGACAGGATATTGGGCAGGTCCCGCTTGTTGAGCTGAAGCACGTAGGGAATCTTGTTGAAATCGTAGCCGTGCTCTTTCAGGTTCGACATCAGGTTGTCGAGGGCTTCGACGTTGGCGTCCATTCGCTGTTCCTGCGAGTCGGCCACGAAGACGATGCCATCGACGCCGCGCAGAATCAGCTTGCGGCTGGCATCATAGAAGACCTGGCCGGGCACGGTATAAAGATGGATTCTGGTTTTGAAGCCGCGCACGTTGCCGAGGTCGAGCGGCAGGAAATCGAAGAACAATGTGCGCTCGGTCTCGGTGGCGAGCGAGATCATCTTGCCCTTCTGCTGTTCCGCGGTCTTCTGGTAGATCACCTGCAGGTTCGTGGTTTTGCCGCCTAATCCGGCGCCGTAGTACACGATCTTGCAATTGATCTCGCGGGCTGCGAAGTTGATGAAACTCAAGACTTTCCTCAATAGCGCGGGCCGCACACCCTCGCGGGCGCTGCCGCGCAAAAATATCCCTATAGGGGCTTGGGATTTTTATACCACACGGGGTGGATGCAAGGCAGGTTACTCAGGTGACCCCTCCCGGAGGACGGGTCTGGGGCAGTAACACTGCAAGGGAATTGTTGATTGGCGATTGTTGTTTGAGGATTAAAAAGCCCTCACCTGGAAGCTCTCCGGAGGTTTTCAATCAACAATCAGCAATCATCGATCGACAATTGGTAGTCACCGCGCCGCCACCACCGGATAGTACCCATCCCTGGCGAAAACCTTCAGGCCGGGCCGGTGCACTACCACTTCAATGCTGCGGTAGGCGACCGAGGTCGGCGTCTTCGGCCGGGTTGGCGTGTAGCCCAGCGTGTACTGGTTGCGCGCCTCACTCAAGACCTGGGCGTACATATCTTCAATCGCGTTCCGGGTAAGCTCACGATGTTCCACTCCGCCCGTGGCGGACGCGTACTTCGGCAGGAGGTCGTCATAACCCTGGTGCGGCAGGTGGAACCGCTCCAACTTGTCGTAGACCGGAAGCGCCGAGCTTCCCAGCGATACCGCCTGCACCTGGATCTCGTTGGTCAGCAGCACTTTCTTCACATCGCTGTAGCTGGCCTTGCTGCCATATTCCCGTCCGTCGCTGATCACGAAAATGATCTTCCGGCGAATGCGGTCGCGTTTGCGCAGGTCCAGCGCCGCCTGCAAAATGGCGTCGTTCAGCACGTGCGATTCTTTCGTCGGCGTATACACCGGCTCCGTCGGACTGCCCACTGGAACTCCGTTGATGATGGGTCCGCCCGCCATGGGTCCGCCCAAAACCGGCGGGCCATCGTAGCTTCCGCGTTCCGTTTTCATCCGGTTCAATACTGCAGTCAGCCTCTGCGTGGCTCCGGCAAAGTCGCTGATCTCAGTCACCGTGCCGCTGTAGGTATAGATCGCCACTTCATCGTAGCGGGAGAATGCCCCCACCAGCGCCGAAAAGGTTGCGTTGACCTTCTGCACCTCGGCATCCGGCATGCCCGTGTCGAGCACGATCGCCACCGAAAGCGCCATCGGATCGGAGGTGAAAAAGCTTAGCTTCTGCACCGTCCCGTTTTCCTTGACGGTGAAGTCCGTGGAGAGTAGTCCATCGACCATGCGCCCGTCGCGGTTCTTCACCGTAACCGGAATCTGCACAAAGCTGGGATGGATTACCAGCGTGTAAAGCTGATCCTGCGCGCTGGGTTTTGCCGAACTCCCCGGCGGCAATGTCTTGACCGGCGGCATCGGCGGCGGTGCGGATGTTGAATCATTAGGTTCAGCGCCAGGCTGGTCTGCTGCGGGCTTATTAATCGGCTGGTTCGTCCACGGATCCCGCTCGACTGGCTTCTTTTCCTCCGGCCTTGGAATGGGTGGCGGCTCAGGTTTTTCCGAAGGCGGCTGCACGGTCGACGGCGCATCGGGGATATTCTGCGCCGGCTGCGTCTGCGGCGCCTGCCCGCTCGGCGTCTGGCTTGGGGAAGACTGTCCCTGGATGCCAGGGACGCTTGCGCACACGCATGCCAAGACCAGCGCTGCCGCAAGCCAATTGGCGGCCCTGTACCATTTCTGTTTCTGTTTCCTGTTATCCGCCGGCGTTTCGATGATCACAAATACCATCCGTTCTTTTCACGAATCCGTTCCCGCTTTGAGCCAACGGCGAGATCGGCCCACCTGCCACACCAAGAAAACATCCTATTTTCCTTCGGATGCCTGGACCGGCCCATTTGGTGCATCTAAGTCCAAGGATTAGACTAACAAAAGTCCTTAGAGGGATTCCTGGCATGTTCAAATTATCCGCTGACCGAAGGTTCTCCCCGGCTCTGGCCACCGCCTTCGTACTATTCTCCCTGGCAGCTTTGTCGGCCACCGCTCCATTCGCCGCGGCCCAGATTCCTATTATCCCAAAAGCCCCTGAAACTCAACCACCCACCGCCCAAAAGCCCGGCGACGCCCAGAAACCCGAGGATCAGCAACCCGCCGAAACTCTCAAAGTGAGCGTCAATGTTGTCGGACTTTTCTTCAACGTCAAGGACAAGCATGGCACACTCATGCCCAACCTTACCAAAGACGACTTCTCGGTTCTTGAGGACGGCAAGCCGCAGACCATCAAATACTTCGCCGCCGAATCGAACCTGCCGCTCACCCTCGGCATCCTCATCGATTCCTCCGGCAGCCAAATGAGAGTGCTCGACATGGAGAAAGAAGTTGGCGGCGCGTTCCTCCGCCAGATTCTCACCGACAAGGACGAGGCCTATGTCATCGACTTCAACGTCGACGCCTCGCTGGTGCAGGATTACACGCGTGACGTTCACCGCCTGCAGGCGGCCATGAACAAAGTGAAAATCAACACCGGCGTTTCCGGCATGGGCGGGGGTCCGGTTCCTACAGCCAACCAGGCTGGCACCGTGCTGTACGACGCCGTTTATCTCTCCGCCCACGACATGCTGGCCAAGGAAGTTGGCCGCAAGGCTATGATCCTGCTCACCGACGGCGAAGACGAAGGCAGCCGCCTCAAGATCAAAGATGCGATTGAAGCCGCGCAGAAGGCCGACGCCATCGTCTACGTCCTGCTCTGCGCCGATCGCGGCTTCTACGGATCTTTCGGAATGGGCGGCTATTCCGGCGAGAGTGAAATGCGCAAGCTCACCGAGGCCACCGGAGGCCGCGTCATCAACGTCGGCAACAAGTTCGACAAACTGCGGGAGGCCTTCGACCAGATCGCCGCCGAACTGCGCAGCCAGTACAACCTGGGCTACACGCCCACGAACCCTGTTCAGGACGGCGGCTACCGCAAACTTGAAGTCAAGTCCAAAGAGAGCTACAAGATCCAATGCCGCGCCGGCTACTACGCGACGCCGCGCGAACCGTTGCCGCAATAGTGTGGCGCGAAGGGAAGAGTATTCTCGGGGTGGGATTCAGAGAGGCTTATGGCAAATAAATTTGGTACTGATATTTTGATCCAAGCCGAAGACCCAATGAAGGCTGCTGACTTCTATGTCAAGGAACTGGGCTTTGAGATTACGGATAAGAAACCAAATATGATCAGCCTGCACGGAGAAAACATCAACTTCTTTATTGAGCGGGGTCCCGTTCTTGGGCCGGTTTTTGAAGTCACTGTCAAGAGCGTTAAGGAAGCCAAAGCAAGGCTTAAGAAAAAGGGCTGCCAAATAGTTAAGGACGAACCCGATTTTCCAAGATGTTACGTCAAAGATCCACATGGGCTCATCTATAACCTGACAGAATAAACTGACAGAGTGTCAGGTCTTGTGATCTGATGTTTTACAGATGAAC
>Ga0302180_10003452_pt1 | contig 11911 bp, 10 predicted proteins | sample I_Palsa_E3_2_FD_200575 | JGI IMG/M metagenome (GOLD analysis project Ga0302180, IMG submission 200575) | Peat permafrost microbial communities from Stordalen Mire near Abisko, Sweden - I_Palsa_E3_2 | ecosystem: Environmental > Terrestrial > Soil > Palsa > Peat permafrost | place: Sweden... | reverse complement strand
AACGTCGATCGCATTGACCTCTATTACGGCGCGGCGCAGGCGCTTCGCTCGGTCTCCCTCAAGGCCGAAGTCGGCCGCATCCTGTGCGTACTCGGCCGCAACGGCGTCGGCAAGTCGTCGCTATTGCGCGCGATCGTAGGCCAGCACGGCATCGCCTCCGGCTCGATCCAATGGAACGGCAAGGAGGTTCGAACGCTCGCCCCGCATCAGCGCGCCCGGCTCGGGTTCGGCTATGTGCCGCAGGGGCGCGAGATTTTCCCGCTGCTGTCGGTCAAGGAGAACCTGCAGACCGGATTCGCCGGCCTGCCGCGCGACGAGCGCGCGATCGACGACGAGATTTTCAGTCTCTTTCCGGTTCTCAACGACATGCTCGGACGGCGCGGCGGCTATCTCTCCGGCGGCCAGCAGCAGCAGCTGGCGATCGGCCGCGCTCTGGTGACGCATCCCAAGCTCCTCATTCTCGACGAGCCGACCGAAGGCATCCAGCCGTCGATCATCAAGGACATCGGCCGCGCGCTCGTGCATCTGCGCCGCAAGGGCGAGATGGCGATCCTGGTGGTCGAGCAATATTTCGAATGGGCGCGCGACATCGCCGACGATTACGCGGTCATGGACCGCGGCGCGGTCGTGCTCGCGGGCACGCGCGAATCCATGAACGAGAGTGAGGTCCGGCGGAAGCTGACGGTGTGAGGCGACGACTGAGCTTCCACGCGGTCGAGAATCAGGTCGCGCCAGATTCGGCCTCGAAGGGAAGACAGCGCCGGCCCCTGCGGGGTAACGCATAGCCGCGGGTCGATCAGCCGGTCACGCCGGACACGGCCGGGAGATTGGTCGCCGAAACTTCGCGCAGCAAGGCGCGCAATCCGGCGGCGCGTTCGTCGCCGAAGGCCGCGGCGAATCGGGCTTGCGCCTCGCTCCAACCCGCGCGCGCCGCCCGCAACCGTTCGATGCCGACCTCCGTCAATCGCAGCTCCTTGCTGCGGCGGTCCGCACGCCCGGGCGCGACGCTGATAAGACCTTCACGTTCGAGCGGCAGGATGTTCCGGCCAAGCGTGGTCCGATCCATCACAAGTTCATCGGCCAGGGCGTTGATAGTCATCGGCCCGAGCCGTCTCAGTTTGCCGAGAATCGAATATTGGGTGGTGCGCAGACCCGCCGCGGCCAGGCGCTGGTCGTAAAACTGCGAGATGTGGCGCGCCGCCTGGCGGACCGCCAGGCAGGTGCACTCTTCAAGTCGGGGCAGCGCGTCCGACGTCACCACTTTCTCCTTCTTGACTGTGGGCGTACATACGCCTACTTGTGCGCATATACGCATAATGTCAAGCGCGCGTGCCCGCGGACAACCGATGTCCTCGCCGGCTGCGGCCCGCAGTTCGCGTTAAGCGCGAGCGGCGCGCCAAACTTGGGGATCAAGTGATGTCATCACGTTCAATTGTCATTGCCGAACCGGTCCGCACCGCGATCGGCGCCTTTGGCGGCGGTCTCAAGGACGTCCCAGCGCCGGATCTCGGGGCCGTCGCCATCCGCGCCGCCGTCGAACGCGCGGGGCTCAAGCCCGAGGAGGTCGAGACTGCGGCGATGGGCAACGTCGTTCAGGCCGGTGTCAGGATGAATCCGGCGCGTCAGGCGGCGGTTCACGCCGGCCTGCCGGTGACGGTCCCAGCCATGACCGTGAACCGCGTCTGCGGTTCGGGGGCGCAGGCGATTGTGTCGGCGGCGCAGGAGATTCTGCTCGGCAACGCCAACGTCGCCGTCGCCGGCGGCATGGAGAACATGGATCAGGCGCCATACCTCGTGGAGCGCGGTCGCTGGGGCTACCGGCTGGGCGACGGGCAGCTCTATGACAGCGTGCTTCGCGACGGGCTCAACGATGCCTTTTCCGGCCAGCACTCGGGCTGGCATACCGAGGACCTGGTGGAGAAATATCAGGTCACGCGCGACGCCCAGGACCGCTGGGCTTTGCGCTCGCAACAGCATTTCGCGCGTGCCCAAGCGGCCGGTCATTTCAAGGCGCAGATCGCGCCGGTCGAAGTTCCCGGCAAGAAGGGACCGACACAATTCGACAAGGACGAAGGCAATCGGCCCGACACCACGCTGGAAGCGCTCGCGCGGTTAAAGCCGGCGTTCCGCCCGAACGGCGCCATCACCGCCGGGAATGCGCCCGGGCTGAACGACGCTGCGGCCGCCATGGTGCTCGCGGACGAGACCTGGGCTGAAAGGCGCGGCCTCGCCGCGACCGCGCGGCTCGTCTCGTACGGGATTGCGGCGGTCGAGCCCGGCATGTTCGGCCTTGGGCCAATCCCGGCTGTCAGACAAGCGTTGCAGCGCGCCGGTTGGGAGATCGGCTCGATCGAGCGCGCGGAGATCAATGAAGCGTTCGCGGCAATCGCCATCGTCGTGGCGCGGGAGCTTGGATTGTCCGACGATATTGTCAATGTCGAAGGCGGCGCCGTCGCTCATGGCCACCCGATCGGGGCGACGGGAGCGGTGCTTGCCACGAAGCTCATCCATTCGATGCGGCGGGACGGCCTCAAACGCGGTATCGTCACCTTGTGCATCGGCGGCGGCCAAGGCATCGCCCTCGCGATCGAAACGCTGCATTGAACGACGGACGCATTGTCGCGTTCTCGACCGTGCCCGAATACGACGCGCCAGGCAGGGGCCTATTGCTTTCCAGCGCGCTCGAACACTTCCGCCTGCGCCTCGACGATGTCCAGGATCTCGCCCTCGGTCGCGAAGGACGCGAGCGCCTCGCGCATTGCGTTCCTCATCGCCGGGACGTTGTCGCCGAGCCGCTCCGGCGATGAGGTCGACATCGACAGAATTCGGTCGGCGAGGCGTTCGACGGGAAATGTGGCGGCCGTCTCGACGCTGATCGTCCCGCGCGGGACAAACGGCCCGCCGGCGAAAAAGACGTCGCGATCACGCTTGGGGCGATCGTCCCTCCAGCGGTTGCGGATCGCCTTGAAGGCGCCAAGCCAGGGGTTGCGGCCGTCGTCGACGCTCGAGGCGTGGCAGACGAGAATCCTACCCAGCGGCTTGACTACGCGATCGAGGGCCGTTCGCGCGGGACCGGGATCGAGCCAGTGGATTGCGCGGCCGATCGTGACGACGTCGAACGCGCCGAGGCCCGCGGCCAGGTCCTCGAAACGGCCGTCGATGAATTCGACCGCGACGCCGGCGCGCGTCCCTCCCGACCGGGCGGCCTCGACCATCGCCGGCTCCGGATCGACGCCGACCACCTCGCTGCAGTAAGGCGCGAACCCGATCGCGAGCAAGCCCGGCCCAGCGCCGATGTCGAGCAGGCGCTGGCTGCGGTTGAATCCGAGCTCGCGCGCGACGGCGGCGAAGAACGCCGCGCCATAAGGCGGACGGGCGTTTTCGTAATAGGCGACGGTCGAAGCGAAGCGTCCCATGGCGATCCTTGCGGCGCTGAAACGTAGCGCACGCGAGGACAAAACCACGCGACCGCGGCTTGAACATGGCGGTCCCGCCGGCTCGGCGGAAGCCGGCGCGCGCTCCGTTATCGCTGTCCGCCTGAGGCCGTAATTCGCTCCCCTGTCAGCCATGACGACTGGTCGGAGGCGAGGAACAGCGCCACCCGGGCGATGTCGTCGGGCTGGCCCATGCGGCCCATCGGCATGACCATGCCCATCGCCTTGGCGGCCTCCATCGTCAGTCCCATCGTCTTCAGACCCTCGGTCTCTGTCGTTCCCGGCGCGATCGCGTTGACGCGGATGTTCTTCGGCGCAAGTTCGGTGGCGAGCGCCCGGGTTATGGTGTCGACCGCCGCCTTCGAGGCGGAGTAGACGACCGAGTTCGGCACCGGATTGACGCTTGCGATGGTGCTGAGATTGATGATGCTGCCGCCGGCGCCGTCGAAGGCGGCGACCGCTTGCTTGGTCGCGAGCAGCGTGCCCAGCACATTGGTGCCGAACTGCCTCTCTATGTCCGCTTCCGTCACGGCCTCGATCGGAGCGAAAGAGAACACGCCGGCATTGTTGACGAGGACGCTCGGCGCGCCGAGCCTCGTCTTCGTCTCGGCGAACAGCCGCGTGACGTCGGCGCTCTTGCTGACGTTCGCTTGAATGGCGACCGCCTTGCCGCCCTTGCCGACGATCTCATCGACCACCCGCTCCGCGCCGGCCTTATCCGACGCGTAGTTGACGGCGACCGCCGCCCCCGCTTCGGCGAAGCGCCGCGCGATCGCCGCGCCGATGCCCTTGGACGCCCCGGTGACGATCGCCACTTTCCCGCTCAGTTCACCCATTGTCATGCTCCTCATGATCCCTCCCGCCAGGCCGGGTTCGGCGCCGGAAGGCTTCAATCGTCGAGAGTTAGGTAATGCGAATGGCGAAGGGTATTGCTCGGCGGGCGATATGATATATTCGATTGGCGCATGAATGATCGACTGCAGCAGCTGGCGTTGTTCGTGCGGGTAGTCGAGAGCGGAAGCTTCTCCAAAGCGGCCCGCGAATTCGGCCAGTCCCAGCCTTCCGTGTCGCGCGCCATGGCGGCGCTCGAGCGCCGATTGACGGTCAAGCTTCTGGTCCGCACCACCCGGCAGGTCTCGGCCACCGACGCTGGTGAGGCGTTGCTTGCTCGGGCGCGCGACGCCCTCCTCGCGATCGACGACGCGGAAAGCGCGGCGCGCGGCGCCGATCGTCTGCCCGGCGTGCTGCGGGTCGCATTGCCGCCGGGCTACGGCGCCTGGCGCATTGTGCCTTTGCTTCCGGCTTTCTTCGCCCGGCATCCTCTTCTCAAGATCGATCTGATGATGTCGGACCGCTATGAGAATCTCATCGCCGAAGGCGCCGATCTCGCGCTCCGAATTGGCGACCTGCCGGATTCGAGCTTCGTCGCCCGAAAGCTCGAGAGCGCACGGCGCCTCTTCATCGCCGCGCCCTCCTATCTCGCCCGCCGCGGCGCGCCGGCGAGCCTTGCCGACCTTGCCCGACACGACCTCATCGGCGGTCCGGCCGATCCCGGCGACGAGACCTGGGTGGGGCGCCGCAACGGCCGGATCGAGCGTCAGGCGGTGAGTCCTCGCGTCCATTCGCGTTCGGCGGCGGGCGTCGTCGCCTGCGCGGTCGCGGGTCTCGGCGTCGCCAGCGGGTCGAGCTGGATGTGCGCGGATGCGCTCGCCTCCGGCGAGGTGGTCGAAATCCTCACCGACTACGCGCTCGATCCAGTCCCGGCCTACGTCGTCTTCCCCGCCGGCCGCCGCCCATCGCAAAGGGCGCGCGCGTTCAGCGACTATCTCGAACAGGCCCTCGCGGCGATCGGCGAAGAGAAGGGGTCGTCGGCCGATCTCGAAAAACCGGCGTCCAGGTCCAGCCGGTCATTGCCGCCTCACCCGTTGCGGAATGCGTAGGCGTAGCCGTTGAGCGCCGGCGCCCCGCCGAGATGGGCGAACAGCACCTTCGATCCCCTCGGGAAGAAGCCCTTCTTTACGAGGTCGATCATGCCCTGCATCGATTTGCCCTCGTAGACTGGGTCGGTGATCATGCCTTCGAGGCGCGCCACAAGCCGGATCGCCTCCTTGGTCTCCTCAGACGGCACGCCGTAGCGGGGATAGGCGTAGTCCTCGATCAGCACTACGTCGTCGTCGTCGACCTCTTGGCCGAGCTCGACCAGCTTCGCCGTCTTGCGCGCGATATCGAGCACCTGCGCCTTGGTCTGCTTCGGTGTCGCGGAGGCGTCGATTCCGATGACCTTGCGCTGCCGCCCATCCTTGGCGAATCCCACGACCATGCCGGCGTGGGTCGACCCGGTGACCGTGCAGACGACGACATAGTCGAACGCGAACCCGAGTTCGCGCTCCTGCGCGCGCACCTCCTCGGCGAAGCCGACATAGCCGAGCCCGCCCAATTTGTGCACCGAGGCGCCGGCCGGAATCGCATATGGGCGTCCGCCCTCAGCCTCGACATCCTTCAGCGCCTGCTCCCAGCTCCTGCGGACGCCGATGTCGAAGCCGTCGTCAACCAGCCGGACGTCCGCGCCCATGATGCGGCTCAGCATGATGTTGCCGACCCGGTCGTAGACCGCGTCCTCATGCGGGACCCAGGCCTCCTGGACGAGACGGCATTTCATCCCGATTTTGGCCGCGACCGCGGCGACTTGGCGGGTATGGTTCGACTGCACGCCGCCGATCGACACCAGCGTGTCGGCGTTCGAGGCAATCGCGTCGGGGATGATGTATTCGAGCTTGCGCAGCTTGTTGCCGCCAAACGCGAGGCCCGAATTGCAGTCCTCGCGCTTGGCGTAGAGTTCGACCTTGTCGCCGAGATGCGCGCTCAAGCGCCTGAGCTCCTCGATTGGCGTCGGGCCAAAGGTGAGCGGATAGCGTTCGAATTTTTCCAACACGCGCGCGAGTCCCTGGATCAAAAAATGTGGGCGAACCTATCACGGCCGATTCGGAATGGGTGCTCGAAATTTGTGGCGGGTTTCATTTTCGATCATGCGTCTCAAGCGCTTCCGGCTGGGATCGAGGCGCGGCGTCATCGAGCCATAGGGCGTTCGGAAGAACGCCCGTCTATCGACGGGCTTTGGCGACGAAGCAATCCGGGGCCACCGCAGCTGCCCTATGATCTCTGGATTGCTTCGCTGCACTCGCGATGACGAACGTGCGTCGTTTCGAACCGAAAGCACCTTACGCGAGGGCGAGGCGGATCATCTGGTAGGAGTGGCGCGGGAGCCTCGCAGTCAGGCGCTCGTCCTTGACCTCCGCGCCCGAGCCCGCCTTCGGCGCGACGGTCATGGGTTTCTTCAGCGTATTGACGGCTTCGAGGTCGGCGCTCATCATCACCTGGTGATCCATAACCCTGGCGGCGGCGAAACCCTGCAGGTCGACGTCCAGGTCTAGGGTTTCGCCGCCGTGCCGGTTGACGGCGAAAAAGGTCAGCGTCTTGCCGGCCTCGTCGTGTACGCCGGCGATGTCGAGATAGGGCACGTTATCGGCGACCTCCGAATCATAGCCTGGCGACTTGACGCTGAGCTGAAGCGCTTCGCCACGCCCGTAAGCGGAGGCGAAATAATAGGGGTAAAAGATCGTCTGCCGCCACGCGGCGCCGCCGGGCTCGGTCATGATCGGCGCGATCACGTTCACGAGTTGGGCGATGCACGCGATCTTCACCACGTCGGAGCGGCGGATGAAGGTGTTGAGGATGCAGCCGACCTGGAGCGCGTCCTCGAAATTGTAGATGTCCTCGAGCAGCCGCGGCGCATGCGGCCAGCCCTTGGCGCCGCCCAGGATCTCGCGGTCCTGGACGTTGGAATGGTACCAGACGTTCCATTCGTCGAACGAAATCGTCACCCGCTTGCGGCTGCGTTTTCGCGCGCGGACGAATTCGATCGTCGAGGCGATGGCGCCGATATAAGCGTCGAGCTTGGCGTTGAGGGCGAGATATTCGGCGGTGTTTTTGCCGCGATTGGCGAAATACATGTGCAGCGAGATGTGGTCGATCGCGTCATAGGTGTGCTCGAGGACGATCCGCTCCCACTCCGGATAGGACTTCATGTCGGAATTCGACGACCCGCAGACGATCAGTTCGAGCGAGCGGTCGAAGGCGCGGAGCGTCTTCGCCACCTCGTTGGCGAGGCGGCCATATTCGTCGGCGGTCTTGTGGCCGACCTGCCACGGGCCGTCCATCTCGTTGCCGAGGCACCAGTGCCTGACCGCGAACGGCTCGGAGCGGCCGTGCTTCTTGCGCAGGTCGCCCCAGGCGCTGCCGGTCGGGCCGTTGACGTATTCGACGAAATTGCGGGCCTCATCGAGACCGCGCGAACCGAGATTGATCGCCAGCATCATCTCCGCGCCCGCGGCTTCGGACCACTGAGCAAACTCGTGCACGCCGACCGCGTTGGACTCGGAGGTGTGCCAGGCGAGGTCGAGCCGCGTCGGCCGAGCCTTGCGCGGGCCGACTCCGTCCTCCCAGTTGTAGGCCGAAACGAAATTGCCGCCGGGATAGCGCACGATCGGAACCTTCAATTCCCGAACCAGCTCGATGACGTCTTTGCGCATTCCGTTGGCGTCGGCGCTTTTGTGATCGGGCTCGTAAATTCCGGTGTAGATCGCCCGCCCTAGGTGCTCGAGAAACGCGCCGTACAGGCGGCTGTCGATTTTCGCGATTCCGTAGTCCTGATTGGCGGTGACCGAGGCGCGCATGTTCCCTCCGGTTAATATCAAGAAGTTCGATATATAGGAGTCGCTTCGGCGTCCGCGTCAAGCGGCGCTTCAGAGCGGCCCGAAGCCTCGTTTTGCCATGTAAATGCTGGAAGAACCGCTGTCCAGCCGCTTGTTTGCGGCGGCGGCTCAAGGGCAACGTGACAGGTTCAATATCAAATTCGCAGATTGAAAGCGCTTGGCGCCTAGCGTTTTCCTCGCTAGCATTCTGAGGCAAGGCTTTCCGAGGGCGCAATTTCGGAACCAGCCGCCTGAGATGCGGGAAGCCGCCAGGTCATTTTTGGGAGGAAGTCGAGATGATCCGCAAAATCTTGTACGCGACCCTGGCCAGCGCGGCGTTGACAGTCGGCGCGGCGCACGCAACCGAAACCATCGTCTGGTGGGATTTCCTCAGCGGCGGCGACGGCGTCCGCATGAAAGCGATGCTCGACGAGTTCAACAAGGAGCACGACGGCAAGGTTCACATCGATGCGACCACGCTCGAATGGGGCGTCCCGTTCTACACCAAGGTGCAGACCTCGGCGGCGACGGGGCAGGGCCCTGATGTCATGACCTATCATGAATCGCGGATGCCGCTCGGCATCTCGACTGGCTCGCTGAGCCCGATCGCTCCGGAAGAACTCGCCGCGGCGGGCATCAAGGCGAGCGATTTCGGGCCCGCCAACTGGAAGGCGGCGCAAGGAACGGACGGCCAACAATATGCCGTCCCGCTCGATATCCACTCGATCATCCTCTACTACAACAAGGATATGCTGAGGAAGGCTGGCCTGCTCGGCGACGACGGCAAGCCGAAGGGGCTGGACGGGGCCGCTAACTTTGACGCGGCGCTGGCGAAATTGACCACCAAGGAGGTCGCCGGGCTCTCCGTCCCGAACGACGGCGCAACCGGGTGGCGCATCTTCTACACCCTCCTCAATCAGCAGGACGGCCAATTCTTCAAGGACGGCAAATTCCTCGACGGCGACAACCTCGACAAGGCGACGACTGCGCTCGCCGAGATGCAGAAGTGGGTCAAGAGCGGCGCGACCCCGGCGAACACCGAATATCCGGCCTCGATCGCCCTCTTCACGTCGGGCAAGGCGGCGATGCATATCAACGGCGTTTGGGAGGTTCCGACCATGGTCGATCTCGCCAAGAAGGGCCAGCTCTTCGACTGGGGCGCGATCCAGATCCCGACTTTCTACGCCCATCCCGCGACCTGGGCGGATTCGCATTCGTTCGCGATCCCGAACCGCGTCGGCAATCCGGTCGATCCCGCCAAGCGCAAGCTGGTGCTCGACGCCGTCCATTGGTTCAACGAGCACTCGCTCGAGTGGGCGGGCGGCGGCCATATCCCGGCCTACCTCCCGGTTCAGGAGAGCGCCGAGTTCAAGGCGCTCAAGCCGAATTCGGACTATTCGTCGCTGGCCAAGACCGCCGTCTTCGACCCGGTCTCGACTTTGGCTGGCGTCGCGTCGCCCGTCTATGACGCGTCGGGCAACTATGTCATCCCCGCAATGATGGGCGATATGACCCCGGCGGACGCGGCCAAGAAAATGCGGGATGATCTTCAGGGCCAAGCCAAGTAGGCTCTGGCGATGCGCTCGCGCAGGCCGGCAGACCCATGCCGGCCGACGCGAGGCGATGAGCCAGAGACGCTCGGGCGATGCTCAGAAGCAAGCGGAGCGAGTACACGACCGCCGCCATCTTGATGGCGCCCTTCGTCGTCATCTACGGCCTGCTGTTCGTTTATCCGACCATCAAGATGGCGCAGCTGAGCCTCACCGACGCGCCCCTCATCGGGGCGGGGAAGTGGGTCGGCCTCGACAATTACTATCGGCTCGCTTCTGACCGCCTGTTTTCGGTCGCCGTCTGGAACACCGTCTATTTCGTCATCCTCTCGGTCGTGCCCAGCACGCTCGTGGCTATGCTAGTGGCGCTCGGCGTTAACCGCCTGAAGGGCTGGACGCAGAGCGTCGTTCTGGCCGCCTTCTTCCTGCCCTATATCCTGCCGGTCTCGGTCGTCTTCCGCATCTGGAGCTGGATGTTCGACAAGGATTTCGGCATCGCCCAGAACGCCGTCCAATTGTTCAACAACGGGCAGCATCTCTCGATCTTCCGCACCATTCCGCTGTTCATGCCTGCGGTCGCCTTTGTCACGGTATGGTGGCTGCTCGGATTCAACGTCCTCCTGTTCATTGCCGGCCTGCGCAACATCTCGACCGAAATCTACGAGGCCGCCGGCCTCGACGGCGCGAGCCGCTGGGCCCAGTTCACGCGCATCACCTGGCCCCTGGTCTGGCCGGTGACGGTGCTGGTGTTCACGATCAACCTCATTCTCCAGCTCAAGATCTTCGATCAGGTCTATCTCTTCGCCAACGGCGGCAGGGTGGGCGCGACCATGGTCATGGTCCAGTTCATATTCACGGAGGCCTTTCAGATGAACAAGGGAGGTCTCGCCGCGGCGGCGTCGGTGGTGCTTTTCGTGCTCATCGTCGTTTTGTCGGTGGTGCAGTTTCAGCTCCTCAGAGCGCGAGGGGCCCGATGACCGCTTCGGTCGAGACGGGCGCCGATTTGGTTGCGCCGCTCGCCTCACGCCGGCTCGCCCGCCTGCGCCATTTGGATCTTGTCGGCCTCGTCATCACACTCGTCACCGTCGTCGGCGCCGTGCTGTGGGCGTTCCCGCTCTATTGGGGGCTGGTGACCACGTTCAAGCCCGAATACGAGGTCGTGCGGCCCGGCGTGGAGCTTTGGCCGCAGCACTTCACGCTGGAGAACTACGCTCACGTCCTGCTGCAGACGAAGATCGGCCTTTGGTATGTGAACTCGCTCATCACCTCCGGCGCGGTCACGATCATCGTGGTGATGATGGCCGCCGGCGCGGGCTACGCCATCTCGCAGCTCGAATTTCCCGGCCGGCGGTTCTTCTGGTGGATGATCCTGGCGAGCTTTATGATTCCGATCCCGGCGCTGATCGTCAACCACTTCATTCTGATGAGCCAACTCCGGGTCATCAATACGCTCGCTGGCGTGGTTGGACCCCAACTCATCGCTCCGGTCACGGTCATCATCTACAAGCAGTTCTTCGATTCCGTGCCTAAGGATTTTCGCGAGGCGGCGGTCATCGACGGCGCGAGCGAGTTCCAGCTCCTGTTCCGAATCTACCTGCCCATGAACTGGGGCGTCACCACGGCTCTGGCGATCATCACCTTCATCGCCGCATGGAACCTCTTCCTGTGGCCGTTTCTGGCCGTGAGCTCCGAGGACAAGATGAACATCACCGTCGGCATAACCCAGGTCCACGACGCCTTCGGCGTCAGCTATGGACGCGACCTTGCCGTCGCGATGCTCGCCGCGATGCCGGTCGCTGTCATCTATCTGATTTTCCAGCGGCGGGTGACCCAGGCCATCATGCTGTCGGCGGGGATCAAGGGGTGAGCGCTGTGGCCGCAAAAAACGGGGAGGCCGCCGCGCCGCATGTCGAGTTGAGGCGCGTGACCAAGCGCTATGGCCCGGTCACCGCGATCAGCGACCTGAGCCTAACAGTAGACAAAGGTTCGTTCACCGCTCTCCTCGGCCCGTCGGGCTGCGGCAAATCAACCCTGCTCAGGATGATTGCAGGCCTCGAGCCGATAACCGCCGGCCAATGCTTCATTGACAACCTCGACGTGACCGACGTCCCACCGGCGCAGCGGCGCATCGCCATGGTGTTCCAGTCCTACGCCCTCTACCCCCACATGACGGTCA
>Ga0302180_10003448_pt1 | contig 11920 bp, 4 predicted proteins | sample I_Palsa_E3_2_FD_200575 | JGI IMG/M metagenome (GOLD analysis project Ga0302180, IMG submission 200575) | Peat permafrost microbial communities from Stordalen Mire near Abisko, Sweden - I_Palsa_E3_2 | ecosystem: Environmental > Terrestrial > Soil > Palsa > Peat permafrost | place: Sweden: Abisko... | reverse complement strand
CCCCTTGCCCATCACGAGCATCGTGATCCAGTATTTCGGCCGCCGCATTCACGAACGCTTCGAGCGAATTCAGGCTATGTTCTCCGACATCTCAGCCCGCGCCCAGGAAAACTTCTCGGGCGCGCGAGTGATTCGCGCCTATGTGCAGGAGCAAGCCGAGATCGCAGCCTTTGAAAACGCAAATCAGGAATATATACGACGCAGCCTCGGCCTCGTTCGCCTGATGGGAATGCTCTGGCCAACTCTTGAACTCATGCTCGGCGCAGCCGTAGTCATCGTGCTGTGGCTCGGCGGACGGCAAGTTCTACTGGGAAAGATGTCCGTCGGAGATTTCGTCGCCTTCAACACCTACATGGTCCAACTAACCTGGCCGGTTATCGCCTTGGGATGGGTCATCAACATCTTCCAGCGCGGAACCGCCTCCATGGTGCGAATCCAGGAGATTCTTTCGCAAGAGCCCGAGATCACCGACAGTCCCGCTGTCGAAGCCGCGAGCAAAACGCCCGGCGCCTCGCCCGTCACTATCCGGGGTGAAGTCGAATTCTGCAATCTCAACTTCGCCTACAACGGCGTCGCGGTTCTAAAGGACATCAACCTGCGCATTCCAGCCGGCTCGAGCCTGGCCATCGTCGGACCCACCGGTTCCGGCAAGACAACGCTTGTGAACCTGATCCCGCGTATCTACGATGCTGCACCGGATGCCGTTCTGATGGATGGCCGGCCCATACGCCAGTTCACACTCGACTCCTTACGCCGACAAATCGGCTTCGTGCCACAGGAAACGTTCCTCTTCAGCGACACCATCCGCGAAAATATCGCCTTCGGCATATCCAAGGAGGATTTGGCTGAAGACTTGAAGGAAAATTCGCGGCCAAATACCGATGCCACTCTCGACCGTATCAAAGCAGCCGCCGAAGCCGCCAACATCGCGCAGGATATCGAAAGCTTCCCCGAAGGCTACAACACCACCGTTGGCGAACGCGGCATCACTCTCTCCGGAGGCCAAAAGCAACGCACCGCCATCGCCCGCGCTCTGCTCCGCAGTCCCCGCATACTCATTCTTGATGACGCGCTCTCGAGCGTGGATACCCAAACCGAAGACAAGATTCTCAATCACCTACGGGAAATCATGCGCGGACGCACCACCATCTTCATCTCCCACCGCGTCTCGACCGTCCGCAACGCCGACTGCATCGCTGTCCTCCACCAGGGACGAATCGTAGAACTCGGCACCCACAATGAACTTATTGCCCGCAACGGCTATTACACCGATCTCTATAACAAACAGTTACTGGAAGAAGAGCTAGCAGAGGTTTAGCCTGGTAACTTCGAATCGATGTGACTTTAGTAATTATATTTGGCCAGTAACTCACCTTGGTACAACCCCTTTTGTAATAACTTGATCAGAGCAGTAGGAGCATTGATAATGCTTCCAGGCCCCGCAAAACCTATTTTGCCTCACGGAGTTTCCATGCGACGTTCGCGTTCGACCCTATTCTCTCTATCCAACTATTCTGCGCTCATTCTTTCGGTTCTTGTTGTCTCTACGATCGGCTTCGCCGCCCCGGCTGACCGGATCACGGGCACGATTGCTCCTCAACAGCTCGTCAAGCTATCGGCGGGAGTTCCTCTGAAGGCGTCGCCCCAGAACGATCGGGGTCGAGTCGATCCATCGCTCAAGCTCGACCGCATGACTCTGCTCACCGTGCCGTCGATCAGCCAGCAAAAGGCCATCGATCAGCTTCTGGCGCAGCAACAGGATCCCGCTTCCCCGCTTTATCACAAGTGGCTGACGCCAGAACAATATGGCGCGCGCTTCGGGCTCAGTCCGAACGACATCCAGAAAATCGCCGCGTGGCTGCAATCTGAGGGTTTCAGCATTGTCGAGGTGGCTCGAGGCAGCAACTTTATCGTGTTCAGCGGAACCGCGTTCCAGGCTGAAGCGGCCTTTCAGACTGAGATTCACAACTTTGAAGTTGACGGGAAAACGCGCTTCTCCAACATCACCTCGCCATCGATCCCAGCCGCGATTTCGGGCGTGGTCGCTGGAATTCGCGGGCTGAGCAACTTTCCTGCGAAATCGCATCTTCAGCGCAAGTCCAAGTATGAATTTCCCGTGAGCGGTGGTTCCGTACCCTTTCTGGCGCCCGGCGACATCACAACCATCTATGATATCGGCCCGCTTTACACTGCTGGGTACGACGGCAGTGGTCAGACGCTAGCCGTTATCGGTGAGACCGACATCTACCTTGACGATCTGAGCGATTTCCGCACCGGCTTTGGGCTTCCAGCCATCAGCGGTTGCACCACAACCGCGGGTGTGATTACCTCCTGCGCATCCGCCCCGGCCAATCTCCTCCAGTACGTGCTTGTAGGCACTGACACGACGGGACAGCCCGATTCCATCCAGGACGATCTGCCAGAAGCCGATCTCGATCTCGAATGGTCGGCAGCAACGGCTCCCGGCGCACAAATCATATATGTCAACGCCCCGGATCCGAGCGGCAACGGCGTTTGGGATGCGTGGTACCACGCAGTCGATAGTGACGTGTCGAAGGTCATTACGTTGAGCTACGGAAATTGTGAACTCACTGAGGCGATGTATTCGGCCGCCAATCCCGATACAAAGGGTACTTACGCGCTTGATGAGCCTGAATTGAAAAAGGCGAATACCGAAGGCATTACGTTTCTGAATTCCAGCGGCGACCGAGGCGCAGCCGAATGCGACTATAATCCGCCAGGCACGACCAATTCCAGTTCTCCGGCGCCACCTTACCTGGGTGCTGAGAACGGTCTAGCCGTGAGCTATCCCGCCAGCAGTCCAGAAGTCACTGGCGTGGGTGGAACTGCGTTGACCATCAACGAGATTGGTCCGAACGCCAGTACCTATTGGTACCCAAACAACAATAGCAACGGGAATGCCAACGGCGGTTCCGCCATGGGCTATATTCCCGAAGCATCATGGAACGACGATGCTGAAATTGGTGCGTATTGTACTGCGTATCCCAGCGACACCGCTAATTGCGACCCCACAGCCATCTCTGGTCAGATACCGATCACCGACCAGCAGACTTTTCAGGAAGATTGGTGGATCGCGAGCACCGGCGGCGGCCCAAGTAATTGCACCACGATCAATGGCAGTAATGCTTGCACCGGCGGCTTTGCGCAACCGGTGTGGCAAACCGTAACGGTGCCGGGTGTGGCTAGTGCCCGTTTCACGCCCGATGTATCCTTGCTCGCTTCGCCAGACTTACCGGGTTACATCTGGTGCACGGCTACGTCAGAGCTTGTTCAAAACGGCAATTCCAGCAGCAGTTGTGCCACTAGCATCAATGATTCGATCAATACCTACGGTTCCATCGTCGGTGGCACCTCTGCGTCCACTCCGATCTTTGCGGGAATGGTCGTCTTGCTGAACCAATACCTCCTTAAGAACGGGGCCATATCCTCGGCGGGCCTGGGAAACATTAACCCGAGCCTTTATCAGATCGCCATTAATCATCCGACTGCGTTCAACCAGGTCACCGCCAGCGATTTCGCCGCCGCTCCCGGCAGCAACGTCGTTTATTGTCAGGAAGGAACGCCCAGCAACCAACCCTCCGCCCTGCAATGCCCATCGAGCGGACCCAACGCGGGAACAATAGGTTATCTTTCGGCGGACGTCGATGTCAGTCACAATACGGGTTACAACCTCGTGACCGGACTCGGCTCCGTTGATGCGAACAACCTCTTTCAGGTTTGGTCCACTTCGCTGTCGCCGAATTTCGAGTTCGGGGTAACAGCCACGCCAACCTCGACCCTGATCAATACGCCCGTAACGTGGAACGCGTCGATAGGGGCAACGAACGGCTACAACAAGGCCGTCACCCTCAGTTGTGCCGGTGCGGAAGTCCCGACAACCTGCACTGTATCTCCTTCTTCGATAACGCCGACTGCGGCAGGAGTTGCGTTTACGGTGACGGCTGGCAACACGACTGCGGGGACCTTTACCTTCAATATCCAAGGGACTGACGGTACAATCACAAACACCCAGAGCGTGACTTTAGCGGTCAATCGGGACTTCACTCTCGGTCCTGCGTCCACTCCAATCGCTCCCAACCCTGGGCAATCGACTACAACTAGTGTGGTGGTCACAGCAGTTGGTGGAAGCACCTTTACCGGCAACATTACGTTCGCCTGCTCCGCCGGTTTGCCGGCCGGCACAACCTGTTCGTTCAACCCAACGGGCATCGCCGCGGGAACTACGGGGCCGGTAACTGTCATAGTCACCGTCCAAACCGCAGGTCCCTTCACCGGAACTGCCGGCATTCAGCGGCGCAACGCGCCTCGCAAAGTGATCGGGCAGAAACAGCGGCTCTGGATACCGTTGAGCTTGCCGCTGGCGGGCATTGTTCTTTTCGGACTCGGTGGAAGCCTGCCGCGGCGCTACAGGGTTGTTGGACTCTGTCTGGCGTTGGCTATCACAGGAGTATTGATCGCTTGCGGCGGTGGCGGCGGCAATTCAACACCGCCAGTCACGACCGTATCCCCTGCGACCGCTCAGGTTCAGTTGGGCGCAACTCAACAATTCTCCGCTAATACGGCTGTCACGTGGTCGCTCAGTTCGGGCGCGCCAGGGTCGATCAGCTCCTCCGGCCTTTACACGGCTCCGACCACGGGAACGACTCCCGCTAACTTCACAGTTGTCGCGACTCCGACGAGCGGAAGCGCGGGATCGGCAGCGGTGAACCTCTTGGCGGTGAACGTAACAGCGAGCCCGAGCGCTGCAAGCCTCTACCCAAGTCTGGCAGGGGCGACTCCGCAGACTGCACAATTCAGTGCGGCAGTATCCAACTCTACAGCAAACCAGAATGTCACTTGGGCGGTAACGGGTGGAAGCTCCAACGGGACAATCACCTCGACTGGACTTTACACTGCGCCGGCGACGGCACCTGGCCCAAGCGCGACCGTGACTGCGACCTCGGCTGCTGATCCGACGAAAGTCGGGTCGGCGACGGTGAACTTCCAATCGCCGACGCCGGCAGGAACATCTTCGGTCACGGTGACTGCGGCTGAAGGATCGGATGTCCACACAACATCGTTCAGTCTGACGGTCAATCAGTAGTTACGAAAGAAAAATAGCCGGAATCTGGACTTTGGGGCGCGGAACGGTTCCGCGCCCTTTCCTTTCTGTGCCAAGCATGTTCAATAAATTGCTCATGATTCGAATGAACAAACCCTTCCAGGAGTAAAGCACGGCAGTCTTTAACGCCAAACATTCCTGTGGGGGTATCCAAGACCAGGACTTCTGGCACTCCGCTCGCATGCTGGCACGATGTCGCAACGGCATCGAACTCCCTGGACAAAGCTCCTAACTGACGGACTTGCGATGGAATTGGCGCAAGCCGGTTGCGAGAAATAGCAAGTCAAAGAGGGTCAACATGACGAGAACGACCGGCAGCGAAAGATGCGGGAATTGCGGCACGAGCGTAGCTCGAAGGCCCTCGCTCGCATATACCAGAGGATTAGCCAGGACGATTCGCTGGAGAACGGGAAAATGGGCCAAAGCGCTCCATGGATAGTAAGTGCAACCAAAAAAAATCATTGGCGTCAAAACCATGCTGAACATGAGACCGATGTGAGTCTGGCTTACGCTGCATCCGAGAGCGAGACCGCCGCAAGCCGAGAATAGCGCGACGAGCAGCGTTACGCAGGCAAAGGCTATTGGAGAACGCAGATTGAGATCCACGCCAGGACGTAGCAGGAGCCAAGCTGCTGGAATTACGGTTAGTCCGGCCAATAGAGCTTGCATGGTGCCAAAGAACACCTTCTCGATCGCCAGCCATGAAATTTCTATTGGCGCCAGCAGGCGATCTTCGATTTCCCGCGTGAATTGAAATTCCGCGATCAAAGGCATGGCAACTGCCCAAACGCCAGTGAACACCATACTGATCGCCATGATCCCCGGCAAGAGAAGACTCTTATACGCAGGCGGCATGTAGCCACTGCTCACCATCACCCGTCCGAAGATAAACACGAACATCATCGGCTGCAGAAAAGTCTGCAAAAGCAACGGAACGACATTGCGCCGCGCGACATGAGCATCGCGTCCGAGCAAGGCCAGAAAGGTTTTCCAATTCAATCGCGTAAACTCCTTCCCGTATGGTGCAGGAACAAGTTCTCGAGACTGGGCTCTGAAATGTGCACGTCGCACAATTCGACCGATGCGCCGGAGGCAAGGTTGGCAATCTCGGAGACCAGCGAACCGCCGCGATCGGCATAGACGTCGGCGGAGTCGTCACCATTCAAGCCACTATTCGCGGCCTTGTTCGGACGCACTTCCGTTACCCCCGCCAAGGTTTGAAGACGTTGCAACAATTCCGGACAGTGCCGGCCAAAGCGCAGCCGCAGCAGATAGCCGCCTGGCACCGAAGCCTTCAATTCCGCGGGCGTCCCCACGGCAATCTTGCGCCCGTGATCGATGATCCCGACACGCTGGCACAAAGCGTCAGCCTCTTCCATGTTATGCGTGGTCAGGAGGATGGTCTTGCCGCGCTGGTTATATTCACGAATGATCTCCCAGAGCAGCAGCCGTGTTTGCGGGTCGAGACCGGCGCTTGGCTCATCGAGGAATAATACCTGTGGATCGTGCATCATGGCGCGCGCGATGGAGAGGCGCTGCATCATTCCGCCGGAGAACCCACGCACCATCTGATCGCCGCGATCGCTGAGTTTGAACCGCTCGAGGAGCGCATCGGCGCGTTTCGTCCGCTTCCCCGAATCGATACCGAAATAGGCGCCATGGAAGAGCAAAATTTCGCGAGCGGTAAGCGTAAAGTCGAGGTTCGGACGCTGCTGGACCACTCCAATCAGCCGTTTGACGACGACTTTTTCGGCCCAAACGTCATGATTGCCGATCCAGGCCTGGCCGCCCGTTGGTCGCACACGGGTGGTTAAAATTCCCACGGTTGTAGATTTGCCCGCGCCATTTGGCCCGAGCAGACCGAAAATTTCCCCCGGCGAAACCTCGAGCGACAACCCGTCCAGGGCAACGATCTCAGGCTTAGGTTGTTTTTTTCCTTTGCCGCGTGCTCCGGAAAAACCAAAGCCGCCGCCCGAAGCCATAGGAGGGGCTGAAGTATAGATTTTGCGAAGATCGCGAGTTCGAATACCAGCTAGCACGCCACATTCCCCCAGGCACGAAGAAGATTCCGATCAGAATACCAAAACCGAGCCTCTTGTTCGTCCCTCGCAATGACGAAAGGACGTGGTCGCAGATTTCGAAAAGTCACAAAACTCTACAGTTCCGGCTTGGGCCGCACGGTATCATCCGACTAAGACAACACTGTTTGTCGGCGCCGCCCTATGAAGAGTCTCGGTCTTCCCTTCCCAGTAACCAAAGGCAGGCGCGAATCTAGGTACGTATTTCATTTCCTCTTCTTGTTTCATATTGTCGTTTTTCACGGGCATCTATCGACGGGGCAGACTGTGCCGGCGCCTGGCGGCAAAACCATTCACGGCGTAGTGAAGTCCGGAAGCATGCCGATTCCCGGCGCTGGAGTAACTGCGACCGATACCGCTACCAAGAAACAGGTCACAACATCGACCGATGTAGATGGCAGTTATTCTTTGCATATTCCGGACGATGGACGTTATACCGTCCGCGTGCAGATGCCGGCATTTGCCGCCAGCACGCAGGAAGTGGTGCTCGATCCGAGTCATCAGGACGTGCCGTCAAATTTCGAGTTGGTGCTGGAATCACGGGCGCGAGAAGCGAGCAGCAATGAGGCGCGCAACAACGTAGCTCGCGGCAATAACGGGCAACAGGCGCGCGCGAACGCTGCTGGGCGCGGATTTCAGAGCCTGTCTGTTTTTCAGGGGGAAGGCGGTCAAGATAGCGGTGGTGGTTCGATGAGCGACGTTGCGCCTTCGGGCATGCCGGTGCCGGGCCTTGCCAGCAGCAGTGCGACGGAGTCTGTGGCGGTCGCAGGCAATACCACGAACTCGTTCAATTCGATGAGCCCCGACCAGATGCAGCAGCGCTTCGACGATGCCCGCCAACAAGGTGGAGGATTCGGAGGTGGATTCGGGGGTCCCGGTGGCGGTTCGGGCGGGGGGCGTGGAGGTGGGGGATTCGGCGGGGGAGGGCCGATGGTTTTTGGCCGCCGCGGTTTTGACAGCAATCGCCCGCACGGATCGATCTATTACGGCGTAGGCGATTCGGCTCTGAATGCCGCCCCTTTTTCGCTGACGCCGGAGGCCATCGAGAATCCTGCATATGAGCAGAACAGTTTCGGCGGATCGGTCGGCGGACCGCTGAACATTCCGCACATCTACAATGGCGGCAGCAAGACGTTCTACTTCGTCAACTTCAACGGCAAGCATGGGGAAAATCCCTTCGATCAGTTTTCGACCGTACCGACAGTGCTGGAGCGTGAGGGAAATTTTTCCCAAACGACTTACGCCTCTGGACAACCTGTCGTGATTTTCAATCCGGCGACGAACACTCCTTTCGCGGGTAATACGATTCCGCAGATCAATCCCGCCGCAGCCGGACTGCTGCAATATATCCCTTTGCCGAACTTGCCGGGGACTTCTCAGAACTTCCGCTACGTAACCTCCGCTGTCAGCGACAGCGATGATCTGAACGTACGCTTCAATCACAGCTTTGGCGCGGCACCGATTCGCGGACGGCGTGGCGGAGGCCGCAACGCTCCCCGCAACAGTCTGCAGATTGGCTTTCACTTCCACCAATCGAGCGCCACACTCACGAATCCGTTCCCAAGCGTGAGCGGCAGATCAACGGTTCGCAGCTTTGATCTTCCAGTGTCGTACACGCGCAGCATCGGAAAACTGACCAACATCGTACGCGCAGATTTCAACCGCAACCGCACGCGCGCGCAGAATCTCTACGCTTTCAATAACGACATCACCGGGGGGCTTGGAATCACCGGAGTGTCCACCAATCCGTTTGATTGGGGGCTGCCAAATCTTTCTTTTTCAGATTTCGCCAGTCTGCAGGACACGGCCCCGCAGCTTAACCGAAGCCAGACCTACACATTCTCCGACAATGTGATCTGGAATCATGGCAAGCACACCTGGCGCTGGGGAGGAGATTTCCGGCGAGTGCAAGTGAATACTGAGAGCAACAGCGATCCACGCGGAACATTTGTTTTTACTGGGGTCAATACTTCGCAAATCGTTAATGGCCAGCCCGTCCCCGCCACCGGATTCGACTTTGCCGACTTTTTGCTGGGCCTGCCGCAGCAGACTTCCGCGCAATTTGGAGGAGCCGAGTACTTCCGAGGCAACTATTGGGATTTATATGCGCAGGACGAGTGGAAGATGCGGGCAAATCTGACGCTGAATCTGGGCGTTCGCTACGAATACGTTTCGCCGCTCACGGAGATAAGCAATCTCCTCGTGAATCTCGACCTTTCTCCGGGCGTGCTCAACCCGGCACTGCCGCTCGGCGCGACGCCGGTGGCGCCGATTTTAGCGGGTCAGGCGGGGCCATACAGCGGCAGCCTGCCTGACAGCCTGGTGCGGCCGGATCGCAAGGACTTCGCGCCCAGAATCGGCTTTGCATGGAAGCCGTTTTCCAACACTGTCGTGCGGGGCGGATACGGCATCAACTACAATACCGGCGCGTACCAGGGCATCGCGCTGCAGCTCGCCTTGCAACCGCCCTTCGCCACCGCGGCGACGAATGTTCAGACGGCTCCAGGGGAACTGACGTTGCAAGATGGATTTCCCGCACCTGCCCTCGGCACCATCACCAACAGTTATGCGGTGAATCCCAACTACCGGCTCGGCTATGTGCAAATTCGCAACCTTGACATCCAGCAGCAGATTCGGCCAACCATACTGCTCAATGTCGATTACACGGGAACGAAGGGAACCAATCTCGATATTCTGGAAGCGCCGAACCGAACTCCAGTCGGGCTTCGTATCAGCGGGGTCGACGCCTTCACGTACGAGAACTCGGTGGCGGATCAGGAGGCGAATGCCGGATCGGTGCGAGTGCGAAAACGGCTGGCCGGAGGTTTATCGATCGGCGGCACCTACACATTTTCGAAATCGATTGATGACGCCTCGTCGATCGGTGCCGGGGCCACATCGGTTGCGAGCAGTCCCGGCTTGGGCGGCGGTGGCACGGGTGCAGCAGGAATAAGCGCTACGACAAACTCCGGCACGGCCAACGTGGCGCAGAACCCATTCAATCTCTCGGCTGAGCGGGGACTCTCCAGCTTCAACCAAACGCACAGATTCACGGCAGATTACTTGTACGAGTTGCCCTTTGGACACGACAGGCGCTGGCTCACCGGCCATGCTCCATTGCGCGCGGTTTTTGGCGACTGGCAATGGAGCGGCGATTGGACCATCGCGTCGGGCCTTCCCTTCACGCCGCGAATTCTCGGCAGTGTCACAGACGTGAACTCGGGAACGAATGGGACTTTGCGGCCAAATCTAGTCCCGGGCCAGTCCACCGACCTGCCAAACCCCTCGATTGCGGAGTGGTTTAACAAGGCCGCGTTCGTTGCGCCGCCCGCCGGCAGCTACGGCGATGCGCGACGCAACAGCATCATCGGCCCGGGAAGCGAGGTATTTGATATGGCGTTCACAAAAATCTTTCCGCTGAAGGAGGCACGTGTGCTGGAGTTTCGCGCGCAGGCAACCAACGTTTTCAACCTGGTGAATTACTCTTCGATTGATACGAACTTGAACTCGCCTACGTTTGGCCGGGTAATAGCGGCGGGAGGCATGCGCCAAATTACCCTGACGACACGTTTTCGTTTCTGAAGAGGGATGCGGTGGGCGCGCGGCTAGTTTCGCAAAAGGATCTAAGATGGCTCTCACTTCATATCGATTTGGCGTCAAAGCAGGAGCAGTACTGGCGCTCCTCGGTTTGCTCTGCCCCGCGTCGCCTTCGCAGCAGCCGTCCGATTATGTGTTTCACGCGGAATCGGATCTCGTGCTCGTAAACGCGACGGTGAAGGACAAGAGCGGAAAATTCGTACCCGGACTGAAACCCGAGAACTTCACGATTCTCGAGGACAACAAGCCACAGAAGATTGTTTCCTTCGATGTTGAGAATGTCGACGCCCTGCCTGCGCAGGGCGTTGCACAGGCAAAACCGCTACCAGGGTCGGCATCCGAAACGAAGCCAGCGCCCGCGGCGGTTGGCATATCAGACCAATTCAAAGATCGCCGTCTGATCGTTTTGTTCTTCGACCTCTCCGCTATGGAACCGGATGAAATCGACCACGCCGTGACCTCCGCCGAACACTATCTAGACGCGCAAATGTTGCCCGCTGACCTCGTATCGATCGTGTCACTCGGAAGTTCGCTGCTTGTGAATCAGGACTTCACCACCGACCGCGCGCTGCTGAGAAAACAGTTGGACGAATTCAGTTCCGGGGCTGGCCAGGGCTTTGAAGAAGGCACAACGGGCACGACCGAAGGCACGCCTGACACCGGCCAGCCATTTACCGCTGACGATACGGAATACAACATCTTCAGTACCGACCGTCGGCTCGAAGCGCTGCGTTCCGTCGCGGAAAAGCTCGCTTACGTGCAGCAGAAGAAATCGTTGATTTATTTTTCCAGCGGCATGGATCGCACAGGCATTGAAAATCAATCAGAGTTGCGTGCGGCAGTGAATGCGGCGGTGCGCGCAAACATGGCCATCTACACCATGGATATGCGTGGCCTGCAGGCTCTGGTCGCGGGTGGGGAGGCGCAGAGCGCCAGCCTGCGCGGAGTTTCGGCGTATTCAGGGCAGTCGACTCTTAATGCATTGAATTCTAATTTCACGACGCAGGAGACGCTGGTCACGCTTGCCAGCGACACCGGCGGTCGCGCTTTCCTCGACTCCAACGACTTCAGCAAGATTTTCAAGGGGGTGCAGCAGGATACCTCGACTTACTACCTACTCGGC
>Ga0302180_10003447_pt1 | contig 11920 bp, 13 predicted proteins | sample I_Palsa_E3_2_FD_200575 | JGI IMG/M metagenome (GOLD analysis project Ga0302180, IMG submission 200575) | Peat permafrost microbial communities from Stordalen Mire near Abisko, Sweden - I_Palsa_E3_2 | ecosystem: Environmental > Terrestrial > Soil > Palsa > Peat permafrost | place: Sweden... | reverse complement strand
CCGCGCTCCCTGCCCGGCTCGCGCCGCTGGCCGCCCCGCACCGGCCCGCCCGGGTCGACGCGCGGCAGGAACCCGACGTGTGGTTCGAACCCGGGCTCGTGCTCGAGATCCTGTCCGCCGAGCTCACCCTGTCCCCGAACTACACCGCCGCCTGGGACCAGATCAAGAAAGACCGGGGCCTGGCCATGCGCTTCCCCCGGTTCACCGGGCGCTGGCGCGACGACAAGGCCCCCGAAGACGCCACCAGCACCGACGAGCTGGCCGAGCTGTACCGTGGCGCCCAGCGAGCACCCGCCGGCAGCTGACTACCGCCGGGCTCGCGGCTGGCTGCCCGGACCGGGGGAAGCGAGGTCCGTTTGGAAAATGAGATCTTTGACGGAACGGGCCGCCGTGTCAGTCCCTGGTCAGCCCGCCAGCTCATCCTGGTTATGGTTCAGTCATGGACGTGCAACTCGCGAGTGAGCTCGACCCGGCCGCCGAAGCCGAGCGGCTGGGGCAGTGGGCGGCGGGTTACCGCACCTCGGGTGGACTAGGTGGCTGGCTGGGGCCCCGCCGGACGGCCGGGGAGCGGTGGCAGGTGGTGATCCGGGCGGCCCTGCGGGACGACATCGATCAGCGTGCTCTGGCCGATCCGGGGCGGCTGATCGGGCACCGCCGCGCGCGCCATCCTCCTACTTCCGCGTGGATGTCGCCGCAGCGGGTGATCTTCGCCAACGGGCGTGCCGTGGTGGCGGCCTGGCGGCTGGACGAGCTGTTCGACGTGCGGGTCCTGGATGACCTGACCGGCGTGGCGTTGCTCGCGGCCGAACCAATGCGGGGCGGTCCCGACGACGACGACCGGTTTCCGGCGCTGCTGTCCGACATCGTGCCGTGGTGGTCGCGATACGCCGGGACGCCCCTGCCCGGCTATGGCCTGCGCCGGGTCGACCTGGACTGGCTGAAGTTCGAGGCCGTCTTCGCCGCCCAGCGTGATCGCCTCGACGAGTGGACCCGCGACCTGCCGTCCCGGCTGTCCCGCATCGTGCGCCGAGCCCAGGACGCCCCGGCCCGGTAGGCGCCCTATCGTTACCTGCGGCTGCTGCTTATACAGTCGGGAAATTGCCGTTCACGTTATTAATCACGGCGATCAGCGGAATTGAAATGTACTGATCCCGCACATTATTATCCGGATTATCCGGCAGCTTTCTCATGCCGCGGCTGGGCCGCGAAGCGCTCTGTTCTATTGCCGGTTCTATTGCCCGGGATACCTATCTTCCCTGCAGTCACACGACAACCGTGTGCAACATATTACGAAATTAAGGTGCTTGCTTGTTAGCCCGCCATCATCGGATCGAATGGCTAACATGACGGTTAATCAGTCATCCCGGGCGGTTGTTGCGGGGACCGCCAACGGGGTGTTCGCTCACGGCCACGATCCGGCCTGTACTGGGCAGGAGGCATATGAACACCCGCAGCTTGTTGCGTGCGGTACCGCTCATTACCGCAGTCATGATCCTGGCCGCCGGGTGCGGCATTTCGGGCAGCACCACGACGGCTACCTTGGCCGCGGCCCGGCCCGAGGAGTCTGACATCACGGTCGCCGCCATACCGGCGGTCGACCTGGTCGGCCTGTACATCGCGCAGAACGAGGGCCTGTTCGCCGAGCAAGGGCTGCACGTGACGATCGAGACGATAGCCAGCAGCCAGGCGATCATTACTGGCCAGCTCAAGGGCCAGGTCGACGTCACAGCCGGAAGCTACGTCGCTTACATTTCGGCGCAGGCGGCGGGGGCCAGGTTCCGCATCCTCGCCGAGGCCTCCATTCTGGGGCCGGGCGCCCGCGCTCTGGTCACCACCGGGGACTCCCCCATCACGGCAGTCGCCCAGCTGGCGGGCAAGAAGATCGGGGTCAACGGAACCAACAGCATCGGCACCCTGCTGGTCAGCTCGCTGCTGGCCGAACACGGCATCTCGCCGAGGAGGGTGGATTTCATCACGGACGCCGAGGGCTTTCCCGCCATGCCCGGGCAGCTCCAGGACGGTGCCTGGGCTGCGGCGTTTCTCGCCGAGCCCTACATCACCGTCGCGGAGGAGAAGTACGGCGATCAGGTGCTGGCTGACCTCGACCAGGGCGATACCTCGAACTTCCCCGTCGATGGGTACGTCGCCACCCAGGCCTGGGCGCAGAAGTACCCTAAGACGGCGGCGGCGTTCGTGCGAGCAATCGAAGAGGGACAGCGGATCGCCAACAGTGACGGCCCGGCCGTCCAGGCCGCGATGGCGCGGTACGACAAACTGCCGCGCGATGTGACCGCGGCCATGGTGCTGTCCGGTTATCCGATCGGCCCGGTGGACGAGACGCGCATCCAGCGCGTCGCCGCGGCCATGCTCCAGTTCGGCATGCTTGGCCAGCAATACGCCACTGAAGTTGAGCGTGGAACCCTGGTCAGATCGATGGTCGGCCCCGGCTCCTGAGGGAGACGGGCCGAACTCTCAGCCCACGGCCGGTCCCGGCTCCTCGGCGTCGGGGACGGGCGCTGGCCGGAGCGGGAGGCGGACCGTAAACGTGCTTCCGCCGCCTTCGTGGCCCTCGGCTGCGATCGTGCCGTTGTGCGCTGCCACGATGGCCTGGGTGATGGTCAGCCCCAGCCCGGTGCCCTGGATCGCCTGTCGCTTGGCGACCGCGGTGCGGAAGAAGCGCTCGAAGATCCGCTCCCGGTCGGCCACGGGGATGCCGATACCGGTGTCGGTAACAGTGAGCACGGCCTGGTCTCGTTCCGTCCCGAGCCTGACCTCGACCTTCCCGCCATCCGGGGTGAACTTCACGGCATTGGACAGAAGGTTGCCGAATAGCTGGGCGATGCGCGTCGGGTCGACGGCGAAGCGGGGAATGGCGGTGGCGAAGAGCACCAGGTCGATGTGCTTGCGCTCAGCATCGGGCCGCATCTCTTCCACCGCGGAGGCGGCGATGTCGGCCAGGTCGGCACTGCGGAACTCCATCGGCATCTGCCCCGAATTGATCTGGGACAGCAATTGCAGGTCCCCGGCGAGGCGCAGCAGGCGCTTCGCGTTCCGGTCGATCACCTCGACGCATTTTTCGGCGTCCGGGCTGCTCACGCCCTCCTCCATGAGGATTTCGGCGTAACCGAGGATCGACGCCAGCGGGGTCCTAAGCTCGTGGGAGAACATGCCGATGAAGTCGTCCTTCAGCCGGTCAAGCTCGCGCAGCCTCTCGTTCTGGGCTATCAGCTGGAGAGCCTGCTCGGCCAGCGTATTTTCGGCCCTGGTCTGCGCGGTGACATCGCGGGAGATCCCGAAGGTGCCGATGATCCGGTCGCGGGAATCCCGAAGCGGCATCTTCGTGGTTGACACCCAGGTGTCCGTCCGGCCGCCGTAGGTCTCGAGTTCCACCTTTCCTACGATTGACTCGCCGGTGGTGATAACCCGCTGCTCGTCCCGAGAGGCAGCGGAGGCGTGCTCGTCGCTGAAGACATCGAAATCCGTCTTCCCGATCAGATCCTCCGCGGCCCGGCCCGGAGCGTACGCGGCGATCCAGCCCGCGCTGACCAGGAGGAACCGGTTTTGCAGGTCCTTGAAGTAGAGGCGTGCCGCGGTGGCGGACAGCAGGTTCCTCATGCAGGTGAGCTGAAGCTCGCGCTTCGACTCGTCCTCCTGGCGCCGCTGTGCGGGCAGGTCGACCCTGACCATCGCACCCTCCTGAAAGGTTGAAGCGGTCGCGGTGCCGCTGGACTTGAGGGGCACGGCCTAAACACTGCTATCTTACTATGGGTAATGTTACTATTACACGTAGTGCTTACCCGCGGCGGTCGCCGGCCAGGTCGCGGGTGACACGGGGCGCGGGGGAATGGATGGTCACGGTTCTTCTGGCCGAAGACGACGCTGACATCCGGTTCCTCGTGACCCTCAAGCTCACGCAGGCCGGTTACCAGGTCAGGGGATTCGGAGACGGCCTGTCCGCTGCCGCCGACGCCCGAGAGCATCCGCCTGACCTGGCCATCCTTGACATCATGATGCCCGGCATGTCCGGCTTGGAGGTCTGCCGGGAACTCCGCAAGATGCCGGCCACGGCGAAGATACCAGTCATCATCCTGACGGCCCTGGCGCACGAGGCCGATATCAAGGCCGGGTTGGCCGCGGGAGCTGATGACTATATCGTCAAGCCGTTCAACACCCGCGATTTCACGACGCGCGTTGATGCGGTGCTGGCTCGCGTCCAGGCCCACGGTGCGCGGCCGAGTGAATTCGCCCGGTCGAACCCGGACCCGCCGGACCTGGTCCCGCCGGACCTGGTCCAGCCGACCCTGACCCCGCCGAACCGGGTCCCGCCGAGCGGTGGGGGCTGACTCGCTGGCGGGGGTCGAATGCCCTGCCGTCCCCATCGCCCGTCAAGGCCCGGGAGCACGCTTGTCCGGACATGCAGCGCTACGAGCGGGCGACGTTTCCTGCGAGGGTCCAGCCGACGAGTGCGTTGGCGTGCCCGTGCCCCATGCCATGCTCGGACTTCAGGTACCCCACGATGGCCATATGCTTTTCGAGCCCGCAGCCCGCGATGAGCTGCTGCCACTCCGCGATCGAGCGCCCGTATTTCTTCTCGATGGACGGGAAATACGAGGCAGGTCCTTGCTTCGGCCAGGGTGGCGCCTGCTCGACCACGTTGACGCTCCTCTCTTCGGCTCTGGTAACAATAAGACGAGCCGGCCGGACTCATTTCATCGCCTTGCATCGCCGCAAATAAGGCAAGCTCTACCGACAGCCGATGCGCTGAGGAGTGGCCGGGATCGGGCTGGCTGACGGCTTCACCTGATGGCGTCCGGCGGTTCCAGGCGCCGGTAAGGCACAGCACGATCAGGGCGGCAAGCGCCAGCAGCTAGTCAGGCGGCATTCCTTTGCTAGTCAGCCGGCATTCCTTTGCTAGTCAGCCGGCGTTTCTTCGTTAGTCATGTGCCTCCTGGGCCCCCGGCGACCCTCTGGCCACGTCGCGGTCCCGGTAGCGTAAGGGGATGGCATCCACCGACAAGATCGAGGCGTTCCTGGCCGAGCCTCGTAACGTCATCGTCGCCGGGATCCGCCGCGACGGGCGCCCACACCTGAGCCCCAACTGGTTCTCCTGGGACGGCGAGCGCTTCTACGTCTCGACCACGCGAGACCGCGTGAAGTACGCGATCTTCCGCCGGGACCCGCGAGCCCAGCTGCTCATCGACGACTCGACCGGCTTTCGTGCCGTGCTGCTCCCGGCTACCGTCGAGATCCGCGAGGATATCGCCGCCGAGCTGCCCCGCTTTCGCGCTATCCGGGAAAAGCACGGGCTGGCCGTACCAGACGAGGATGAGCATCTGCGGGCACTGGCGGCGGAGGGGCGGGTCCTGCTGGCCTTTACGCCGGATCAGCCACCCTCGAGCTGGACGAGCTGGGGCCTGGATTGACGCCTGAGCATCGTGGGCGGGTTAGATAGGCGGTATGGGATCGATCATCGTCTCCGCTGAGGGCAGGGTAGAAGCACCTGCAGAAACCGTGTACAGGTATGTCGCTGACATGCGCGAGCATCACCCCCGCTTCCTGCCGACTGCGTTCTCGGGCTTCCAGGTCGAGTCCGGCGGCGTGGGAGCCGGAACCATCACGCGCTTCACGGTCAACGCCGGCGGCCGCAGCCGGGCGTACCGGATGCAGGTCACTGAACCTCAGCCAGGCCGTGTCCTGGTCGAGTCCGACACGAATTCCAGCCTCGTCACCACCACCACGGTCACCCCCGACGGCAGCGCGTCGCGGGTGCGGATCTCCACCACCTGGGACGGCGCGGCAGGAATCGGCGGGTTCTTCGAGCGGCGCTTCGCGCCCAAGGTCATGCAGGGCATCTACGCCGACGCGCTGGAGCGCCTGAACGCCTACGCCCGGGAACACGCCGGAACCGACAGCAGCCAGCCCGGAACCTGAGCCCCGCCAGGTAGGCCCGCGGCCGGGAGCACACAGGTAGGCCCACGGCCGGGAGCACAAGCAGCCGGGGCCGGGCCGGCTCGGGTCGTGGAACCTGCTGCGGCACTAGCTGTTGCCCGCACCGGTCACTCTCGCCCGGATCCGTTCTACGATCTCGTTGGCTTCGGTCTCGGTGATCTCGATGAACTCGTTTTGCAGGTCGCCACGCTCGGCGGAGATCAGCGACGTGCTGTATTCCCATCGGAGATTCCTGGTAAATGCCTCATCGGACCGGCCGCCATCCTCAGTGTAGGTACGCCGGAACACGCCCGCGGGCCGCTCACGGCTGCTCAGGTCGTTCACGACGGCGTAGTACGTGACCTTATCTGGCATCTGTTCCTCTCTTCGGGAAGTCGGGAATGCTTTCGGCGCCGACCGGAACAGGCACCTCAGCGGTGACCTTCTTCTGGAAAGCCTCCAGCACCATCTGCTCGAACTTATCGGCCTGCCGGGTACGGAGCCGTTCGTAAGCGCCATGCGTAAGCTGCTTGGCCTCGAAGCTGATGCGGGTGTGAAACTGCACTTCGAACCGCTGGCCGGTATTCGGCTCGATCCACTGGCTGTTGATGCCCTTGTACTGGTCATCGGACCAGGAATTTTTGAGCTTGTCCAGCTCAAATCCCTGATTCTTCAGACGTGTGATATCCGTCTGGACACCCTGAGTGTAGCCAGCATCCCGATACTGAAAGGTATACCGGATCGCGTCAGGCACAAGCGAAGCAGATTCTTCTGGAGAGAAGTCAAATTCATTCATAGTATCGTAGACCTTCTCCTTGATACGATCGCGACCTTTCAAACGGTGCTCGAAGCCGATTAGGCGCCGATCTGGATCTTGACTTTCCACCGCGCGCAACGCCGGCGAGATCCTTTCTTGCTCTCGCTCTACGATACGGCCGCATTCGATTTCAGCTCGGCCATTGACAACGTTGTCCAGGAATCTGTCGCGATTCCCACGCCAGGAGCCCGGCGGATCAGCGGACCTGTCGACCACCGGGCGTTCCTCGGACGGCCACTTCCGTTGGTACTCCGTCCACATCCAGCGGGACTCCTTGGCCGAACCATCCCATTTCTGCGCCGCGGCCTGTTCCCTGGCCGCAGCCTGTTGTGCCGTAACCGACTCCTCGGCAGACACCGCCACGCGAAGTTCGGCGTAATACTCCTGGCGTTGGCGTGTCTCGGGCTGGGCGCCGCCGGCCCGGGCGGTCCGGCTGTCGTCGCCGCCACCACCGCCCTCGTCATCCCGATGATCTGCGCGCCCATCGGGCGGGATGTCGCCGTCATCGGGCCGGTCAACTCCCACCGGACCTCACCGTCGCTCCGCGGCGCAGGGATGTGGCACAAAGAGAGCATTTCATGACAATAGGTAGCGTGCCTTCTGGGCCAAGGATCTAACTGCCACTTCGTAAGACGATGTCGGCCATCGACCGGTTCACCGGTGTGTGACGCACGGCGGCCGTGGTCGACCAGCACGAACCGTGCGTCCGCACGCGCTTCCCGCTGATTGTGTGTATTTACCACCGGAAAATGGGGTGTTGAAAATGGGGGCAGTTACCCACGATCCTGAGCTGACGTCGACCTCGACTACGCACTGCTGGAAGATGTGCTCTGGGATGGACGAGTCTGAGCTGGGGTTTGATCACGCCGGGAGGGGTGGCTCGGGCGGTGTCCGGGGCTCGTTGAGCAACGGCAGCAGGTCGTCGAGTGTACGGAGCGTCACGTCGACCGTGTCGTGCGTGCCGGGAGCGTCGGCATATGAGCGGGGCAGATAGGCGGTGCGGAACTGATGTCGTTTTGCTCCCGTGAGATCCCAGGGATGGGCGGCTACGAACAGGGTCTGCTGCGGATTCAGCTGCAGCTCGTCGATCGCGAGCCGATAGGTAGCGGGGTTTGGCTTAAAGGTTCTGACCCGCTCGGTCGAGAGCACCGCGTGCCAGCGTAGGCCGCCGTAGAAGGACATCTCGGCGACTTGCGCCAGCCCGGCGTTGGTCAACCCGAAGACGGGCCGCACCTTGGCCAGGTCGCTGAGTTGCCGGACGGCATCTGGCCAGGGGACGAGCCGGTGGCCGACGGAGGCAAGCCAGCCGAAGACCTCCTCTGACAGCCGGACACCGTGCTTATCGAGGGTGTCCTGCAGCGTCTCGCGACTCAGCTGACTAGTAGGGCGCCACGGCCGCCCGCCTGATGAGATCTCGGCGATCCGGTCGTCGAGGCGCCGCACCCAGTCGTCGGCCAGCGTGGACGCTACGGCGATATCGTGCCCGCTGGCCTCGAGCGCCTGCTCGGTGTCGGCCCGTATCGTGCCGTTCTCGTCGACGAGCGTGCCGATGATGTCGAAAAGGACTGCCTCGATCTCACCAAGATGAGTGCCGTTGGTCGTCCCGCTAGGCATCGGCTCGGCTGCGGTAGGCGGCCACGATGAGGCCGATACTGGCGTCGATTGGCACCGCGGTGCTGTCGATCTGCAGGTGGTAGAGGTCGGGGTCATCAATGTCGAAGCCGTAGAGCCGCCGTACGTACTGCGCGCGGGCACGATCGACTTCGGGCAGGCGCTGGCGGGCAGTGGCCACATCCACATCCTCGATGCGGGCCGCCTGCGCGATCCGGGCCTGTTCCGGGCCGAACAGCCGCACCCGTAGTACCCCTGGCTCGGCACGGAACGCGGCGCCCCCAGCCCGGCCCAGGATGACAGCGCCGGTCGCCAGGGCCGTCCTCATGATGGCCTCGGCCTGCTCACGGAAGAACGCGGCGTCATCGGGCACCGGGACTGCCTCCGGCGGAGCACAGTCGGTGCCGGCTCCCAGCACGCCGCCGGCCAGCGGCGCCAGCACGGCCAGGAACCTGCCAGGACCCGAGCGCTTAATTACCGCGCCTTCGGCCTCCTGAACGGAAACCTTGAGCTGCGCGGCCACGTGCGAGCTGATCGCGCGGTCGAGCAGCGGCAGGCCGAGTTGCCTGGCGACCTCGGGAGCGATAATGCTCCCGCCTGCGCCATAGCCTGCCGAGATAGTGACACCGGGCATCTAGTGCATCCCTCCGGGAACGGGCGGAGCCGCGCCGGTCTCCCCGGCAGGCGCGGCGGACGTGACGGATCCCGCAGCTGCGGCGGACCCGGTGGTGGCAACGGATCCCGCGGCTGCGGCGGATCCGGTCGTGGCGACGGATCCCGCGGCGGCAACGGATCCGGTGGTGGCGGCGACGGTCGCGGCGGGCAGACCGTCACCGGCCGTCCCTGGCTGGGTATTGCTCGTACGCAGCTTGACCTGCTTGATGAACAGCGCAGCGATGACACTCAGCACTGACACCGGCACGGCGACAAGGAACATCCGGTCAATGGCGTGCGAGTAGGCCTGGATAATTCCCTCGTGCAGCACGGGATTTGTTTGCTTCAGTGCGTCGAGCACGGCGGGGCTCTGGATGAGATCGGCTACCTTGCTGGCGTTGTTGCCGCCTGTCGCCAGGTCCGCACGGGGCAGGAAGCGAGGGAACTCGGCGGCTATGCCCGCGGTCAGGACAGCTCCGAGAGCCGAGGCCCCGATGGCGCCTCCCATCGAGCGGAAGAAGGTGACAGAGGAGGTTGCGACACCCAACTGCCTCATCGGCACCGCGTTCTGCACGACGACCGTCAGCACCTGCATGAACAGGCCAAGTCCGAGGCCGAAGACCAGGACGTACAGGCCGACCAGCAGCAGCGAGGTGTGCGCGCCGAGATGGCTGAGCAGCACCAGCCCGATCGTGACTACGATCGTGCCGGCCAGCGGGAACCAGCGATAATTGCCGGTGCGCGAGATGTACTGGCCGGAGCTGATGCTCATCGTCAGCAGGCCCACCAGCAGGGGCAACAGCAGCAGACCCGACTCGGTGGCCGAGACCCCGTGCACCAGCTGCATGTACTGGGGCAGGAACGCCAGGGCGCCGAACATCGCGATGCCGCTGACGAACGCGATGATGTTGGCCACGGTGAAGATCTGGAGCCGGAACAGCTCAAGCGGCAGGATCGGCTCCGGCGCCTTCGCCTCGCGGAGCGCGAAACCGGCCAGGATCAGCGCTCCCAGCGCGAACAAGCCGACGATCTGCCACGATCCCCACGGGTAGTTCGCACCGCCAAGCTGAGTGGCGAGCAGGATGCACGACACCCCCAAGACCAGCAGCAGCGCGCCCTGCCAGTCAATCTTCACCTCGCGTTTGCGTACCGGCAGTCGCAGCACGCGGTTGGTGACGATCAGTGCGACGATGCCCAGCGGCAGGTTGATGTAGAAGATGTAGCGCCAGCTGAGATTGTCCACAAAGAACCCGCCTGCCAGCGGGCCGACGACGCTCGCGACACCGAAGGTTGCCCCGAAATATCCCTGGTAGCGACCACGCTCCCGGGGCGGTATCACGTCGCCGATGATCGCGAACGCGAGTGAGAGCAGGCCACCGCCGCCGACGCCCTGCAACCCGCGGAAGGCGATCAGCTGGAACATGTTCTGCGACGCTCCGCAGAGCGCGCTGGCCACCAGAAACACGACGATGGCGAGCTGGAAGACGCGCTTGCGACCGTAGAGGTCACCGGTCTTGCCCCACAGCGGCGTCGAGGCGGTACTGGCCAGCAGGTACGCGGTGATCACCCAGGACAGCAGGTTGCTGCGGTGGAAGTCCCCCACGATCGTCGGCAGCGCCGTCGAGACGATCGTCTGGTCGAGCGCGGCCAGGAACAGGCCGAGCATCAGCCCGGACATGACCGTGAGAATCTGCCGGTGGGTGTAACCCTCGGTCTCCGGCGGCTTCGCGGTCAAGGTGGGAGAAGTCATTGGTGGCCACTCTTCTGGTTCTGTGTCGGTGCAGACGCTCCTGGCCATGCTGCCAGCCGGGCCATCGAAAAAGCTAGTTTGAGTTCGCGCAGCGGTTTGAGGGGCTGTGCCGGTGGGCTGGGCTGTACCGCCGCGGGAGCCGCGGTTAGGGTAGCCGCTGTGGAGCGGTCTGCGCTGGCCGACGCGGCGGGAAGCATGCACGGCTTTCCGGCTGCGCTGACTAGTTTCGTGGGCCGCGCCGCGGTGGTGGACGAGATCGCGGGCCAGCTGGGCCAGTACCGGCTGGTGACACTGACCGGGCCTGGGGGGGCCGGGAAGACGCGGCTGGCGGGCGAGGTCGCCAAGCGGGTGGCCGGCCGGTTCGCGGACGGGGTCTGGCTGGCAGAGCTAGGGGCGGTGCGGGAGCCGGCGCAGGTGGCGGCCGCGGTGGCGGCGGCGCTGGGGATCCGTGACCTGCCCTCGGCGGGGGCGCCCGATGCGGTGGCGCACGCGCTGGCCCGGCGACAGCTGCTGCTAGTGCTGGATAACTGCGAGCACGTGATCGGCGCGGCGGCGGAGCTGTGCGGCAGGCTGCTGCTCGGCGCCGACGATGTGCGGGTGCTGGCCACCAGCCGGGAGCCGCTGCGGATAGCCGGGGAGACGCGGCACCGGCTGGCGCCGCTGACCCTGCCTGACCCAGCTAATCCGGCGGATCATGACGGGTCGGAGGCGGTGGCGCTGTTCGCGGACCGGGCGCGGCAAGCCGACGCCAGTTTCGCGTTGGATGCGGAGACCGCACCGGTGGTGGCGCGGCTGGTGGCGCGGCTGGACGGGATGCCGCTGGCGATCGAGCTGGCCGCGGCGCGGCTCGAGGCGCTCGGCCTGGCGCAACTGCTGGACCGGATCGATGACCGGTTCCTCCTGCTGGAGGAAGGCGACCGGCTCGCGGCGGCCCGCCAGCGGTCGCTGGCGGCCACCGTGGAGTGGAGTTACCGGCTGCTGGATGAACTCCAGCGGCGGGTGTTTCGCGCGGTGTCGGCGTTCCCCGGGCCGTTCACGCTGGAGGGGGCCGAGGCGGTCGCGGGGGCTGGCTCCGGGCCGGCCGTGCTGCACCTGGTGGACTGCTCGCTGCTGGTCCCACCGCGGGCGGGTCCAGATGGCCGGTCCCGGTACGTAATGCT